>Ga0222628_1000076_pt1 | contig 47780 bp, 67 predicted proteins | sample AntAcemetageno95_FD_179860 | JGI IMG/M metagenome (GOLD analysis project Ga0222628, IMG submission 179860) | Saline water microbial communities from Ace Lake, Antarctica - #95 | ecosystem: Environmental > Aquatic > Non-marine Saline and Alkaline > Saline | place: Antarctica: Ace Lake | collected...
GCGCTCTCCATAAATAAGACTTTGACGCTTTATTCCCTGTATATCCATCTTCTAAATCATCATCAGGATCAACAGTAAAATCAATCTCGAACGTCTTTGATATGTTTCCTGCTAAATTCTCAAGAGTAAAGTTAATGTCTCCCTCAGTTGCTTCATAAAAGAACTCAATCTCAGAAATACGTTTCCTTTTCTGCTTTCCGAAATTCATCCACCCTTTTTTATAAATAGTTGGAATCATTGTCTCTGCAATTGCCCCTTCTTTGCTATATGCTAATCGAATAGCATAGTTTTCAGCGTTCCAAATCTTAGGAGTGTAGTTAATATCCGTAGATGTGTATGTCGCTCTTATTTGCGCCCAATCATTAGCTGTTATTCCTGAAATATCAGAACCAGCAGGATTAGAATATTCACTTGACCATGAAGCTGACGCAACAGCAGATGCGCTTGATCCAAACCGTACTGCTAAAGTAATATCTCCAAATCCACCAAGAGATTCAGACCAATACAATTTATCCAAAACAGAAGCGTTTATTTGAACTATCGGCCCCCACCACCAACCAGAAGTTGACGGTCTATCCGTTATTGCCCCTGCAAGTGAAACAGAATCAGTTGTCATCCCTGTAAAATAAGAATCATCACACCCAAAACCCCAAGATAATTCCATTGAAGGAGATACTTCCGTACCCAAAACACCTACTGAATCCATTGTTCCGGTCTTTAAATCGCTCTTTGAACGATAAACAAGTTCACTAGTCGCAAACGTATGAGCATAAATATACCCATCTGTCTCACTTGTTCCTGAATATAGCGTTCCTTCATCACTTCCTGAATCAAATACCTCAAACATATTTACGTTTTTATCATCAATCGAATACGCATCCCTCTGAATATCAAATACAATGACCTTATTATTTACTGCTTCCCCTGATTCAACCGAAGTATAAGCCATCTGATATTCGTTTTGATGAAATACACCTGCAACATTATTACGATTTGTCCATAAAACGTCTCTTAATTCAGACGTTACAGCATCAGAAATAAGAGAAGAAGATTGACCATTGAACGCATAAAGCCCATTTTTTGACAAATATATGATACCTACCGGAGAATTAACGGCAGAATATGGCGCTTGACACCCTACAAATGAATATGGTCCATGAATTGACCATAATGTATCGCTACTGCTTATTGTGCTAAATTTTATAATGCTATTTGTCTTACCAATAACAACCACGCCAAGCTGATTTTTGATGAAAGTTATCTCATCCCCATCATCAGGTCTAAATTCTTCATAATCAGCAGCATCAAATATATCCGGCTTAAAAGCATAAGACCAGTAAACATCAGATTCATTAGTTGGATTATGTGCCATCCATAACCTTTTCTTATGAATCATTATAAATTTAGATATTGGAGGAGTTAAATTCGACCCTGCTACAACTGTCGCCAAAAGTGGCGTAGCGCCGTTATCAGCCGTATCATCAGTCATAGTGTCATTAAGTGTTGTCGTTGTATTGTCTGCTATCGTTGAGACAAGCCAAAACGCTGTATCTGCCTCTGCATTGGCTCTAGTCGTGTTTCCAAGCGTTCGGTACACATATCTCGCTGTCGTGCCACTAGGACCCAAAGGAATGTCCGTGAGTGATATATCTCGTACGGTTGCCCCTGTTAAAATAGGATTTGACCTTGCTGTACTGTAATAATAAGTAGAACCGTCATAATATCCCATTTTATATTGATACCAACGTGAAGCGTCTAAATTTGCCCCTGTATTAAGTTCCGCATAAGGAGCGCCAAGATCAGCAGTTAAAATACTTGTTGTTCTCGCTCCATCCGTATTATCTGTAATTAAAACCTTACCATCATACTTTTGCGGGTTATCTGCGCCATTTACTCCAATAGCCTTATTCTTGAACGTAACAAATTGCCATCGGCTCCCATCTGTAAGCTCATCACGAAGTATAATAAACGTGCTTGAATCATTTTTAGCACCCTTCAAATAAGTGCTTCCTGATACAATAAGGTGCTTATCTCCAGCAGATTTATAATACCTGTGAAGCCCTGTAACAGCATAACTTCCTACAGTTCCGTATGAAAGCATAGCAGAACGCTTAGATAATGCTCCATATGTATCATTCGCACGAAGATTATTAGCTTCAAGCGATGCGCCTTCTTTAATCAAATAAGGGTTCACATGACTACTTAACAATTTTGAAAAGTCGTTTATTTCATGCACAGAATCCCATTGAGCAAAAGAAACACTCGAAATACACATAAAAATGAATAGAAAACTTATAATTTTCTTTATCATATTACCCTTTTCTACCTTTCATTCGTAAAGCACGCCAATTTGACGAAATATCAGGTCTACGATTGATTGTTTTTATTTTACGCCTTAATTCTATCTCAAACTCTTTTCTTGTTACAAGTCCACTCTGTTCCCTACCTACAGCGTGTTTTAGATGCCAACGTACATAATCAACAATTACATCATCTAACGGCTCTAAATCACTTATTTCTTCCGTTGTTCCTGTAAATGGATAATGTGTATTTGCTGTCATTTTCGTTGGTTTAACAACAAAATCAGGCATCCAAAACCCATCAGTTAAATCAGCGTTTGGTGATGGATGAACAATGATTTTACCTGCTTCTACGATATAATACAGAGGAACACCTGAATCTTGATCCATCCAATTAGGAAACTTCCGGTCTAAATAAGCCCGATCAACTGCATCTAACTTTTTCCATTGAGGTGATGCGGTTGTTCCCTTATTCATCCATAATCCACCTTTACCAATTAATGTGAAATCTGAATTAATATCCCTCAAATTATAACTATTTGTCTCATCTTCAACATTAAAATACTCTTCTCCGCGATAGGCTTTTGCCATTGTATTGACTAATCGAACACCACTATTTATAAGTAAATCCATAGTCGTATCACTGACAGCACCTTTATTGGCAGAAGGAACCAATACGCGAATAATTGTTCTAAATTCGCCTAAAGTCATGTTTTACTCCTCTTCGCGGATAAGATTTATCGTCCCTGTTAAAGTGTTCCCTGCCGCATTAGTACCCTGTCCAGTAGCTTTAATGCGTCCATATTTAAACCCCGGTATACTTGCATCAACAACTGTTTTACGATACCTTGTTGTATTCACAAGATTAACCAAGTCAGAATATGATGTTTGCTCGGCAAACTCCGTCGCTGTTAGTGTGTTTGATACTTCTAACTCAACAAGAATATCAACAACACCTTCAGAAACAGCTAACAAATCAAAACCAATCTTACGAACTGTACTTAACTCAAATATCCTACTTGCTTCATTATCCGAACCACCACAATCAAGTGATAGTGTTCCATCAGCATTTGCTAATGTTTCAACTCCTTCTTTTAACATTAATTGCCTCCTTCTTTAAACTTCTTATACATTGTATTAAGATTTTCTCTTCTAGCATCAAGTTTAATAATTGTAGATTTTACTTGAGAAGATGCTATTTTCAATTTCCCTTGCTCAACCTCTAATTTCCTTTCTTTATCAGCAATAACCTCTTCCTTCCTGCTTATAATATATTGCTTTTCTCCTATTTCCTTGAGCATCTTTTCCTTTTTCTCTAAGATAAGATTGTTTTCTCTAACCAATTTCTGCGCCTCTAATAGTTTTGCTTCAATCGCCTCAAGATTTTTTTTAACTATTTTTTCTTTTATAATAATTTCTTTAAGTTTTTTAACTCCATCGTGTGATTCTTGATGAAGTTGTGTTGATCGAAGATCCTGTTGCTTTTCCCGCGCATCTAATTCAGCTAATTTAACATTCGCTCCGGATTCTTTCTGCGAAACCTTTTCTGAACGAATAATAACGGCTTCTTCTCTATTCTTTACATCATCAAGCCTCTTGTTAATGCCTTTCTCATATATATCCTTATTTTCTTTAGCATCCTCAAGAACCTTTTCAGCATCTTGACGTTTTATTAAAGATTCATTAACTAATTCATCAGCTTTGTTTAACTGTTTAATCTGTTTATCTTCAGCCTCTTTAACCTTTTTCTTTTCTGCAACAACCTTACCAGCTAAATACTCTTCAAGACTTTTTACTTCTTCTTTCAACGACTTAACCTGACAAGAAAAAGATGTAATTTTAACTCCGTACTCTTTATACTCTCTGTCATGCTGTTGCTTTAAAGCTATTGCCTCCTCTTTCAATATTTCTATTTCTTTTTTTATTTCATCCATTATTATCTCCTTTTAAAAAATCTGTATTATGCAAAAACCCGACGAGAACAACTGTATAAAAAGCCGTAGTTCCTATTTGCCATACAAAAGTACCTCCTGCACATATCGAAATACATAATAAACTACATAAGATTGCTATGATTCTATCTCCCCCAAATGCTAACGCTTTTGGAATTGCACGTTTCACAAAATAGAATATAGATGCTAAAAATAAAAACAATCCGAAAATTCCGAAGTTGTATAAAATCTCTATGTACTCATTGTGAGCTTGTTTCCACGGAGTAGAACCTTTCATCATTCTTGAAGCATATACATATTTAAACGATCCCGCACCAAATCCAGTAAACGGATATGTTTTCTTTCCTCCTAATACTGGACTATTATTGTCCTTAATTATTCTCGGCCATTCTTTAAATCGCCCACTCGATTCCCCTATTACCTTATTAATAATAATGTTTCTTGTTTGCGGAACCATCATACATCCAAGCATAAGCCCTAATATGATTACCCCGATAAACCCCATCTTTCTCATTCTTAAAAAACTTAACAATATAATGATAGCTAAACTCAATGCGCCAATAGCTACCATGCTCTTTGTCATAATTACCGCAACAATCATTATTAATGTAATTACATATTTCCTTCCATAAATAGCAAACGGCACACACATTGCAATAAACGGAGCAACAATCGTTGGCTGTCCCATTGTCCCTGCAATATGAGGATTAGTTACTCTACCAATAATAGCTACTTCTTTAACTCCAAATATCTGATCGTAACCGAACCATTGAAAAATAACATAAATACTCATAATCAATGCCGGATAAATAAACATTTTTAGAAGTTTAGCCCAATCTTTTGATGTGATATTTGCGCTTGAAATAGCTAATATCGCTAAAAAATAAGCAACACAGAATATAAACGGCTTCCATATCCAAAAGTTTGAGGCATCTGTACCTAACAACATAACATCAAATCTTGGAGCCATTATAAGATTAATTACAAACCATCCAATAAGAAACAAAATCCACGTGTTCCTGAACCTTTTTATTTCTCCACGATAAATAGCTAATAAACCTAGAGCAATACATATCGAAAGAACAAAGATTTCCTTTGGTCCTCTTGTACCGCTTGGCATAAAGACAAACGGAGATACCCATAGCCCTAAGCCTATTAACTTAATTATTGACATCTTAACTGGATCCGCCATCGCTCCACGCCGATGAACCCATATTTACAGGAATCCACGTGTTCGCTGTATAACATTTAAGCGTAACTGAATCAGCTGTTACACCAGCACTATCAATTTCATCTCCTGCATCTAACGTAAGATACGCAATAGTATCTGCTGTTGAAGCTGGATCAACGCTAATAGTTTGACCTTTTCCTGCTACAATCGTAAACTCCATACCAACAACTGCTGTAGGAAGTGTAAACGTAGTTGTAGAAGTAGCTGTCGCAACAAGAATTTTACCATTATCGGCAACAACTAAAGTTTCTTCCGTCGCTGATATTGCTTCATATGCTCGTGATACATTCGTTACCGAACCAGAAGCACCAGCTAAAACTCCATCTGAATCAACTGTAAAATGATAATTGCCACTTGAATCCTGTCCACCTAGCGTTGACTGAATAGTCGACGCAAAAACAGGAAGAATGAATAACATCACTAAAGCGATAATCAATCCTAATCCTTTGAATCTTCGCATCAAATCCTCCTTATTTATTAATTAATGCTTCCATAGTCCTCTGATTCCAACCAGCAAGTTTGCCATCAGCCTCGGCTTTGTCCTTCTCTTCCATAGTGACAACTCGCCACTCTGAAGGATCAGCAGAATTAACTTTTGGCTTAGCAATTTTCTTTTCAAGCTCTTTTGCCTTAGCTTCACCAATAGCAAGTAACTCATCAGGAACTAATCCACCTTCTTTTTTATAAACTTTGTCGATTGCCTCTGCGAGATCATCTAACTTTTTTAGCGATTTACACTCTTTAATTTTCTTTATAAAGTTTGTCAACGCTGTCTCTCGTTTCGTTACCATTTCCGTTCCTCCTAATTAGTTGTGTAATTCTTAACAAAACCCATCTTTTGACGCTCCTGTTCTCCAAGAACATCTTCATCATTTCGGAGATCATCAAAATCCTCATCTTTCCCTAACTCTAAGCATGAACGACAAACGTGGTTCTGATAATGCTCTGACCATAATAAAGGCATCAGTTCATCACTATCCACCAGAGTTTCAGTTACATAAGCATCTGATATATCTGCCGCATCCGCCCCGCTTGGAGCGGAGCAGATAGGGCATTTCCCAATTAGACTATTAGCTGAGTCTGTCATAATTACATTGCTGCTCTATTAGCGGCAGCACTTCCACCGTTACGAGCAATCTTTCTCCATACACCCGGCTTTAAATGGACACCAAACCTTGAATCAATGGTAGACATATATCCACGAGTCTCTTTATTCCTGTAAAAATCAATCACAGGAGCTTGCCTATCGTCAAACTGCAACGTAGGATCTTGTGCTTTTAATACATACCAAGCACCACCACTTAAATAAGACCATGCAAGAGGTTTACAAATGCCCTTGTATGGGTTAATATCGTTCAATTCCCCACCCGGCAACTTATCCGATTCTAACAACTTACGAGCTGCCCGATAATCTGAACCATCTTGTGTCAGAAGCGTATCAGGTTTATTCTCAACTCTCACACCAACTTCATTGTACCCATTCGTGACAGCCATCAAGTCATAAAGAGTACCGAAGTTAGTCGGATTTAACGCGCTTGATGTAACTGCGTTATAATACGTTGAACCGTCTTTCGTGGTTCGAGGTACACCCGTTAATGTGAAAAATGGGATGCTATCATAAAGATCATCACCTGAAGCATCAGTATTATCGCCCCAAGATCCGTCAAAGATAGAATCTCCACCTGTTAAACCACCATAAATGAAGAAACTAGCCGCAAACTCTTCTTTGGAAACACGATAAGCGTCTCCCCAAGTTGAAGCATAATCCTTCAATGTTTTTCCGATTGCCCCACTCTTCACGTTATCTTCGACTTCTTCTTTATCGAATTTAACCGCGTCAAAGTAGGTCTGGTAACACACAAGTGTCGTCCAACCCTGTACCGGACTACGGAACGTGAACCCTTGACCCTGTACCGATTTCTTGGTCAATTTGTCAGCCCCTAATAGCTGAGTGTACTTATCCCCAGCCCCTTTTGCCTTCGTATTAACTTTATATATCTTATCAAACTGTGTAGGCTTCAGTTTGTAAGATTCCCTTGAGACTTCATACATTTCATTCTTATATAAAGCCATCTGTTCTGAACTAATTCCTGGCATGATTTACTTTGAACCTTTCTGTGTTTTGAGAAAATTTATCCAATCTAATCTATCAAAATTAGTTTTCATGTGACAAGACCTGCAAAGAGTAATTAAATTTAATGGATCATTGTTCTTTTTATCATAATCAATATGATGACAAGTAATTATAGATCGTGTTTTTTTAGATACACTACCTTTACAATGTACCCCACAAACTTGACACGTCCATCCATCTCTTTTATAAATTACTTTTCTAATCTCGTTCCATGCTGGATGATAATCTCCACATTTATGTTTTATTGGTTTATATTTAGTAATTATTCTTATTTTACCGAATCGTTTATTTTTTTTCCCAAGCCTTTTTCTTTCATCTTGAGCATTTCTTCTTTCTAATGACCAATGTTGTCCTTTATTGCTTCCGCGGTTTTTTTGTTTCTTAACCGCCTCACTGATTTTCTTTCTCGCTTCTGGCGTTTGTTTTTTTCCTAGCATAGGACCACCTTGTATTTTAGTCCTAGCTGTTACGCCTTTACCAATAAGAGCCTTTGTTTTTTCAGACAAAACTCTGCCAACGCATAATTTGTGTCCTTTTTTTAAATGCGTCCTACCAGTATTACGACATTCGCCTTGTTGCGTATAACCCATTAGTCATATCCTCTAAAATTGAACATAATAGCTCAATTACGCTTCTGCTCCTGTAGCTGTTCCCCACTCTTCAGGATTCATCATAACATTAACCCACTTGCTATTGGTCGTGTCACCAGCGACAATAATCAATAGATCATGGATTGAAGCCGTTAAATCAACACCCTGCACATCGCTTGAAATATCAAGGTCAACCAAATCCCCAATCATTCCATTCACAAACGTACCTGTGATAATAGGAACACGATAGATTGCTGTTAAATCGACTTCACAAGCAAGCGTATCTCCATCTGTAGGCGTATGTGCATGAGTCTGTAACCATCCGAAAATAGTAGCAGAATCATCATCACACAACTCAGCCTGTGAAGATGTGTTCATAAACACAAAACGCCCACTTTGAGCAGTAACAACCTGTGACGCTTCCATTGGAACAGGAACTATCCCTGCGCCTGCGGCTGATTCGTTAATGCGTCCGTATCTAAGCATTTGTCCGTCATACATAATAATCCTCCTTAAACTTTATCTATTAATCATTAAAGTCTTTACCTTTATGATGTTTTTCGTATTCACTGAATATCTTAGCTTCATCCCAATCTTCATTAGAGTAGATTTCATGCGCTCTATCCTTCTGATCTTGTGTAAGAACGCTGACTTTACCCTTACTCCCGCCTCTACCACCAGCAGGAATAGTGTTCTTCTCTTTAATCTTGGGTTCCTCTTTCGCTCGCTTCGACGCTTCTGCAATCAAGGACTTAACATATTCAGGTGTATACTTCTTTCCGCGTGCATAATGAGCTATGTGCATAATATCAAAATCCTTTGTCAACACATGGCTATTATCAACCTCTTTAAGAATCGCTTTGATTTCAGGAACAACCTCTTTGAACTCTTCAGGGATTGTATCAAGTAACTCTTGCCGTCTACTCTCAGAAGAGACTTTTAACTTATTCTCTTTCTCAGTGGCTTGTGTCTTAATAACTTCCCTTAACTCATTTTTGGCTCGTTCAAACAAAACATCTTCACTTAACTCAGACTGTTCAGGATGGTATTTAGTGTACTTCTCAACAAATTCATCCCTGTTATTGTCACAATGAGAAACAAATTGACTCTCATTAAATGCCTTCTGTTGATTTTCAATGCCTTCTTTGTAACTTACCAGCTTTTCGTTCTCGTTCTTGAGTTTTCCGTACTCACTCTGCTCTTTTCTTAAAGCACGCGCTATCTTTACAGGATCACTGCCATGACGTTCAACTACAGCCTTATCTTTGGCAATAGCTTCTTTCGCCTCTTCAACAGTCATCCCATCTTCTTCGGCAATCTTTCTTAATTGCTCTTCTTCGGATTCTTCCTCTTTAGAATCATCATCTTTGGAATCGTCTTCATCCTCATCCTTCTTTGAATCGTCATCCTTAGAATCATCTTCAGAGTCATCTTCCTTCTTTTCGGAGGAATCATCTTCGTCTTTGGAATCTTCGTCTTTGTCGGTTTCCTCTTTCTCTTCAGGTTTCTTCTTCTCATCAACAACATCCTCTCCGTCCCAAGGCTTTTTAGCGTTGGCATCAAGAACACTCTGTTGTTCAGGAGTTATCTCCCCTTCAAAGTTTTCGGGTGCAACATTTAAGATTTCTGTTCCGTCTGGTTTCATTTCATCCTCCTATAGTGTCGTGCCGATATTATCGGGTTTGACTTGCGTTTGTTTGTGGCTTGCAGATTATTCTGGTTCGCCTTTACTCTTTTATATAAAAATCCCCCGCGGATGCTGTTTCCATCCATTCGAGGGATTGCTTTCCCAAGTGTTCTATGTCTACTGCTATTTCTCTCTTGCCCCTATTCCCGCTCTGTTTTCTGCTCCGCAATGATGGCAGAATATCGAAATCATAACCTTACCCATGAACCTAAATAATACTTTCCCACATTTAAAACATTTAAAAGGCTTTAAATCCATTAGATTTTAAAATCCTTTTTTTCAAACTCAGTTGATGCAAACATATGACCCATATTCTTCTTGAATTCTTCATTAAACATATGAATTATGTCTTGATTGCTATATTGCTTCATAAACAACTCAACCTGCTCTTTCCCAAACTTCTCTAATTTTATAAACCCAACAAGCTCTTCTGCATTAGGATAATGCCCTAACAATTTCTCTGCTGTCTGTACGATTGTCATAGGACACCAAAACTTCGGGGATGGACCATTCAACCGATATGTCATTATCATTTTTACTTCTTGATGAATAGGAGATACCCAAATAGCCTTAATCATTATATTTAATGTCTTCTTATGATCGAAGTCGTCTTTTACGTCCATTTTCTGCTTCATATTGTTGATTCTATTCTTCATTCCTTTTCCCCCGCCTTTGCCTTAACTGTCAAAACTAACGCCCTAATCGTTTCAATCTTACTTAACAAGTCTTTAGCACCAAAAGCAAACCTCATTGGGTCAATCTCTGCTTTGGCATAAGCAAGCAGTTTATTAATAGTCATCCTTTCAAGCTCAGAGTACGCCTGTGCCGTTTCTTTGAACTCAGGCATATGTAGACACCTCTTTGCGTTTTCAAGCGCTACAGCGTACTTCTCCTGTACTTCTGTCATTCCTTGCTCTAATACCTTCTCGCCTTTTTTCTTAAAGCCGAATTTGCTCATTTCTCTCCCCCTTACCCTTCATCCCTTTGAATTACGAGCTTCTCGCCCCCTGATACTTCCCTATAATTCTTTTCAAACACATCTTTTGGCGACCATGCCAAATTTCCTTCAGGATATTGCACTAAATAACCATTCTTGCCATGAGTTTTAAGAGTTTCTTTCTTATTCCTGATTCTCCTAAAATAATCATTCTCTCCCATTGGCTTTGCCCGAACAATATTTGAACCAATAAATGCTTTCATCATTTCTTCTCCGTTTCTTTAGGAGGGTTAATAACTTGGTTTATCATCTGATACGCCATTCCTAGATACTCCTGAATGTCTACTGGAGCCTTGACACCTGTTGTTTCTTCCTTTGCTTTAACTGTTTTCATATATTGAACAAGAGCCTGTACGCCTAATGACGTTAATTCCGCGTCAAACTCTTCATTTGTCAATACCAGCTTATCTGCCTTTGCTTTCCATGATGGACTCCAACTCTTTAACAACATCCTAACCATTTCATGTACGGCCTTTGGATTCTGCGCAACAATAGGTTCTTGCCTTAACAACTGATAAATAGCAAGATTTTCTCTCTTCTCATTGATTTTATCGAAATCAAAGCTGGATGCCCTAGATTCTATTACTGATTGTAATATCATTTCATCTCGGCTGATTTCTCCAAAAGCATCCCCACCAACAACGGCTCTCATGCGGTTATTCCTGAACCTTCGGCTTGAATTACTCATCTGATACGTCAACTGTAATATAATTTCCCCAACCTTATTGAAAGACGGAAGCAAACAGTTAATGTATTCCTTAACATTAATACCTGATTGCTTTAATAACATTGCTGTCTTAGCTGCCGGAGCCTCTGGATCCGTAGGAGATTCTTTACCCGATAACCCTGCGTTAATGCCTGTACGGTCATCATCCATACGGCTGAGGAATAATAACACATTAATCATTTGCCCTGCCACGCCTGTTGTAGGCTTATTGAGGTACGTGATGTCTTCAGCGACACTTTCAACCTCTGCATCTACAACTAAAGGTACACCCGGACCCCATCTACCACTCAATATCTGATCTGCTACACTTGAACCCTCACGAATTACTGGTGTATTAATCAACTGTAACCATGATTCAGTCAACATCATATTCAAAATAGCGTTCTGTGCTATATTACTGTCTGTCAAAACCTCTGCCATACCACCTTTATAAAACCCTTTCTTCTTATCTTTAATGTAAAAAGGTACATAAATACTATCAACTGTGTGATACGGATAGATGATTGCCCCTAAAAATACCTTGTTATGCTCTCCAAACCAACAAATAATGCGCGTTTCGTCTTCATCCCTTTTATCCAGCTTGAAATAATAATCTATCGTAAGAACATCATGCTCTTTTAAGTCATATTCTTTATCAACACTAAGCGTTTTAGCTTCCTCTGCCGTTGCAAACTTCATGTCATCTGTGTTTATCATCTTCTCAGCACGTTCAAGAGCTTCTAACTCCCAAAATGTAAACCTTTCACGTTCAATCTTGATCTGTTCCTCTTCAAGACCAGCGTAACCTTCACAACTCTTTCTTACATAAAAGTCTCGCGCATCAACAAACTTAGGAGCCGCATCATCATACTTGACTTCCCAATACGTCGCTTCTACATTCACATCCTCAAACTTCATTAGCTGATTGTAGTATTTGTTCCCTTCTCTACCCGGCAATGCTGCCTTTGGATAATTCCTAATAAACTCCGGCAATCCTTCTGCCCTTTCAAGCCCTACCTTATCATCCATGACACGCTTACCTGAATAAAACTCTACTCTTGTCCTTCGTTTACGCTTAAATTCATAAGGAACTTTCATTAGCCCACCTTCTAAAACAGTGGATTGATGTAATACTTGACGTAATGGACTCGCTATATTAATGCGTTCATCAAGCTGATAGTCTAAATAATCCTCTTGTTTCTGCTGAACTGCTTCAATTTCATCATCTTTCATGCCCTTCTTCATATGTTCTGGTCTTAATCGGCTTGTAAACTTAGGATCACTCTCTAAAAACGCTTGTAATGCCAATCTTTCAACAGAATCACACTTGACCATTGTTACTGGCACATTGAGACTGAACTCCATCATGCTATTTTCTTCCATTGCCCCTTCATACTGCGCTTCATAATTATCCCACTTATCGTCATTCTCTTTTCTGTCAGCCTTTAAAGACTCAAACAACCTAAATACTCCATCAGTTAAACGCTCAATCGCTTCAGTAGGTAAGTCAATCAGCACTTGGTCAGGACCATCTTCATCCTTTGGCTCTGAATCTTCCATTTCAATATCTGTACGCTCAATGATTTGCGTATCTTCTATTGCTTCTTCAAGCTCTTTTAACTTGTTTTTTGGCATTATTAGCTCCGTTTAAACCTGAATGACCCATTTCTAGGTCTGTTAATGAATTTAGTCATGTCTTGAGTCTTGGTTTTCTTATGATTATATGGGTATTCTTGTATGATTATGCCTGCCCCTGCAAAGGCTATCACACCATCATCAAGGAAATCTCCATCTGCTTCCGGTTTACCATTCTTCTCATTACGTACAAATGTTTCCATCTGCGATATGATTACAGGATCCCTGACCTCACAAGCGTCCTTTGATATATCTTCATTAGCCTGATCGAGCATCTGTGGTCTTGTTGTTGTCGTTGTCGTAAATCCTGCCTTAATCTTAACGTGCTTACCCTTTGAATCCTTCCTACGTGTGAAGTACAAGTTGCAATCAAGCTGTTTTAAGTCTGAACATACTGAATATCCATGATTATTGTTCTCAGGAGCCGTTAAACACTTATTGTAAAGCGCTCCTATCTTCTGTAACTTTAAAGCGAAGTCATCAGGGTCAAATGCTCCATGACACGTTGCCATGACATTGCGTGTATATTTATCTCTCACAACTGCAAAAGCCTCATCCCCTTTAGCCAATCCCTCTGCTGTATCTCCAAACAGGACGTATTGACCATGCTTTAAAGGCATTTCGAATATCTTTAACCATCCATGTGACTGTTCGCGTATCTCTATCTTATTATCAACATCAACTAATGAGGCCCGGATATACCGCATATGTGGAATTGATTCTAACGGAGTCAATCTTTGTGCTAAGGTGTATTTGACTTGTCTTGAGACTGCTCGTAGATCAAAAAATGGGAACCCGGACCTCAAATAATCAATATCTAATTCTTCAGCAACTTCACTATCTTTATCTCGCCTCTCACACTCATTGTCATACCACTCTGATCTTATAACGCCACCTATCATGCCCGGAGGGGCTATCTCTCCCCTATTCTTCAGCCATACATTGAAAGCAGCTTGTGAATCTTGTTCAACATCAATCGGAACCTTTGTCCCATCCTTCTGTATGATATAAGCACCTTTGACTTTGTCAGGGTGTAATGTCCAATGAAGTGTTTTCATTTCAATATTGTCGCTCTTAGCTAGTGTAGCGAATCTATTACCCGGACCATTTGGCGTAGAAAGCGCTGTACGGCACAAAGTAGCATCCGCACACCCTTGCCAAGCGGCTTGATCGCAGGCCCAGAACGCAAATTCATCAAATCTTATCCTATATTTACGTCCACCACGCCCAAAGTTATCGTTTGTAGCCTCTCCTGATATGCTTGAATCTGTCTCAGGATTGATTAAACGCATATGATTGTCATGTTCTTTCCAGCTAAATCCTTTAGGCATCATCCATATTGGAAGGTTTTTAATGGCATGACGAAACTTCTCAAAGATAGCATCCATGTCACCACGTTTATCAACATAATCTTCCTTACGTGATCCCCATCGTATTTCAATCTTTTCCTGCTTAAATAAGAAATCATGTATGTCGTTCCCTACACAAATCCACGTCACTCCCATATCTCTTGACTTCTCAAATAGGTTGTCCTTGCCTCTATCAGCTATGCTTGCATCCCAAAGTATGCTCTCATCTTGGAAAGGATAGGTTATAAATGGGATATTACGAGCAAATATACGTCTTGGATCATATGTGAATAAGAATACATTGAAGAAAAAGAGCCTGTTATCTCTACAATGAGCCTTTAGAAGCTCCTGTATCACTTCATCATTCTCCGCTAACGCAATCATCTTGTCCCTGTAGGCTATGTTGCCTTCAAGGTCTTTAGGATAATCAAAGGATATGTCAGGTAATGTCATAACACTCATTTCGTCTTGCCCCTGCTGATTCGTTCATTCAATATTCTTAACTTTTCTTTTGTACTTAAATTATCGTAGTCTTGAATAACCACTGGATTATCTTTGTCCCCAGTATGTAAAACTTTATCTGTAAACATTTGTAAATTACGTCCTAATAACTCTTGCGCTTTTAATGCGCCACCTTCTTTAAACTCCCACTCACCAGTAGGAAAACCATCTTTATCTTTTACTTGTTCCTTCTGCATACAACGCTCACCAATTTCAATAATATTATTTAAAACATATTCTGATGTAAGCTCAATCTTTTCAGCACGTTTATCCATATTCTTTTGTATATATTCTTGAATACAAGGATTTACAAGGAGTAAATAACCACATTGATTTGCTGTCTTTTTAGAATAACCTGCACGAATATATGCCTGCGTCGCATTGAGGTCGACGAGGTATTCCTTACAAAACATCTTTTGTTTATTTGTTAATTCCCGCTTTGGCATGAATCTCCTTTATAAAAAAAGAAAGGGACCGAATTACTGTTTTAGTAAAACGATCCCCTGTTACTTATTATAATGAAGTGATTTTTATTAAATGTCAAATGATTTTATTATTATTATTTAATTAGATTCTTACTTGCTTTCTATTTAGTCATTTAAACATCCTCACTGTATGGAATTTTATCCTTAATATACCATTTAGTATCTGATTTTAAATAATCACCGTTCTTCATTCCTTCGATTGCTCTTCGTATCCACAACATATCTGGATTTGTCCAAACACTATTGCTGCCAGTAGAGCTTGCACAAATTACTTTTGCTTCATCAAATACCTCAAGCACCTTGTCTATTGATACTAAACCTTTTCTTTCTTCTTTCATTAGATTAAACTCATTTAACATTTCTTCTGCTGCGAAAGGAATCCCTGTTTTGAACACAGACCAATATCCAGAGTCCACTCTACATGAATAGTCTATATCCTTTTTAAGTTCCTCTGGATGATCTTGATAATGTTTTTTGGTAATTTTTATTACTGAATCTCTGGTCTTAGTAACAACAAAATAAGCATCTAGCTTCTCCTCAAGTGTTTCCTCTTTTTTGTCTGCAATATAACTGCAGGTTGTTTCATTTTCATCACAATCTTTAATCATACAAGCACCACAATGCTTACAGATACAATCAGTATTCTTAACTTCATGCTCACAGGTTTCCTCACGATAAAACTCTTTTGGCGGGATTGTCTTTCCGTCTTGTTCTATGCCTATCCCATAAGTAACTGCATCTTTTAATGTTTCCTCTTTTGGCTCAACCAACTCAGTACCTATTGTGTCTATGCCTTTTGGCTCATCTATAAGTTCTAGTTTTAATTCTAACTTTCCTTCCGTAACAATAATTTTTCCATCACATTCTTTCCCATCAGATTCTATTTTACATATAAATTTCTTTTTCATATTAGCTCCTCTGTAGCCAAAATTTTACCGTTGATTTAGCGTACCACCCTGAAAACTCTTCCTTCTCATGCTTTAAATAATAACTGAATTGTCGCTCTCCCATTACTTCAAACTTTCCGGCTTCCCAATTATGACCTTTTTGGCAAATCCCGCTTTGACCAACAATATCTTTATTTTCCATTTCTATCCTTTTTGATTGCCAATGATAACACGCCAAATAAATATTGTTCTCTTGAAAGTTTCTCACTAATATCCGGCTTAATACCTGTCTGTCTCATCTTGATTTGTGATCTTAATATCCATTTCTTTGCTTCAGTAAAGTCTTTTATGCCAACAAGCCCTGCTGTGTATAAGAGATTGATGTAAGCATCTTCAGGAAAGGCAATAACAGCTTTCTTAGCCCAAGTAAACCCCTCTTCAAGCATCCCTGCATCATAAGCGTTTGTAATATTGCTGATAAAACAATGCGGAGAATCGGGATTATTAAATATATTATAATCGAGCATATCCTGAACGGATCCATACTGCTTTAACACATCCCATGATTTCATTACATATATTGTTGCCATTGGAATAAACAGAATAGGGAATATTGATATAAAATAGCCCATGACTAAACATAAACCAATAGCCGGAAGGTACATAACTCGCTCTACGATCGTTTGTGTGACAGTTATCATTCCGCACCATTGCGCTATGAATAGGCAATACCAGAACAAACCAAAGCCTACAGGCGTATTCCACATATAAATCATTGTTATTAAAACTACTAACAGCGTACATAGTGATAGCAAAAACTCACTATTTACTGATAAAGCCTTGTCTGTTTCATCTTTCCGCGTTCCAAAATAATGCTGATACCCAAGATACATACCGCATGATTTAGGCATAATGATGTGCCACAAGAAGAAATTGAAGCGTTTAACACACATGACAACCTTGCGCATATCAAATTCAAAGAAATAAGAATATCCTATCATCTTCTTACGTGCAAGATACCATTTATACATAAACGGATACCCGAATACCCCAAGAATAGGAGCAACAAATAGAATCCACCAATACCCTTTATACAAAAGCAAAAGAGGCGCTAATATGGCGCTTGCATGAGAGAAAGGTATTAATAAATAAATCAAGATGCCTGCTGGAGCAATGGCATAGAGAAGTAAAGATAAACACGCTGCGATGCCGTATCTTTTACCATTACACCAACAAGACACCTGATTAGTGATGGGATTTACACAAAATAGGAGCGCGGATATGAAAGCTACTCTGTTATTCCCCAAACACCGATAAATCAAACATGACACAATTATATGAATACATAAAGACGCAATGTGATCTCCGCATATATTCTTAAACATACTTGTTCCGTAAAATACACCTCTTACCCTTGTAACCACCTCTTTCCAATCATGGTTCTTCTTAAACTGCTGTATTAACGTATAAACTTTTCCTCCTCGTTTTTCAGGCATAGCATCGTCAACAACGTATCCAGCATAAATAACGCGCCACCACGCAATAAGTGTAAATAATATTATGCAAATGTATTCCATTATTCCTCCTTTGATATAACCCATCCCCAGTATAATAGTTTAAGGTTTAACCACATTATTTATCCTTTAGTTGTTCTAGTGCTTTGCGTATATCTTCTCCAACGTTTTTAACTCATCAATCCTTTCTCAAATGCTTCTGCAACTGCATCTGCTAATCGTTTGTTATGCCATTTGAGTATTGCTTCTGACAATGAAGGGCATCTAGATGGCGTTCCATTATTAACCCAAGCTATTACTTCAAGCCTATTGCGTTCTACGACATCTAGTATTTCTTTCTTTAAATCTGTCATTTCCATTCCTTTAGTAATTCATTCTCTTTCAAATAAATAAGCATTTTGGCTCTTGCGTTGGCTTCTGTGTTTGAACCAAATGTCCATATATTCAATTCTTTATAAATATTATCAACTGGCTTGTGATTCTCATACCTATAATCTCCAACTTGCCATGTCTTAGGTATTTTCTGTATTGCATAAGTAAAATAACCCTCTGGCAACATCTCCCCTAACTCACTACTTGTGAAAGCTGAGCAAGACGTATTTCCATTCATTTCATATGCCATGAATGTTTCAATTCTAATAACTTCTTTTATTTTATTCCAATAAAACAAACTATCTTGCTCAAACCCCAACTTTTTAAGCTGCTTACTCAACTCCAAGCTAGTTACTTGCTGTTCCAATTTCATGCGGACACCTCCCGTATATTCCTATTGCCATGTTGCAATTATGACAAAGAATCCTGAACCCATCAGGAAAGTTATTATCTATTAACCACTTCATAAACCTCTGTGAACCCCCAATGCAAAAACTTCTTTTTCCTCTTCTAAAGGTATTTGAATAAACTTTTTCTGTTCTTCTGGTGTAAGTTTTTTAACCTCTTCCATACCTAAAATTTCTCCTGTATCTGAATTCATTATATTTCCTTTCGGTCAATCATTGATAAAACAGTTTCACCTAACATTCTTATTGCACTATCTCTTTCAATATTACTTATGTATGTTGAGTAGCCACCCACCCCTTTTGAAGCTAAAACTAATGTAAAACACCATCCTTCTGGAATATGCTTTTTTATTTCTCTCCCTATTTTTCTTGCTTGAACTTCGGCTTTTTCTAATGGCTCTCTCTGCCCTCTATATTTCCTCATTGTTTCCTCCCCATGCAAATACATTAGATAATCTTTTTGCTATATTTCTTAACGCTATTGGATATTTCTGTAAATTAGATTTTCTTGCTGTTATTCTTTTCACGATATAAAATTGTAAGTCCTCTATATGACACGCATACTTTAAATTTTGTCTTTTTTCCCAAGTCATAACTCCACATTTCAATTCGCGAAGATACTTCTTTTCCTTCTCATACAATTCTTTTGGAACAACAAAATAAAAGTAATGGGGAATACAGGGCATCTTTCTCACTAAATGTCCATAGTGATATTTTCCATCCCCTGTATAAAACCCACTCTTATCTTTATATCTCCTTTTCTGTTCATAGTATTTTTCCTTTTTATATTCAGCAACTTTCAAGTCATTTGATGAACGCTTAAACTCATATTCAAATATAAGTTCTTTGTTCCTATCCACAGCAAGAACATCTGCTCTATGCCCATAATGAGAAACTTCATCACAAGCTATCATATTTTTATTAATTATTAAATGTTTAGCAAATAACTTTTCTATGCTCATATTCATTTATATTTCCTCTGTTCCATTATGACTCCTTGAGTTGTTGTTGGAGTTTATTCTTTATAAAATTCATCAACATCGTGTTCTCCTGACATTCCACCAATAGGACAGCCTCTTAACTGCCAGTCTAATGATAGGTTATTCTGAATTAATAAATCAGTTAAGTGCATCTTAATCCAATTATTCTGTTCAATACTAGCTTCCAATACTTCCTTGTTATGCCATTTGAGGATTGCTTTGGCTAAACATATTGTACATATTACTTCAATATTATGAAAACTGTGGTCTTTACAATCATTAAACCCTGATGCACTTTCTTCTATAATCTCTCTCAACTCTTTATCCATTATGCCCTCCTAATTCAGATGGTCTTTTGTGTATTTCTACCTTTTCAAAACTTGCGTGTAAATCAAAAGGTACGGCAAAGTTAAAACATTTCTTTATGTGTTTTTCCCAACATTCTTCGCAATATGTATCTATTGAATCTTTCCATGTCTGAGCAAATCCTAAAACAATGTTAGAATTGGCTTGTATTTCTTTTTTACACTTTCCACATCTCCACCTAACAACTTTTCCCTTCAACTCACTCTGTTTCTCTTTCTCTAAATCATCCATCTTATTCCCCCTTAATTAACCCTTCTTTATGAGCTTTAACTACCCAATATGCCTGTTGCGTTAAATTTGCATCTATTTCTGTTACCTTGTCTTCCCCAACAGTATAATTGAAACAGCTTCTTTCCCCTTTTAACCACGCTATAGCTTCATCTAATTTCATCCTCTCTCCTTTAGTGGCTCAACGCTTATCCATTTATCATCCATCTTATTCTCCCTTACGTTTTTTATATTCAAGTAGTGCGTTCTCCATCCTTAACCTCCAATAGTTTAACTACATATTTCTTATTCATGGTTGCTCCTTATCACACCTTTCCTTTGGTTGGTTAATCAACAACTTCACACCCAATTAATTCATGTATTTCATATCCATATTCGCCTGTCCCGCCTTTTCTTAAACATTCTTCAAGTTCAGTAATATCTCCATCAATAGTATAAAAACAACTACCATTTCCACCAACTACATTATCTCCCCATTTTCTTTTAATAAGAAATCTAATCATCTTCCCCTCCTCTGTATAACGGTTAATCCCTGCGGTGGCAGGATTTCTACCTGCTCGATTTGAGCTTAGTCGCCAGCAACTAGAGGCTTTGATGGACTACCACACCGCAAGGAATATTACTGCCGTAGGTAAACAACGCCCATTAAAAGGGGAATATCTCCCGAGATTGTGGAATCGAACCACTGTCTACCTACGGCATATCTACTGCGTGTGGGCAGGATTTGAACCTACGAACACCTAGCTAGGGGGCGTTAAACCATGCTCCGCCACCACACGCATATTCAAAGAACAATTAATCAATAGAATTTACTCCATCTTTCCCACACTTCTCACATTTCTTCATCCACTTTTCAGCCTCAGATACTTTCCCCGCATCAATCCCCATGTGGTAACAAATAATACCTGACAGATTTATACATATTAATGACCAAATTACAATGTTAAGCATTATTCCACCTCCAAATCATCAAGGTTAACACCTAATTCTTCTAATTCCCCAGCTAAATCTTGTATTTTCTCTTCTGTTACGAGACTCTCGCCATTCCAAGATTGTAAGAGTTCTTTGTAGTCGTTAATTAAATCCTGTATTTCTTTAGTATGTTTCATCTAAACCTCCCTAATCCATTGAGCGTTAAGCCATATCTCGTAAATTTGAGCTTGATGTGGTTTAATTGTTGGTATTGGCTTATTCAAGTGGCATCCGTTGTTAATTGGTAACTTATTAAAAATGCTTTCTATAAAGAATGGATATAATCTTTTATTTACTTTTGTATTAGGCAATAAATGGTGTATATCTGTCGCTTTTTCTGTGCAATCAGGTGAACACATACAATATCCATGCGCTAAACTAAATATTAATCTTCGTTCTTCGTCTTTATCCATATCTCTGCTCTTGGGTTAGTGCGATCAATTCCTTCACAATGTAATAAAATAGAAGGTATAATCTGCCATTTATCATCTTCAATTATTTTACAATCAACTAACAGATCCATAATGCTTTCAGCTTTATTTGTTAAATCAGCACCTCTATTATCAGGCATCCAAAAAACTATTTCAACCTGAGATATATTCTTAACAAACTTAGTCTTAAAGCATTGAGCAAAAATCTGTAATTCTGCTATTTTTTGCCATTCTTTATATGCACTACTTGGAATATTCCCAACCCTGCCCCTGCTCTTAAAAATATTCCGGCTGTTCTTCTTACTTGGTATGCGTCCTTTTAATATTATCTTCATATCCCCACCTTTTTAGCGATTTTCTTACAATACTTCGTGTAATCTCCATGCTTTTCTTTATTATACTTTGCTTTTAACTTTTCGTATTCTTTATCTTTAGTCATTAGAACCTACTTTTGAGAATTTTTCGTATTTTTCTTTTTCTTCCATATCTTCAACAGGGAAATCCGAAAATTTATAATATTCAGCCTCATACTTAACCTTTATAAACCCTGTCCGCCCATTTCTATTCTTTGCGACATTAACTATAAAATCTTGTTTTTGTTGTTGTTTACCTGTCCATTCAAGCAAAATAACTAAATCTGCCAATTCTTCTAAGAAACCAGATCCTTTAAGATTATGTAAATTAGGAACATTGTTCCCCTCTGATACTGTTTGTCTATTTAGCTGTGAAACAATGACGCCTGCAATATTATGATTTATACATATTTCCCTAAATTTCCTTATATATTCATCAATAAACCCTTTACCTTCAACAGAAGCCTTTGCTACCGCTTGGATATAATCAACAATAATTACATCCGGCTTGACTGTCAAAGAATCCAAGAATCTTTCAATATCTTTCCATGACTGACCGAAATCATTGCTCATTACAATTCTTAAATTACTTAACTGCTCTTTAAAATCATCCCATAGTGAATAATACTCAGTGAATTTACCTGATAACAAGGCATAATTGTCTATTTTATACATATTACAAAATATTCTCTCGACAATCTGCTCTTTTGTCATTTCGAATGAAAAATAGTGGATTGAATTTCCTTTCATTAATATATCTATAGCAAGTTGCAATACAAAAGATGTTTTTCCCTGACTTGTCCGCGCTCCGACAACTGTCATTTTCCCCTTTGGTAACCCCCATATCTTCTTATTTAGAGCAGGCATTGATGTTATTGGTAATTCAGGTGCTTCTTTCCTAGCCAACATAACATTTTCAGTTCTTTTCAAATAATCTGATAGATGTCCCATCTTTCCTATTTCTGTTGTGAAATCTGGCATACCACATCCTTTCTGTATCTAAACATTCTTGTATATTTTTACATATTTCTTTATATAATTTAGCTTCTTTTTTATTAGCCATACTCGCATCTATTGATAAAAACTTCCAATTCTCAAGATGTATTGATAAAAACCGTATCTCTTCTAAATCTTCTTGCTCATAATTTCGGGATTGAGGCATATGGATCACTTTCTTTTTTGTTTTCTTCATATTCTACCCAATCTTCCCAATTATTAAACCAAGTAGATCCATTTTTAATAAATCCCTCTTTAACTTTTTTACATCCAATATAATTTTTAAGTGCTTTTTGAATATTTTTAATATCTAAATCTGTACGCACGCTTGCTATAAAATGCTTAAATGCTTGTTTCTTTCCATCTTTGTTTGGGTATTGTTTCCATAACGATAAGAACTGCTCTTCCTTTATTATTGTATCTTTATTTACATCTCTATTTTCATTTACAATTACATCTTCATTTTCAGAGTTTGCTTCATCTTTTGCTAAAGCAAATTGTGTAGCAAAACCTCCTTTTTTACCGGCTTTAGAACGTAATAAACTAATACGATTATCTTCTATCATACGCTTCTGCAATAACTTATCTTCTATAAGCTGTATTACACCTTCATCAATAAGCTCATGCAATGATTTATGTATCGTTTCTTTATCATATGGCATCTGTTTAACAAGCTTACACGCAAAATTTTCTACTTGCTTTAACGTTTGCTTGTCTTTTTGCTTTAGCAAAATTGTACCATATTCATTTGATTTGTGCATAAGACACAGTAACCTTATATATACTCCACATGATTCTGCTGAACACTCAATTAGTTTTTCATCAGTAAGAAAATCCTGAATATATAAAGGTATGTATGGTTGATCTCTTAACGCCATGTTATTTTTACTCCTTCAGTTACTTTATATATTTTTTTTGTTATTATTTTATACAATTCATTTTTAAATACATTTTTATTTACAAATTTAAAACACTCAGTATATCCACCAAACCAATTTTTTGGAATATATGGTTTAAATAATCCTTGTAATATTTTTTCTGCTTCAAAGGCTTCGTAACAATCTAAACCAAAAGTCATATAAATAATTTCAATATCATATCCAAATTTCATTATTTGATAAAATCTACAAAATTTATGAACAGTTAAACCAATTTTATAAAATTCTTCATTTTTATTTGTAATTTTAATTAAATATATATTTTCACTATCCATAATCCACCATAGAAAAATCCCCCTCGGTTCTGTCGGCTAGACACACATTTCTGGTTAGAGAAACAGCGTTCCCCGAGGAGGATTGATTAACATTTAATTTTTGTTTTTGATTTTTCATAGTGTATCTAGCCTTTTAACTTCTTAAATTATCTCACACATTATTTTATTTGTCAAACACTTTAAATTTCAATATCCTCTACTGGATCAGTATCGACAATACACTTAACGTATTTTTTGATTTTATCAATAAGTTTTGTTTTCTTCGCAATAATTTTCTTATACTTTAGTATTTCTTTTGCGATCCTCTCAGGGCTTGTAAGCAGCTTTAAATAATTTTCTGCTGATACAATACAAAGTTTTGCGTTTACAACTAATTCATCATCCCTAATAGTACATGATCCAGCGCAAGTAAAACAATATACTCCCTTATTATAAACTGATAAAACCTTTTTACATTCTTTACATTTTGCCATGTTTCCCCCCATTAATTAAGTAGTTATACGTAGTTTTAAAGTATTTTATAAGCCATTTCTTTTGTATGAAGTCCCATTGCCAAAGCCTCGGCTTTTGGGATTCTTCTAATTTTTCCTTCTGCGCACAAATTTCTAGCGTTCCTACAGGCTCTGTTCGAGAAGTGCGTTGATCCCCAAGATAAAATCGAGCTAGTTAATATTATATCATTCCCTGTGTTCTTTTGACCGATAAGCCAATACCACAATCTTGTTTTAGCTGAACATTTCATAATCTCCCCCATTATTCTTTCTGATTAATAACTGCATAGATCTTTGCAGTAACTATACATATATCCTTTAGCGGTACAATCAGTCACACATTGATAATCTCTCCTGCCTTTTCTTTCAGGAACATTACCATAACTACATTGACTTTTGCAATATGAATACATATAACCTTGAGCAGAACAATCGCTCATACATTTATAATCTGTTGACGCGAACGCTACGGCTGCGAAAACCCCTAAAACTGCTAACGATATTAATAATTTTTTCATGATTCTCCTTATCTTGGTGTTACATCAATAATTTTTTTAAGTGCATAAAGATCCTCTACAAGCTGATCCTGCTTATTCTTTACGCTTTTATAAGCCATATCTGCATCTTGCCATAGATCGGCTTTCTCTGTTGATCCTGTTAGCTCTGAGAGTCTAACCAGCTTATTATCCCATGACAATTTATGAAGATTTGCCCCGGACCAATTAGAACACTCTGCTAACAACTCTTTTTTTGCACGTTGCCGGATTATGATAATGTGATTTAAGATATTCGTTAGCTGAGAAAGTCTCGATCTAGCTTGATGAATATCCTCACAATGCTCCCAATCTAAAGCGAATTGGTAATCAATGTTAAGATTCATTGTTTATCTTCCTTCCAGTTTTATAATTCCTCTTGGATAATAATGTAAACTTTTCTCCATATCTACCTTATCAAGCGTATTATGAAATTTTCCATTAAATATATCCATCGCTATTGAATGAGCTGTTCCTCTATCAATAGTTTCTATTTCACAAACACAGTCCTTATCAAACGTCTTTCCATTTACGGAATGAACATGGACTTGGCCGAATGTAATATAATATTTATTCATATTACCCCCTTACGCTCATTGATTGTTCTTTAACAAAACTAACTCCCTCGAACTTACGTTTATCTTTCCATGTTCGAGCTAAAGCATTTAACTGAGACATATCCGGCTTTACACAAGATTCAGGAATGTCCCCTTTTGCGATCGCATTACATAAAGCGAACAGATCCGTTACCTTAGCCGACCATCTTGTAACAACTGCCTGACCTTCTGCCTTTGTTGCTCTCTCTTCAACTATTGGGGCTGGTACAAATACTTCCTCTGCCATTGCCCGTCGTTCCTCTGCTTTATCAGCATTGCCATTAGCTTCATGCTGTTTTGCTTGATCTTCAAGAACCTTTTTTCGTTTTTCCTCTGCTTTTTTAGCTTGTTCATCAAGTTTTCTCTGCTCCTCTCTTTGTTTACGTTGCTCTTCATTATACCAAACAAGGCTTTTACCCTTAATGATCTTCTCAGCTTCATTAAGTGGATCATAATGTTTCTTTTTAGCGGCAACCATTGTCTTATGCGTTTCATGAGCCTTTTTGATTGATTCATCAAAAGAATTGTCAATTTCTTTCTTCAATCCTTTAATTGCTCTTAGCATATTAGCGCAACCATCATAATCTTTCTGATTACCAATGATCAGCGCGTTTGCATTATTAACTGCATTAACCGCATTTTTTTCGATTGTTGCTATTTCTTTAGTTTCCATGATTAATTCCTTTTGTTTATAATTTAATAATTATTATACTGGTCTTTTTTTCGCATAATGAACTTCAGGCTCAGGAAGCATATCCAACTCAATCAACTTCTTTAAAAGCTCCATTGTTACTGTTGCATCTCCCATTTCCGTATGCTGATTAGGAAAGTCAATTCCGAAATGAGCGCAAGCCTCAACAAGTTTCGGATATTTAAACGCTTTTCCACTCTTTCTAGGGATTTGACACACATCAATTAAAGCTTTCATAATGCAGGTGTTTTTTGTTTGCTCAAACCTATCATCAAGACCTAGCTTCCTAAACTCAGAACGCATGACCTTCGTGTCATACTGAGCGTTAAAAGCATATAGGTCTATCCCTGCGTCAACAATCTCTGAATATTTAAGAAGAACTTCCTCAATAGGTATTCCATTAGCTTCTAAATACTCATCAGTTAAACCATTTACAGCCGTTGCTCCTTCTGTCATTTTCCATCCATCAGGTTTGACAAAATAAGTCTCAGCACTTTCAACTTTGAGATCTCCATCAAGAATAATCATTGCCAAACTTGCTAGGCGAGGCTGTCCGTCAGCATCAGCAGGCTTAGAAAAATCAAATAATCCGTTTGTTTCTGTGTCGAAAATCATGTACTTTTGCATTTTATTATTCCTTATTTAATTAGTTTATGTTTTGTTTTGAATTGATACGCTTGTGAAAGTCCAATCATAATTGACCTATCACTCCTATTTACATGAGGAGGTGAAAGTCTAAAATCATCAGCTTTCAAATACAAAGAGTATCTTTCTTTTATTTTTAATGCTGAATTTTCTTCAACTAACACCTGATACCCTGCCGTTTGTAATTCATGTGAAGCGTCAGGAGAACCAGTTTTAAAATCAAGAACAACATTCTTTCCTTTTATCACTCCCACTCTATCCGCACAACCAGCAAATCCCCACACCTTTGACAACATAGGTATCTCGACAAACTCCCATACAGGCTTAAATTCATCTAAGAACCTTTTATATGCGTTAAGGTAAGGTTCAATTTCAGCATCATAATTAAACTGATCTAAAACATCATTATCAAACAACTCCAATGCCCTATGAACCGCAGAACCAAAATTTCGTGAAGCGTCGTTTCCCCACTTAGCAAAGTCTGGACTCATTCCGAAATGTTTAAGTAATGTTGTTACAGAAGGAAAGTCTTTTCCATTCTCATCAAAATACTTATGCTCTACTGGTTCAAATGTTACTTGGTTCATTATTTAACCTTCTTTTGGCAGTCGAAACAGAGAGGTTTATTAAATTTACCCATACTATAATCATAAACATTCTTCTTGATTTCCTCTTGGCATTTCGAACAAACTAAAAGCTCAGGGTTTTCTTTTTTTTCCGTTGTCTGAGTTGTTGTTTTCTTCTCAGGCATACCAACATCAGGCTTTGTTGAGGTCTCTACTTCTTCCTTCCCATGCTTATTTGTTGAATCTGAATCTTTTGTATCGTCGATTGCAAATAAGCCATTTAAAGCATATTTACGAGCATAAGAAGAAGTTGCCCCAGTTAGCTGGCTTGAATCCATGCCTGTCTTTAAGGAAGATTCTCTTGCGAACCCTGATGTTGAAATTGATTCTCCGTCTACATCTGATATTGTTGCGATTGCTTTAATATAAACTCTTTGTGTCTGTACTTCTCTTGGAGTTTTAGCGACGATAATAATTTCTGTTTCTAGCGCATTGCTAACAACTAATTCATCTGTGATTGTTAATATGCAATTACATTCTTTAAGATGTGGCTTTACTGCTTTAAGAATATCCTCGCATGATCTAAAATTGTAATTTCCAAAAGTATTCTTTTGGCTTTTTGGAGCAATTAGCTCTGTTTGAATTTTTTCTAATGCTTCTCTAACTTTCATCATTTCCCTCCTGTTGTACGTTTTCAAAACATTCTTTACATAATGGTTTAGGCGGGATTGAATCATCCCAAAATACTGTGTCTCTTCCTTCACTAATTGGATGGTTACAGCCCCAACAACTTAATCCGTGTTTACTCATGGTTGCCCCCATTTCTTAATTCCTGCATCCTGTAGTAAACTTTCGCATAGAATTTATCTAGTGCGACACTTACCCTTGCAAGTATTTCAATTAATAATTTCATACCTTTACCTTTCCTTATATCTCATTGGTATAAATAGTTTTTGGCTCATTCTTCACAAACATATATCCGCTATTACGGACAATTTTTTTAACGTCTCCTTTTTCAGAAAGAACTTTAACTTTTCCAAACCATCTAACTCGTCTTTTTTTTCCGTCGACTTTAATCTGATCCATTATGCGTCCTTTTTTAATTTACGTTCAAAATATTTTATGCCCGCTCTGAATATATCAATCAAGCTGACATCCTTGTTTGTAATGTTTTCTACTCTTTGCGCCTCGTCGGTATCAATCCTTAATCCAATACTTTTATAAAATTTTGTTCCCATAAATTTTTCCTCCTTCCGATTTGTTACTTAGAGTATAGTTGACCAGACAAGACTTGTCAAGAAAAAAGAATAAATAAAAAAACGCCACTCTAAAAAGAATGACGTTTCGTCTCATGGGAGTGAGAAGGTAAATTATTTTTTCTTTGGAAAGAAAATATTGAAGGCTATTAATATCCCCAATATTCCGTACCGGACAGCATCTTCACCTAAGAGATCCCCAAATCCTGCTATATTCCCAAAACTGCCTAAATGAACAGAAAAAGCAATAGCCAATAAAATACCCGCAAATGCCCCTCTACGCCACCCGAAGAAAAAGAACGGTAATGATAGGAGAAGCCCATATACTACTCGCACAAGCCATTCAGAGCCTAACCAGCCCATAAGAAAAGAGTTTTCTCCATATCCCATAATAAGAAATGGTATTAATAAGAGAAACGTGCAATCTTTCCAATCGAATCCATCATGGAAAATAGCTGTTATAAAAGAAAAAATGCCTATTCCAAAGCGTCTAGGAGCTTTTCCTCCAATTTTGCCTTGTCCTCCACTCATCCCAAAAATCATTGTAAATAATGCTATCCATACAGATTTTAGAATTTTCATTATTCAACCTCACATTCAGGATAACATCGAGCCTTAATCTCCCACGAATAATTTTCGTAGACAGAAGTAGGAGCAACGCCCTTCTCCCCCCATCCAATCATAGCTGGCTTTCTATTGGTTAATCGCTTTACGCTCAATAACGAGCATCCGCCTATCAATATCAACAAGCTTACGACGATTAGCTTCGGTATCAGCTTTTTTAAATATCTTTTCTCGTTTCTTTTTGAGTTTTGCATACTTATTCCTCCTTGACTCCTCTTTACTTGGAAGGATAGAAAATATCCATCCAACGGCTGTTCCCCATCCGGGCTTACTTGCCATAATTATCTCCTTCTTCTTCCACTGCCTCTTTTTGGTTTAGGATCGCCTTTGCTTCCTACACGAGGGCTACCTCCGCATGAACCTTTTTTACTTGCCATAATTTACCCCTTTACAGCTTGGAGTGCCATTTCTAGCACTAAATTAATTATAGAATCCCTTGTTTCAATGCCTCTTATTTGAGCATACTTCTTAATCGTATCAAAAGCAATCTTGCGTTTTTCCTCATTAGATAAATCTGTGCTTGCTGCCTCCATTACCGCATTAACCGCAATATCCTGTAATGCTGAAATCACTTCTTGTTTTGCCTTAGTAAATACAGCTTTGAAGAATTGTTTTAATGCTGGAAGAATAAGCCCGAGAAACCATTCCTTAATTTTTTGAAACATTGCCTGCTCCTTGCGTTAATTTTTTAATTGCTTTATTTGTATAATAAAAAATAAATAATCCCATTACTATTTTATTTAAAAGTGATGGCGTTTCAATCCCGCATGAAATCATCACTAAATATGTATAATAAAAAAATGCTGCGAATACTGTTCTAGGCTTTAGCCAATCGTTCATGGTTGCCTCCTTTTATTATTTCCTTATTATTGTAAATAATATTACAGCTAATACCCCCCATTGGAAATATACTTGTGTTGTTATTCCTTTAAGCCATATTTCAATTTTCTTCATATCTTTTGCGCGTTCCTCGCAAGGAAGACCCGCCAATGTTTTAAGCGATTGTATTACTTTATACTTAAATACAGCGTCGTCTTTGATTTCTTCTACTTCATCTGATGTTAATTCTAATTTATTCACGTTGTATCTCCTTAGTTGTCTATTATATTACTATCAACCGCATGAACCTTTTTTAGCCATTATTTTCTCCTATGTTTGATTAATCTCTTTTATATTTGCTTTCGCAACGCTATTTACTTTTGCCATATTTGCTGTTGCTACTCCATTAACAGTTATTGAATATGAACTATTTTCTGTAATGCTTATAGTTTGATAAAAAGTATCGTCTACACCATAATCTGTATATTCCACTACGTCAAAAGAATGAGCCCATTCAAAACCTTCAATCACCCAAGGCGTAAGTAACGGATAAAATCCTGGATTAGTACATAATTCAACTCCAAGTGCCATTATGAAACCTCCACTAAGACTAGACTTGGATTAAAATATATTCTATCAGCGTGAGTTGCTATTCCTACAACTTGTACTTGATCGCCAGTTCCAGAAGGTGCTGTCTGAGTAAGTTGTCCTACTGTTGTGCTTATATAAACAATTCCACCTACTGTCCAGTTCCATGTATCATCACGCACAATTCCTTGAAATAATACCTTTTTACTTCCTGTTCCAGTTTCTAAAGCTAAAGCAGTACATGGCATTGTTGTCGCTGCATCAGCATCTGCTTCAATCCAATTCCCATCAGTATCTAAATGTAAAGCAGAAGCTACCCCATATGTATTAGCATCTACTGTCATGGTAGCTATAATACCAGTTCCTGTGTGGTCACTTGCTGGAACAACATCTAATTCAATTTCACCTGCGTCACCTATTATAAGGTCCTGAGTTGTTAAAACTGTTCCAATGGTAAGCCAAGTAGAAATTTCTACTCCACCTTCAATATGAAACTGTTCTTCATCTTCTTGCCATTCTATATATCCGTCATTACCTGAGTCGAAGGTTATGCGTGGGTCTGCTGCACTTCCATCACCTAATGTAATATCTCCCTCTACTGTTAAATCTCCTGTTATTTCTGTAGCTGCGTTAAGTAAAACTTTCCCGTCAACACCACTACCTATGGCAGAAGGAGACAATATAATATCGCCGCCGTTACCACCTGCATGTGTAGTACCACCTGCACCAGTGGCAAGTGTTAAATCTCCACCACTCCCATCATTGGCTGTTGGGGCCTCGCCTTCTCCACCGTCCCCCGTAGTGAATGTTATTATCCCGCCATCTCCGCCAGGTATTCTTGCAATACCCACACCTATCCCACCGTCCCCTGCATTAATTACCACTGCAGCTGGGGCGTTCTCTGCTGTTGGACCATCAGCACTATTAACTTCAAGTGTTGATTGAACATTGACTATACCATCTCTTGGAGAGCCACCGCTGTCACCCAAACCACCCATAAGCCCAGGGTGTAATATAATGTCCCCACCCGAACCTCTTGTGGCGTTATAATACCCATCACCACCATCACCAGCGGTTAATGTTATATCTCCACCATCACCAGCATCCCCACCAGAACCATCATGGTTCCCACCTTTCCCAGTTGTTAATACATGAGAAGCACTATCAACTGTAACCGCACCAATAGCAGTTATTGCAGATAAAGCTCCTACTGCTGCTGTTCCTGTTGTTGTTACACTTGAAGCATTCAAATCCCAATCGCCATTTGTTCCTATAAGAGTTAATGCACCTCCAATTCCTATACGTATACCGTTTGTTGTACCGCCAAGATAAAGCAAGTCATTAGCGGCATCAGTGGAAATTATATTTGACGTATCTGTTTTTACTAAAAAATTGCCTGTAGCGTCGCCCCACCCAGTAGAATTAACTTCAAGTCCAGCTCCCGCAATAACCCGTCCTCTCCCTTTAACTCTGAATACTTCTCTGTATTGGTCTTGACAAGATATATACGCAGAATTTGAATTATTGCCAATATTAGGATAGTTGATTTTTAATCCATAATGAGTGTACGTACCAGAATTACTATTGTTTGTGATTGTATGAAATGCTTGATTGTGAGCTGTTCCGGCAAATGTTGTTACCCAATCATTTGTATATGTTGTAAAATCCAGCGTAGAGTTGCCATCAGGGTCAAGGATACCATTGTATTTCTGGTCGCCGGAGTTGTTTCCTGACAATGTTCCACTGTTAAATGTACTAGCAGCAACATCGCCTAATGTAATAATATTTTTATCTATAAAATCAAAATCTTTAGTAGCATAATTTATACTTAGTAACTCTGTAACTGTGGTGTGTTCTCCTGTGCTTAGCGAGAGATTATTTGTGTCTGGGTCATATAACCATCTAAACCCAAAGTTGTAGGCTGTGCCAAATTCGTGAGCAGTAGCACTTGCACCACTCTCTATCATATCAAAAGTATTTACTCCTCCACCTTCATCACCATAAGCAGATGAAAGGGTAAGGTTAGTATCAGCAACATTGTATAAAGTAATATCTGATGCTAACAGATCGAACGCACCTAAATCAACGTTAGCAGTTGCTCCTGTATAAGGAACGTAGCCACTTAAATCTAAATCACTAATAATATCATAATGCTGTGTTGTATCATTAAATGTAACTGAATCGCCAGTAGCAAAATTAAGTTGTCTTCCCCCACCATCAACATGAACACCATCATCATATATAATGATATTCTTTGCAAACTGAGCATAGCAAGGAATTGTTAAACTCAACAACATTAATGAAATTATAATTTTCTTTAAGTTAGCCATATTTGTATTGTCGCATCCACGCCTGACGCATTAGTTAAATAAATATTTGTTATGTCCATGAATCCATCTGATATTTGAGCAGGACTATCCCCTATCCCAAAATCAACTGCCTCTAAACTTGTACGATTAAACTTGAATGTAATATTCTTATTCGTTTTCATCTGAACATTTTTAGCAACCGCAACATAAAGAAATAATCCAAGAACATTCTCTTTAACATCATAATTCGTTTCACCATTAGCAAGTGTGAATTCTTTATAATCATATTTAATAGGCTCTAGCATTATTTGTCCTTTTTAATTAATTCTTTAAAATAATCAATATCTTCTTGTGTTTTAGTCCTAGACCGTTCCATTTTACTAATAAGAACAGGAAGAGCAACTTTACGCTCTTTATCTGAAGAAATAGCATAAACGTCTAACGCCTTTTGAAATGATAATCTTTTAAATGAGGCTGCGAATGGATCCAACTTTGCTTCTTTAATAGCTTTAGTGAATCCTTGAATACCTAACATTTGAATAGCTTCTCTACGGTCAACTGGCTCACCTTTGCGCCTTTTATTAATTAATGTTCTGCGATATAATGACTTTTCAAATTTTTCTTTTGTCTTTGAGCCTTGAGGAATATTTTCTACAATATATCTTGTCATCAACTTTTGCGCTGGACTTTTTGTAATATAGCTTGGAGCCGGAGAAATACCAGTAATTGATGTAAGCATATTTTTCCATTTATTATCAGAAGCCCTACTAAATCGCTCATAATTCTTAAATGACATTGGTCTAAGCTCGTTTCCTATATGCTCAATCATGCTCTGTGCCTGTTGTAAGGCATTATCTCCTTCATGGCGTATCTCTACGTTGAAAAACGTCTTATTGCTCGTTAAATCGCCTAATATACCCCACATTGGATGCCCTTTATGAATAACTGTTTTAACTGGCTGAGTGCTGTATGCAAACCAATCTTTCGCATAAGTAGGTAATGATAATCTTTCATCAGAACCATCAGCATTTTTTTGTCCTGTTTTTGGAAAAAAATAATCTTTTGGCTCTTCAGGAGATTTTCCAGTTAAAGTTTTCATAATAACAGCACCTAAAATAGCATATAATGTTATCGCGCCTATCGTATATGCCATTTTATGACTTAAAAATTTATCTCCACGATCTATTCTAGCTTTTGTTGTTACAAGATCTGTTGCTGATCCAGCATATTCTCTCCAACTTCCCAAATTCCAACCAACAGACCTAATAGCAAGCATTAGAGTATCTTTAAATGTTTTATTCCAAAATAAATTGTCATAAATTAACTGGCCCATTCTATTATCTACACTATCCCATGTTGAAACAAGGCGTTCCATAAGCTGATCTGAATCTATTTCTCCATTTTCAGCGCGTTGCATTTCATGTTGAGCCATCTTTGAGAATAATCCTATTTTACCGGAAGGAACATACCATTCCATTAAAGGTTTTGCCATAACTTCAAAAAATGAACCAGTAATATTAAACGGCAATTTTGCAACTCCGGTTAATTTCTTAATCGTATCGCCTTTCATAATATCAGCAAACGTCTTTTCAAGAGCCTTAACTTGCTGGTTATAATACATCGTGTCCATTCGATCTCGTCCGCCTGCGTTGATAATCGCTTCAACCATTGTCTTTGTTTGTGGATCCGTAATACTATCAAGACTTTTTGTGTACGCCTTTCTAAGCCTCATTCCTTCCCATATTGTAGGAAGTGAAGCAATAGGAGAAGCAACAATATCCTGAACACCAGATAATCGTTGACCCTTTGTTGTAAGTTTTCTTAATCCTAATCCAAAAGTAGATGCCGTCATATCAGTTGTTACGTTTAATCCATGAAACCAACTCAATGAAAGCTGTATTTGGTTAATGATATTTCCCATTCCACGAAGCAGATTATATCCGCCACCAATTAGTTTGTTTTGGCTATTACGCAATCCCGGAGATAAATAATTATTAAGCATCAATCCAACTTGTTCAGGAGCGACAAAGAACCCTAACGTAGTAAATCCCGGAATAGCTATTTTAGCTTCTGATGCGTTTAACTGTAATGATGGCTGAAGGTCTAATAAAGGACGTAATTCAGCATTATCATTTAAGAAAGATTTGAAAGACTTATATAATGTAGGTGCTAATTTCTTAAAAGTCTCTGGTGCGTGGATCATTGCCTGAAGCATTACAGCTTCTTTTTCTCGTGCATTTCTAACGTATGCTTGCGGACCACCACGAGCATCTGCTAAAGCTCGCCATTCAACATCAATTTTCTTTCTCCAATCAATAGCATTTCTATCAGGAACAAACTTCTGTTGTCCTTTTTTTGCTCCTTTTGAATAAGTCGTCCATTCTCCATCGTTAGTCCTTCTCAATAAATCATATAATTTATATCGGTAACCTAAAACATGACCAATTTCGTGAGCTAATACGCTTTCAGGGGATGCAAATTTAGTCCTAACTTTCTCTCCGCCTGTTTCTCCGTACATTCCTTGTGCATATCCAAGAGCCTGTTTTCTACCAAAGCTAACAAATCGCTTTGTGTCTATTCCAATACTTCGTGAAACATCCATCATCTGATCTACTAATACAGTATCATAAGCCTCTTTCTTTGTAATTTCAGGAGGCATGAAAACAGTAAAAGCATTGTCATTAATCCGAACATATCCTTCTGGTGTCTGACTTCGTGAGTAAACGAATTTTAAAAGGTTACGTTCCTTTAAATCCTTTATGACGTTTTGCGCCATAATATATCTATCCATTTCATGCAATTTTAACAGAACCAAATCAACAGGATTGTCACTTACTAATTCTAATTTACGCTCAAGCCCTTCTTTAACAGTCATAATCTTACGTTGTTTAAGAAAAGACTTTGTTCCTTCAAGACGCTTTCGCCCCATAATCTGACTTATAACACTCTTAGCCTTTGTCGGGTCTTGCCAAATATGAGGAAAGTAATTCTCATAAAATGTTTCAAGTTTTCCTTTGCCAAACTTCTGAACCGTAGCCTTACGTTCATCTAATTGAGTACGAAAAATTTCTGCTATATTATCAAGCTCAGGTGTTTCTTGATTTTCGCCATTTTCCATCTTATCAATAAAAGCGTGTGAATCATCAATGCTCATCCACATAAATGCACTATGAGCTTTCTTTAATGCTTCTGATGCAACTACGTCATTATGAGCCATTTCTGATATGTTCTTGCGGATAATCCTTGCACCTAATCTAGCTGTTTCTCCCCTTACTGCTGGAGCAGATAATTTAAGAGCTTCATCAATAACGCTAAAATTCTGTTTAGGCAATCCTTCAGCGACGAGAGAATAATCTGTTTTAGGTGGACGTTCTTTTGTGGCTTTCTCGCTATTTTCTACTGTTCCATAACCTCCGCCTTTAATTGTTTTTTCTGCTGCCATTGAACCAGCTTTTGCGCCTGATATTTCTTTTCCTTTTGGCTCATATTCTACTTGCAATAAATGAGAATAATCTTGAGCGTCTGTTTTTCTTCCACCAATAACAAGTCTTTGTTCTCCTTCATTACCTTTCTGCATAGAAACAATATCATATTCACTTAATTTTCTTTGAATAGCAGTTGTTGATTGATGTGTTTGCGTATCTACCATTATTCCTTCTTTAATTTGCTTTACATCAGCCTTAATCCCCATATCTTTCAAAAAGAAATTTTCTAAATCGCCAACTTTAACAATCATATTTTTACCGCCAGAATAAAATGATATATCTTTTCTTTGTTCTGTCTTTGGAATTTTAGCTATTTCTTTCTTCTCTACTACCTTATCTACCTTAGCTTTGTTGTAGATGTCAATTAATTTATTACGTCTATTAACACTAGAACCTTCTTGTTCTTTATAATCTAAAGCGTCTAATTCACCATCTGTTGTAGAAGGTTTTACTTTTGTTACTTCCAACGCTTTTTCTCTACTCATTATTTCTTTACCAGGATATGCAAATCCTACTTCTGTCCAAGTAGCTTCTCCCTCTTTTAAATTAGCAGATTTTCTTATTTTCTCTGCATAATTCATACTTAAATGTCCATGAGTTTCACCAGGCTCTCCATAATATATCTTTCCATCAGCACCTTTGTTAGCAACAACAAGTGTCTGGCTTTTCACAAACTCCTCAGCACTCTTATATTTTTTAGCTTCTTCAATCAGACTGCCATCTCCTGTGGCTTCTTTCGCCTCCTGTGCGACTTTCTCAGGTGTTACGACTACTTCTACCTTTTTTTGAGCTTGTGCCTCTACAGGCTTCTCAGGGGCTTTTTCTTCTAAGCCGCTTTTCTGCTCTTCTATCACTTTTTCGCTAACAGGCTTTTCTTTAGTAATTTCTTCTTTTATAAATCCACTTTCTTGCGCTTCTTCAAAAACTTTATTAATATGTTCTTCTAACTCTTGTCTAATTATTTGTTCTTGTTCAGGTGTAATTTTTTTATTTTTAAGCTCATTTGCCAACGATGGCATAACTTTATTTTTAATAGAAATAGCAGTTGCGCCAGCACCACCCATTACACTTGTTAATAAAAAGGTTTGCGGAGCCACCTCTTTTAATGCCTGACCCCAAGTTATATCCTTTTCTCTTAATCCTGCTTCTTTTTCAATTCCAGCTTGACCTTTTTGTGTAATTGTTTCTGTCAGCAATTCTTCTCCATATAAACCTGAAAGTTTTGCTACAATACGAGTTGCAATGTTTTTCCCAGCTATTTTAGCAAGAGGCGCAGTTAAAATCTTCGCAAAAGCTAAATTACTTAATGCTTCTGGTACAGCTTCCCATAATCCATATTTAGCGGCTTCATATCCGAATATTGTCTTTAATTCCTTCTCTTCTTCAGATGTAATGCCCTTACCTGTGTTTTCTATGCTTTCTTCATTTTTAGCCTCTAAATATTCTTGCATTATTTCATATGTAGACATCTCGTAGGCAACTTTACCTGATGCAGCCGTTCCTGTTGTCCATGCGGCAACTCTGGCTCCGGGTACAGGAATAAAAGAAATAGGAACTCCTGCCGCTAACCCTGCGCCCATAGATGCTACTGAAAAAGCTATATTTCTTGGTAATTCAGCAATATCTGTTATTTTAATAGGTATTCCTTTTATCACTTGTTTATCATTATATTTTTTATAAATATCTTTTACAAATTCATTTGAATTTTCTTGTGCATTTTTTAATGTTTTATTTATCCATCCTTTATCTACTACACTTGCCCCCTCTGCTCCTTGATGTGCTTTTAATATAGCAATTCCTATATTAGCAGGAAGTTTTGTTATTGCCTGTCCTGCTGTTTTTAATGCACTAGCAGATTGCGATGCACTTTCAAATACATTTTCTGATGCTTTGCTTGTCAATACCTTTTGGAAAAAACTTAAACTGTCTCTTGGGTCTTCAGGAACGTGGAGTTCTTCTTCTGGTGTGCCTAAATCAGAGAAATCATCTTCGGGTGTTCCCAAGTCAGAGAAGTCGGATTCCTCAGGAGTGCCTAAGTCTGAAAAATCATCTGTTTCAGCCGCATACGCATCACTACCAAAAGGATTCAATGAGCTTAAATCAAAATCAGCTTTTATTTTTCTTATTCTCTCCATTAGCCCATCTTTTTGGTCTGTATTTTTATACGCCGGAGTTGTCTTAATAAATTCTTCTCTTTGGTCAACACTTTCTTGAAGAAGTTGTTTCTTTCCATTCTTTTCAATATATTCATCTTGCTTCTTACGTGTATTATCTCCTATTTTTCCATCAACTTTTGTTCCTATAATATTTTGAAAAGCCTTAATAGCTCGCTCAGGACTTGATTGAACGCCATAATCAAACAAAACTTCTGAAACATCTGGTTCTAAAGTATTAAGTTTAGGTTTTTCCCAAAATTCATCTTTAAGTATTTCCTTCGCTCTCTCCTGTTTGAGATTAGTTACATCTTTGTATGGCAAGCCGTTTAGTTTATTATAACTATCTAATAATTCTTGAGTAATACCGAAGTTAGTCTTTCCCCCAATATCCTCAGTATACCCACCCTCATAAGAAGCTGTGCGTGTATATGCGCTTTCAAAAACACTATCTTCAGGAAACCCAAGATCACTAAAGTCTTGTTGCTCCTCGTCCTTCTGCGTTTGAGACTTTATCTGCGTCGATGTTCCAAATTTTTCCATTAGAATCCTTCATTCTTATTGTTTCTGATTTTGTTTTAGATTTAGATTTTTTTGTTTCGACTTCTCCTAATCCTAAAAGTTTTCTAGCTTCAGGAAGATACTTTTCAACCTTTTGACTATGTGTTCCTTTCCCATAAAGGTCATCTTTAGCCATCTTATTCGCTGCTTCAAATACTGCATAATCATCTGTGTCTTTAAGTTTAGTTTTCTTATCTTTAGAAAGGCTAGGAATCATTCTTGCAACATCTTCATTCGCACGCATAAGTGCTTCTTCTCTAACAATCTGTCCCAATGCGTTTTCGCCAAACTTTCTTTTTTCTGTATTATTTTTTTCTGCATCATCAATCTGAGACCTTTTTAATTTATCCCTAGCTTCAATCGCCTTAAATAAAGGAGCAAGTCTTTCTGTCTCAACCTTTAACTCCATATCAGAAATCTGACCAGTTCTTCTTTTATTCTCTAAGTCAAGTTTATGGGTTTTCTTCTTATATTCGTAATCTTCTGTTTCTCTCTGATTCTGTATTCGTTTCTCAGCTATATCACGACGCTCTTCACGCCCTGATTTTAAGCCATTCATAATGGCTGACATCTTTGCCGCGCTTCTCATTGTCATTTTATATTCCTCCTAATCCTGATGACATATTAAAGTTTTGAAAACCTCCGGGAGCCGTTGAAGCACCTACTGTTGATGGCGTTGATCCACCACCCATCATTCCACCAATTCCAGCAATAGAACCAATTACATCACCCCACGCATCACCTTCCATTTTCCCTAACATTAAATCTGATTGATCTAAATACTGGTCTCTTTTAAGATTGTAATTTGTTTCGCCAATAGCAAACTTATTTATTCCTTGTTCTCTTCCAAATGCTGACGTACGAACACCAGAAGTAATATCAACACCCATATTCATAAGCCATTTCTTACCCTCTACTGAATTAAGATAATCTTTATATCTAAGACTTGTTTCATTTTTCCCAATCGCTTCTGCCGTCATTGACTGAACAGCACCACCACTTCTTCCAGTAGCCGCCGCACTTTCAAGTATTCCCTTTGAAATATCAGCGTTACTCATATTAAGAAATTTCTCGAATGACTGACCTCCCGGCTTCCCAATATCACTAAAGAAATCAGGAACGTCCCCTTCAAGAATATTCTCACCTAATCCGCTAAGTCTTTCTTGAGATTCGTTAAAATTCTCATCCTCAACATAATCAGGGTATTGTCCTCCAACCCTAGAAGATGCTTTCCCTGCCTGACTAGCAGAATATACTCCTGCTCCGGCGGTTATAACTGCTGCTGTTATTGCTGATGACAAATTGCCCTCCTTTTGTACGGTATCTTTTTACTCGTAGGTATATGAGAAGAAAGTAATATCTCCCCATTTTTATCATTAGATAAATTTCTTTCATAAGCCTTAATTGACAAATCCCTTACATCTTCAAGCGGTTCAAGCCCATGTTCTTCTGCAAATTCTTTCATTTCTATCCATTGTCTTAATGCTTCAATTTCCTCTGCACTATATCCACGACTTACTGAAAATGCCTCCCAATCACCACTCATATAAAGCTCTTGCTGTTCTTCTGTCCAATCACTCCAATGTCCAACCTTTTCATGGTCGTATATTTCTTTCGTCAATGCTCTAAATTTTAAAGGATTATATTTATCAAGAAACACTTTATGTAAGAAAAGACTTAAATATTCGTTGTTTCTGCCAGTAGAAACAGGAATAGGCTCTTCAATAATAAACATTTTCTCAAGTTCATCTATATCTGTAATATTATCAGGATTAGGATGTACTGTTTGCCATATAGTATCTTCATGCGTATATCCAAATCTTTTTACTAGCGGGGGAGCAATACTTTGATTAGATCCGGTCATTCGTTTTATTCCGTTCTCTGTCAAACAAGAAATATCGCCTGAGATCATCATGCTATAATAAGAATGTCTATGTAGTTTTCCTACAATAACCATATTTTTTGCCATAAAAATTTCTCTAATGTAAAGCCCTTCTGCAAATATATGTCTTACTGGCATATCATCTGCATCAATAGCAGTATTTGCATTTCTGATTATAGCCTCAAAGTCAACAATTAATTCTTTTAATCTGTTGTTCATTGGCTTAACAGGAGCCGGAATAATATTCTTTTTTACTGTTACCTCAGCTATCATTTCAAATCTTCCTTTTTGAGTTTTTTAAATTTATAATTTTTATTGACTATCATGCAATTTCTCCTATAATATTTATATGCAATATAAACCTAAAAAACTTGTTAATAAATGTTGTATCTGTGGAAAATCTTTCTATGTTTTTAAATGTGAAAAACATATAAGAAAATATTGCTCTTCTAAGTGTTATCATAATACACAAAAAGGAAAGCCACTTTCTGAATATCATAAAAATAAAATTAGTAAATCTTTGATAAATAAGCCTAAAACACCACAAGCAAAAGTCAATATAAGCATTGGAAGAAAAAAGTATTTGAAAAAGAACCCAATGCCAAAAGGAAAAGATGCGTGTAATTTCAAAACCGGGAGAATTGGTACTGGTCAAGGATATATTAAAATACTTATCCCTTCTCATCCGGGATGCTGTAAATATGGCTATGTTCAAGAACATCGCCTTGTAATGGAAAAACATATCGGACGCTTTCTTACTAAAAAAGAAAGGATTCACCATATCAATAAAATTAGACATGATAATAGGATCGAAAACCTTAAATTGTGTCCTACTGAATCTTTCCATCAAAACACCTTTCATAGTAAAAGAACTATTTAAGCATATCTTTTGTAATTTTTTTCATTTTCACGCCATCAGCTTCAAGTGCATCATACGCTAATTCTTTCATTTTCTTTTCAATCAAAACCATATCTTCTTTTACTTTTTTTGCATCTTCCTTAGCTTGATATTCAGCATTTATCTTTTCTGAATTATAAATGAATTTCCCGTCGATAAACTTATAATTCTGTGCTTTTTCATCTAAAGCATAATCAGAAATAGAACCTTTAAGGATAACCTTTTCAAATCCTTCCTCAACAACTGCATCATCCCTAACGCTTATATCTTGAATATCAAGCGTAGAAGAATTGATAAGTACGAAAACCTCAGCGTTAGCCTCAACACAAATTAATGACAAAAATAAAAATGCTATTACGATAAATTTTTTCATTTCACCTTCTCCTTTTTAATTATGTGGAACCCAATAAACCGTTGGCGCTCCACCTGAATATGTTACTTTATAATAATCTCCTGCCCTTACTGGCGAAGAGGATGAACCTTTACTATCATCTGCATCATCCCCGCTATCTCCATGACTACCTCTTACTTCTGTTGGAGGCGTTGCTGAATCTGTTAAAACATTAAAAGAACTACTCCCATTTGCTGATCTAACCGCAACAACAAATCCATCTGTTGTGGCTTGATATGTAGTATTAGCGCTTTTAGTTTCCCAATCTCCAAATGACTTTTCTTCTAATTGATAATTAACTATGTCATCATAAGTAATATCAGAATCATCATCATTATAAAAAGTAGCTATCTTTTTGAAATATGTAGCACCGTCGGGAGAAGTTGCACTCTCTGAAATCTTAAACGTGAACCCTGTAATATCAGTATCAGCAACCGCATAAACGTAATACGTCGTATCTGCCGCCTCTGATCCTGTATCAATATCATCCCAATCAACCGTAGTTGTTGCCGTAGTATTCTTTCTAAAACGTCTTATCGTTCCACCGGAATTGCTACATACAATTTCCCCATCTTCAACTTTGATAGCACTTGCGCTACTATAAATAATCTTAACGCCTTGCCGATAATTCGTTAAGAGCCTATCAAGCGCCTCATTGTTTGTTGGAATGACAACATCATAGTTGTTTATCTCCGTCGCTGATTTAATTTCTAATTTATCCCATTGATTTGCTCCTAATACCGGAACAGCTATCATTAACGCTAAAATTATAAATAAATACTTTTTCATGCTTTCTCCTTTGTTATAAAAATCCAAGACCTTCTAAAACTGCTGTAAGTTGTGATGCAGTTAATGGCGATGTAGAACCTTCAATAGCTGTATTAAATTTTGAGACACCATATCTTAATTCTGATATATCACTATATATTCTGAAATTCTTTGAAATACACCCATTTCCAGCAGTATCGTGAACATATAATTGACATAAATCCCCTTCTGACCATCCGCTTATATCTTCGCTATATTCTGTATAAGCAGGAGAAGTTGATACATTTCTCTCTGTTCCTACTGCCACACCATTACGATAAATCCTACCATATCCATCAGCTCCTGTAAGTGAAAACTTAATACGATATGTTCCATCTTTTATAATTGTAAATTCTTTAACTTTAACGTATGAAGTTCCTACAAGCGACGTTAGCCCATCACTTTGGTTATGTAAAATATCTCCAGCAGAAAGATCCGGATGATAAGCATCAGTATAATCCTTAGCCAAAGCTAAACTTGTACTTTCAACATCATCAAAATTTATCTTAATATCATCTATAGTTACATAATCTTTTGCCGTAGCTGTCGTAGTCCATGTTGCCTTATACTGAATATATCTATTATCATCAATATCAATATTTGAACCAAAAGGATTTGTCAAAGCAGAAGAATACGCCGTTGGAGAGGACATATCTGAATCGTCATCTGTTCTTACTTGAAGCGTTACGTCTGGATCAACTGCTTCTGTTGTAAATAATTCAAGAGAAGATAAAAACCAATTATCATAATATTCTGCGTTCACGCCACCATACCACCGCCAATATCTATGAGAAGATGCTGAAATTGTATCAGAAGCCGTAGTCGTATAATATTGACTTGTTAAATCTGTCCATGTTCCTGACGGACTACCATTATCAGAATATTGTAATTTCCATCCTTTAACCGGAATAGTGCCTGATGAACCACAAACAACTCGCCATCCTGTTATAGATTTTGCTGAACCTAAATCAATTTCTCCTATTGCATGATTGCCCCAATAATTCGTTCCATCTCCCCAATTTACGCTAGTAGAATCATTACTATCATTAATATTTGTAGCACTCGTAGCACTTCCAGTACCAATATATTTAGTTGGAGTGCCATCCGTTCCTACTTCATTCTCAACATTCGTATATGTCTCTGTCCATTGAATCGTACCAAACTCAGGAGAAGTTCCTGCATCTAAAATCTGACTTGTGAAATTTCCTGCCGTATTTATATCAGAAAGTTCTAATACATCTGATGAACTTTTTGTTCCACTATCTGTTCCTTGGTCCCATTCTCCCGAATCTTCATCCTCAATGATTGAATGAGCAGTTACTTCAAACTGATCTCTTAATCTTGCACCTTCAATTAAAACAACATCAGCATTAACTGCACCTGAATTAATTTCAAGACCATCTGTATCATTAAGCATAAATCCCGTTGTGCTTTCAACATAATTCGCACTCTTAAAAACTCCGCCATCACCCAAAATTATTTCAACGGATTCAAGCGTTCCTGCTGTTATTTTACCAAAAGGAATACTAATGATAGAAGATGCCTCAATCGTATTAGCCTTAATATGATCGCCTGTGATGCTATCTACTGCTATTGACTGCGCTGTTATAGTTCCTGTGTAGATATTTCCACCATCAATTAAAGTAGAATCTTCGGTTGCCGCCCATCCAGTAGCCTCTGATGCACCAGTTGAACCACTTTCTAATGAAACAACTCCCTTTATACTCAATCCATTTGTAGCGTCATACTTCAAATAATTATCTGTTTCTCCTATTGCTATTCCGTATTTATCTGTAGAATACCCTAAAAAGCCGTTTAAGTTTCCCATACGCATTTCTGTCGTTGTTGTTGTCCAAGGCGATCCTGCATGAGTTAAAACATCAATATGCGGAGCATTTGCCTCTGAGGCTGTCATAAAAATAAGACCTTCTCCACTTGCTCCATAACTTACAACTGCCGTTCCTTTTTTCCAAATAGGATTTGCATTTGCTGTGTAATCCCCTGCCCTATCCCTTGTAACTGTGTAAACCGGAGCGCTCCCTGCATTTGTAACAGTAAACCATTCATCATCTGTGCCATCTTTTATTCTTAAAATATCATTAGCAACAAAAGTCGTATCTCCTAAAATCGTCATTGTTGAAGCATCTGCGGCTGTCATATCAGCATCTAAAATATCAGAATCAGAAACAAGGAAATTCCCTCCTATTGAAGAAATTACGTCTCGCGCAAATACGGCTGTCGTAATCTTTCCGCGCGCCCGTATGTTGTTAAATTCTGCAAGATTAGCTCCTAACTGCCATCCTGCCCCTAACGCACCAGAAACAAAATCACTTGACCTAATATATGTATCTCCTAAAACACTTCCGCCTATTGTTCCTGATGAAGCTGTTATTGCACCAGCATTAGATACTCTGAACGGAGCAGTTCCCGGTGTTTCTGAACCTGCATAGAAAGGATACGTTCCGGGAGCAAGACCAACACCAGTTCCACCACTTCCTGCCGATAATGACGTTGAACCTATTGTAAATCCACCAATAGTTCCAGTTGTAGCATTTAAAACACCATTGATAGTGAACAAGTTCTCTGAATCATCCCATCTTGCTCCACCAGTTCCTTCATAATCGCCGATCGTAATATCCCCAACGTCTGTTCCAGTTGTCTCAACCTCAAAAATAAAGTTTCCATCCCCATCTGCCGCCGTTAATCCATCGCCATCCATAACGACTTTAGGATTTCCTGTTGCTGTTTGAATCGTTGCTCCGGTTATTGTTCCTGCCGTTATTGTTCCCAAATTAGCGGATATTGCCGAAAGATTATCTACATCAATATTATCTGCTGTAATTGAGTTAACAACCAAAGTATCTGCCGAAACAACCAAAGTTGTACCATCAACTAAATCATCAAGATAACTAGCTGAATCATCTGTTGCAGAAGTTAATACTTTATGATCTTGTCCTGCTGATAAACTCTCAATATCAACAATCCTTTTTTCCATATCAAATAATCTATGTTCAAGATAAGCGTTATCTGGCCACACCTCGCCCTCTGCAAATACAGGAGTATTTACACCACAACCAATAAGTAAAGCAAATAATATGTTAATAAATATTTTCAAGAGAATACCTTGTTTTAATTTTAAATATTTTCCATGCCGTTATTCCATCATCTTCAAGCGTGTACTGAAAAAACTCCCCTATTGGAGTATCTTCTTCAACTGGCGCTCTCCATAAATAAGACTTTGACGCTTTATTCCCTGTATATCCATCTTCTAAATCATCATCAGGATCAACAGTAAAATCAATCTCGAACGTCTTTGATATGTTTCCTGCTAAATTCTCAAGCGTAAAGTTAATATCTCCTTCTGTCGCTTCATAGAAAAACTCAATCTCACTAATACGTTTCTTTTTCTGTTTTCCGAAATTCATCCACCCTTTTTTCCAAACAGTAGGAATAATCGTTTCTGCAATAGCTCCTTCTTTGCTGTATGCTAATCTAATTGCATAGTTTTCAGCGTTCCATATTGTAGGAGTGTAATTAATATCCGTTGATGTATATGTTGCCCTTATTTGCGCCCAATCATTAGCTGTTATTCCTGAAATATCAGAACCAGCCGGATTAGTGTATTCACTTGACCATGAAGCCGCCGATACAGCCGCCGAGCTTGCCCCGAACCTTACCGCTAACGTAATATCCCCAAATCCACCAAGAGATTCAGACCAGTATAATTTGTCCAAAACATCAGCATTTATCTGAACAATAGGTCCCCACCACCAACCAGAAGTAGAAGGTCGATCAGTTATTGCCCCTGCAAACAATACCGAATCCGTTGTTCTTCCTGTAACTGCCGCATCATCACACCCAAACCCCCAAGATAATTCCATTGAAGGAGATACCTCTGTACCTAAAACGCCCACAGAACTCATTGTTCCTGTCTTTAAATCGCTCTTTGACCTATAAACAAGCTCGCTAGTCGCAAATGTATGAGCATGAACATATCCATCTGTATCACTTGTCCCTGAATAAAGCGTTCCTTCATCTGAACCTGAATCTAAAACCTCAAATACATTGACACTTTTATCATCAATCGAATACGCATCCCTCTGAATATCAAATACAATGACCTTATTATTTACTGCTTCCCCTGATTCAACCGAAGTATAAGCCATCTGATATTCGTTTTGATGAAATACACCTGCAAC
>Ga0222628_1000078_pt1 | contig 47163 bp, 68 predicted proteins | sample AntAcemetageno95_FD_179860 | JGI IMG/M metagenome (GOLD analysis project Ga0222628, IMG submission 179860) | Saline water microbial communities from Ace Lake, Antarctica - #95 | ecosystem: Environmental > Aquatic > Non-marine Saline and Alkaline > Saline | place: Antarctica: Ace Lake | collected...
ATTGATAATTTGAGAAAAGAAAATATTATTGCAGTTATTAAGTCAACAATGCCGCCAGGAAGTACTGTAAGACTGAATGATAAATATAAAAATGTTAGTGTAATATTTAGTCCAGAATTTTTAACAGAAAAAAATTATATCGATGATTTTAAAAATCAAAACAGAATCATTATAGGCGGCACATTACTTGCGTCAACGGTAGTACAAGCTATATTTAAAAAAGTGTTCACAGATATTCCAATAATAGTAACAGACGCAACAACGGCAGAAATGGTTAAATATACAGCAAATTGTTTTTTATCTGTAAAAGTATCTTTTGCAAATGAAATAAATATGATATGTGATAAGATTGGAATAGATTATAATAAAATGATAGATTATGCAAAATTAGATAATAGACTTGGAGAGTCACATTGAACAGTTCCAGGTCATGATGAGCATTTCGGTTATGGCGGTTCTTGTTTCCCAAAAGATATCCAAGCATTAATATTTTTTGCTCAAGAATTAGGTATTGATGCAGACGTTTTAAAAGGTAGTTGGAATAATAATCTAAAAGTTAGACCAGAAAAAGATTGAGAACAATTAGTTGGAAGGTCTATTGTAGATACAAAAAATAAGGAGACGTAGATGTTGGTGTTTTTAAGACTTGTGCTTATGTATTTTGTAGGAGCTTTTATGGAAAATTCAACAAGAGAATTTATACGTAAATGGGGTACAAATATTATAACAAATGAAGTTTTACATCCTGTTATTAAGCACAAATATAATGTTGCTTTTGTTATAAAAAATAGTAATAAAAAATTATTAAAGTTGTTAGAGCCGTGAGCGGACTATATATCTGTAGACTTCGACGCAGAAGATTATGTTATTAAAGAAAATAAAAAGACGCTTTATAATATGTATAATCGGGTTGGCTCTTGAAATAATGATGATACAATAAAAAATCATAATATTGTTATTAAATTCGATGGTTCGCAATTGAAAACACAAGAGCAATTTAATCAGATAACAATAGGTTTGTCTGATATAATTACTTCAGTTAGTGATGGCGAAGATATTGGTAATGGTGTAGAGTTTGAATGAGATATTTTTCATATGTTAGTAAAATCATTTAAGACGTATGAAATGAATAATGTTGTAAATAAATTAAAACGGGAAGATAATAATGAGTAAAAAAATAGTTTATGCAATGGGAACACTAGGTTTTATTGGTGGGCATGTAACCAGATTACTATTAAAGAAAGGTTGATATGTTAGAGGTGTTGACAAAATTACTTACGCCGCAAATATTGACTTATTAAAAGAGTTTAATGAATATGATAATTTTACATTTGAACGAAGTGATATATGCGATTTAGAACGATTGTATGATTGTGATTATATTATTAATATGGCGGCCGAAACACATGTTGACAATTCAATAGTTCGTAGTGAGGAATTTGTACATTCGAATATAAATGGCGTTCATAATTTATTGGAATTAATAAGAAAAAGAAAACATTTCAAAATGCCAACTTTAATACATTTTTCATCAGATGAGGTATACGGAGATATTGTTGGTGGCGCTCATACCGAAAGGGATTTGCTAAAGCCAAGCAATCCTTATTCAGCTACAAAAGCATCTGCCGATATGCTGATAAAGGCGTGAGGTAGAACCTACGACGTGCCAAGTATAATTGTGAGACCAACAAACAATTATGGCATCGGGCAATATGTTGAAAAATTAATTCCCAAAGTATGTAAATATTTATCTATTGGTAGAAAAATACCAATGCATGAAAACGGTGAGCCTATTAGGAATTGATTACACGCAAAAGATACAGCGAGAGCAATTGAAATTATTCTTGAGAAGGGTGCGGTCGGTAACATTTATAATATATCTGGAGATTTCGAGCAAGCAAACATTTTAACATTTGAGAAAATTTTAGATATATATTTTAAAGGACAAATTAGTGATGCCAATAATTTTGCAGATTTTACTTGCGAAAGAAAGGGGCAGGATGTTCGCTACTCAATTGATGATTCAAAGATTAGAGATTTAGGCTGGGCTCCAGTATGTAATTTTGACCATGAGCTGATTAAGATAGTTGAATATTATAAAAATAAATTTGTATGGTAATATGATGCTGAACTTAAATAATGTTACTTTGATTGCCTTAGATTGCGTCAACCCATATTATGCTGTAAATGCATTAAAATATAGTTCGAAAGATATTAAGTTTAATAAAATGTTATTACTATCCGATACAATGCCATCAAATATTACAAAAGATATAGAATGAATTAAGATTCCAAAAATTAATAGTATTATTGAGAGTTGCATATTCTCATTTTACTATATGAACGGATTTATACAGACAGACTTTGTTATGGGAATTCAATCAGATGGGTTTATTATTAATCCACATTTGTGAGAGGATGAATTTTTTAAATATGACTTTATTGGTGCTCCATGACCAGAATTAGAAATGGAAAATAGAATTGGAAATGGTGGGTTTACTATGCGAAGCAAGAAATTTATAGAGTTATCACAGCAAATTGATTGAGATTGGGAAACACCAGATGATGTTTTTCTTAATAAGATAAATTATGATTTTTTTATCAAAAATGGTATGAAATATCCGAGTCCAAAAGTTGCCGCAAGATTTTCAATGGAAAATCCGTTATGAGATATAAAATATGATTTAACTAAATGTTTTGGATTCCACAAAAGTTGAAGGGAAGAGTCGCAAGCTTACGTTAATATGATTAGGCAGGATTTCCCAATATGAGAAAAATAAAAATAGATTTATATGGCAAAAAATTACTTGGAGCTATAATGACTATATATGTATATTTTAAAGGACAAATTAGTGATGCCAATAATTTTGCAGATTTTAGTATAACAAGAAAAGGTCAAGATGTTCGATATTCAACCAATGACTCAAAAATTAAAGCACTTGGGTGAAAACCCATATGTAATTTTGATACGGAGCTTATTGATATTGTAGAACATTATAGAAATAAATTTATCTGATAAATAGAGATACTATGAATAACATAATAGGAGGTTATAAATGAATAAATTTTTTAACAATTTAATTACACTTGAAATGGCAAATAATCATATGGGCGACGTTAATCATGCTTTACAAATGGTTGGCGAATTTAATTTAATCGCAAAAATGTTTGATGAATTTCAATTTGCTTGGAAGTTTCAATTTAGAGATATTGATACATTCATACATAAAGATTACAAAAATAGAATGGATGTAAAATATGTCAAAAGATTTAGTGAAACAAAATTAACAAATGGCGAAATTTTAAAAATAAAAAAGTTTGCAGAAGATAAGGGTTTCATAACAATGGCGACAGCGTTTGATGAGCCTTCTGTAGATTTAATTGAAGAAATGAATTTTGATATTATAAAGATTGCAAGCTGTTCATCCACAGATTGACCGTTATTAAATAAGATTGTAGAAACAAACAAACCAATAATTATCTCAACCGCTGGCGTCAAACTAAAAGACGTTGATAATATTGTGAGTTTCTTACAACATAGGGAAAAAGACTTTGCCTTAATGCATTGTGTCGGCGAGTATCCTACTGGAGAGGAAAATCTACAACTTAATCAAATTGATTTGTTTAAGAATAGATATAAAAATATTACAGTTGGGTTTTCAACACATGAGAACCCAAATAATTATGATACTGGAGCGATTGCTGTTGCTAAGGGCGCAACAATATTAGAAAAACATGTTGCTGTAGAGACGAACAAATACAAACCTAACGCCTACTCGGTTCAACCATGACATTTATATAATTGGTTATATGAGATACGCAAAGCGTTGTCGATGTGTGGCGTTAAAAATGAGCGACATGAATTTTCTGAGAAGGAGACGACTGATTTAAGAACGTTCAAAAGGGGCGTGTTTGCTAAAAATGATATTCAGATTGATGATATAGTTAGCAGAGAAGAAGTATATTATGCTTGGCCAAATTGCGAAAAACAAATTCTAGCGAATGATATGTCAAAATATAACAAGTACACTGCAACACAAAATATAAAGGCTGGAGAGCCCGTTTTGACAAACTCAGTAACATTTAAAGATACAAGAGACAAGATTTGAGATATAGTACAAGACGTTAAATCATTTTTGAAAGAATCAAACGTTGCATTTCCACAGAAAGCAGATTTAGAAATCTCACATCATTATGGCATTGATGGCTTTTACAAAACGGGATTGACAATGATAACAGTTATTAACAAAGAGTATTGTAAAAAATTAATTATAATGTTGCCTAAACAATGACATCCTGAGCAATATCATAAGATAAAAGACGAAACGTTTATTATCTTATACGGAAGTGTAAGTTTATATTTGAATGGCGAACGTAAAAAATTAAATAAAGGCGACGTTGTAACAATAGAGCCAGGCGTCAAACACTTCTTTCGTACTGTAAGTGGATGTGTAATTGAAGAAATCTCTTCTACACATTTCGCTGATGATTCTTATTATACCGACGCAACCATTAATAACAAAAAAGATAGAAAAACAGAAATAACACATTGGTTGGATTAATATGAAATTATCAGATTATGTAATAAAGTTTATCGAAGAGGCGGGAGTAAAAGATATATTTATGTTGCCTGGTGGTGGCTGTATACATTTGGTCGATTCTGTAAGGAAAAGCAATTTGAATTATATATGTAATTTACATGAACAAGGAAGCAGTATTGCCGCAGAGGCATATTCGCAATATACAAATAATTTAGGAGCGTGTTTGGTAACGACTGGGCCCGGAGGAACAAATACCGTTACAGGTGTGGCTGGTGCTTGACTTGATTCAATACCTATGATATTTATATCGGGGCAAGTTCCGATAAAAGATAGAACTTTCGGATTAGCAAGACAAGGGGGATTTCAAGAAGTTGATATAGCCGCCATTGTTAAGCCAATTACAAAATATGTAGTGAGAGTCAGTAACCCACTTATGATAAAGGTACATCTAGAAAAAGCATTATATGAAGCGACCAACGGCAGGCCAGGCCCTGTATGAATAGACATTCCGTTAGACGTACAATCTGCACAAATTATTCCAGAAGTTTTAAATGGATGAGTTGAGCCAGAAAAGGTCGGCATGAATACGAAACAATCAGTAACAGACATTATAAATGATTTAAATTTTGCAAAGCGACCTGTTATTTTGGCAGGTAATGGTATTAGATTATCAAAATCAGTTAAAGATTTCTTACAGTTAGCAGATATATTAAAAATACCTGTATTAACGACTTGAAAGGCAATTGACTTCTTTGACGAGAGCCACCCTTTATATATTGGTAGGCCGGGTCTTGTTGGGCAAAGAGGCGCAAACTTTTCACAACAAAATTCTGATTTCGTACTTAGTATAGGTGCAAGATTAGACTTAGGCCAGACAGCGTATAAGCCAGGATATTTTGCTCCGAATGCCAAAAAAGCAATAGTTGATGTTGACCCAAATGAAATTGCCAAAATACAAAAAAATACTTACTTGCAAACTGGCGACGAAGAAAAAAAAAGGTCAGGAGATGAAAATAGAATGAAAGTAGATTACTCAGTCGAAGCTGATGCCGGTGAATTTATTAGAGAATTTATTGAGCAAAGCGGAATGCTTACTGCTGATTATAGTAATTGAGTTAAAGAGTGTAAAAGATTACACGAAAAATACCCAATATGTTTGCCTGAATATTGAAAAGAAAAGGACGGCGTTAATAATTATGTTTTGGTTGAAGCTTTGTCCAGAATTGTCTCAAATGATGTCGTGATTATTCCAAGCAGTTCCGGCTGTTCAAGTGAGGTAACAATGCAATCATTTAAGGTCAAAAAAGGGCAAAGAATATTTAACACGCCAGGTTTGGGAGCTATGGGGTACGGTATTCCTGCCGCAATTGGAGCTTGTGTGGCAAGTGATGGAAAAGAAACAATTTGTCTTGATGGTGATGGTGGTTTTATTATGAATATTCAGGAGCTTGAAACTGTTAAAAGATTGGGCTTACCAATTAAATTTTTTATATTAAATAATGAAGGGTATGTTTCAATACGCAATACGCAAAATAGTCACTTCGACGGTAAGCTTATTGGTAGTGACAAAGATAGTGGATTGACTCTTCCCGACTGAAAGAAGATTGCAAACGCATTTGGAATTCAATATACGTCAATAGACAGTCATAAAAAAATAGACAAACAACTCGAAATTATTTTGGACATTCTGGGCCCTGTAATATGCGAAGTCAAAATGTCATTTGAACACACTACGGCACCGAAAGCGTCCATTTATAAAAAAGATGATGGGACTTTTTCTACAAAACCAATGGAAGATTTGGACCCGCCGTTAGACAGAGAAGAGTTTGAGGAAAATACAAAATGATGCAATCATTATTGATAACAGGTGGTGATGGATTCATAGCAAGACATTGCAAAGAATATTTTAAAGACAGATATAGAGTGTTTGCCCCGAACAAATATGAGCTTAATTTAATGAATTTCGAAGAACTTAAAGAATGATTTTCTTGAAACCATATTGATTACGTTATACACACGGCAGTTTATGACGCACAAACAACATTTGGCAATAAAGATAAAAATAAAGTATTCTTAAATAACATGCAGATGTTTATGAATTTGGCCAGATTACAGAATTCATTTGATAGAATGATTTATTTTGGTTCTGGTGCCGAAACGCATATGGGGCAAGTTAGCAATTCACAGTATTCACTTGCGAAACAAACAATGACAAAATATATCGAAATATCAGAGAATAATATTTTCAATCTAAGATTGTTTGGGGTGATGGGAGAGTTTGCCGATTGAAGATATAGAATCCCAGAAAACTTAATTTGCAAAGCAATATATGATATGCCTTTGTATGTACCAAAAAATAAGATGTTTTCTTATATAGACGTTATCGACTTAATGAAAATTATAAATTTAATTTTAGAAAAGAAAGAGCTTGAATATAAAACGTATAATTGTGTTAATTCAAATTTAATAAATTATCAAGTATTTATAGATAAATTATTGAAACTTTCTCATAAAAAATTAAAGATAGACATAAAAAGTGATTATATACTTTATGAAGGCAATAATACAAATTTAATTAATGAATTTCCAGAGCTTGGATTTACAGAACTTGATGATACTATTGGAAGATTATTAAATTATTATTTGGCAAACAAAGACAAAATAGATATAAATAAATTTGAATATTAAGGAGATTAAAATGATAATAGACAATGAGTTTAAGAAGACTGAAACATATAAACGTGATTATTTAAAAAGAGAAAAGCCCTATGTGTATGAAAAAATGTTAAAGTTTGGCGACAAACTTAAGAATGGTGAGAGCATAGCAATTATACAATTCCAATATAATTTTAAATGTAACTTTAAGTGCGTACATTGCTCAATAAAAGGATTTCAAGGAAATTTTGAAGAGAAAAAATCTTATACGATTAATGATGTAAAGAGGTTATCAAAAGAAGCTGATGAATTAGGACTTGCAAGATTTGTAATAACTGGCGGAGAGCCATTAATTTTTTCAGACCTTGACGATTTAATTGCGGCAATTGACCCGCAAAAGTTTTACATTAATCTTGACACAAATGGTTGGCTTTTAGATGATGCAAAGGCAAAGCACTTAAAAGAAATAGGAGTCGACAGAATTCAATTAAGTATAGATAGCCTTGACGCAAAAGAACACGATGATTTCAGAAGAGCGCCAGGCTCATATGTACGCTGTCTAAGAGCAATTGACGCCGCAAAAAACGCCGGATTGGACATTTTTATACAAACGGTAGTTACGCACTCAAGACTTCATTCGCAAGAGTTTATTGATTTTATCAAATACTTTAATGAAAAAGATGTTACGGTATTTGTTAGTTATGCAAAACCAGTTGGGGCTTGGGAAGGACATTATGATGAATTGGTTTCAATGGATGATATAAATTATTTTAAAGAAATGGAAAAAGAACATAACATTTGCACTCACTTAACTTCCGCTTACGGTAGAGACTTGGGCTGTATTGCAGTTAAAGGTATGATTTCTGTAACACAATATGGCGATGTGATGCCTTGCCCATATATTCATACATCTATAGGTAATGTTTTTCACGAGCCACTAAAAGATATTATACAACGTGGATTTGATATTAAATTTTTTGGAGAGTGGGCCGACACATGTTGGATAGCTGAAAATATGTCGTTTATAAAAAATTATGTTGCTAAAAATATATATGGTAAAGAATTACCAGTTTCAAGTGACCAAGTTTTCGGTGATAAGGATAAGACAAAAATTCCCTTTAATGAAACAATGATAAAAGAAAATAAGTTTTCTGATTAGGAAGATAAAATGAAAAGATGTAAAATTTGTAGTGCAAAATTAGTAAGCTTTATTGATTACAAAAAACAGCCAAGTAAAGCACAACATTTGCCGAACATGAAAATGTTACAAAGTGATTTTGATATTCCATTACATATTTTTGAATGTACTGGATGCGGAACTGTACAGCTTGTAACAGATCCAGTATCGTATTATTCTCAAGCGATTAGGTCGCCAGATTGGAATATAAACCCCTTTAGAAAAAAACAACGTAGTAAATTTATTAAAGAATTTGAACTTGAAAATAAAATAATTAAACAAATTAATAGAGAACCAAAAGAAGACAGTTATGATGCTTTTACAATGTTTAATTATTTAGAACATTTCCCATCTCCAAAAGATACATTGAAACAAATTTGCAACAACCTAAATGATAATGGGGTAGGCATTGTTGAAGTACCTAATTTTGATGAAATCATTCGTGACCGTATTTTTGGCGAATTCATTATTGACCATTTATTTTATTTTACAGAAAAAACTTTAAGATTTGTTTGCGAAGCAAGTGGGTTTGATGTTATTAAAATAGAAGAAATTTGGAATGGAGCAAGTTTATCCGCAACAGTAAAAAAGCGTCCGTTATTAAAGCCAATATTGTTTAGAGAAAACGAAATAGAACTAATTGGAGATATTGATAATTTTGCAAATCAATTTAAGTCGGTAACGTTTTGAGGTGCAGGGCATCAAACACTTATGATACTTTCAATGATGAAAACAATACATAAGGTATCATACATCGTTGATGATTTTAAGGTAAAACAATTTTTATATACACCCGTTACACATAAGGAAATTTTACCAAGCAATACACTTCTTACAAACCCAACTGATGCTATTATAATAATGGTTGGCTGACAATATAAGAATGTTCTTAAACGCCTTAGAAATCTTAATTTAACACAAATGCCAAAAATAGCCTTAATAAAAAAAGCAACATTAGAGATTTATGAAGATATATAAATAATATTAGGAGGTTATATGAGTAAGACAAATTTCACAAGACTTAAAATTAATGACAAAGAAGATATTGGCAAGGTAGTTAAACACGAACTTGACAATGGATTTGACAGACGTACTGGCGAGCAAATGAAATTGCGTGAATATTACATTACGTATGAGGCCACAAGAACCGTAGAGGACAGTATGGTAGTCGAGGCATACAATGAATGTGATGCGATACATATGGCACGTGAAGAGGTAACGATGTTTGACGATGTTGAAGGCTTTACAATTGTAGAAATTACAGTGGAGGATTACGATGATTAATATGAAAAAATTAACAAATGAAATTGAACAAATTTTGAAACATGCTGGTAAATTAAAAATGAATTTTGATTCAAAGTCCGCAATTGATTTTTACACACAAACAATAATGCAAGCGGTTAAGAAGGCAGAACATGACGCAATATTAGAAACAAGTAAGAAAGCAGAAAGTGGATATTAGTAGGGTAATGAAAGAAAATGTTAAAATAATTGTTGGCAATATTGAAGACCAAGATACTCAAGTAATAGTTAATCCAACAAATGCAGAATTAATTTGAGAAGATGAAACCTGTAATGGTGTCATTATGAATAAAGTTGGAATGCAATATTATCATGAATGTGAAAAATTTATTGACAGAAATGGCCCATTAGATATGAATGAAATATTCTGATGGAGGGGTGGAGATTCGGATGCCGAATTTATATTAAATATTTATCCACCATTTTGACAGCCAGCTAATTCCGTTGAAGTCAATGTAGAAAATTTATATGATTGTTATTACAAATGTTTTGAAGTATGTAAAGAAACTGGTAGAACAAAATCAATATCGTTTCCATTAATAGGCTCTGGAACATTTATGTATCCAATTAGAACATCATATAAATTATTAGAAAATGTAATTAATGATATTGACGTATCAATGTTTGGCGAAATTAGAATTGTATTTTGGAAAAAAGAGCAGTATAATTTATGCAGACATTTATTTGAATAGGAGGGTAATTGAGAAAGACGTTCAGAGAACATGATGTAAAAATTCATGTTAAAGATAGCACCGAAAGTAAAATAGTTCAGAAAAAACTTTTTGAGTTAGGCTATCATTGGCAACAAGATAATTACGAATTTAATTATGTAGACGCCCCACATTTATATATTGAAAAGTACAACAAACAAATATTTTTTAGCACATACAATTCTTACTTTGAGAGTAGTGATTATAAAGAAGTAACAGTTGCGCAACTAATGTCCCCAGAAATTTGTTATGATATTAGAGGCAATGTGGTAAGAAGAAGTAATGCTTAAAAATTATAAATTTAATCCAAAATCGGAACAGCAAAGTAAAGAAATGCAAAAGTTATTATTCAGTATCGGCTATTTTTGGATCAATAACAATGGCTATAACACTTACTCTTATACAAATGCGAAATATTTATTCACATACAGCGATGGTTCTTTAACATATGCCGATTATGCCGAAGATTTTTCCCAAAGTTCCCATCAGTATATGACACTCGATCAATTACAAATTTATGCTTTACATCCAAGTCAAGCTTATACAATTTATGGCAAAGAAATAAATTAAAATAAACTTGACAAAACTTCATAAAAGAATACTATAGTAAAGTAAGTGAGAGAGAGTGAAAGAGATAAAAAAAACAAATCATAAAGGGAGAAATTATGAGTTATATTTCAACAGAAGACGTTAGAGCAAAAAGAATAAAAATTAAAAAAACATTTCCAGGATTCAAATTTTCTATTACATGCCAACGCCACTCAAGCATACATGTATCTATATTGGAAGCCCCAATTAATATGCTTACTGGCGACAAAGAATATGAATCCGTTAATCATTTTTACATTGAAGATCATTACAAAGAAACTCCAGAAATAATGGAAATATTATTGAAAATTAAAAACATACTTTCAAAAGGTCAACATGAAATTGTTTATGATGGCGATTATGGTTCCGTACCAAACTTTTATATTAATATTAGTATTGGAAGCTGGGACAAACCATTTAAAATCAAAGGAGAGAAAAAATGAGTAAAATTTCAATATCTGATGTAATAAATAATCCAGAAAATTTAAACCATGATGATTGTTGGTCGTTTTATGATTGGTTCTGCAATAATAGTTCTTTAGAGCGAAGAGCAAAACAAATTATACCCAAGCTTAAATTTTTAGTTGCACAAGACATTTTGGACGCAAAAAATACTTATGTATGGTTAAAAAACAATTGCCCAATGAATGGTAGTTTGTATGATGATTTTCGAATTAGTGCTATCAATGATGATGAAACATTTCTTGGCGGATTCTGTCCCAAAACTGGAATCAATAATGTTGAAAATAAATGTGAAGTTTGGTATTTCGAAGGTTCGGAACGAAACATAATTCAGTTAGAATTTGTTAATTGGATGGCATTCAAGAAAGAATTAAAAACAAACATAGAATTGAGAAATAAATTAATCGAAGCATTTAAAGTAAAAATAAAATAAAAAAGATTTGGCAAAATCTCTCAAAAAACTATAGCAGTAAAGATAAGTTAAAATATTTTACCTGAAATAAGTATTGGTAAAAAAAATCAAGTTTCCTTTACCTATCTTGAGGATTGGTAAAAATAATGTGTTTTTCTTTACCTGAGAAGGTTGTCAGATGAAAGAAAAAAAAATAGCCAGGAGGCAAAAATGAGTAATAATTCAGGTAGTAGCAGTAATAGTAACGGAACAGGGTTTTTTGGTTTATTGACCATAGCCTTTATAGTATTGAAATTGACGAAAGTAATTGATTGGAGTTGGTGGTTAGTATTGTTGCCCTTTTATGGCAGTATTATATTTGGGCTATTAATTGTTGGACTTATTTTTTTAGGTGTTCGTTTGACAGATAAATAAAAAAAGATTTGACAGAAAAAAGATAAAAAGATAATATAGTTTCATAAGTGATGTTTAAGAAATGATAAATAAAAAAAAATAAAAATCAAAAAGGAGAAAAAATGATTTATACAAAAAAAGACGTTATTGAAATTCTTGAGAATTTGAAAGTTTATGAAAAGTTAGTTTGGGATGTAAAAAATAATGACACGAAAGCTATTGATGGTTACAAAGCAATTCGTATGAAACGAAGTGATGATTTAGTTCGTATCGTTTCTCCAGATTATAGTGTAATTCAGCATATTGACGCTTTTAATCAAACTATTGAAGATTTAGATAAATTAAATCTTACCTATGTTATCCGTGAAGTCTATCTTAATGATTTTGCAACTCGCAATAACAAACGTCGTAATTCTTTCCAAGTGACCTTCGAATTTCCAGAACTGAGCTTTAATGTCGATGGTAGTCCAATTAATGCTACTCTTGAGTTAATGAACTCTAATGACACAAGCTTAATGTTCACTCGTAAATTTGGCGCTTACCGTGCCGCTGGCAATAGCATTATGAATACTGGTAAAAAATTATTCTATGAACGTTTCAAACATGTTGGTGAAAATACATTTGGCGATATGGCTGATGCTGTCGAGCACCTTCCAGAATTCTTGAAAATCTTTAGCAAAGTTATTGCAAAAACTATGCTTGTTCGTACTGACAACGCAATCACTCGTGGACTTACTGAGCTTGGTTTTCCAAGTCGTTTGATTGACAATCTTGAAATTGCAAATGAGAAGTATTCCGACCTTGTTGGCGAAAAAGCAAGTCCTGATCAACTCTGGGGAGTTTACAAAATTCTCACTAATTGGTTGACCAATGTAGTTGCTAAAACTAACCTTGAGCGTGCTGACCGACTTGGCAATGCTTTATACCGTTTCGTTCAAATGAAAATAATCGGCATATAATTGTTAATAATATATTTAGCGGGAGTTTTTCTCCCGCTTTTTTTATTGACAAAAATAAGTAAGTTATTATTATAGCAAAGTAAGTTAAATAAAAAGGAGATATAAAATGAAAATTAAAACAAAGATAGCGTTTGTAATTCCAGCGGGAATCATTGTAAATGAAAAAATGATGATATGGATTAAAAATAATTGTATTAAATTTCCAGATTATGATTTGCCAGATTATGATCTGCCAGATGGTTTTGAGGCTTTGTTTCCTAACTTTAATAAAAAATAAAATAAACTTGACAAATCCACCAATAAGAATACTATAGTATAGTAAGTTAAATAAAGGAGAGAAAAAAATGATACCAAAAAGCATTAAAAGAATTGGGGAAGTTTTCGGTGGAAAAAAGAATACAAATTCTGCATTCTGGATTCCTAAAAATGTTAAAGATGCCTTTAACAAAGAAAATTTAACTAAAGGCCAACAATCTGCCAATGAAGGCGAAAATGCTGGATTTACTTATATTTTGCAACTTGCCGAAATTAAAAGGGCTATAAAAAACTTTGTACAAATTCTTACAAACAAAAACATACCCGTTAACTATCTAGCGGGAGAACGTGGTGGATTTACTGATGGCAAAAGTGTTTATATTTCTGGCGATATTGATGAAGATTTAAACTTTGATAAAACTGTTGGACTTGCTTTGCATGAGGCGTCACATATTGTTTTGTCTGATATAGAACAGCTTAAAGCTATTCAATTTGAAGATGTTACAAAACGAATTTTTGATACCGTTGGTGCTGTTCGCAAGGCGTTTGCAAAACATGTTAGAAATACAAAAGATTCCACATTTTCAAAAGAAAAAATTAATTATGAAATGTATGCTATGAATTTGAAAAACCTTTTAAACTGGGTCGAGGACAGACGTGTTGATGCCTACATTCAAAAAGATAGTCCAGGTTATGTTGCTTACTATCAAGCACTTTACGATGAATATTTTAATACAAAAGAAATTAAAGATATTATATACAGTCCAAAATCTCGTACACCAATTTTTGAAAATTATATGTTTCATGTTGTCAATCTTATTAGCATTCATTCAGATGAAAATGCTTTACTTGGATTAAAAGAAATTAAAGATTTGGTTGACTTCAATAACATTCTTAGATTAAAAAGTATGAATGATTCTTTTAAAGTTGCTGTTAAGATTTTCGAAATTATTCTTAAGAATATAGATTTAAGCCTTCAAAAACAAAAAGAAAAAGAAATGCTTAAAAAACTTCAAAAAGAAGCGAAAAAAAATAGCAAAAAATCAACGAAAGGCAAACAGCAAAAAAGTTCGGGCGGTGGTCAACAAATTCCAATGGATGACGACGAAGATGAGGATCAAGACGACCAAGATAATGATAATGATTCGCAAGATAATGATTCGCAAGATAAAAAAGATAATGATTCGCAAGATAAAAAAGGTAAAGATAAAAAAGATAATGATGACAAAGATGGTTCTGGCAAAGATAAAAAAGATAATGATGACAAAGATGGTTCTGGCAAAGATAAAAAAGATAATGATGACAAAGATGGTTCTGGTAAAGATAAAAAAGAAGTTGCAAAAAACAAAAAACAAAAAAAAGACAAACCTGGCAAGTATGATGATGCGAACGCAAAAGCCGTAGCCAAAGCAGTAAATGATGCATTAGATAACATAAAAACATTGTTAAACCATGAAATTGAAAAACAAGAACTTCCAAGTGGTATTTCTAACAAAATTCATTCATTATCAGGAATGAAAGTTAGAACTAAAGAAATTACTATGACACATTCAAGAGTAGGTTCAATTAAAACAAGGGTAATTTTAGTTCCAGAACTTACAAAATCATTGATAGACCAAAACATGCTTCCAATTACAACTACTTATGGCGATTATAACGATGATTCTATTAAAGAGGGAACTAATATTGGCAAAAAACTTGTTAATAAAATCAAAATCAGAAACGAAAGTAGAAGCCTTATAACGCCAAGACAAAAAACTGGAAGATTACAGCAAAGAAACCTTGCTGATTTATCATATGATTCTGAAAACGTTTTTTACAGATTAACTTCGGAAGAGTTTAAAAGTATGCATTTTCATATTTCAGTGGATGCGTCTGGTTCGATGGCTGGTCGTAAATGGGCTGAAACTATAAAACTTCTTACTTCAATAACTTATTCTGCATGTAAGATTAAAAATATTGATGTTGTTGTTGACTTTAGGTCATGGCTTAATACGGGTGGCATCAGTAATACCCAAACCTATTTTCCATTTGTACTTACTGCATTTGATTCAAGGACTCAATCGTTTGCAACTTTTTGTGAATTAATTAAGCATGTTACAGCCAACGGAATGACACCAGAAGGAATGTGTTTTCAGGCTATGTTGGACGAATATGTTCCTGGTACTCAGCAAAAAGATAGTGTATTCATAAATATTTCTGATGGAAGTCCTGGCTGTACAGTACAATATAATGATGGAAATATAATTAGTTCTGTAAATTATAGTAGTTTTGGAATTAAACATACCGCTGAAATTGTGAAAAGGATTAAAAAAATGAATATAGAAGTTATTAGTTATTATATCAATTCTGGTTGGGGCGACGATATTGAATACTTTAAAAAAATGTACGGTCGTGATGCAAAACAAATAAGTCCGAATGATGTTATACAAATTGCAAAAAGCATTAATGAAAAATTATTGAGAAAATAATTGACAAGTTTGATAAATATAATATAGTAGTTACATAAGTGATAAGAAAATAATGAATGAAAAAAATAATAAACAAAATAAGGGAGAAAAAAATGAAAGTTACTGCAATGATTACAAAGTCAATCAGTGGAGCATTTAGAGTTGTAGGCCTGGATGACAACAAAGATTATTCAGGTTTAATTTCGGCCAAAGTTATTGAAAGGGCACACAAGGGAAATAAACTTATTGAGTTTGATCCTAATTCCAAAAAATATCAAAATTCTAAATTTATTTTGGCATCAAGAATTACATATCTTGACGATGATAGAACAAAAGAGAAAAAGGTTGATAATGCAACTTCCTTTATTGTGGGGGCGGTTGAGAATAAACCTTCATTTTTGAAATTTGACCGAACCAAATGGGCAATGTTAGCAAGAAACATTTATCGTCAAACGGCAAGTTTAATTGTTGGGCCAACAGGCAATGGCAAAACAACTTCTGCCATTGAGCTTGCAAAATCTGTAAGTAGACCTTATTTTGTTTTTAACTTAGGCTCCACTCAAGACCCACGCACATCGTTAATCGGCACAATGGCTTACGATAAAGAAAAAGGTACTTACTTTAAAAAAGCAAACTTCATTAAAGCCTTGGAAACAGAAAATTCCGTTATTGTACTCGACGAGATTTCTCGTTCCCATCCAGAAGCCTTCAACATTATTCTTCCTTTACTTGACTTTCAAAAGACAATTAGAATTGAAGAAAATAATGAAATCGTTAATGTTGCTGAAGGCGTTTCGTTTGTTGCAACAGCAAACATCGGCATGGAGTATACTTCTACAAGAATTCTTGACCGTGCGTTGGTTGATAGATTTGTACGTATTGATGTTGGCTTTTTGGATCGTGATCAAGAGTCCTCAATTTTAAATAACTTGTATCCTGGACTTTCTGAAATGCAAGTTAAAGCCTTGACAAGCCTTACAGATATTGTACGCCGAGACCTTCAATCCGAAAGTCCTCGTGTGCAAACTCATATTTCAACTCGTATGCTTATTAACACTGGCGGACTTGTTGCTGATGGGTTCTCATTGGAAGACGCTGTAAAAGAAACTATCCTAACTCATTTCGAATCAGAAGGCGGTGCAGATAGCGAACGTACTTTTGTCGCCCAAGCTTTCCAAAAGGCTTATGACAAATCAAAAGATATTCCAAGAATATAAATTGATGCGGGGTTATCTCCCTTTCGTCGCATCAATAAAGTATGCCGTGAGTCAATTTCACGGCATACGTTTTTTATAAATATAGAATAAAACAATAGATGAAAAAGGAAAATCAAATGAAATTCATAGTAGATGTATTCAAATAGCATATAGATGTGATAAAGCGAATATTGATAAAACTGATGTATTAATAGATAAATGGGAAGATGTATTTGATGAATGCTTTCCAAAGGAGAATAAATAATGTATTTAAGAAAATTAATTGGAATACCAATTGAGAATAGACCAGCCGCATTTTTGCAAGTTATTGAAAGGTATAAGGATGTCCTAAAGAATGAAAAGAATTTAGAAAAATTTATTTTAATTTATCCCGAATGGGCTTTAGAATTTCAATATGTTGATAAATTAAAATTAGCAATCTTGGGAACAAAAGACGATATACCTAAAATTGATAACTAATATTTTTTTAACATTTTTCACGAATGTGGGGCGACAGTTTTTAATATATTTCCGATTGCTTTAGCATACTCTTGAACTTCTCATTGAGCGTCCGATTTAATTCTTAATTTATACATTCTTGCATATGAAGCCAAATTTGCTGTTTCAATAAAGGTTGTATACATTGCTTGCGGTAATATTATTCTTGCCTGTTCTGGCGACACTCCATTTAATAATAACTTTTCATATAAGTTAATATTTTTTTCGTAATGCATCGCAATATCATTATATAAAAATTCTTTATCCTTAATGTTGGTTAGTACTTGTGGGAGATAAAATTCTGGAAGGTCTGTAATACTTCGCCTTGATTCTTCATTCCTTGAAAATCCAACTTGTGATTTAAAATATTGCCTCGCTATGAAGATTGGCATTTTTATTTTCAATTGTATCGTTACATGGGAGAACGGAGTTCAGTGATGTCATTCTGCTAAATTTTCAATTAATTTTTTATCTCTTTGAGATAAAGATTTACTTTTTTTATTTTTAGAAATTTTTGCTGTATTAACTACGGTTAGGTCATTGCCCATACTATCCATTAACTGGACGAATCCTTTATCTAACACTATCTTCTTATTATACATTAAGCTATACCATCCTATTATTTCATATTATGCTCTTTTTCTTTTCTTCTGGCTTCTAATAGTACATATTTAGAAATCTTCTGAAAGAAGAATATTTTTGAAAGAAAGAAAAAGAAGAAAAATTCTGATTTTAAAATATGTATTACTATATAAACTTAACTGGTTTCTAAAATAATAGGGTTTCGTTAAATAAAAGGAGAAGTATATTGGGAAAAGATAATTTTAAATGATTAGTATTGTTGTCTGCAATGGCAATAGTAGGTATGTCAGGATATTATTCCGTTTTTGGGATAAGTTCCTTGTTTGCCGGTAAAAGGTTGTTTGCGGGAATTATGGCAGGGTCATTAGAGGTTGGCAAAATAGTAACCACAACTCATTTAACGAGAAATTGAAAGAAAATAGGCAATGCATATAAAACTTATTTTATAATAGCAACAGTTATATTAATTATAATTTCATCTGCTGGTATTTATTCATATTTGACAGAAGCCTATCATTTAACGGCTCAAAAAATGAAAGTAGTTGATACAGAATTAGGAACATTAAGTTCTGAAGAACAATCACTTGTAAGTGAAAAGGAATTATTAATTCAGGATAGAAATTCTTCTCAAGAAGAAATTAATTCATTGCGGATATTAATAGATAATAATGAAACAAGAAAAACTGATCTATATCGAGCAATGAATGCAGACACAACAGGAACGGTAAATTGAAATGCAAGTATTTGAAAATTCAATAAAGACAACGGAGAGTACAGAGAAAATATTTCTGATTTACGAGACATAAAACAAAATGCAACCCTTAGAATCACGGATATAGACGTAAGGTTAAAGGAAATTTGAACTCAGAGTGGCAAGGTAGAAACATCCGACGAAGCGTCAAACATTGGGCCATTAAAAAAGTTATCAGAATTATTTGACGTTGATATGGATACGATTGTTAAATTTTTTATATTTATATTAATTATAGTTTTTGATCCATTAGGTATTCTATTAATTGTACAATTTAATAAAATGACAGTTCCAGAAAATATCACAAAATATAAAAAAAATGAAAGAATGAAAGAAAAGACTATATATACTGGAGTTGATGTTGAAAACAAAAAGATAAAGGACAAAAATAATATGGAAAAAATAAACATACAATCTTACAAAGTTCCAGACGAAGATGATGATTATGTTATTAATGTTGATTCTGCCGTCAATAAGGTAGTAAGCAATGAAACAGAAATTATTGAAGAAGAAATAATAAAAAATAAAATTGACAATATTAGTGAAATAGTTAATATTGAGTCAATAAGTAAAGAGGCGAATGTTCCCAAGTCTGATGCACCATCATTCAAAAAAGATGTATCGCACAAAGGAATTAGGGTTTCATAACTTGGAGTTATAAAATGAAAGTACAAAGTAAATTATGAAAGATTGGCGAAGATTACAAAGTTCATGTTAGAAAAGGTCTTATAAAAAGAATTGGCAAGATATTAAAAGATGAGCCTGCGACATACTATTACGAACATACAAATTTAGTTGCGGCAGACTTTAACGTTACTATTGATAAAAAAGACAAAATTAAAGAATTCATAAAAAATATAAAGTAGGTAGAAGGAGTAACGTTTGTATGAAAAAAAAAGTATTGAAGAAAATTATATTAATTTGTCTTGTTTTGATTTCTATTTTTTGGGCATATACAATTTTTAATTTGAGTGCCGAGAATACACAACTAAAGCAGGATTACAAGGCTCTTGATAAGCGACTCGAAAATGTTGAGGCGGAATGGGATAGCGTTCACGTATTGACAACTAAAATTACAGAATTGGCACCGCCAAAAGTTGATAGACTCTCAAAGAAGAAATTAGGATTTTATATTCATTACTTTGGAAAGAAATATCAAGAAAGTGAAATTATTAAAGACATTATGATTTCGTTGCCATATATAGAATCAACATATTATAAATATGCTGTTGGGTTGGCTGGCGAATTGGGATATTATCAAATACATCCAATTCATAATTTGGATATGACAAGAGTATTCGACGAAGATTATCAAGTAGAAAATGCTTATAAAATTTTAATGCGAAATGTTGAAAGGCATGGCGAATTAGAACATGCGGTAAATGGTTATAATGGCTGGCCTTCTACAAAAAATCCTTATTACGGCAAAGTCGTTATACAATTAGCAAAATTAAAAAATATTTAGAAGGTAGTTATGGTAAAAAGAAAAGTTAAAAAGTTTCATAAAATTTTTTGTACTGATTGCAAACGAAGAATTGAAGTTGATATAGGTGTCAAAGCAATTCTATGTGGAAATTGCACAATGAAAAAAATGCTTAAAGAATATGGCGTACCAAAAGGTGCATTACCAAAGCAAGACAAAGGCCCAGCAAAACCACCAGGTTGGCATTTCTATAAAGAATTTGTTGATAAAGATGGCACAGTATATCACAAAGGTGTAGAGCAACCAGAACTAAAAGATACAAAAAAACCAACAAAAATTAAACCAATTAAAAAAAAAGCGAAAGCATTATCTGATAATGACAAATTGAAAAAACAAAGAGAAATTTTCAAAGAAATTGAAAAGAGTAAAAAAGCATTATCTACATTAATTAAAGCTGGCAAAAAACGTGGCAAAGTTGGGTTGCAAAAGAAAATAACAAAATTACAAAAAGAAGTTAGAAAGTACTTATAGGAGATTACAGATGAATATAGATTTAGACGAGCTATTAGAAAAATTAAAAACAGCATTAGCTGAGGAAGATTGAACATTGGTTGAGGAATCAATTGATATGTTATGGCAACATTTACATGAAGAAGGCGCAATTGAATTTGCAGAAGAAAACGGATTTTGGGAGGAATAAATGAAATTAACAGATGATGAAATTATTGATTTATATAAAGAATTAGACGCATATATTGATGAATATTTAGAAGAAAAACAAGCAAGAAAAGTATTTGCTTTAATGAAAAAATATGAAGACCAAATATTAACCGCACCAGCATCTACAAGAACGACTTATCACGGAGCATATCCAGGCGGATGGTTAGTACATGTATTAAATGTTATTAGATTTGCACTCGAAACACATGGTGTTTGGGAAACTATGGGACTTGATATTGACTTCACAAAAGAAGACATTGTACTTGTGTCAGCTTTAAGTTTCTTTGGCAAATTAGGATTAGATGAAGAGCCTTATTACATTATGCATCCACAATTCTCAACACGATTTAAAGCAAGAACAAAAAAGGTAAAAGCATATTGGGAAACAATTCTTTATACCGTTAATGAAAACTTACCTTACATGAAAGTGCCAGAATTAACATTGCACATTTTGCAGAAAGAAGGCATTGAACTTAGTCTAGACCAACATTTGGCGATTAAATTATCAGAAGGTATTTTTGATGAATCAAATAAAGTTTATTTCGCCAACTCATTTAGTTCCAAACCAACTCCCAAACTTGTGATGTTATTAGTGATGGCAAACTGGATGTCAATTACTTTTGAGAAAGAGGAAGAGACCGATGGCAAAAAAGACGAAGCATTAAAAAAACTAATGGGAGCATTATAATGGAAATAATTATTGCGGGATTGATAATTATAGTTATATTATTACTAATAGCTGTATCAAATATGAATAAGAAATTGGTAAGATATGAAGATTGAACAATAGAAATGAGAAAGCAAATATACAAAATGTTTAATACTATTAAAGTTCTTGACAATAAGCAAATGTTCGAGAAAGATGATGATGTGGGTCGCTTATGAGAAGCAATAAAAGAAACTGTAGATAAAATTGATGCGTTTGTTGTTCCTGATGGAGTGGAAGACGAAGAAGAAGACGAAGAATTAATAATTGAATAATGGAGGAAATTTGAAATATACGGTGAGAAAAAAAGAATACTTTGAACATGGAGATCATAAATACAGAATTAAATATGTAAAAACACATTTTGGTTTTAAGTGGATTTTTGTTGAGATGAAGTTGTTTTGGTTTTTTTATATGCCTGCGGATATATGTGGCGTTCCAGAGGAATTGCTTGAATACCTAAATAAAATAGAAACAATAATTAAAAAATTAGACACTGAAATGGTATAATGGGAGGGAATGTGGCAGAAACAGTGACAGAAAATGCAACAGAAGAAAAAGTAATTGATAAGTCAAAATGGTATTTCACAGATGAAACGGAGCAGGCAATCATAGAATATAATCACAAACTTTCAAAATGTTGTGATGCTGATATTCGTTTTGAAAAAATAATACGAGAAGGTAAAAAGAATATTGAAAAAGAATATTGCATCACTTGTGAAAATGAATTAACCGAAGAAGAATCATATTTTAAATTTTCAGAAAAAGAACGTAGTGATCTATTTAGAGAAAAAATTTATACACCGTTTGAAAAGTTATCTCAAAGTATGATATACACATATGAATTCTTTTATTTTGACGTGCCACCGGCAGATGTTGTAAAGGAGGTTGTATCTGTTTTATGTTCAAAGATATACAGGTATCATCAAAGCGAAGGTAGAGCATTTTCATTTTTTAGTGTTGTAGCAAAACGTTACTTAATCAACAATAACAACCGTAATTACAAATATTATATAAACCATAGTAGTATAGATGGATTTACAGACAAACAAAAAGATTTTAAGATGGCTGATATATTTAATAGAATGCAAAAAACGCCCGACCCAGAAGTCACAAAAGATAAAAAAGAAATTTTAAAAAGGTTAATTGACTTTTTGGAAGATAATGTTGAAACGTTGTTTAATAAAAAAAGAGACACAAATATAGCATGGTCAGTAGTTGAGTTATTGAAAAATCATGACAAGGCCATAGAAAACTATCATAAAAAAGCTCTTTATATTTTAATTAGAGAATATTCTGGAGAAAAAACGCAATACATTACCCAGGTATTAAATAAGATACGTAAGTATTATAAACAAATTGTAACTGAGTATTATAGTAATAAATTATTAATGAGGGATTTATATTAATGAAAGAGAAAAAAATGACACCGCAACAACGTAAGAGGTTTGACGATATTATACTTTATGTAAGTATAATAATATTGATTATTGTGGGGTTCGTCATGGGCTTTCAACTTGCTAAGATAGCATTTTGGGGACTTGTAGGGGTTGAGGCAATATTATTGGGATTAAATTGGATAATGATAATATTTGCACCACACATGGTTAGAGCAGAAATTGGTGCAGAAACAATCAAGAGAATTGGTATGCTCAGAACGACCAATTATGCAATAAATATGATTTTTAAAATTCCAATGATTTTGGGGTTGATAATGTTATCACAATTTTTTGCCGCACTCACATTGATATCAACAATATTTTTTGAAGAGCATAGAGTTGTTTTAATAGAGAAGTCGCTTTTCGTAGTAAAAAATAAAAAATAATTTATTAAGTAGTATATATATTTTTAGAAGCACGGTTAACGCCGTGCTTTTTTGTTTTGTAATTTTTATAGAAATGTTAATAAAAAATAATTTATTCATTCTCATATTATAAATGATTAAAAAACATAAGATTTACATATTTATATTAAATAGATATGGAGGAAAACTATGCCTACTAACGATTTTGATGTTTTTGATGGAAAAACATTTTCAGGTTTAATGAAAGACATTTACGACCGTTCTGATGATAAGAAGGACAAAATAGCAACGATTATTGATTCTCTAAAAGGTTTAATTGTTACTATAGAAGACGCCGTAAGTATTTTACCAATGATTAAAGAATGTTTAGATGTTGGAGTAAAGAACGACGAACAATTAGTAAAAATGGCAGCAGTTATCCAAAGACTTGTGGCGGCAAGAAAAGATGGTGAAGATTCGGGTAGTGACTTCGATATGGATGAGTGAGAAGAAATTAAAAAGAATGCAAGCGAAGATGTTGGCAAACTTAGGCAAGTAGATAATGGTGTAAGTGCTGAAGTTGCGGAATTAGAAGAAAATATTAAAGAAAAATTAAATGATTTAGACGACATTGACCTTGAGGAATTTGAAGAAGAACTTATGGCTGAAGATTTAGATTTAAAGGAGTAGAAATGTCTTATACAGAGAATAAAAGTGCGCATTCAAATGTTAGACCAAGCAATTATAATAGTTTAAAGACAAACAACCAAGCCGTTATCTTGGGCATGAGCGCGCCTGATGTTAAGTTTTTTGAATTAGAGCCAGCGGAAGTATTAGATGTTATATTAAATGACCAGCATCCAAGTTTTAGTACGTATGAGGATATTGGGAAAATACAAGTAAGATTATTGTATAGCCAAAAGAATTATGGCTACGGCGATAATAGTGCAAAATTAAATTGAGCAAAACCAGGCGATGCAAATGTTAAAAGTTATCCATTAAAACATGAGATAGTTATTGTTGCTAATTACATTACAAGAGAAGGTGTAATAGATAGTGCTGGTCCCGATTTAACGCCAAAAGGCTTGTATTATTTTGATAGATTAAATTTATTAAATTCGGTCAATCACAATGCAATGCAAGATATTAGTTTAACAAAAAAATTCAAAGACACTCCATCATCAGGATATACACAGCCAGAAGATTTGGTGCTTGGAAATGAAATCAAACCAAACGATGAAATTCACCCATTAGAATCAAAAGAAGGCGACATAATTTATGAAGGAAGATTTGGTAACTCTATTAGATTCGGCAACAACCCTGAAACTGGAGAGCCCGAAGTTTTGATTAGGAACGGCCAAAAGCCTAATATAAGCACCGTAAAGTTGGCACCAATAGTAGAAGACATTAATAAGGATTTCTCATCTATATGATTCACTTCTGATAGAAATATACCATTAACAATAGCATGTAATAATCAGAAATCATTTTCCGCACCAAGTGAGTTTAGCGGGAAGCAAATTATTATTAATTCTGATAGAATTATATTGAATGCGAAATATAATGAATTGCTTGGATATTCGAACACTAATATTAATTTTTCTGCAAAAGGAACGTTCAATATTAATTCCGATCAAGAAACGATTATCAATAGTAAAGCGATTTATCTTGGATTAGATGCAGAAGAAAAACTTGTAAAAGGAGATACTTTGTTAGATTTGCTAAAACAATTAGTTGACGAGATAACGAAAATAAAAGTTATGACTGGGACTGGCCCTTCGTCACCACCAATTAATACACCACAATTTGTAGCGATAAAAAGTAAACTATCGTCATTCCTTAGTAAGCAAAATTATACATTGTAAGATATTATGGTAAATTGAGAATTAATTAAAATATCTGTTTTAGAAAGGTCAAAATTTTATTCCTTTGCAAATGAAGAGGACTTTGCCAAGTACCTAGCGCAAATATATCATTATGCTATGACAACAAGTGCTATGAGTACAAGTGGGCAGAAGTTAGTAAGGGCGAATAGTGAGATGTTAGAAGAGATGTGAATTGCGGCATTCAAAATTGGGAAAACTGGAAATAATGTTGCAATAATTGAAAATATGAAGCAACTATTTAACAGAGGCGTATATTTATATTGACAAGGGGCTGTGTTTGTACCTGTTCCAGTTGTAATTCCCGTTAATGTAGTACTTAATGCTGGGAATCCAGATGTATTATCGCTGTATAATACAAATGATTTCGAAGCGTTCGTAAAAAATTTAATAAATAATTTAAAAATATATATGCAAACAATAATCGGCACAGGTTGGGTCGGAGTTGTTTAGGGGGATAGTAAATGAAAAAATCAGAAATTAGAGGAATGAGAAAAATTATTAATGAATCATTAATACATAATGCTTTATTTAATAGTATTGAATCGACAGAAAAGAAAATAAAAGCGGCAGTTGCCAAACATGAAAAGGAAAATGGAAAGTTAGCAAAGTTCGAACAAAATAAAATAAATAAAGCAATCAAGTTATTAGACGAAGTTAATAATTTATTATTTGATGTATTAGAATAGAAGACGTAATGAAAAAATCAGAAGTTAGGCAAATGATAAAAGAAGAAATATTAAGATTAAAAGAGGAAACGGAATATTATTTTGATTTAACAAAAGATAATACAGAAAAATATATTGCTAAAGATAACAAAGGTAGTTTATATATTGGTACAATTGGAATGAAAAAGGGCAAATCATTCTTAAAATTTAAATTAGTTTTGGCAAGATTTTATAGTGTATTTGATGTTAGATTAAATAAAGGTAAAATCAAAAAAGTATCCTCAAAAGATTTAGAAAAAGATGTCACTATGCCTGTTGACTTCGAGAAATTATATAAAAGATAAATATAGGAGTTATAATGAAAAAATCAGAAATTAAAGAAATCATGAAGGAAGCGGTAAAGGAAAGTTTGAATGAAAGTTTTATTGCCAACATTATCGAAATAGTTGTAAGGACTACGGAGAAAACGGTTGAAAGGAAACTTGATGAAAATTTCAAAAAAATACTTCGCAAAAACCTTATGGTCGAAACAAAAAAACCTATTGGTAGAAAACCAGTTAAGAGAAAGAAAGTAGTAAAAAAGCAAATAGTCGATAGTGAGCCTGAGAAAAAAATTGTATTTTCAAAAGACCCAGTAATCAATAAGATGTTGAAACAAACTATGCTAACAACAACGCCAGGAATGCTTGAAGAGTATGGGGCGAAAACGCCTGATATGAAGCAACTTGGAGAAGCATATAACGATCAATTGATGCAAGAGAATGGTGGGTTAAATGAGAACGTTCAATTACAAATTCCTACATTATCAGAAGACTTAGGGCTTGACACATTACAAGGTTCGGTAATGGATAACAAAGCACTTGCTAATGTATTCAAGAAAGACTATAGAAAAACATTAAAAAAAATGAAAGAGAATGTGAGTACAGGTCTTCCTGAAGCGGTGCAATTTTATGAGGCTAAATAATAATGAAAGATGATAAGCGAAGATTTATTGGATTAAATCAGCCAATCACAAATAGTCAGTTTGGGTATTTCAATCCAACATTGACAAGTGACGCACGTATTCAATCAAATCTTAAACACTTATTATTAACAAATAGAGGCGAAAGAATTATGCACCCTAACTTTGGATGTGATATTTACAAAACATTATTTGAAAACATCGACAATCTTAACACGCCTTTTGATACATTAAAAGATAGAATATTAGGGCAAACGCAACTATGAATGCCATATATTGTAGTAAATAAAGTTGAAATATCAATTGATGAGTATGATGGAAATAAAGTCCATATTGCCGTAAATTATGTGACTTATGGCAACAAACAAGATACTTTGAACGTCGATATAATTGTAGCATAATTCGGAGAATAAGATGGAAAAGAAAAAAATAAAATATTTGAATAAAGAATTTGGGGCACTTAAAGAAGATTTAGTTAATTTTGCAAAGACATACTTTCCAAATACATATAATGACTTTAACGCTGAATCGCCTGGTATGATGTTTATTGAAATGGCCGCATATGTTGGCGACGTACTTTCATATTATACAGATTATCAAATGAAAGAACAACTGCTTACGCAAGCCGATGAAAGAGAAAACGTAATGATATTGGCACAATCTTTTGGATACATTCCAAAAGTGACAACGCCATCAAGTGCAACTTTAGATGTGTATATGGTTGTTCCGGCAATTGGGTCTGGGAGTGTTGAAAGAATAGTGCCAGATTATAATTATGCTTTAACAATAAATGGCGGGCTTGAAGTTTCATCAACTGGTGATAATTCAATAAGATTTAGAACAGAGGAGCCAATTATATTTAACAATTTCGATAACTCTTTGACTCCAACGGTGTATGAATATGATGGAAGTGGCAACGCAACATACTTTTTACTTAAAAAACAAGTACAAGTTTATTCTGCCGAAATTGCAACAGAGACATACCCAACGCCAACCAATCCAGAAAAATATTGGAAGATGGAATTATTGCGAGACGATATTATTGGTATAAAAAGCATCATCGATTCGGATAGTGATAAATGACATGAAGTTCCATTCCTGGCACAAGATGCAGTTTTCATTGATGAGCCAAATATACATTGGGATGATTACAAAGAGTATAGTGGTTCAGTACCATATCTTCTTAAATTAAGAAAAGTTCCAAATAGATTTGTTAAAAGAATTACAAGCGATGATAAAGTGCAATTACAATTTGGTGCTGGCATTTCTGACAATCCTGATGAGATTATTATTCCAAACCCAAGTGATTATAACAACATTTCAATTAATGATGTTAGTGGCATAGATAGTGCTATAGACCCATCAAACTTTATGTACACAAAAACATACGGGCAAGTACCTTATGATACAACATTAACAATTGAATATAGTTATGGTGGTGGTATTGATTCAAATGTTGCTCAAGGCGAAATTACAAAAGTTTCAAATATTTCGTTTGATGAACCAGCAACGGGATTAGCTGTAGCAACCGTGAACGCTGTGAAAAGTTCAGTTGCCGTATCAAACTCAACAGGTGCAAGTGGGGGTAGTTCGGCGGAAACAACAGACGAAATTAGACAAAATGCTTTGGCTCACTTTGCAACACAATATAGGGCAGTAACAAAGGAAGATTATATTACAAGAGCAATGTCAATGCCTGCAAAATATGGCTCTATTGCTAAAGTGTATATAGCCCAAGATACTCAATTTAACAAACGAAGTGAAGAAATTATAAATCCATTGGCATTAAATTTATACACATTGGGATATAATGCAAATATGGAACTAACACAATTAAATCCTGCCGTTAAGAGAAATATAAAAACTTATTTAGATAGATATAGAATGTTAACCGATGCTATTAATATTTTAGATGCGTGAATTATTAATATTGGTGTAAAGTTTGAAATTATTACATTTCCACAATACAATAAGAACGAAATATTATTAAAGTGCATTGACAAGGTGACTGAAATTTTTGATATTAAGAAATGGCAAATAAATCAACCAATAATTATTTCTGATATAATGAATGAGTTATTGGCAGTTGAAGGTGTAAGAAATGTAAACGATGTTCGAATATTTAATAAGTATTTGGAATCAGAAGGGTATGATGGCAATTTATATTCACTTGAAGCGGCAACCAAAAATGGTGTAGTATTCCCAAGTTTAGACCCTTCAATATTTTCATTGAAATATCCATCAAAAGATATATTAGGTAAGGCAAGATAAGGAGATAATAAATGAGCAAATTTACAAACTTAATAGTAGAAGGAAGAGAAATTGATAAGATTGAATTTTATTTTAATAATAAACAATTTTACCCAATTTTGTTAGCAAAAAACAAGAAAGACTTACAGAAAGCAATTGATGATTTTCACCTACATCATGCTGAAAATTTAAGTCCATTATTAAAATTACTCAATGTTAAAGAGGAGCATATTATAAAATTCTTACCATTGTTGTTTGATAATAAGTAGATTAGGAGATATATTGTGGATAGTGAGAAATTGCAGGAAATTATTGCAAAGTTTTTTGTAAAATATAAAAACCCAACCGATACACAAGTGCATAAATTGGCTGAAAAGTTAAATATTGATAAACATGCGTTAGAAGGTACAATATATGGTTTGTTGTCATCATTCTTATATAATGGAAGATATAATGAAAGTATTAGAGATGGTAAAAATGTTGAAGTGATAGGCACAGAACTCCAAGCTGGTATTGGGATTGAAATGGAACATACAAATGATAAGAAGATTGCTAAAAGAATTACCCTAGATCATTTGGCAGAGTTTCCAGATTACTATACACGATTAATTAAAATGGAAACTGAAGCCGAACAACAACATGAACAATTGAAACAAGAAAGCTCTATGAAACAAATTGTTCGTGATGTATTTGAAGGAGAATAACAAATGATAAAATTACCATTAAAAAAAAATGACGATATATTAACTGGAAAGTTTAAGAATAAGAAAGAGAAGGTTAAAAGTTTCGGCACAGATAAAAACGGCCAACCAACAATAAATGGAAGAAAAATGCTAACATTTAGAATTGTTAAAATGTGAAAAACAGAAGGTACAGAGTTAGATTTAAAACAAATCGAAGAAGATATTTTTGGTGAGGAAGAAGAGTAAAATATGATTCATCAAGATAAATTTAAGGTTTATATTTCAAGAAACCCATATAAACCCGAACCTTCTGAATATTCATATAGAAGAGATTGGTCAAGAGGTAAGAGTTATTTCCTAACACACAAGGGCAAAGATATTGGACATTATACTGATGCTGATACGTTATTTGGAGAATTAAAAGAATTAAGAAAATTGGAGAAAGTAAATGATTTATAGGATAACAAGTTCCATGGATGCGACGATATATGGAAATAATTTAAGTCAAAATACAGGTTTAGATGAAATACTTGAAATTAGAAAATATCAAAAAGATAGTATATTTTACTCATCAAGAATATTAACTAAATTTGATTTAAGCAATATCTCTGCGTCAATTAATGATGGAACAATTAGCTCATCAGCATCATTCTATCTAAATATGTATGTAACCGACGCAAATGAAATCCCATTAGATTATAAATTATACGGGCATCCAGTTTCTGAAAGTTGAGAAATGGGCATAGGTAAATTTTCATATAGTCCAGCAATTACTGATGGCGTAAGTTGGAAATATAAAGATACAAGTAGTGGTAGTGAGTGGTTAACAGGTTCGTGAGCAAGTGGAACAACGGGTTCGTCCGCAGGTGGCGGAACTTGATATACAGCTTCGGTAGTTTCACAATCATATTCTTATCAAAAAGCCGACCTTCATTTGGACGTAACAGCAATTGTTAATAACTGGTTAGACAATACGATAGTTAATGATGGGTTTATTTTGAAACGTTCTGGTTCCGATGAAGAAAGTTCATCATCATTGGGTTCGATTAAATTCTTTTCGAAAGAATCAAATACAATATTTCAACCAACTTTAGAAGTTAGGTGAGATGACTCGTCCTACGAAACAGGTTCGGTAACTCCAATAATTTCAGGCTCAACATTAATTGATGATATTAATATTACAATGAGACGAATGAGACCTAAATATCATTTAGCAGGCAAACCAAGATTTAGGATAAACCCAAGAGAATTGTATCCTACAAAAACATTCGCCACATCATCCGCTCAAATGACTATAAAATATTTACCAACGTCATCTTACTATTCTGTTATTGATACAAATAGTGGTTTAGAATTAATTCCATTTGACACAGATAATACAAAAATGAGTTGCGACGAAAATGGTAATTATTTTGATTTATGAATGGATCAATTTGAGCCCGAAAGATATTATAAAATATTATTCAAAGTAATAGACGATGAGGGCTATGAAAGAATATTCGAAAATAGATATATGTTTGAGGTAGTTGAGTAATGGGAACTAATTTAACAAGTAGCGTTGATGAAAAAATTAGCACGAATGATTATATAACAAGTAGTGTTTATAAAACAGACTACAGCACAGAAAAAAAAGAAGAAGTGTTTGATACCGTAATAGGTGAATTATATGTAGAGCCTGGCACATTTATTAGAACAAGTGACAACTTCTGAAACTTTTTCAATGACACAAGTTCTGCAATACCAAACTTTGAACCTGACGATAGGTCACATCAATATTTGGTTAATAATGCTCGCAATGCAAGTCAAGGGGAAATTATAGTCTTCCAATTTGGCGATTATTCGGTGTCTTTTAATGATGTTGGGCAGATTGTTCAAGACTCGTCTTCTCTTGCTACTCAAGTTAATGCATTAAATACTATAGTTAATGATTTAAATACTATAATAGAAACACAAAATAGTGGCGACGAAGATGAATTATTTGTTCCTGTCCCAAATGGAAATTTTGAATTATGAACAGATGGCGCACCAAATGATTGAACCGTGGGCTCTACTGACAATATACTTAAAGTTGCAGGAGTTGATAATGGGAGTGCAGTAAGAATAACTAGAACTGTTGATAACGGCGTTAATCCAGACCAAATTTATTCTCCAGAAATATGATTTAATGCTTTTGAAAATATAAGAGTAAGTGGGTACGCAAGAACGAATGCGGGCGGGGCATATTGAGTAGTTATGGCGGATACCAGAGGCGACTCACCTTATTCTTGATATAAAAGAGAGAATGGAACAGACACCAATGAAGAATGGGAAGAATTTGTATTTGATGTTACGCCCAATGTTCCTATTTATCCTGGATATTCAGGATGTACGGGAAGAATACGTATTTACGCAGGAACCAAGAACATTGGGGAGCCTGGAAGTTGAGTAGAGTATGCTAATATTAGAGTGGAAAGATTAATTGGTGATACTTCAGATACAAGTACGACTATAGGAATTTTATAGAACCACTACCTGCCCTCCAACATTAACGTCTCCAAATAATAATTACTCGATTGGAACTGGCTATCCTGTACCGACTCTCGCATGAACGTCTGTATATGAAACATTTGATATACAGATGGCATACGATGGCCAATTTAGTAATGAAATGATACAACAAGAAGACCTTGAAGCTCACCTTATAGATGCAGCCACAATGATGCCTGTAGGATGGCTTCTTAATAGCACTATATTTTGGTGGAGAGTTAGGGCAATAAATAACAATGAAGATCGGGGCGAATGGTCGGTACCGAGATATTTTCAACGACAATAAGGAATAAATTATGGAAGAAACAAAAAAGTTAATATCTAAAAATGATGAAGAAATTCTTGATAAGGCAATATCATTAAACGAATATCCAATAAGTGATGATGAAATTCTTGATATAACAATAGAAATGCATGTTTATGATTTGTCGGATAATAAAATAGCATCCGTACATCAAGTTCCAGATGATACATGAGAATTATATAATGGGCAAACTGAAGTAATAATAAATACTCAAAGAGTGACTAATACACCGGTTCAATTAACATAAAGGAATAAGTAATGGCCAACAACAGAATTAGAATTAATTACAAAGAAAATTTAGACAGAATAGACCTAACATCTGGTCAGTTTAAACTATTGTTTAATATTTATCAAAATGTATTAGGGTCAAATACTGGTGATAGAATTTATATAACAGAAATTTCTCCATCCAGAACTGAAATAAAAGTTAAGTTAGTTGATGACGCAAGTACAACTCAATGAGATTCTTTTGGTGAAATTACTGACCAAGCAGATAAGATTGGAAACTATGTAGCAAACTTTGGTAACAATAATACAATTTTAATTACTAATTGAGTTTATGATGGTAATGGTGATTTAATATTTAAGTTATACGAACCACTATTTGACGAATTCGAAACAAAAAGCCAACTTTGGATTTCAGAACTTATTGCAGAACAAATTAAAGATACCGTTATTGTATCTGAACCAGCACAAGAAGAAGATTACAATGTTTTATCTGCACCAAACTTTAATATTACTGTCAATCAGGTTGTTGAGAATGATACTGGTTTTCAAACTTGAAATGATGTATTGACAACTAATACAGATACGTCAAATAGTTTAATTGATAAATATTTTAGTCAAAGTTTTTATGATAGTGCAGAATTAAATATTGATTTTTCTGATTATGATAAATTTGTTCACTTTGGAAGTGCTCAAGAAAAATTAGATAACTTTGTATATAAATTAGGATTAATAGAGACATACAATACGAGAAGTGCCGTTCTTACTGATTTAAGTGCATCAACTGCTATTACAAGCGAAATAAGTCAAGTTGAATTAAACAAGAGGAAAGTAATAAATGGATTCGATGGCTATGAGAAATATTTATATTATGAATCATCATCAAATTCAACAATCGATAGAGAATATAATTTATCAAGTTCAACAGATTATACTTATGCTACTAGTTGGCCAAAGAGTGGAAGTTGGCATTCACAAACATTATTGCCAACAACATCATCCGAAGCAATTGACTGGTACCAAAGTCAGTCAATGCGGGCTACAGAGTTTGATAACTTAAATTTACATAAATTAATAAATACAATACCAAACTATATAAAATATGACGTTTATAATGATGAGTATATATTGTTCGTAAATATGATGGGACATTTCTTTGATAATATCTGAACTTATATTAACGGGTTTAATGACTTATATACACGTGAGAATGATATTAGTCTCGGACTTTCTAAAGACTTAATATACGATTCATTAGAAGCATTAGGAATAAAATTAAACAGTGGCAACAACCTGATTGATTTGTGAAAGTACGAATTCGGGTATGATTCAACTGGAAGTTATCTAAACACAGGTAGCGAATTTAAGTCAATTTCAAATAAAAATATCACAGTTGAAATTTGAAATAGAATATTAAATAACTTACCATACTTATTAAAAACAAAAGGTACAAAAAGAGGTATTCAAGCATTAGTAACTTGTTATGGAATTCCTTCGACAATATTAGACATTTATGAATATGGCGGACCTTCCGAAACAGGTTCTGATTGAAATACAGAGCGACAAATTGAAGTATTTGATTATTCATTAGGAATAAGTGGTTCTGAATATATTACGGGTAGTTGGCCAGGTAATATTGATACAGCAGAATTGAGAATAAATTTCTCATCAGCGTATAACACGAAAGAAGACAGGCAATCAATTTTCAAAGTTGGTACTACAGAAATATATGTTTCGAAATCTGGCACAGACGGCGTTATCATAGCAAGTGATTCAAGCAATATTATGAGTTCAAGCGAATTAAGATTATTCGATGGTGATTTTTGGAATATTATGCTTTTGTCTGGTTCAACGAATCAATTGTATGTTAAAAAATATAAAGATGGAGAAATGATATACTCAAGTAATGCTTCCAATGCTCTATTCTCATTAAATGATTTTGCAACCGCAGGCTCATTTACTCTTGGAAGCGGTTCGTCTGATATTGCAATGCAAGAAGTTAGATTTTGAAATTCCCCAATTACAGAGAATGATTTTATTGAACACGCAAAATCGCCAAAATCCATACGTATAACTGATGGCAGCCCATATGATAATTTAGAGGCAAGATATGCGTTTGATAGCCCTGCCAATTTAAATGTATCGACTTCAATATATGATTCAAGGCCTAATCAAGTGGGTAGAAATATAATTACAGCAAGCGGGTATAGTTCAACTACATCTTACCCATATAATTATACTGCGACATCAAGCATGGCAACGCCATTGATGCCAAGCATTGGATATAATGTTGTCGCAAACAAAACAAGAGTTGAAAATAATTATTTACTTACAAGTATGAGTTTGCAACCTGATGTTAGAAGTGAAGTTAGAGCGTATGATTATGCACCTTTAGACTCACCAAGAGTAGGTGTATTTTTCTCACTAACAAACCTTATTAATGAAAGAATAGTTGAGGTATATTCTAATACAAATTACGACGATTATATTGGCGACCCAGCAGATAAGTTTAAAAACTATTACCCTAAGTTAAGAGAAATAAACGAAGATTTTTGAGAAAAATATGCTCCTACAATGAGTTTCAACGACTACCTTTCATACATTAAACATTATGATATGTCATTGTTTGACACGATTAGAGATAACTTGCCAGCAAGGGCACAAAAACAAGTTGGTGTATTGATTGAGCCGCATATACTTCAAAGAAGTAGAGTTCCAATAACACCAAATCCAACTTGAGAAGATTTATATCATTCTGGTTCAATTTCCGCAATTAAATTCCAATTAACAGATAGTGAAATATCATCGTATAATACACTTACATCTGGAAGCGAATTCAAAGCAACCGTTAATGCAGAATTCTTAACATATTATTGTTCAGATACAGGTAGTGCGAAAGTATTCACAACAGAATTGCCAAATATTTATATGTCATTTACGCCGTGGCATATTCTTTCTAATGGCGATATACAATCATTTCCAACTGGTTCGCTGATTATGCCACCTATGGTTTATCCAAAATGTAGTTTTATGACAGCAAGTGGATATACACCTTATTCAAGTAGTGATTCAAGTTCGCTATTTTATAGCGAAAATAATTATGTTTTAAATAGTGATAGGTCATTGGGGTTTTTAAGACCAAGATATATTGGATGTTTGCAAACTATATATACAACTTTAGATGGCAAAGCGCCTGTTGAAATAAGCATAACATCAGATAACAAATTAATTACACAAGATGGTGGGGACATTAATCTTATTGTAAGATAAAAATATAAGTATAATTAAGATAATTAGATAAAATGTTCTTAAAAAAATAATATGTAAATATTTATTAGAAAGAGTGTAGTTTCTAATTTACAAAAAATATGGAGAAAAAATTATGGCAATAATTAATGGAGATTCAAGTACTGTTGTAGTAGATGCGGTATTAACAAAAAAAGGAAGAGAATTGCTTGCACAAGGTAAAGAATATTTCAAAATTACCAAATATGCTTTTGCTGACGATGAAGTCGATTATTCTTTATGAGATTCAAGCAACGAACAAGGCTCAAATTACTATGGTATAAAAATTGAGAACTTACCATTAATGGAAGCAAGTACAGATGGCAATTTGTCAATGCGTAATAAATTAATTACGTTAAACAAAGACCAAACGAGAGTATCAGTATTGGCTGGCTTGAGTAGTACTATAAACTTAAATGGCAATCAGGAATCAACAATCACACCTGGAACAAATTCTGGCGTAGATGACCAAACTGGTTATACAATTACACTTTTTGATTCTACTGCCGCAAGTATTGAGGCATCTGGAATTGCAGGGCACGAAGGTCTTGTTTCGTCAAGTGGTGTTGTAACAACGTTAACGGCAGTTGGAACTTCGTTTAGAATTATAGCAAAAAATCAAGCTTCTTTAAAAACAACTACAATTGCAATTCAAGGAAACGAATCAGGCGCAACATTCATTATTACATTGACTGTTAATGCATTAGAAGTATTGCCTGATGGTACAGTTAATACTGGACAAACTAGTGGTATATAAATGAGATTTAATATAAATAGGAGATGATAAATGGCATTAACAGAAACAGGCAACCAAGAAGCTGTAACAAATGTTATAGATGGTAATGGTGTATATAATTACTTTAATGAAGAGGACGATATAGTCCTTGGTGGCAAACAAACAGTAACAGAAGGATTTTTTACAAATAATGCTGGCACATTGGAAGCGTTTTATACTTCATCTGCTCAAGCAATTTTAAGTTCATCACGTTATTATTTAGATGTGTATCAAACAGGAAGTTCTGATAGTGGGGCGGAAGTACAATTCGACATTTCGTATGCAAAATATGGCGGCATAGGCGAAGCAGACCCTTCGTGGGAAAATACATATTCGGCATCAGATGCGGTTTACAGACAATACGCAAGTATTTTGCTTCCAACAAGCGAAAGTAAATTTACATTTGCTGATGGCGATACAAAAGATGAAGTTCTTATTGTTAACTTCAAAAGAGATAAATTGAAAGAAGGATTACAGAAAGGATATTGGCAATTAAATTTGTCAGGAAGTAATACCTCAGGAAGTAGTCTGATTGATGAAAGTAGAGAGTCAAGCTATGGCACCGTTGCTGTTGGTGCGGGTGTTGGCGAAGCTTATTATATTGTTAGTGGAACGGTTGGGGCAAGTGGGGAAAGATTTGAAACTGCTACCGCCCACCCATACGGTATAGCTTATCCGGATTTAGGTATTTTAGTATTGAATGGCACTCAAGTGTCGGAATCACTTGATATAACTTGAGCAGGAACTACAACTGCAAGAAATAAACAATTCTTTGGTGCAATTGAATCAGGTTCGTATTTCAGAGTAAAAAATGAAGAAGAACTTTCTTCAGCACATTATTTTGTAAGAGCGAAAAATAAAAAATATAACTTCAGTAATAATGCAACATGGATAACTGGTTCAAATGGAGTTATTAAACATACTGATATGTGGAATGACCCTAAAGTATATATTACAACTGTTGGATTATATAATGATAATAATGAATTGTTAGCGACCGCAAAATTAAGTAAGCCAGTACAAAAAAGTTTTGATAGAGAATTATTGGTAAAAGTTAGACTTGACTATTAAAGGATGGTATGAGATGTATATAAAGAAAAGTACAATTAAATGGATAATTATGGGAATTGTAGTGTTAGGAATTTGCGTATCGATTGTATGCGGTGGTGTTCTTGACTTAACAACAATATTTCATTAGGAGAAAGAAAATGAAAAAATCAGAAATTAAGAAAATGATTAAGGAAGAAATGAAAAATCTTAATGAGATGGGTACAACAGATATGGAAGGCAGAATGACTTTAACAAAAAAAGGATGTGCAGGTGATTGAGAAAACATATGTCAAATGACTGATGCTCCAATAAAGGCAAAAATAATTAATATAAGATTTGAAAAAGTAAAATATCAATAATAAAAATAATAGGCAAGAGGAAGATGTGTAATGTATAAAGGACAGATTTATAAAACTTTAGAGCAAGGAGATTACACAACCACGCCTTTTTTTGCCTATAAAAACTGGACATTTACAGATAGTGACATATACAAATCGCCAATCGATACAGGTTCTTGGATTCAATTACTATATGGAAAATATTACTCTACAGAAATTAATGACATATCAACAGAGCCAACCAATTCAAACGGAATGTTAAAGCGTTCTGTTTATGACCTTATAAATAAAATTTACTATGCAAGTTCGTCGAACCAATATGAAACATTTGGCGAATGAAATCTAGGGCTTACAACTTACGATCTAAAATCAGAATTTACCTATATTGGCATTCCTAATATTAAATTTGGAGATGAAATAAGAACAGGTTCATTTTCAATTACATCAGGGTCACATACAATAATAGATGATGGCTATGGTAACTTAACTTCTGCTAGCGTACATATCGGAAATATCTTTTATAAAACAGGCGACATTGTTCTTACAAATACCGGTAGTGATGTTTATACCGATATAAGCGAAAGTTATTTCGAAACATTAAGTTATAGAGGCAAAATCAAAATATATGAGAACATAGTCTTTTGCTCAATAAATAGAGGCGAATTAACAATGACACTTAATGACACTGCGTATTCAGGTTCCAGAGTATATAATACAGTTGTTAGCGGTAGTGGTTTGCCTATCGATTCAATTTTAAGTTCAAGTGAATGAAATCCTTACATTACAACAATAGGACTATATGATGATGAACATAATTTGTTAATAACAGGCAAGTTAGCAAAACCAGTAATGAATGATAGAAATATAGATATGGGCTTCGTACTGAAGTTCGACACATAGGAGAAAATATAAAATGAAAAAATCAGAAATTAGAGAAATGATTAAAGAAGAGATGTTGAAAGAGGGCGATGATAATGCGACCGGACTATACCTAGTAAATTTGCAATTAAGCTTATTAAAAAAGAATGTAGCCAAACTTAAAAAAGCAGTTAGCAAAGGCGATAGAGTTATAACAGCAAAAGATATTGAGATAAAAAGCATTAAAGAAAATGCGGAAAAATTATTGAAGTCATTGAGTGATGGAGCTTATTGGTAGGAGACAAAAAATGAAAAAATCAGAAATAAGACAAATGATTAAAGAAGAGATGTTGAAAGAGGGCTCCGAATATAAAACATTAATGAAGGACCTATATACTGTATACAAACAATCATTACCAAAAATATCTAATATGATGGAAAAAGAATATCAGAAGCTTTATAAGAAATATCCAAATATAGAAAAAGATGAGTTTATTGAAGCAATCTATGGTGTATTAGACAAGAATAATATTGACGAAACAATGCTTTGGGCAACATGGTTTCCAAAATAATATCGGAGAGGTATAAGGTGAAAAAATCAGAATTAAGATTAATAATAAGAGAAATGGTTGTAGGCAAAAAACAAGCATTAAAAGAAGATAAAGAGCAAAAGTTTTGAAGTGAAATTTTTGATTTTTTAGAGAAGCAAATGCCAAATTATGACTCTAAAAAAATTAAAGATTATAATAAAGCGGCGAAGTTGATTGTTAAGCATATAGGTATGTCGTCAAATGTTGCTATGAAAATTTTAATAGATTATAATAATTATAAAGATAATCAAAGTACGAAAGAGCAAGCTATTAAAAACATAATTAAACTTGTACAAAAATATAAAAATATAAGAAAAAGTAACATAGGGAAAATATAAAATAAAAATACTTGTGGGTAGAGATTATTATTATGCACCACATTTTATGGAAGATAGGAGAAAATAAATGAAAAAATCAGAAATCAGAACTATGATCGTAGAAGAATTAGAAATATTAAATGAAAGTGAAATTGACCAAGCTAAAGCCGCCCTTAAGAGGTTTTCGAAAGGCAAAGCTTTGGTGCGTGATATATCCGACGACACAATAGCAATAGCAACAGGTGGTAAATATTCCGTAAAAGTTAAAATTTTAGGTTTTGACAAATAGGAGAAAATAAATGGATAATTTAGAATTTCAAAAATTATTACAAGAGCAAAGGGCAAAAGTAAATATAATAGGCGAAGAGTTAAAAGCGACCTTCGTCAAACTAACAGAAGGAGCAAAATTTCCAACTGGTGGATTTCAAAAATTCTTTGAAAATAGATTAAAGAAGACTGGTTATTATGACGATGCCAAAGAGATTAAAAGCGAAGCAAAAGATGCTATTAGTACTATGAAGTATGATATGAAAAATGGTGATACTTTATATGAAGCATTTAATAAAGCATGTAGAGATTTGTATATTGACCCAGATGGTATAGAGAAATATATTTAAGTTAAAAATTAGGAGGAAATATACAAATGGATATCAAACATTCAACTTGTTTTTGAATTACTCCAAATGGCAGAATTATCCCATCAGGTATAACGCATATAGCGGCGATTATAGGAAATCCAAAATTGTTTGGAACATCTAGCGCGAAAATTAGAGCTACATATGAAAAACATAATGAACTAATGGGGACTGAAGGAGAAGCAAGGCTTGAGATTATTAAAAAATTAATACTTAAAAATTGAATAAGAGTTAGAAATTATAAACGCCAAGGGACATGAACAATAAATGTACCTAAACTAACAAAGAATATAAAAGATTATATACAAGCATTCGCACAAGAAATTATCAATGCTACTGAAGACAAATATAGTAAAGTTTATATTGACACGCCAAAGAGTAGGAAGTGATATTCTATGGAATCTTTGGCACACGATATATTATATGAGGAAATAAAAATGAATATTAAATTTACAAAACTTATTACGGAAGGTATTTCAAATGACGATATAAACCAATATCTTATAACGGCATTGTGGAGTTCAAACGATGATGACGGAAACCCACTTGATGATAATTATGGAATTAATGATTGCTCAAAAAAGGTAAAGTCAGAAGCTAAAAAGGATTTGACTAAATTTTATCAAAAAGCAAAATCTATTCTTGAGGATAAAGATAGCAATTACGATGGTGATTGGCGTCATGATTTTTGACTTACAAGAAACGGGCATGGTGCTGGATTTTGAGATGATGGTGGCGAAGATGGCGACAAGTTATCAAAGATTACAGATAAATTTGGGGAAGTTAGTTTATACGTTGGCGACGACAGCGAAATACACCAGATATAAAAATGAAAAGATATAGCTTTATAAAGTTATTAGAAAAAACAGACGTTGGTGTACTTCAGAAAAAAATCAATATTGTTATGGATGTTGATAAGACTGACCACGCAATAGAAAGGCAGTCCAGACACGAGGACGAAACTGGTAAAGTAATAACAGATAAAGAAATTAAAGCAACGATTGATGCGGCTTTGCCAAAAATAGTTAATCAATTACTTCAGAATATGATTAATGTTGGGCATAAAATTATAATTAAAAATACAAAAAGTAGTTTAAATGTTGTTGTTAAGCTCAAAGGCAATGCGTCACACCCAAATGAAATTGATTGCGAAGTAATAACCGTAATGGTTTTGGCTAAAAAGTTTGGGACCAAATCAAAGACGCCAGTAATTAAGGTATCGGTGTAATGAAATATAATTTTATAAAATCGCTTTTAGTGATATTTATATAAGAAGTTAGGAGAAATAGAAATGAAAATATATAAATTTATTAATTTATTAAATGAGAAAGCCCTTAAAGGATATTCACTAACAATGATGCCAAAAATTGGCGATAAAGTTGAAATGAAAGCATCTAACGGTGGTACACAAGGTACGGTGTATCAGGTTGCTACAGGCGGGCATACATTCAAATTAGAAGATGAATACGGAAACAAAAATAAAAAAGATTTCAATACAAAAGACTTTAAGAAAGCTAAAATAATCAGAAAAGAAATTAAAGAAGAGATAGCTCCATATTTTGAAATTGAGTATTATGATAATAGTGGCGGGCATGGTGGAATTGGCAATGTTAAAACATTTAAGCAAGCATATTCAAAAGCTCAACAACTTTACAATCGTGAAAAGAAATCTGGCATTAAAAATGGCGATACTGGATATATTGGCATAGGCAGTAATACAGATAAGTTTGCAATATTTTACGTTGATGATGATTATATTAATATGATTGATAGTAGTTGGTTTAATAATTCAAAAGATATGAAAACTTTCAAAGATGCCGCTCTAAAATACAAAAAGACTGGTAAGCCACAAATTGGTGATTTTGGGACTAAAAAGGAAATCAAAGAAAGCGCATATGAAAATTGGGTTGGTAAAAATAAACTTACAAATAACAAATACGCACATCAATTATTTCAGCAATTATTGCGCAAACATAAAAGTGTTAGTAAATTTCCAGATGTTGTACAAGGGAAAGGTGATAAAGACTTTTTGGTAAAAGAAGGCAAAGCAATTTATGTTGTAGATGAAAGACATGTTGGCAAATTTATAATTATTATGATGCAAGATCCAAGAACAAGCACAATGCGTAGTGCAATTTTAAAAAAGAATAAAGTTAATAAATATAATAGAAACAAACAAGAAGACATAGATAAGCTTTGAGCTTTAGCAACAAAATATAAAGGCAAAGAGATTACAGAAGGCAAATCCGATTATGAAGTTTACCATGACACATACGGCAGTGCAATCGATGAGATTGAAAAGTATGCAAATAAAAAAAATTATGTTATAGATGAAGATGATTTTTCAAACGCATTTACGGATGCATTTTTCAAGCCTAAGAAAGGTAAATCATATAGGTCAGATTTAACTTTATATAAGAATGATAAAAAGCAGAAGAAAGCACTACATACGCAAATATATAATCGTGATACTGATAGTAATCCATTTGAATTAAACATATATATTAATTAAAGGAATAAAGAAATGAAAAAACATAATTTTGTAAAACTTATTAAAAATATAATTAAAGAAGAAACATTAAAATTATCTAATGGTGATACAATTCAAAAGCCAATTTCAAATATTTCTAAAATAAATGGTTTAAGTGCTGATGACTTTCTAAAGCATATTGGGGACTGAATGCAATGAGATTGGCAGTATAGAAATTCGCCCGCAACGTACAAAGGCTCTGGCACTCATCAATCCTTTAGTAAAACACAAAATAAAAATTATGAGGGCTCTGAGATAGAAATTATTACATTAAAGGGGAAAAAATTTACTGTGAAGAAAGGCGGTAAGGTTGTTTTAACTGGCAAGATGAATGACAAAGGACTTGCAAATAAGATATACGGGGCAATAAAATAATGAAAAAAACAACAGTTAGAGAAATGATTAGAAGTATGATTAAAGAAATGTTAGTAGAAACTTCAGATGATATTGGCCTTAATGACGTTCGAAGAAAGGGGCAAAGTCTTAAATTAAGAATTCAAACATCGAATGTAAGTTGGGGATATGCGGCAACAGTTTTTGACTTAAAAAGTAATTTATCAACCAAAGGAAATGTTTTTTCTAAAAGTCCTGAATTTGATGATTTTTCAAAACGTCTTAAAAAATTACGTGCTTTCGTTGGCAAAAACAAAGTGGTGTTTAAGGGAAATAAAGTTACTGGATTACAAAAGTAATGAAAGATATTAAAAGGGATGGCAAGTTTTTTGTTGTTAAAAATAGAGTCGCATTAAAAAGTTTAAAGTCTGTTCCTGATGATTCTTTTATAATAGTTGGTGGTACTCTTGTTCATGTATTATTTAATAAAAGTGGTAGCGATGCAATATACTCAAAAGTATCAAATGCTAAAACGCATAAAGCAATTATAGTTGCCAAATGACCGTTTTATATACAACAGTTTTTGTTAGATATAGAAAAAGAAAATATAAAGGAAAATAAAATGAAAAAATCAGAAGTTAGAACAATGATTGTTGAAGAGCTTACTCAACTTAATGAGAAAAGATTTCCCGCCAAAGCAATGGATTACAATAAAGTAAAAGACCCTGACAGATTCTGAAAATGGACTATAAAACAGGCAAAAGATTCTGCTGGATTATCTTGGGGAAGGCAAACCGATGTGGGCGATTTAATTATGTGATTGAATATGGCGGCAACGAGATGAAACGATTACGATGCAGACAAAGGGAAGAAAAGATAATAAGTCAAATTTTGTAAAATTACATATTTATACAAAAGAGTATATATAAAAAAAGTAAAATATAGGAGATTATTATGCCTTACGATGTAAATGGAAACTGAGTAAACGACGAGGATAAAACTTTAGACACACAACAAGCATTAAATCAATCATTAGGATTTGGATTGAAGCCTGTATATTTGAAAGCTGGAGAAAGTGATTTAACAAATACATTTTTTGCAATACAAATAGTTACTGATACAGAACTTACTGGGATTGTTGTTGCCAACTCTGAAGGGCAAGCAAATTTGGTTGGAATTGGCTTAAGTGCTGGATTAACATTATATGGTGAATTATCCGAAATAGAAGTAGCAAGTGGCGTAGTCGCTTGCTATAAATAAGGAGTAAATAAATGTTAGGGTTAGGATTAGGAATAAATAGATTACCATTAATTGGCGGCAATTTTGTACCTGTTGGATATAAAGCTTTTATAGTGACAGATGACGGTGGAATACAATTTGTAGTAACCGACAATGGTGGGTCAGACTTTAACGTTAAATAGGAGAAAATAAATGGCCACAGAGTACAATTCAATCCAGTCAGGAAGTTGAGTAGATAATGCTGTTACAAGAGCATCTAGCCAATATGTAACAGAGGGTGCAGCAACAGCTAGTAAAGCATTAATAGTAGATAGTAATAGAGATATAACTGGAATAAATGCTATAACTGCTACAGAGGTAACGGCCTCTAGTATAATAGGCACTGAGCTTAATATAACAAATAATATTGTAGTTGATGGAACTGTTGATGGTGTTGATATATATGCAAGCAGTGGATCTTTTTCAACCAGAGTAACTGATAATGAAAATACTGGTTCTGCTCTAATAGCAGATTTTGATTTTGTTCAATCTTTAGGAACTAATAATAGTGTTGAATTTGTAAATATTACAGCAAGTGGTGAATTGAGTGTTGATGAAATAGCAGAAAAAACCACTGATGCTGGTGTTACTATGAATTCAGCCTTAAATGTAGGCAACATGCAACTAACCGCAGATGGTGGTGTGATGACCATAGCTGATAAAGCTATTGTAACCTCCGCTACTGATGAAACATATTGGTTTAAGCAAGATGGTAATAGTGTATTTGGAGTCAATGCAACTGGAGATGGTGCTGATGGTGTAACTGGATTAGGTGCAACCGTGAATGGTACCTTAACTTCTAATGGTGGTATTGTAAGAAATACTACAACTATAGCAGCAGCAACTTATGACTTACTAGCAACTGATGATATTTTATTAGTTACTTATACAACAACAGGTGCAGTAACTAGTTTAACTTTACCAACAGCTCAAGTAGTAGCTGGTAGAACAATAGTGATTAAAGACTCTGCAGGGAATGCGGGAACAAACAATATTACGATAGATACAGAGGGCGCAGGAACAATTGATGGTTCAGCAACTTTAGTACTAAATGGTGATTATGAAAGTGTTGGTCTTGTTTCAGATGGACATAGTTGGTATATTATATAAGGTGATATGATATGAGCTATTTTACAAGCGTATTAATAGATGGTACAAAATATATAGCAGGTAATAGTGGTATAGATGCTTTATCAGAAGCATTAATAAGCGTTTCACACGAACACCATGAGATACACGATGGTAATTATTTTACTTGCATAGATTCCCAAGCTGTAGATACAACCACTCAATACTGGATGATTACAACTCCAGCAGGAACAAAAGCACCTCACATGGTTTTCAATGTTAGCTGTAACGGTGAAATGTTGGTTACTATTACTGAAGGTGCAGATAGAACAGGAACTACTGCTTTGAGTATGATTAATAGAAATAGGGTTTTAGCAGCTACAGAAGCAACAATATTAGTTGATAGAGATTATACTGGTGGCTCTACTGATGGTGCAGTAACACTGGAAATTGAGCAAGCAGGTGCAACAGGTGTTAGTGGAAAAACTATAAGTTCTGGTTCTTCAAGAGGGCAATCAGAGTTTGTTTTAGCGGCTGATACTAAGTATATTATTGCGGTTCAAACATATGCTGATTCACAGGTTATTTTAGACCTTGAATGGTACGAATATATACCACTTAATTAAAGGAGATATAATATGAAACAATTAATAATAATGCTCTTAATAGGTGGTTATGATGGCAGGTAATATTAAAATAGATAATACTTCGAGTAATGTTGCAATAGACAATACTTCTGCTGAAATAGCAATTAGCAATGAAGACACATTCGTATCAACTTGGAAAACAGATAACGCAGGAACGAGTGGATCTACCCAGATTACACTTCCCTTAGAAGCTGGTGGAACTTATGATTTTGGTATTAACTGGGGAGATGGCTCAAGCTCTAAGATAACTGCATACGACCAAGCAGAAGTAACTCATACCTACCCTATTGCAGGAACTTATAAAGTTAAAATAGACGGTGTTATTAACGGCTGGAGATTCAATGACGGTGGCGATAAAGCTAAGATAACCGATATATCCCAATGGGGTGATTTACT
>Ga0222628_1000079_pt1 | contig 46901 bp, 54 predicted proteins | sample AntAcemetageno95_FD_179860 | JGI IMG/M metagenome (GOLD analysis project Ga0222628, IMG submission 179860) | Saline water microbial communities from Ace Lake, Antarctica - #95 | ecosystem: Environmental > Aquatic > Non-marine Saline and Alkaline > Saline | place: Antarctica: Ace Lake | collected...
CAACTATCCTCACCGACCGACACTCAAACTTATGATTAACTGTGTTGTATCGCATTTCCGTAACGACTTCGACGTAAGCGGGCGTTGCTGGCTGTGACGAAGAACCCGTACTTATGTACGTCCCATCAGCCATCGGTGTGACTGGGATAATCTGATTCACTTTGACATTCCAGTCGTTCAGTATCCAGACTCGAAAGACATCGCCCTTCATCTTCTGGCCGTCTATATTACACTGCTTGACGTTGACATAGCGGCTATAGATCCGGTTTGGATTGTCCGGTACAGTCGGAACACTGTTCTCCTGGGCAACGACCCAAATGAATCGCTTTTGAGCAGTGTGGTTCAGAACCTCAGTAACTCGCTGGATTGACTCCTCGGGACTGCATGGTGGCCCAGGCGGAACCAACCGAATGTCTTCATCATATTCCTCTTTAGTACCCATTAGAGCTTGAACTCCCCACCGGCTTCGCGAGTCACCGTAAGACCTTCGATCGCCCACGCGGCCGTACCGCTACCGATCAGCCGGATCTTTGCCCACCCGCCGTACATCCTAATCCCAGCTCGATTGCTACGGCCGGCAGCAAAACTACCGGAGCTGAAATGTGCTCCGACAGCCAGGTCAGACACAGCCTCGGCTGTCGCACCCACATACGCTCTCCAGGCAACCGCACCGCTCCCCACACCCAAGACACCGACTAGGCTAGTCATCATGCCTTCATGCGTTGCGTCCCCGAGCCGAAACGGGCCATATTCCACGTAGTTTGAGATGGCAGTCTCCGTATCGTCGTGTTCGACTGCATCGTCGTAATTGCGAATGTACCCGTCCCGGCATCCGAGGACCACTGAATTCCCAACCGTCACGTTCGGTGCGTAGTTGTACGTCACCCGCGGTTGAAAATCGTTATCACCAAGAGCTATTTCCCAAAACGCTTTATATTTCCAATCGATCCACCAATGAGAGCCGGCCGTGTCACCACTGTACGGAGTCACATAAACATGGACCCCCTTGTACTCATCGTCCCATTCCAAACACACAGCGTTTGCTGTAGTGTTAATATCCTTCAGCTCTTGCGGTAATCGATCTTCACCAATCAACACAACTGCCGAGCTGCATGGAGACGGGGCCATCATGTAGATACCGCGACGACCGGCGAAAACAAGCCATTGGTCTGGCGTAATCGTCCAAGCAGTATTGGACACAATCCCTACAGTTTTACTCGCTTGGCATAGCGTCCCACCGTAAGCCGGATCGCCCGTAAGGATCCATATTTCATCGTTCCCACCAAACACCAAGAGGTTGCTCGTAAGTGGCACCAGGGCCGTAATTGGCATCGAAGTGGCGCCGGCTTCTGCGTTGTTGGCAGACACGGGTCGCTGCGTATCTGACGAATAGGCGCCGTAGTTCCAATCGGTAAAGTCGCCCATGCGGCTCATGTACCAGAGCCCATCCGGGCCAGCCAGCACCAGACGGTCTCGGTAGACGCAGATAAGTGGGCAATCGTCTGGAAGACCGCTTTCTATAGTAAGCGTGTCGCCGGACGTTTCGCCACCCGTGACCGTCTCACCCAGGACAACAAACGACCCATCTTCATCCTCGCCAGTGATATTCCCAGAGAGAGTGACCTCAGAGGAATTATCAACCGAGCTAATCGTGTACTCTTCTTCCGTGGAGAGGAACCTAACCTTAAAACCTTCCATGTTGTCAACAAAGATACTGGACGTTGACTGTAGGTTAGAGCTGCCGTTGCCGTCACCCGACATAGCACCGAAAATATCGTCATAGTCAATCGTCCACCCGATTATTTCAGTCAGTTCCACTGTGGTCGTATTAGTCACGCTGAGTATCTTGTAAATTTCCCCGGTAGCAGTAAAGGTTACTGTGTACCCCTCCATCCCGGTTGCAAAAATTGCCGTTGTTGCAACAAGCGTAGTCGAGCCGTTGCAGTCGCCGTTCATGGTCCCGGTCGTATCGGCCGGCATAATGAGTGCATTAGAACCGTCACTCAGATCGTAGACGATAACGTCCACATTATCGCTACGGCCGGGATCCGCGACATACAGTTTGCCGGCATGAGGAGCTGAGAAGACCTGGTTGTTCCCCGTCTTAATAAAGTCAACTCCATCAGCCGCCAAGGTGCCAGGCGTAGCTCGATCGGTGCAGAGTGTTTTGTTAGTGCCAATGGCCGCAATCGTTCGCAACCCAGTACCATCGGTCGCAATAATGGAATCAAGGAGGACCGTACCCGTAGTTGTTTTCGCAGCAAAGGTACGCTCTAACCCCGGCCGGCTCCCACCTCGATCTCGATCTTCAAGAGCGCCAGTCCATCGCACATTCACAGCAGCACGGGTAGTGAACGGTGGCTGACGTTGATAAGCACCCCGCCTGTCCAACCCCTGCGCCGGAAAAATCAGGTCTACAGTTTGTTTTGGCATGATAGCTCATTTTATTTTGATTGGACGTTCAGTTTCCCAGTACACGCCGCGCCAGCAGCCGCTAGCGTGATTGTCATTGCCGCACCAATGTCACCACTGAACCCATGCTCGATCACGACTCCACGGGCTCCCTTAAACGGGACACTGAGTACAATATCGTCCTGTCCGGTAGTCGAAAGTGTCAGAGAGCCACCAGTAGGGTCATCGTCATACGAGAACAATACTTGTTCGACCGAATGATACGTTCCCGCTGTCGCAGCCAGGGTGACGATTGCGGCCGTGTTAGCGGCTGGATGATGCTTATCCCAATTCCGCTTTACGTCTCTGTTTGGTGTACTACGCATTATTTCCTCACAAATTAAGTGCCAAAGATAAATCTAGGCCGGAGCCTTCGCCCAGGCCACCACCACCCGACAATGTTTCCAGTTCCAACGCACCCATATCCCAGACTGAATTTTGGGGTCGCCAGTTATCTGATTCTAAATGCAAAGCATCGTTATCGAATCCTGCAATAGTCTTTCCTGCTGCCAGGGCATTGGAGCCAGCTTTTAGATTATGATCTGAACCCTCTGTCGCAAATAGATCGCCTGGAGTTTGGTTGATTATACTGCCGCTTCCGTCCCAGTTGTTCGCCGTCGCATCTTCGGAACAGTTGTTGTTGCCTGTTACTGTTCCGCGAGCCACGCTAGCTGAAAAATCAGTTCCATTATTGGTGCAGATGTTATTCTCAAGAGTAACATTGTGCGTTACTTCCGCTTTCTCTTCAGATTCATAAACAGTAATTCCAGCACCAATGCAATTATCTATCGTGTTGTTTTGTATGGTACTAGTAAGCGAAGTCGTGTTACCCTTTTCTTCAAAGCCCCCCGAACTTATCCCCATGTGCATCTTTCCAGCACCGTAGATGATATTATTTTTTATGGTACAAGTCCTACCCGGCTCCTCTATTGCTATATGAAGTATCCCCTTAGACAAAGTGGAATGCGCAGCGGCAGTCACTATTAAATTGCTATCAAGCACAACAGCATCATGATAATGTGGTATGCTGATGCCGTATACACCACCCGTATTATCATAGCTAATCCGGAAACCTTCGACTCTAACATAGTCCACACCGACGGTAACTCCAGTCACGTTTCCAGTCGAGTGTATCCAGGCACCACCGCTCCCAAATGTACCATCATGCCTCTCGGCTAACGGTGTAAAAACTCGCACATAATTCGATGAGTCAGCATTTGACCAGCCTGTAATAGTACAAGGCCCAAGCTCAGTCGTACTATTGTAGCACTCAAAAGCCACCACACCACGACCCGCCAAATCACCATCTTGGGCGTTCTCTGCCGTCTGCAAAACGGTATAATCCTTGCCACCATCTGGATCTACTGTATGTGTTTCAGCCATCGTAGTTTTCCCTATACGCTTTTCGCATCTGTTCTAAACAAACGGCGCAGCATATCTTGAACTCTTCAAAGTCTATCTTCCCGGCACCAAGGTCTGCTTTTGCTCTACGAAACCCAAAACAAGCATCTTTGAATACACATATCTGGCATTTGGCCCACATTCTTTTGCTACCACAGTCAGCCTCTTTTCCTTTGCACCATTCACAGCTTGGAATTGTGGGGAGTTCATCATTCTCAAGAATAGAAACTCCCACAGCGTTCCACTGATCCCTTACGTCAGTTGCCTTTTGTAGCTCATTTTCCATTATTACAACCTTGCTTTCTCGTCTAATGTCATGTCAGCTAACTCAAGGCTATCTTTACCTAGAGGCTTAACGGCACTCGTTTCCTTGGCAGGGTTCAAAGCGTCCGTATCCTTAAATGCCGCATGGTCTACCTTGTAACGAGATCGATTGATAACATCGTTCTCCGGGCCAAAAGGGGTTTCTACTTCTTCAACAACTGCATAGGGATGTACCTGTAAACTCCGCTTGCCCATCTCGGCTTCAATCGCATCATCTTTCAGGAGCACAATGAGGAACCGTTCCTTCTCTTTCTTGCTCCAGATAGCAGGAGATTTCTTGACGCAGATAATATCACCGACTTGCTTTTCGGCAGTAGCTTTACCGCCGATTTTGCCTGTTTTATTATCTCGTCTTAGATCAACTATCGCTTCTAGCATTTCTTACTCCCGAACTAAGGCCGGATTCGTCGCCCGACCTTAGTTCGCCTTCATTAGTAAGTTTTCACGCGACCACGGTTACGCCAGTAGAGCGTGTCCGTAAAGACGAACGATAACCTGTCCAGCGTTATAAACGCCAGTTGCCGCAGTAGTGTCACCCTCTACGAGATAGAGGTAATCGTTTGCCGTCAAGGCTGGGACGTTGTTGACGAACAAATTACCAGCAGCGATACCGCCAGTATTTATCACAACATCGTCCACGGGGCCGTCGTATTCAACATCCCCATCATCCTCGGCACCAAGGTCGATGTCGGCAGTAATCGTCGCCGTCCCTTCGCCTGGAGTCTCAAGGCAGAGCATTTCGACACGATAAACGACCCCGCAGGTCGCAACAACGTATCTACCGATAATCGCGGCACCACCAGCCACAAGGCCGATTGCATCTTTTGCGGCAGTACCCACGCAACCTAGACCCGTCAGGTCAACTTTGATCTCGGTGATGATCGTACCGTTCACCGTGCGACGGGTAGTGATCGGGGCCATTGCGGTTCCAATAGCTCCAGCACCATGCTCTGCCGCCAAAGTCGTACTGGTTTGGATGGGCATATTGCCCGTGGCGATAGCAGCCGAAGCTAACGTCGCCAACGTGTCCACCGTCAAGGTATCCAAGTCCAAGTCGATCAGCTCCAGGGCAACACCCTCGGAGTTGAGAACTCGCCAGTAGTAGCTCGATCCAGAGCTGACACTGTAAAGGACAACAAAGTCCCCAACATCAGCCAGAGCAAACTCCGTTGTCCCTGCTTGGTCGTAGCCACCAGTAACGGTGACAGTACAAGTACCGCCGTCTGTTTTCAGCCCAACCCCGAGCAGTTGTCCCGCGGACGTCGGTTGAGCTACAATTCGCGTTTGAACACCCGTCGTAACGATCCGGACAAACGCTCCCCATCGATCCACAACGATCGTACCAGCATCACCTGGGTCAGCGATACATTTATTAGCCTCAAATATGTCGGCTAAGACTCTATGAGCAGTCATTTTGATTCTCCATTAAGGATTATAGTAAACAGTATAATCATCCCTGTCATGTCGCGGTTGGACCACGCGGCCGCTATATCGATCGCTGTTGTAACCGATATTTGCTTGCGAATGTCGCTCGTCAAGGGCCACTGACGCTTGCAACCTTTCAAGGAAGAGTTGGTGTTCCGTTCCCGGCCCACCTCGTAACGCTTGTAACTTATCCCAGCATGATTGAAGCAAAAGCTCGATGTGTTCAGGACCGCCAAACGGATTCTTACCCGCGGCAAGTTTCGATGGCGAGATCATCATGCGATATTCAAGTCTGTAGTTGTCGTCAGGTGTCGGATACATCACGATCGCCCACGATTGGGTTGCCGTGCCGGCTGTCACCGGAATAGTAGCGACCATTTGTGGTTTCCCGGTCGTATCGTTAAACTGTCGATTCTTCCGAATAACCGCTTCGCTCGTCAGCAGAACTTCAATGTACGTCTGTTCGTCACGATAGGTAACGCCACCCAACAACCCAGCAAAATCAGAGTCGAGCTCATAGCCCCACGCTGATGTAAGAGTAAACGTATCATCTGCCGTCTCGCCGGCAATCGTCGCACTGGTAAGGGTGCCTGTACCGGACGATGCTGTAAGCGTGTAGCTATTGCCGCTGGTATCGAAGGTAAGAGTTGCACCTCGAAACCACGTTGAAAAAATCGATTGCGTTGCGGTAATAGAATTGGAACCGTTTGAATCACCGACAGAAGTGCCTGTCGTTGGTCCAACTGACGTCCCATCAAGGGGCGTCAGGAAGCTCCATTGGTGTGTAGTGTGCCTACCGGGAAGTGGTGGAGGAAAAAGCATCTGCCGATAGCCGCTTTGCAGAACGTCTTCGACCTGAGCAGCTTCTTCCGTTGACCAACTGGCCGACGTCCGGCCGTATCCGGCCCGTCCACCAATTAAGGCAATCAGCTCTTCGTAGTCTAGCGCTAAACTTGTCATAACAAATTCCTAAGCCCACCCGGACAAGACTGCCCGGGTGGGTCAAAGTATTTACTTCCAGACTATTACCCCAACTGGACGATCTTAATCCAGTCAACACTGACAATGTTCTCGGTCGCTGTGCCAACTTTTGTGGCAAGCAGCCAGGACATTGCTATCTCGTCTGGGAACGCCGTCAAAGCAACTTGCGTTGACGTAATATGTTCAGCCAACTCGATATTGTTGACATAGATGTCAAACGCATCCGTTTTGGACGGATCATAGGTGAACCCGAGTTTGATGTACGTGTCCGCGACCATCGCGGAAACGTCCATGTCAGTCAGAGTCAAGGACTCCTTCTGGCAAACAAGCTCGATCTGATCGCCATCAGCGGATAGAGTTCGGAACCCGAGGAACGTCTCGTCGGTTTTCACGGCACCAGTATCGTCCACTAATGCCTCAGCATCAGCAATTGAGCCGGACGTCGCTCCAGCGGCCAAGCCGTTGAAAAACGAAACGCCATCGTTAGCGACCGACTCGATCTTCATTCGAGTCTCAAACCAAAGTTTACCCTTGGTCGTATCGATAATGAACGGCGCGCCATAGGCATGAAGAGTTCCTTCATCATTATCGTCATCGTTACCGGAAACCTGACAGATTCCGTACTGAGCCAATGCTCCACCAACGATGACACCAGTGTCGCCGTAGTGGGCATACTTGCCAGTGACCGAAGCGGCACCAGCAACGAAGGTCGGAAGATTTTCAAAATCATCTTCAAAGATGATTCCCGGCACCATGCCGGATTTGATTGCTAACGTGGGGCAATCGGCCCATATAGCGGGTGAAAAACTGCGATCGGTATTGGCACCGGACAAGTTCTTCTTCATTTGTGTTGCAAGTGGCATAATATATGTTCCTTCCGTGTCTATATGACGGGTAAAACTAGCACTGTGCTAGCTGTTCGTTACGGGACGTACATAACAAAGTTACGACGTCGGTTCTTGCACTGGAGGTTCATCGTACAGTCAATGAACGTGGTCAGCGAACGGTGCTGACTGCCAGAACGAGTATTGGTTTCATGGAACCATTCACCACGTAGGAAAACGACTTCCATTACCGACCAGTCAATTCCATAGAACGGATTGGCGGTATCCGCATCCAAATGCGGAACAGTCTGGATCGAGACACCGTGGAAGGTCGAATCCTTACCACTTAGGTCGAATCCAAGATTGTCGTTTTGGTTCTTGGTGTACTGGGTCACACCCTTCTTCACGGCCCAGTTGGTGTAGTAGCCGTACCCACCAGCAGCCTTGCCTTCAGGTATCACAACCGGGTTAATGAACCCAGTATATTCTGACGCTTTTCGCAGGGAATCGATGAAATCATCCTGCGTTATTTCGTCATAGCCTGCCGACCAATTGGACCAATTGGGGTACGTAGTTGAGCTAAGACCAGCACAACCAGCAGCGTAACCTGTGGGGTTGCCACCATCGAACCCACCACCAACGGTATCGTTCGCTCGTTGCAACCAATACTTGATCCCAAACATCGGAGCATCTTCGGTCGCTTCGCTTCCTGTCGGCTCGGCCCAGAACTGATCTTCAAACAGTTCTGTCATACCGATCAAACAGTCAGCTCGACGAGCCTTCATAATGTCCGCGAGATCTCGCTTGTCGATCCCCTTGAACTGTGGTTCCCGTTCCTCGGCCGAGTAATCGGACGTAACGTGTCGCCACGGAACCTGTCCCGTCTTCAGCAAGTCTGATTGGGACGGAGTATCAACAGCATGAAGCGCTGTTGAGTGAGCTCGGCCATTTTTTGCAACCATCGCACTGAACTGAAGTTGCTGACCTATTTTTTCCTTTTTCTTCTGCTTCAAAATGTGTGGCATCGCCACGTACCGATGCAAATCGGTTGTCAGGAGCGTAAAAGTCAATGGCTTATACGCTTTCTGGACAGCGGTTACAACATCGGCAATATCTTCGATCTGCAATGCAGGATTTGCCATTGTGTTCTTCTTTCGTATTATTTACGCAACATCAACCGAGCTTTGCAATTTCTCGCTGAAGATCCGCTTCCGCTTGATCTTCCGTTACCGGACCAACAGGTGGCGAGTCGGCACTGCCGTCAGGCATCCGACTCATATACCGACCTTCGGCGGTTCGCAATCGATCATGTTGTTGTTGCTGGGTTTCTTTTTGAACATTCCGTGGATGTTGATACTGATAAGCCCGATTGAGAATGTCCGCTTCGGATTCATTCTTTCCGGACATGGCCGACACCTCTCGGAACTGTGCGAAAATATCACACAATTCCAATCGGTTTTGTTGCTCGGTGCTATTCGCAGAAAGATCCGTTATCTTTCCTTTCCCGAACAAATCAGACCGATCCAGTTTATCCAGCTCACCATCAAACCACTGATCGAACTGCTCCGCTTCACGACCTTGGGACTGCGACGTTAGTTCGTCAAGCCGTTTGGTCAATTCCGAGATCCGTTCGTCATGGTACTTGTCTCTATCCACAAGTTCCGATTCATACTTATCCTCCGGTAAGGGATCCGGTCCCTTTGGAAGATCGCCAGGCTCGGCCGGTGGTTTCGCGGCCGCGTCTGGGGGCTTAGGATCGTTTTGCTGCTGGTGCTGATACAACGCCATCATGCTACGATCGATCGTGTTCAGGGTGCTCTCAAGCATACCGGCCGACTGAAGACCTTTAATTTGCTCTTCAGTGAATCCGGCTATCCCTGCACGGGAAAGTAACTGAGCATCGACAGCAGGCGGGTCTTTCGGCGCACCTACTCCCTTGTCAGTCTCATCCCCCTTCTTGGCGCGGGAAGGATCGTCCACGGTCAAGGTATCTACTGGTTCGGTTGGCTTAGTGGGCTCAGTTGGTTCAGTTGGCTCAGTTGGTTCACTGGGTTTGTCCAGTGCATTAAGTTCCTTATCGAGAACTGCGTCCATCGCATCTTCGCTCTCAACTGGGGCCACTGCATTTTGCGTATCTACTGACATCTCAATTCCTCCGTTAAGGTTTAAGGATCACTCCAACAACCATCGTTATCTACCGCACCGACAGCACGGGCGTATTTGTTACGCATACGATGATCGCCAAAAATAGCTTGATTGGTAGCTGGATCGAAGTCCACTCGACAACCATGCTTCCGTGCATGAGCCCGAGCGGCTACTTGCTGAGAGGGATGGATTCCTAGCGAATCCGATCGCATTTCTTTAGCACCTACCAGTGCCGGACATGGCAATGTGGCGCTTTTTCTTGGCCCCAATTGTCGCTTTCGCAACCTCTGCTCCGCGGGTATCACCCTCCTCCGCTGGTTATCCCATTAGCCTCTGACGCTTGCAACTTAGAACCCATCAACATGCGTGTCAACGCATCATTTTGGCCGTCCTGCGTCATGCCGGGACGCCCTTCACGGATAGTTTTCCGGGTCGTTACAGGGGCTTGAGACGCCCTGTGTGACGCGCCCTGGCCCTGTGCCATCGTGTTCAGATCGATGATTTTCAAGATGTTCTTCAGTTCCGGCAGATCAAGGTATTCGCTCAATACCCGTAAGAATTCGTTCAGATCAGGCGCCTCTTGCATCATTCCAGACGCCATTGAAGGCATAACTACCTCGTTCCAGATTTTGATTAGGAGCTGACCACGTTGTTCCGGAGACCGATACTGGAGACTGTACGGAACGATCTTCATTTCATAGCCGTCGTATAGGCCGGCTTGCTGGTTTTCCGTTCGCTCGACCGACCAATAGCTCTCGGCCTGTAGGTCCGTACCCGGATAAACCTTCTGGATTGGGATCCGCGTGACCTGATCGTGCCACAACCAATATCGCATAGCTTCAAAGATCTCAACCACGAAGTCGGTAGTCTCTCGCTGCATGTGCTCAATCTTCTTGCTTGCGTTGGCCGCTAGCAATTGGTCCTGGCCCACCGTTCCGGACTGCGCTTGCAATCCACCGAGAGTATCAAGGTTCCCACCCTTCCGTGAAAAGATCTGCGACGTCTGGATCCACATCGCCATCGACTCGTTGTTGATCCCGCCCGAGGCTTTCTCTTGGACCATATTGGGGTCTCGCATACCGACCATATCACCATCGCCGGCCGATTGTGCTATCTCTGCATCGTCCTTGAAACCCGTCTGGTACGCAGTGTACACTTTCTGGCGAGTAGCCTGGTTGACCAGTTTGTTGAAAATCGAGTTAGACAGGTCGTGCAAGTCAACCAAATCGCCAAGGATAGACTTAGGCATAACCTGATCGACAATTTCCGCGTACCACAAGAAAATGTACGGCCCAGTTACCGGCCCAGTCCATTTCTGCACCTTCGCTATCGTACCGTTACCGTCAACTGGTATCGTCACAATCACTTTCTCGCGGGGTAGCCAGATGTCCCAGAGCCATACCTTCGGAACCAGGTCATCCTCCCGCATCGCATCCGACCCGCGTGAGATCATAGCGGTCGAATCTGCATTGTTTGTAGCACCGATTGTATGCGGACCACCGGCTGGAATGTCCGACTCCTTAATATCTTTCCCGAGGTACTCGCCCAGATCGCGACGATCGACACGGTATCGATGTCCACAGAACTGCACATTGCCATCGATTGAATCGGCACTGAAGTCATGTACCCACTGATCCATAGAAATAACATCGATAGCAATCTGTCCAACAGCACTCATACCGTTGATACCAAGATCGGGGAATGTCGCCTTGTTGTCGATATGCCGAGCAAGGTTAGTACCGACCCGCGCAATCCCCATCCCGAATATCGCCTGCTGGACGAGACGCTGAACCTTTCGTCGCATCTTCATCCGTTTGGCTTCCTTGTCTAACGCCAGCGATTGATCGTAGGCGATTGCCGACTGAGCGGGGTTGTGTGCGACTACAAGTGCGCGAGGATCGCCACCCGCTAGTTGCTGCACCCATGTTTCGATCGCTTGAGCGACCTCGTTCACGGAAGTCGATTGGTCGGCCCCGTTCTCTGAATAATGACTGCCGGCGTATCGTTTGACAAACTCTTTCCGTTCGTCACGAAAACTCTGCATTTTCTTGTCGGAGCTGTCAACTGCTGCTAGCAATTTAATCCGACCGTCAACTGTATTTGGGTCCATCATATCACCTTCTATTTGAATTGGAAAATTGATCCGGATTGACGTATGCTTCGCTCTCGCTTCTGGCGCCGGCCAGCTAACGAAGCACAAGATACCGGCACCACAGTCTCAATTACTTGCGACCGTTCACCCTTAATTACATGCCAACTTAGAGCGTCGGCAATTACCCTGTCGCCGTGTTGCGATTTAGCCCCGCTAGGGTCTTCACGATTGACTACAGTAGACACATGCTCTACCGATCCATCGCCTGTGAACATATACTCCATTGACTCTCGTAACGAAAGCTCGTCGCGATTGAGGCAGTTGTCGGTCTCTAGTGCCTGTCGGTAGTTGCCCAACAACGACAGCTTATTGTCCTTACTGGGATACCAACCGGGAATGTCGGAGGCTTTTTTTGAAACCTGGTCCTCCGGACGTCGGAAGTAGCAATTCAGGTAATCCAGAGCAATTACCCGATCACCGAACTGTCGGCCGGTCCCTTGCGTCTCCCAGATCAGGAAAGCGTTCCCGAGCCAGCGACACAAAGCCACAGCCTGGCCGGCAAACGATTCTGGCGAGATCATTGGATTCACATACGACCCCACTTTCTCCTTCGTCACTTTATGCCAGATGCTTGCCACACTGTTACTCGCACCCGTACCCGCGGCCGCATCACAGCCAATCACGTACTGGTTATTGCCTATGATCGGTTTGCCGGCGCCGTCCAAGTTAATCCATAGCGAGAGCCGGCCATTAACATTCTGTCGCCACTCCAAGGGGAGTCCGGTCTCTCGTTCGTATTCCAAGTCGCCGGTCAGTAGTGGAGATCGAGCGTACTTCTGAACTACTTCCTCGATAATTTTAGCTTTGAAGAACTGATGGCCCGAGCCAAGGAAGTCGATGTCGAGCTCCTGAGCAATCTCTTGCAAGGACGCGGCCCGTTCGCATTGTAGGTCGTACCAAGGCGAACGGATCCGATCGTCCAAAACAAATTCGTAATCTACTTCATGTTCGTACTCCTTATCTACGAGCTGGAGCTCACCTTCCGTACTCTTGTACAGCCCCTTGTTCTTTAGTGGGTGCTGAGTCCAATGGAATCGCAGTTGCGTAATCGGTCGCAGTGTCATCGCGTAGTAGGCGTTAGCAGTGCCTTGTGGTGTACTGTTGAAAATCCGAGAGTTGGTTGCGTCACGGGTGGAGGACAGAACGTGGAACCCGTTCGGCACCCCAGCAAACTCGTCTAGCAGAATACTCGTTCGTCTATCGCCTCGGGCCACATTAGTTGTCGTTGCTTCACCATCGATTACCGAGCCGTTCTCCGGGTTCTCAAAGTGGTTGCTGAGTCGATGCTTCTTCTTAATGAAGCCTGCCGGCATCAGCCATTTCGGTTGGTGCTTGTGTAGGAAGTCAACTTTCCAAAACAGGCTCTTGCTATCGCCAGGTTTGTCCACACCCTCGGCCGTTCGGGCAACGATTAGGAAACTGTTGTAAGAGTAAAAATGCCACAGCCATTCGTAGACCATCAGACATAGCCAACTAGCACCCATATCTCTCGACTTCTTGATCAACAGGTCGCCACCGTTCCGGGTAACGTCGAGTATCGAGCGGATCGCTTCGTCTTGGTAGTCATAGGTAACGAACGGGATCTTCTTCAGCCACGGTCGGCGGGGGTCGAACGTCCAGACGAACGTATTGACGTAGAACAGCATATCCAACCGACACGCCTCACGGAGCCCACCGATCGCAGACGGATGTTTCATTAGGTGTTTGGCAATCGCTTGGCGGTACAACAGGTTCTCTCGGACGGTCTTGGGGACCAGGTGGTAGAACGGTTCCTCAATTTCAACTCGCGTGTCCGATAAAAACGTGTTATTCTTTTTCACGCCATCGCCCTCGCTGAATCACAAATCAACCGAATCATCTCCTCGATCTCCTTGACAGCCGTCCTCGCTTCCAGAACGACGTCCTTGTCTTCATTGTCATCTTTCAATTTACTAATGATCGTGTCTCGTTGCCTGTAAAACAGGTCCGGGTTCTTCAACGCGAAGCAGAACCGGCCCCAGGCGTTTCGAGACGGGCATATCTTCAGCGGCTCCTTAGTTGACCACCGGCCAAGCGAGTCGGCTACCCACTCAACTTCCTCCCGCGGAGAGGCTGTCTCTTTCTTTCTGAACCGCGGCGGGGTCGGCATACCAACAGAGCCAGCATAGTCAGGAGAATGGGACGAGGTTTCTAAATCGACAACAGTACCGGAGGTGCTACCGTTGGATTCGAGAAACCGTGCAGAGCATTTGTCGGAGGCCGCTTCTGCCGCTTTAGCGCGTCCCATTCCCCCATTTCGTAACGACTCGACCATCTTATCCCGTACCGCCCTGTACTCGTCCCATTGGCCTGATTTCCTTAACTGATGATAAATTTGCATTTTTGATCTACTCATAACACCCCACAATTACCAACTCCCCCCATTTGGTCAACATTATTTTTTTGGCCGTTTGGGCGTCTCGGGGTAGCTCAGAGGCAAAATCCATGTTAAGAAAAGGGCATATCGCAGGGTGGAGCAATTGGTAGCTCGTAAGGTCCATAGCCTTGAGGTTGCGGGTTCAAGTCCCGCCCCTGCAATCTTTTTCTTACTCTTTTGGTACGGAGGACCAAGATGTCTGATAATGAAACCCAACAGGAACCAGAACCGACAAACGATGAGGATCCGTGTCTGTCGCGGTTCGCAGTCTGTATGAAATGCACTTTCGTTGACCTCGATCGGGGTGAGTATCGTTGCGGCAACCCAAGCCACGAACGGATCCCGCTCCCGAACCCTGTCACGGGGGTAATAAAATACTACCCGAAGCAAAACGAATGTCTACGCGGTACGAACCCACTCGACTACCCATCCGTAGAGGACCAGCGGTATCCGCTCTGCAAGGTCTTTAACTCTCGCGGCCGATGTAAGAAGTTTAAGCTGAACCCACTTGCCGCGGCTATCGTGCAGCCCAACAGGATGGTGGAAGCACCAGCACCAAAACTGTACAACCCGTCCGCACTAGCCCCCGTACCGCTCGACAGTCCACCAGAACCGCCAAAGCCATCTCAGTCACCCGAAAAGGACTACTACTAATAATGGCAATGAACATTTGCGTGAAGTGTACCTACGATAAGGACGGGGTTAAGGTGTGGAGGAACCACAGGTGCCGGCACCCGTCTGTCAGGCGGGGCAAGATTCTGAACCCGATCACCGGCATCATCAGCTACTTGCAAGGCAGTATCGAGCAGTTCCCGCTTTGTCGCGACGTCAACTGTCACGGCACCTGTAAGCTCTACGAGGAGCGGGAGGACAAGCGCACTAGAAAAAGAAGGAAGCAATGAGTAAGAAAAAAAGAATAACCAGTAGACCCGCAAGGAGAACTGTAACGTCAGGGGTGTTGCGTTACATCGAAGGGGCTGGGTGGGACTGGTTGATAGACCCAAACAATGACCCCTTTCTCTGCTACGGGCTAAGTGTGCAGAAGCGTTTGCACGTTCCACCAGCCAACCAAGCACACAAGTACCGATTCTGGGTCACACTGAGCACGCACCAAGCACCGAATAAAAGCAGAACGCAGATGTTCATTCAGTTCAGACGCGGTAAGCCTAGGTGGCGAGATTGGGAGCCGGCACTTGACGAAGAACATCAATGGAGAATGTTGTGTCCACCGCTGATGAAATTGGCGTGTTCACTGTTCCCTGACATTTCACGCAATATGTTGTTGCAATACCGGACAATCTACGTCAATTTGTGGTATCAAGAAAAGTAGAAAACCAAAACAAAGGAGAGATGCAAATGAGCCCGACAATCGCACACCTGTACCAGCGGATCAAAACCTTAGAAGAACAAAGCAGCAAGCGGGAGCACCTACTCCACCTGAAAGCACGACAACTCGCGACCGCGACCAAGGAACTGGCCGAAGCCAAGGAGGCCGTCCCGTCAGCTTTCGCCCCGGTAGCACTCATGCTCCCACACGATCCGACAGGACTGAAGATCAAGCGGCTAATGCGGGGGTTCATTGAGGCGATTGAGGACGAAGGGGTGAATCGGTTTGCTGCCACGGAACCAGGCTTGCCAACGCAATCACCATTAGATCCACCTAACTATGCTAACTACATCCGGAAGGTGGCCGCGGCTGTTCTAACGCGAGTCAGGACCAGAGACTTCCCGCCGGCCGGCGTCCCCGGACAGGAAGTTTATTTCGAGCCGAAAGAGGAGAGGAAGGAAAAGGAAAGGGAGGAAGGGGAGGAGTGGAACAAAAGCCTACTCTATGGTAATGCCGGTATCGACCTCGCAGAAGAAGGGACCAAATCCAAGTCGGCCAAGATGATAATCATCAACACCCCGCAAGGGATCATGAACACAATGTACGACAGAACGTACAAAAACTTTGCCAGGATATACTATACCGATTCCCCAACAGGGATCCCAACAGAAAGCAAGATTAAGATGGACCAAAAAGAGAAGCTCAAAATCGCCTTGATGGAATACTGCCGCGACCAACAGGCAATTCGGGACGCAGAATTCACGCTGGTTAAATCACGCGATCAGCATCAAGCGTCGAGCGACGAACTGATCCGCGTGATGAAGGCAATCGGATGTAAGAACGCCGTCTTTAGAAACAATGTGTATTGCATCAACAGCCTGAATAAGATCTTTGTCAAGCCGTTCGATAACTGTTCTATCGTAATCGAAGACTAGACGAACCGAGGACGGTATGCTTCGTAAACCTTGTCTCATGTGCGGTGTGATGATGTCGAACGCTATCCCACGGATAAACCCAATAACAGGTGCAGTATTGTATGTTTGTGAGGATTGTGCTTCGGGGAGGAAGTGCCACATAGGACGAGCACCCAAACGAACATTCCCCATCGAGGCAGCGGACCTACAGTATCATGGTGGGATGTTCCACCGAGGCGAATGGTAATAAGGAAAACAGACCAAAATGAGAAACAAGCCCAAGAAGCCCACCAAGCCCAAGCTCAAAAAGCTAGCACAAAACCAAGAGCTCTCTCTCGGTGATGGCGTATATGCCAAGTACGATCACAATGATGGGATCTGGCTCCGGGCGTCCGGGCTGCTAGGTGCCGATCAGATCATCTACCTGGAGCCGGAGGTGCTAGACACACTGAACAAACACGTCGCCGCGGCTAGAACGATCCACTTGCACGAAGCGGGAACGTGCAAGTGGAAATACGACGGCGACCGATGGATCACTGAATGCAAAAGAGAGTGGACATTCACTGATGGCGGGCCTGTCGCGAACCGAATGGATTATTGCCACGGGTGTGGCAAGCCAATTGAAGTGGTTGCCTGATTCCCTGTGAGATCGAATTCCGGATTCAAAAGTAGAATCCAAATAAACCGAATGGAGAACCTAATGGAACGCGAACAACAAGTCAAAATGATCCTGGAGGCACTAAAGAGGCTCAATGAACTGCGTAAGGAGGTTGAAAAGCTGATTGTCCAGGTTTGCTTGCCCGATCCCCTGCGTGAATCAGAAAAGGAGAAGATGCTCAGGGACTATAAGGAACTCTATGTCCCGTTGACAACCCCAACCCCAGACGACTTCATCGAAAAAGACGGCCAATGTGTAATCCACCACTGGCGTTATGTAAGCGTCGTCTACAGCCGTCCCGGTCCCAACATTCGCATACGCAGGTGGTGTCGAAAATGTGGACTGGAACAGGTCGGTGAAGTTTGGGACTGGCGAAATCCACGGGATGGCGAGTTTGATGAACCAGCATCACTCGCAGCAGAAAGAGGAAGCAGGAATACTGGATCAAATCAAAGGAGGAAAAACCGTGAATAAAGACAGAACCGCAGTCTTAGCAAACGCCAATGCAATTCTAGCAGCCGTCAAGCTGATGCTAGAAAAACCAAAACCAAACCCAGACCCAGACCCAGACCCAGACCCAAAACCAAACCCAGACCCAAACGACGAGGGTGAGGAAGAGAACGATGGCCGTCACAGCGACTTCGACGCTCAGGCTCTCGAAGCATGTCGTGCGATGGAGCGGTATATCGCCCAGGCCAGAGGTGAGGCACTTGGTTGGATGTTCGCGGAGGCTTGTGTCAGTCTGGGTGCAGGAATCGATATAAGGACGATAAATGTACACGCTATGATCGAACGAGCGGTAAAAGAGTTGAGGTAAAAAATGGACAAACAATCAGAAGAAAAAGACGGGCAATGTGCAATCCATCACTGGAGTTTTCATCGCAGCGCATCCACAAAGTGTTGTGGTACGTGTCTCCACGCAGTGATGCCTTTGGGCGAACCATTGGGACCGTTGCGATGTGAAGCAATGCTAAAAGGCACACACAAGAACACACACCAGGGGGCTGCTGTCTTCATGCACAATGTGTGTTACTACTGGCAACCGAAAAAGGAAAAGAACATGAAAAACATAGCACTAAGTGCAGTCGATGGCTCTAACCTCTACCCATTCGATCCAAAACGATCAAAGATCTCAATCGAAACAATCGCGACCGGACTGTCTAATATCTGCCGATACGGTGGACAGGTCAAAGATTTCTATTCAGTTGCCCAACACTCAGAGCTCGTATCACACATAGTGCCCCTGCGATTTGCAATGTGGGGGCTCTTGCATGACGCAGCAGAAGTTTGGATCGGTGACATTCCCGCCCCGCTACGTAATGGTATGGGATGGATACACGACAGCGTGTTCTATCCCATCGATGCAGTAGAGAGCCACATTTTAGACTACGTTGCCGAGACGTTCGGGTTGGAGCCAGGTATCCCACAAACGGTCCTTACAGTGGATTTAGAAATTCGTAGCAGCGAACAGGCAGGGTTTCTATCTCCGTGGACACCATCAGAATCATACAGCATGTTCCTAAATCGATTTAATGAACTAAACTAAAATCCAAATCCAAAAAAAAGGAGACACAGTGATGGGCGATCCCACACAAGGATTCATCTACTTAGGCGACGGCGTGTACGCTTGCTATAGCGGGCCAGGCGTTTGGCTCCACGCAAACGATCATCTAAACCCAACCGACCGAGTGTACCTGGATTTAAGAACGCTTGACGCACTCAATAAATTTGTTCAACACTCACAAAAGGAAATTTTGCTCAAACATTCACAAAAAGAAATGAAGATGGAACAAAACGAGGAGCCAAAGTGATACCAGCAATTAAAGCTAAAATCAGAAGTTTCTGCTGTCGCCACGGCCGGCACAAATGGGTTGCGTCACGATGGCTCATGGGCAACGAGAAGAGATACGTTCTGGTCCGTACCATCCGGGTATGCTCTTGGTGTGGCCGACATGAGGTAATCGGAAACCAGTCGTACACAAACGCTAAAGAACGGTTTGCCGAGCTCTACGAAACACCGACTCGCATGGAACGTATGCCCGACCCCAATGGGGGGTAGGGGGCAATGAAAATTGCAAATTGTGTGTACAGTTAATATATATACAGAGGGCTCGGCCGGCCGGGGGCGCGGGTCGAATCCCCTCGCGTGCGCGTCGCGCTTCCTCTCTCCTCTCAAATCAACCCCCACCACACCGATCGACCCCACCGAGCCGGCCGACTGACGTCCACCGAGCTGATGACCACACCACCACGCACCACGGCCAGGGTAGATCACGCATCCACCGCGGGACCGAGCTCCACGGCCGGCCAGCTCCACGGCCGAGCACCACGACCGAGCAGTAATACGAATCACCCGATTCGTAACACTCAGTAATACGAATCAGTTCATTAGTATTATTTGCTGATGACGGGCAGGTTGACGTCGCCCGAGCCCATCCGACTACACCCGCGGCCGGCACTGGACACCGAAACCCGGCCACAAAATAAATCCAAAACTTTCTAGTCGTTGGTATCAAACGACTTACAACCAATTGCCCTACTATTCCACATGGGAAGGACTATACACGCCCGATAGAAAGACTAGAATAGCCAATATTCGGGGCTTTTCAACACTAAACCGCTTATAAATTGGAGATGGACCCATGAGATGGGGAGAATGGATTGACGGAGAGATAGCCGCCCGACACGCGGAAGTTACGCGGAAAGTCCGCAAATTCAACAAGGACCTCACCTACGCGGCCGCTCGGACCGCGGAAGCCAATGCAGTTCGAGCAGCCGATCGGGCCAATGCCGCTTGGGATCACTGGTTGACTGCCCAAGCAAACGAGCTGGAGGCCAGAAACAGAGCCACGGAGCTCTTGAAGGTGGCCGACGATTGTGCGGCCAGAGGTCGAGAGGTGACCAGAGAGGAGGCGTCGCAAACCGCGGCCGATTGACGCCCGGACCTATCGAGCCCGACAGGTGGCCCACGCGGACGCCTGGAGGGCTTGCTGGGACAAGGCGACTTCAGACCTTGCAATCACTTAGAGCGGCCACAGCGGCCGCAGAGGAGTCAGAATCATGAGAGACCGAGTACAGGACGCCGCAACCATTGCGGCCGTTGCAGGACGCACGGGCCAGGCCGTTTATTCGGCCATGTGTAAAGTAACCACGATGGGGGTCGGCGGGTGTGCCACAGCGGCCGCGGCCGCGGCCAGGGAGGCTGTGACGCAGGCCCTTGAGGACTTGAATTCTGAGTGGCCGGCTCAGACGGCCGCGGTCCGATCAAGGGCCAAGGCCATCGCGGCCCGGACGTCTGCCGTGGCTTGGACAAATAGAGCCGACAGAATGAGCTTTATTGCCTTCAACCAACCACCCTGCCAGGATACCAAGTACGCCCAAGATGAGGCGAGACGGATCCGGCTAATCGCCAACGTGGCCGAAGACGCGGCCAGGTCCGCGGCCGACCTGGCCGAGCGGGACGAACGACACGCGGCCGACGTCAAAGCCAACGAGGACAACGCCCGCGCGGAATTACGTCGCGTTCAGGCCGAGATAGCCGACAGAGCCGACACTGTAGGTGACGATCCGACCGACTTTGACGGGTTCCATAATAACTGGGGCGCTGCCCAGAAGGCTGAAGGGGGTGCCAAATGAATCGAGTCGAATCCGACGAACTGAACTTGGCCGAGTTAATCCAATCAGAGGGGTGCGATTCTCTAGAGGCGTTGATTGAGGACTTTGGAACAGAAAGCTCCGTCCCTGGCATCTGTATCAATCCCGATTGTGACTACACCGAATACACCGAGCCGGACCAAGACGCCGGCCGGTGTGAGGCATGTGGAACTCTAACTATCAAAAGCTTCCTGATTTTAGCGGGGCTAATCTGATGAAACCACTATCACATCAAAAAACGCTGTTCTCTGGCCTGGACGCTTGTCCCGGCCAGGGGAATCTATTTGACGACCTCGACAAGCCCGAGCCGACTAACGTAGAGCCGGCCGAGCCGAGCGAAGTAGAGCCGGCCGCGGAAACTCCGGCCGAGCGAGTTAGACGAGAGAAGGGATCTTTATGAGACCAGAAAAGCTACACGATCCGCGGAAGCGATCAGGCCGAACGCGGAGACCGAAGAAGCGAACGAAGAAGACACGAAAGGGGACGTCGAGACGATCGACGGAACCCAAGTCGGCCGCTGAGGATTAGAGTTACAGGGGCATTTTATCACACTTCAGATCGAGGAGATCGAGACCATGACCATGATGCAGTTAGAGAAGACGAATCGGTTGACTGGGGACGTCGAACTGGTTGACGGAACCCAGGCCGAGATCAAACAGATAGCCGCGGACAGCCGGCTGTCGGTGGCCCAAGTACGCGGCTGCTTGCGTGACGGCTTGGGCGTTTGTGTTTGGGGCAACCAGAATGTCGCCAGCTTCCACTTCCGACAGGTGGCAAAGGTAGGAAAGGGGGTGCCGGCGTGATTGCAAATAAAGTTCGATTGAGCGGCCACGACCGATACGGCAAAACCTGTAGCACGACGTTCCAGTTTGACGATCAGGGTAAGCTAAGGAACCCGTTGACCGTAGCCAAGAGTGGCATGATCGGATGGGGACCGTGGCAAAGCTCTCACAAGGTGCCGTGTCGGTTCGGCGCCTGCTGGTGGGTCTCGACGCCTGGACACGGTGGCTACATTCTAGTCAACCAGATCGATCGATTGTGGAACCACTTAGATCCGGCAATGGCGGTTTGCGAACCGCATTATGGGAAGGCGTTCGCGTATGAGTTCGAGGAAGATTGCTGCTGGGCCATCCTGGAATTCTACGATGAGGACGTCAGACGTTGGGCGCTGAGTCGTTACAACACGCACAGGGTAACGCAAAACGAGCCGGAGTTTACTGAGCTGGAATATATGGCCCGATGTGTTATTCCCGAGCTGAGAAGGTGGAACCCGCTAATTTTAGAGGACTCTGCAAGGGTCCGAATTTCCGGCCTATCCGAAGACGAACGTGAAGGCTTTGGGTTGGTCAAATCACTAACCGAAGGGGACTTGAACAATGAACGCTGAGAACAAAACAATTCCGGACTTAGGCGCGGCCGAAAATGCGGCCGTAATCGAAACCGCTTTGGCACACTGCACGGGCGGGGGCGATATGTATCAACACTGGACCGGCCGAATGAAGTACACGACCGGCATCAGTACAATGGCCGAATTGTGCGGAGCTCACTGGTTGATCGATCTGGTAGCTAGTTACCAGACCGAGCCAGTGATCCGCAAGGATCCGCGGCTGCAAGAGTTCCAGCTCTGGACGCTGAAGGTCGATCGATCGGTTGAGGGTCAAACCTCGGCCGCGGCCGTCTGCCGTCGAGACAGTGGAGACGGAGAGCCGGAGATAATCCGGCAAGAGATCGAATACACCGATTTCCCGCTAGACAAAATCACGCTGTACGTGGAGGGAGATGTTTTGCTACTTCCGCGTGAGCACTAGGCGACCGGAGCGCCTCGGGCTGTTGTGTTATGAGCACAGCAGCCTAGGGTGGCCCGATTCAGGACCACAGAACCACAGAACCCTAGCCTAAGGAGCGAGACTATGAGCAATGCAGAGACGATCAAGATTGACATGAAAGCGGAGGACGTTCGTCGTGATTTGTGCGAAGAGATCAACGCGGACCCAGGCAGTAGAGAGTCGCTGGAGGCCGAGCACGGCCAGGTCTGGACCTCGGACGAACTCGGTGTGCAATTTCGCGTAGAAGGATTTGCGGCACCATGTGCAATCGTCAGGGACCGGAAAACAGGGATCCGCGGAACGATGATGTTTCAACACTCACCGCGGTTCTATTTCTCATTTTCCCCAGATCAAAGCTGATCGGGCTACCTCGGGCCGTTGTGTTATGAGCACAACGGTCTAGGGTAATTCGATTAACGAATTACGAAACCCTAAATCGAGGAGTTGGAACCATGAGTAAGACGAAACGAATTAAGTTTATTGGTCACGCAAAATTGTGGACCGATGCAGACCGGAACGGAGGAACAGCGTACTGTAGTGTACGGGTGACGCGATGCAGTGATGGCGAGGTGCTAACTTCGCCAATGGAGTCCCGCATGGGTGATGGGTACAAGGCCGCGGCGCTTGGCATGATGTCCGCGGCCGGCTGGTTGCCAGGTTACGAACAAAGTTACATGATCTACGAACGTGAGAACGACTATCCCATCGAATGGATAGCGGAGGAAGTTCGTAGCATGAAGACATGCGAATCGCATGGGGAAGGCAGGGCAATATGAGCCGGAAACGAAGAGATAAGAATTTGATTCGGATCAACCCCGATCGGCCGATCGAAGAGCTCAGTGGCGACAACCGCGGCATGGTCCACCTGTTCGTTGATCGTTGCCATGTAGGCGAATCGATCTTGACCATCGCAAGAGAAGCGAGACCAGACCGCGCGACCATTCAAGCCGCTAGTCCGGAGCTACGTCGCGGCTGGGCGTTGTGCGTCATCAGTCGCCATCTGGAGAACCGGCAGACCTATGTCGATGTGATGGGAGGGACATTCGTATGACCAGCAAACCATATTGCGTTCCGAACTGTACCAGCCCCAGGAGCCAACCGAAGGAGGTGGCGAAGGTACTCGCTAAACTCTTCGACGCGCTGGACGGGCTAGACGCAACGATTGTGTCGGGCAAAATCCTGGGTGATAAATTCAACACATGGGAACAGTTCAGGGACCAGCTCCAGGCCGAAGGCTGGCTAGTTACTTCGATCAACGGGTCGCTAGTCCCCACCGGCCATTGGCAAGTGTACCCGCCAGGGAGCCCCACCGGGGCCAAGATCCTCAAGTGGATAATGGAGGCAAGAGCCGGCAGAGAGGGGTGATTAAGGTCGGGCGGTCCTCGCGGCGCTCATTAGGAGCGATGTGAGGACTGCCCTTTTGGCAGTTTGGGGCTTTTTATCAATTTTACGACCAAAACGGAGAAACAACATGCCACCTAAGAAGATAGCCGTCCGGACAACTCGCAACGGCCGGATTGAAGTATTCACGACGATCGGCAACGGACCGACCGAGCGGGAAATTAAGATAGCTCGATGCAAGCCGGGGGTTTCCCGGGCTCACGTATTGGCAGCAATGTCGAAGTGGGAGCCACCTGTGGGCGTGATCCACGCGGCACTCAAGCGACGTCGGGAGGTGAAGGGGATCTTGATTAAGAATAATATGCTGGCCGACACGCTATCCGATCGGATCCAAGTAGGACGCGGCAACCGGACGCAAGTCGATTGTGCAGGGGAGGCGGGTGTATCGATCCAGCACTGGCACATCTGGGAGGCCGGCCGGACGAAAGACCCCGAGCTGGCGATGGTGGCCGCGGCAAAGCGGATTGTGTGCATCGCCCGAGGGTTACGCATGGACCCGGCTAGCTCAGCTGATTTGTCTTGGCTATGTGATATTATCAATTGGGACGCAATTCGATCCCGATACCCAGAGACATTTACGGAGGACTCAAAGTGAAAATCTGCACATTCTACCGAGAGGTGTACCACTCGCTCAGGTTGCTCGGCCGATCGGCAGGAACGGACCGCCAATACCGGAACGCCCTCCGACACTTTGAGCGGACGGTCGGCCGCGAGGTCGATCTAGACGAGCTGACTGATAAGCTGCTGGCTGATTGTCTAGGCCAGTTGATCGCTGAAGGCCGCTCGACATCGACGGCCAACAAAGTCCGGAGACACATTTTCGCAATCTGGCGGTTCGCCGTCGAGCAGAAGATGACCGTGGCGCCTATGCCTACGTTACGGAAGCTGCCCGAACCTAGACGGCTCCCCGAGGCCTGGACAATCGAAGAGATGGACCGGATTTTTGCGACCGTTGACCGGATCCGCGGCTATACAGGGAAAACGCCCAGCCGGCTCTGGTGGAAAGGGTTACTGCTGACCGCCTATTACACTGGGTTGCGGATCTCGGCCATAATGGCCCTAGAGAGGAAGCACCTGCGGGGTAGCGTCCTTCACGTACCGGCCGAGCTCCAGAAGCAGAACGCCGATCAGGTGTTCGATCTGCCTGACGATTGCGTCAAGGTAGTTTGCGAGATGTTCAACTTCCACGAATCCCGCTGGCTATTCCCCTGGCCGTATGATCGGTATCGGAAGGACTGGCCGGCCCTGGTAGCTCGACTCCGGAAGACCCTGAAGGCCGCGGAGCTGCCAGCCGGCCGGAAAGACCTGTTCCACAAGATCCGAAGGACCACCGCTAGCCACCTCGATCGGGTGGGAGGTAATGCGACGGCCATGCTCGGCCATTCTAGTGAAGCTGTCACAATGGGGTATCTGGATCAAACCATTACCGGCACAGCTCGATTCTCTAAGATGCTGCCGCGGGTCGGGAATTAAATAGTGAGCTAAATAAAAACGAAGCTATTTCAAACGAGTTCGGAAGATAGTTAGCCACGATGGGGTAAGTGATACCCATCGTGGCTAATTGTTTGGCGGGTTAGTATTTTTGGAGTGGGTTGATTGAAATTTATTTAACTCTTTTATTTATTTATACTTAGAGACCCCTTAACCTAATAACCTTTTAACCCAGAGAGTAGTATATATATAGAGAGAAATAAATAAATAAAAGAAATAAACGAGTGATATTTATTTATTTTATTTATCCATATATAGCTGTATATATTTCAGAACGGGCGGGTTAATTAAAAACGACCTTTAGTTCTTGCTACAAAAGGACTTAACTGCTAGGTTGACATTAGACTAACATACAGGTTGATTAAACAAGTCAACCAAAAGCCGAAAAGTAATTCAGTATCGGCCGTAAGACCTACTTTTCCCGATCGACCGCGGGGCTGGAATGTGGGGCGGGGGAATGTGGGGCGGGGGCGGGGCGAGGGTGGAAGAAACATCGAGAAAATTCTCTGATTGGGATTGACGCCTGATATAGTCACACTTACGATCCGGGTTCTTGATTTGTCGGAGGTAACAAGGAAGTTGCTCCCAGGGTGGTGAGGATGCCGCTCTGGCGTCGGGCTGTGCCACGGACGGCATAGCTCGACCAATATCACTGGAGGCTCTCACATGCTCGTTCTGGCGCGATTTGAGGGTGAAACCGTTTTGGTCTCGCCATCCACGGAAATTTCTATTCTGAGCGTCAAGCAAAAACGCGGCAAATTCCAAGTTCGACTGGGCTTTACCGCTCCCCTGTCCACTAACATTCTGCGGGGGGAATTGTGTCCACCCCGCGATTCTAATCCTAATCCCGAGGAGAATACCAATGGCGACTAAAGAAGAACCGACCACCACCACTCCGTTGTGGGGTGGCAAGAAACTGCCAGTGCTTGGAGTCACTGGCGAGTTCGGTAGCGGGAAATCACTTTTTATCCTGACTATCGATCCGGACTGTTTTGCGGTGGGTGAGCCCCGGACGATCGTTTGGGGGACTGAGGACGGATTGACGTCCTATGAAGACACTTTTGCGTTCGAACACCGGCCACTGACTAAAATCATGCTCAAACCGGGGTATCGGCCTGAAATGCTCTATCTGGAATGGTTGGCGCAAATGAGAGCTATAAAGCCCGGGAAGTATCGGGTCGGAGGGCTGGACACGGTATCGGAGATCGAGAGCGGCCTAGTCGATTGGGTCCGGCATAATCCCGGCCATTTCAACCGAACGAAGGCCCAGTACGCGAGAATGGAAGGATTGATGTGGGGTGATGTAAAGTCGTTATGGAAGCAGCATCTATCCGAAGCGTCAGCTCGGTTTGAGACTTTCGCGTTTAGTTCTCATACCAAGATCGTTTGGAAGGGCGACCGGCCGACCACCGAGCGGACCGCCAAAGGTAAGGAAACGCTATGGGAGCTGGCAAGTTTGTACCTGTGGCTCGATCGGACGCCTCGGGCGAAAGCCAAAACTGCCCCCGCCCAGCCTAGCGGGAAGATCTTCCAAGGAAAGAACCGGCTGGTCTGGATGAACCCGAAGACGGGAGAGCTGGAGCCGATCTTGCCCCCGCGACTCCCGATTGCCACCCCAGCCGCTATTCGGGCCTATATCCAGAAACCCACCGATTACGCAAATCTGAAGTTGGCCGAGCGGTTAGACGCGCCGATTGAAATGTCGGCCGACGAACGGCTTCTGATTGAATCGTCCATCGCGAGTGATAATGCGATGGGGGCCGCGGCCGAACTGACGAAAGTCGAGCTGATGCAGAAAGCGGCCGCGGCTCAGGGTCAGAATATGAAAAAGACGATAACTGCGTCTTCCGACCATAAGGTTAGTCAGAAGGATCAGGTTTTGGCTGGACCGCATACGAGCGGCATCAGCTCTAAATTGAGGGGTGAGATTGTCGATCTATTTGAAGCGCTTGGAATTTCGCATAAAGACGCACGCGAGATTCTCGCGCGACGCGGTGTGGCAAAATTGTCCGATCTATCGCCCCAGGCGGGAGAGGAGTTAATCGACAAGCTACAAACTCAAGCAGATATTCCATTTTAGTTTTGTGTTTTGTGTTCTAACAAAGGAGACGAGAAATGAGTGATAGGTTAGATATGTCGGGGATTGGATCTGCCGACGAACTGAAGGGTTACGACTACCCCGCCGCTGGGCAATACCACTGTGCGGTAATGTCGTGCGATGAGAGCCGAGATAAGGTTGACGCACTACGGTTTGAGATCTCTATTCTGACGGGTACGACCGCCGGACAAGACGGAAAGACCTGGAGGGAGACGTTCTGGGATCCGAACCCCGACCACAAAGATGGTGGCAAGTTCGCTGTGAAGCGACTGACCGCGTTCGCTCTAGCGACCAAATTGGTTACGAAGGATCAGCTTGGGTCGAGTATCGAAATCGATTGGGCAAACGCTGTCGGCCGGCAACTGGTCTGCAAAGTTGTCGAGTACGAGCGAGATGGAGACGAAGGTAAAGTCTACAAAGGAGCTGAAGTCGAAGGCTTGAAATTCTGGCCCATCGACGATCCGGATGTAGCGGCAGTCCCCAAAGATCCGAAGGCGGCTGCGTTCCTAGCTGAAGGTCAACCCGCGACTAACGTGCCACAATCGGCCGACACGACCCCAGCGCCAGCCGATGGCAAATGGGACGGTTTCTAGCAAGCTCCCTTTCCCCCATACAACTGGTGCGGAGCGGGGACCGCGTGTAACACGGCCAGTTGTTTAATTATGGCTCTATGCGAAATCACTGGAACCGTCACATTTGAGAAATTCAGAAAAGACGGTTTCGCGATAATCGAAATCCTAGTAGATGGTACTCCAACCACTGTTAAGGGCGACACGCCCGCGGAAGATCTCCGACCTGGTTTGGAGTACCGTTTTTTTGGGCATCATACCGAACATATAAAGTACGGCCGGGGGTTTGCGTTTCAGACGTATATACTGACAGAGCCGCACGCGCGTAATGCCGTCATCCGGTATCTGCAACTTGCTCCGTATGTCGGGACAGCAACCGCTTGCAAGTTATGGACGGCGTTCCGCGAAGAAGCGGTTAAGGTGCTACGAGAGAATCCAGCCGCGGCATCTGCTGCGATCGGAGCTCGATTCCCTGAGTATCGGGCGATCCAAGCAAGCGAAAAACTAGCCGCAATGGCAGCACTAGAAGATACCACAATCGACCTAATGGGGCTGTTCGAACATCGGAAGTTCCCGAAGGATACGCCAAATAAGGCAATTGCTCTGTGGAGTCTCCACGCGGCAAAACGGATCAGGCAGAACCCATACCTACTGATGCAGATTAAGGGTATCGGGTTCCTTGCTGCTGATGCTATGTACATCGATCTCGGATTCAACCCCAACAAACTCAAACGGCAGTGTCTTTGTGCCTGGCACGCGCTCAATACCAACATGGACGGTCACACCTGGCATCCGGTAGATATGATCGAGAAGGCAATTCGGGAGAAAATCAGCGGGACAAAGATCGATCCAGTTCGGGCTTGCAAATTAGGCGTTCGGGCTGAAGTGCTAGTTAGCCGACGCGATGAAGACGGTCGGTTGTGGTTTGCGGAAGGCAAAAAGGCGAGGGACGAAGCGTATGTTGCGGAGAAAGTTCGCGAATCGATGGGGGAAGTGTATAATCAGCCTCCATTGCCGTGGACGGTTTCAAACGACGGACTACCATCGCAACATCAGGCAGAAGAGTACATGAAGGCGATCGCCGTAGGTGGTATTGGTATCCTCGGTGGGTCGCCAGGGACCGGCAAAACATACACCACTGCAACAGCCATCGAGTATTTACTCGATGATTACGACGAAGACGACATTATCGTTTGCGCTCCAACTGGCAAGGCTGCTACACGGTTGACTGAATCGATGGCCGAACTCGGCGTTCGGATTGTTGCCCGAACAATTCATTCAACATTAGGCGTTGAAAGTGTAGTAAACAATCATTGGGTTTTCCAGCACAATGAGGCGAGCCCACTGCCGGCTAAGATCATCGTCTGCGACGAAGCATCGATGTTGGGCTGTGGATTGCTTGCAGCACTGTTGGCTGCTCGACAACCGGGGTGCCGGTTGTTGTTGGTTGGGGATATAAACCAACTGCCACCGATCGAGCATGGAGCCCCTCTTCGCGATATGATCGCCGCGGGGGTAGCTTGCGGAGAGCTGCGAGAGATCCGACGTAATTCCGGCTCGATTGTAGAGGTTTGCGCAAAGATCCGTGACGAACAAGAATGGGCTCCGGACGCCAAGCTGCATCTCGACATTCGTTCACCCCGGAACCTCGTACTGGCTCGTACAATCAAAAAATATGCGGCCGATCGGGTTTTGTTGTTACTCCAGCAAATCCGTGATCAGAAATTAGCTGATCCGGTTTGGGATTGTCAAGTTATAGTCGCGGTCAATAATCGATCTTCTGTGTCTCGGAACAATCTGAACGAGCTCCTACAAGCTGAGTTCAATCCTAACCCACCAATAGACGGCACAAAATTTAGGGTAAATGACAAAGTTATTCGGCTGCGGAATGGCTTTTTGCTTAATGCCAAGAAAGGTGATTACGAACCAGAGTCTCACCTTGTTTGTAACGGAGAACAAGGCCGCATAACCGGGCTCACGCCCAAACGATTAGTAGTCCAATTTCCAGCCACCGATCGATTAGTGCGGATATATCCAGGGGAACATGGTGAATGGCCCGATCTCGATTTGGCTTATGCCGTTACGTGCCATAAAATGCAAGGTTCCGAGAGCCCCATTGTTGTTGTGGTGCTCGACGAACATCATGGCGCTCGGATAATCACAGACCGATCGTGGCTCTATACGGCCATCTCTCGGGCCAAACGAGCGTGTTTTCTAGTCGGCCGGCAGGGAACAGCGTTGAGAATGTGCAAAAGGATGTCGCTACAAAACCGTAAGACTTTTTTACAAGAGCTCTTAATGAATTAAACGGCACGGAGGCTGTGTGGTGTTAGATCAATTCAGAGTATGTCCATTCACGATCTATCGTGACTCGATGGAGCAAACCCCGTGGTCCTTCAAGGGGTTGACTACCGATAGCAAGCAGGGCAATCACCCAATCGTTATCTCTACGGTCTGGAGAGCTCTGGGCCAGTCTATGGGGGACTATTCGATTGCCGGCATGGAGGACGAGGAAACTGGCTGGAAGATCTCTATTGAGAGGAAATCCCTTGCCGACCTATACGGCACGTTGCTGTCCGGCCGCGATCGATTCAAGCGAGAGCTTGCAATTCTAGCCCGGATGCAGTCTGCTCATGTGGTCGTAGAGGCTGATTGGTCAGACATCTTGCAATACAATCCCCAGCATTGGTCTGACCATAGCGAGGCAAAGCGTGAGGCAATTCGCAAAAGCGTGAGGCGATCGATTGTGGCATGGTCGATTGACTTTCCGACGATCCATTGGTGGCTCATGCCAGGCCGACGAGCGGCTGAGGTGGTCGCTTTTAGAATCCTGTATAAATTCTGGGAAAGACAAAATGAGTAAGAGATACGAGGAAGCCACCGCGGCCATCCTTACAGCAATCGATGTGGTAGCCGTATATCGATCGTTAGGATTGGACGTCACAAAAGTCGAGCCGAACGGTAAAGGCTTTCTATCTTGCCGTGCGATCGGTAGAGAGGACAAGAATCCTTCGGCCGCCATCAATGTGAGCACTGGCTACTACATCGATAAGGGTGGGCAAGGCGCCTCAATGTCGTTGTGGGACTTTGCAGCCGAGCACGGACCGCATGACGATTGGAAAGCGGCTCGGAAACATTACGCTAATGAAGCGGGGGTGAGTCTCGAAACGAGAGGACGTCCGAAGCGGAACCCTAGCAACGAAATCGTTATCGAGCCCTGGCTAGATATTCATGTTAAGTTGTGGTGCCGGCTCAAGCCACCCATCACGCCCGAGGCCGTCCGGGCTGCTGGCTGTAAGTTGGCGAGACATCCCGCGAAATCCAAGGCACATCTGGTACTCGCGATGCCGATCTATGGTCCCATGCTCACCGCGGCCGACCCGATCGGATACGTTATCTGGCAGACGGGTGGCCGGCCGCTGCCTATTTGGAATAAGCAGGGTAAGGTCCAGAGCACCGTCAAGATTAAGACGGTCGCGGGTTCGCGAAGCGGCCTGATGGGACAGACGGCTCTGTCAGCTCTCGCCACCAGCTCCGAGAGCTATGTGATTTGGAAGGTGGAAGGCCCGAGTGACATGCTGGCCTTGTGGAGTGTAATGTCACCCGAGGAACGGGAAACGGATCTGGTGATCTGTAATTCAGGTGGCGCCACGGAAAATATCAGCTCGGAAACTGCATTACTATTCGGTGGGCATGATGTTCGGATTCTCCATGACGCCGACCAAGCTGGCGAAGTTGGGGCCGCAAAATGGATTCAAGCGATTACTCCATTTGCCACAAAATGTTGCCAGATACGATTGCCCTATCCAGTGTTGCCAGCAAAAGGACAAGATCTGCGTGATTGGCTAGCTGAGGGACATTCCTATAACGACCTCAAGGAACTCGCCAAAACTGTGTCAGTAGCCCCCGTAACTGACACTGAACAGCCAGTAGAGAAAATCGATCCTAACGAACGAATTGTGGCAGCTCTGCAATTACAGGTGCTCGGTGAAAGAGAAAATGGCAATGTAGTCCTATTCGCAGGCCACCCCGAACGGCAGAAGACCGTAGAGGTTCGAGACTTCGACCGCGTGACGTACCCTAAGCTGCTCCAGATCGCCGGACCGATTGTTCTTGATAGCGTAAATGATGCCAATGAAGACGTTCAAGGAAAGTTCCCGCTATCCCTGGTTCGTAACGCAATTTGCAGTTTGGCCGGTAAATGTAGGCTGGACGATCAGTTGATTGGTCACGGTTGTTGGCAACCGTACAACGACGACGGGAGCGACTTATCAGGTGTATTGATTGTTGGAGCGGGGGAGGCTGCGTATTGGGATCCGGTAGCTAAGATGCTCACAAAAATCCTCACGCCATGTGCCTACGGCCGGTTACTGAATTTCCACTCGACTACCGAGTCCTGGTACAGTTTTGACGATTTAGAACGAGAGCTTGCAAACTGGACCCCGGCCAAGAGCCGTGATGCAATCCAACGGGCAATCGCTTTGTTCGCTCGATGGCGATGGGCTAATAATGAATCGTGTCCTATACTGTTGGTCGGGTTGATTATGGCGTCGTTTGTACAGACGATGTGGCCCTGGCGACCGCATGTAGCGTTGGTAGGCGCTAGTAAGTCCGGCAAGAGTACATTGTTTGAGGCGGTCGATGGGATTGTCGGCAGTCTAGCAGTGCGATCGAGTAAGTCATCGGCCGCGGGAATCAGACAGAAGGTTAAGGACTCTGCTTCGATTATTCTGGCCGATGAATTTGAACAGTCCAAGTATCGTGAAGAGATCCTTGAACTTGCTCGGGCGTCGAGTCGTGGCGATAACGTGCTACGAGGCACACCGGGGCAGAAGGGTTTTGAGTGTGCGTTGAAACATATTTTCTGGTTAGCAGCTATTGAAGTTGGATTGAAAAAAGCGCCTGATAGGAATAGATACATCACCCTCGAAACACTGGTACCTGAGAAGAAAAACGAAGGGCAGCTCCAGCTTCCACCGCTTACTGAACTGCGGAGTATCGGACGAGACTTATTTGTTGCTACTGTCCAAGCGATCACAAATGCGATTCCTGTCGCTGTCGAAATGAAAACGTATGCTATCGAGGGTGTGGATTCGCGAGTCATTGAGTCTTATGCGGTTCCGACTGCCATTTTCACAACCGCTTGCGGATATACTGATGTAGAATCGCGAGGGGTTCTGAAAAAATTCATCGTGGATGTTCATATCGCGGCCGATCGTAATGCCAGTGTAGAAACAGCATCAGACGAAGTAGATTTAATACAAGAGATTATGATGGCAGAGGTCCGTGGCGACCGAGGGTATGCTACGACCGTTGCCCAAGCGTTGATTCTTTACAGCGACGAGACTAGAGAAATGCTCGGCCGGTATGGCATTACATTTACCCGGGGCCGTTCGGGACCACTCGATAGCGGGCATCAGGACTTTGTATTTTTCGATACCCGAGCAGTTGGTTCTAAATTACTAGAAGAGCAATGGAAGAAACAAAATGTTGATACGATATTAGCGAGGCTTGAGGGTGCTTCAAAATTTCGATGTACAGTTGGTGGCCGTCGTTCGTATGGCGTTATTGTCCCTTGGAAATGGATGATAGAAAACATAATCGATGAAGAAGGGGAGGTCTTGTTATGAAATCAAACTTAAACCAATTTCTGCATAACGCTAACACGGCAGAAAACATCATAAAGAAACCAGAACCGAAACCAGACGATAACCCCCAGCCGGCCAGAGAGGTCGTAACAGTAGACGGCTATCAATGGGTGCCGGAAGTTATCCTTGAGCCGGACGGGTGGCCGGCCGACTGCGTTGAGCCAGGTGAGCCGTGTCTCGCATGTGGTTGGAGTGAGAAGTGGTGGGACATAAGGGGTGGCGAACATTGTATGCGATGTGGCGAGGGGCTGAGGTTACTTAGTCGAGCGAGGCGGCTAGCCGCACAGGTGAGACGAATCAAATTCTTTTCGAGGAGAAAATAATGTCAGAAATATCAGAAAGAATTGAAAAATTCAAACAGGTTGAAAAAATGACAAGTGATATGCTGTACGGCATTGAGGAAAGTCTGCGACTCCATTATGTCCAGACCAGTTTGATAACTATCGAGGCGGTGCAGTTGACTTTTGAAGGTTTTCTTGATCTGGCTGTGCAGATCCCCGAGCATCATTCTCGTGAAATAACAGTACACACCCTGGCGATGTTGAACAATTTGTTTGCCTCTGCGTTGAAACATTCGGAGACAGTTGAATTATCGAACCTTACGAATATGTGTAATGTAATCCGAGACGGGCTCCGAAAATGTGTTGAACGAATAAGTTCCGGAGCTCCTCCGGAAGAAGTTTATAGTTTTGCTCAGGTTTTGGAGGTTGAGCTGCAAAAAGATCTCCAAACTGAGGCCCATCCGTACCAATGGAACTGAAGCCGGCCAAAAACTACTCTCGACAACCCCGCAAATAGGACTAATAACTGGAATGTTAAGCCTGGCAACCATCAAGAGAGCGAAGGAACTGTTGCAGCGGACTAACCTCACTGCTACGGACATCGCTAATCTCTTGAAGGTCTCGCGATCGACGGTCCGACGTATTAAAGCTGGGCCACCAAAGAAACCGAAGCGGCTATTAGGCTGGTGTGACGAATGTCGGACAATAGTACCACTTCCATGTAAAACGTGCATAAGGCGAAAAACAGTCACTCAGAGACGATTGCGAAGCGAGAAAAATCCCAATGTTCACAATGAGTTAATGACAAATCTATCTTTAGAACATGACGCTAGACGCAAAGAAATTCGAAATTCCCGGCTAGGCAAGGGACGTATTCCATGACCGCAATGACCGTTTGCTCACTAACAGCGGCCAAAGATCTGATCCGGAACAACGACTTGCTCCTGTTCCGGCGACGGTCTCTTATCTCCGTAATCGGCCGTGGGATCCATACTCACGCGGCAAAACTCATTATGTGGAACGAGGATCCGTTTTGCGTTGAAGTTCGCGAGTGGCATGGAGGCCGAGCTGTTACATTGAAGAGCCAGGTTGACAAGTATCCCGGCCAAATCGACGTTTACGAAACGAACCCGAATCACCAATGGGAACATTACGACGCGAAAGGTGCAGCTCGATTCATGCGGGGGATGGCCGGCTGCGATTACGGCTACGCAAACGTCCTTGCCGCGGCCATGTTGCATCTGCCTTTTGTCCGGTTACTAATGACAGCCAATACTGACGATAACGCAATGAACACTCGACCGCCATTCTGTTCACAAGCGGTCGCGATGGCCGATAAGGTCGGTGGTGGAGTGGATCCGGTCCCGATGCTTGCTAACCGATTGACCGAGCCGGCCGATCTGGCTCGGAGCCCTTTTTACAAATACAAGGTCACTCTTATTCCTTCGGAGGTCTAAAATGTGTCGGAAAGACTCAATGTGGACGTCAGTTTTTTTTTGGGTAGTTTTTTTTGGTCTGATGTTGGCGATGGCAACCATCGTATTCGGCCAACGACCAGTTTGTAATAGTTGTTGGTCCGGCCAATGCCCGATACCACAACAACAGGTCCACCAACCTCGTCCAGCTCGTCCAGCTCATCCAGCTCGTCAGGTCGTAGCTAACCCAGCCGTCGTAATGGTGTCCGTTCCAGTAGCAAACGAGACGGACCTAGGGACGGGCGTGTTAGTTGCGGTGGACGATACCACTGGCATTGTCTTGACGAACTGGCACATTGTAGAACGAGCTCAGGAAAAGATTTTGGTGACGTTCCCTAACAAGCGACGATATTGGGCATGTGTTGTTCATACCGACAAACGTCGAGACCTAGCCGCACTGTGGATAAAGCGACCGGACGTTCGACCATTAGCAATCGCCAGAATCGTGCCTAGAATCGGTACGAGGCTGTGGATAAATGGGTGGGGGACCAATCGGGGCGAGATTAACAGATCATGGCGACGGACGTCTGGTTTATTGACTAGACTTGAGTCCCCTGACGAGGGAGAACAGGACAAATCTTTCGTGCGGGTTGAGCATCCATCGCGAGATGGCGATAGCGGAGGCCCAATCCTAAACCAACAGGGAGAGGTAGTTGCGATCGCATGGGGGACCGACCTTACTGGCACCAGTGGAGCTCACTGCAAGCCGATCAGGCGGCTAATAGCCGCAGCATTGAGGTCCATCGGCCTAATGAGACAGGAAAGCAACGACAAGCCGCCCCCCAGGGGCGCCGCCCAGGCGATTGCGATAATAGACACCAACGGGACGCAGGGGCTACAGCAGCAAATCTCGCAGCTACAGGCCGATATAGCAGAATTGAAGCGACTTAAACCTATCCCCGCGGGGGTGGACGGCGAACCAGGGCTGAACGGCACCCCCGGCAAATCAGGATTACCGGGGGTGCCGGGGCCAAGGGGATTCATTGGAGTACAAGGAGCCAAAGGAGATAAGGGCGACAGCGGAGACGCGGGATTGTCGCCCGACGTCAATGAAATTGTTTTACAGGTATTGTCGCAAATGCCAAAGCCAGAGTCTCCTGGCCCCAGCAAGATTTACTACGACATCCGGCGAAAGCAATAGAAGCTAACGGAGGAAAGATCATGGCAGCAGTTGACATGGACGGCGCGCTGGGAACGTCCCAAGCGCTCACGACGGACGCATTGGGTAAAGCCTTTGTCGCACAAATGTCCCGTCAGGCGATCATCGGTGACAGGAAGTTCGATGAACTCGACGTCGAGCAGTCGGTAGCAAACCGCTACGCGACAACCGGCAAACCGAACGCGACGGAGGGTTAAGCCTATGTCCCGAATAGAAAACGTAATTCGGGACGTCGAAGCTGGAGTGTCGCCAGATTATGACAATCTGGCGACACTGCTAGCTCTCGACATCGCGAGAGCCGATGAGGTTTTCGCTGACGAAATGATCGAGTTGATGCAGCAGCAATCCACTCGATACGACCGACTCAAGTCGATCAAGATTGGGCCGCACGGTATTACGGAAGCTGAATTCTTCCGGCCGGCGCCAGAAACGGAGGTATCCATTGACGGATAAAAACACACTATATGGCAATTACCTGAAGGGCCAGGAATGGCGCCAAGAATTGCATCGGAAAGCCGCTCACATGGCCCTAGACATACCGGAGGAAATGTCGGGAGTTAGTGTGGTGCGGAGAGGGATGGGATGGAAGGAGCTGGCGGTAATCGGAGCGGCCGCAGTCGCAAGCATTTGGCTAGCGGCCGGCAAGATGAATACCCCATCACCAGCATTGCCACTCGATGATCGTGAATATGATGTGACGTTTTACGATTCAGAGGGACAAGTCATTCCTGTCGAGAAGTTGAAACATGAGGAAAAATAGTCTAAGTCTCCTCGATAGTTGCCACCGTTGAGCTCGTCGTTTGACGGTGGCAACTCATTTTAGAAAGGGGCAGGGCCATGTTAAGACCAGAACCCGGGCTCACCGTACCTGTGACGTTAGTCAAAGTGTCCGACGCTGACACAATCGCCGTCGAACTCCGCACGGGGGAAACCATCCGTGTCCGACTGATCGGATGCAATGCACCCGAGAGTAAAACCCTAGCCGGCATGAGAGCAACACATTACGTTGAGAATCTATTGGAAGACGAGGATCTGTGGCTACACATCCCACTCGCGAAAGATAAGAACGATGATGAACATATCAGCTTGACGGAGATCCTTCGTCAGCTCTTCTCATTCGATCGAGCGATGGGCCGGATCTGGATCGCTTCTAACCTGGGCAGTGACCTATCAGAAATTCTAGTGGCCGAAGGTCACGCAGAACAAATGGACTCTAGAGGATTATAATCATGGAAAAAAAAGAAATAGGCTCACTGAATGGGCCGTGGTCTGCCCTGTTACGCTTTTTGCTAGCAACATATCCATTGGTAATTCTCTGGGCGGTATGGGTGACAGTTTCTATTACCGCAAATTGTTCACTCATCGCAGTGATGCAAACCAGGCTTGCTGTGGTTGAGGAGGTTGAGATACCGCCGGACTGGTTCAAGCAAAAGGTAGAGAAAATGAGCGTTGATATGCACGACAATTTCAGGCGAATAGAAGATCAGCTTCTCTCAATCCGTGAGACCCAAATGAGCTACAAGGCAGCTACCCACCCCTAACTAATGCGCCGGCCGATATTGCGACGAGTGCCAGCGTTTCAACTTCTTAATCCTCTTCCCAAACGGCGTAGTAAGACCAGTCGAAGTCTCCTTGTCGGTATGCGGCGTCCGGCCGGCACGTTCGCTGCGTATGCTATACTCGTCTATAAGTAACTGCTCCAGCTCCGCAAAGGTATGCTTGCGGCCATAATTCACCACAAGGGCATCATCGTTGTGTTTTGGTGAACCAACTGCCTTCGGTGCTGTAAGCCGATATATGCTTGGTCTGATGTGTTTGTCGAGGAGTGGCTTCTTTATGTTAATCAATTCCACCTCGTCGCTGCTTTGCTCAAGCACCTTCCTCATTGCCGCGGACCCTGGCTCTCCATTTTCTTTTTCTACAGCCTTGATAATGTCCTTCATTGGAGTATAACTCTGGCCGTACCAATTCGCCGTCAGCCGGCGACGTAGCCGACGCGAGATCTCTGTTGGCTTGGCTCTCGTTAGCGAGAAGTATTGACCCGCCACCCGCTGAGTTGAGTTGGGGAGACCCTTGAAGAATTGAGCGTTCTCGCTTTCTTCAGCTTCCTGTGCCGCTCGTTCGTCTTCTCTCGTTCCTGTATCCTTAACTTTGAGGAACCGATTCCAGCCGGCCGGGAACTTGGCTACTCGTTCAAATGTAGTAATGTTACCGGAATCCTCATAAGCATTGCCAAGGAACTGCCCTGTAACGAGGTGAGTAACGTCGCCAAACATCCCGAGTTGAGATTCTGACCATGCTATCATCTTCCGATTCGCTATCCACCCACCGGCCTTCCACGCACCGGAAGGAACGATAGGTTCGTTGTAGAATTGATCTTCCGGGTTCAAGCCGGCCGAGTATTTTAGCCATGTGACTGGGACATTGATATGGGGGCCGACTGAAGGGACAAAGTAATCCCAGAGCGAACTACCTACCTTTTGAGCCGCGGCCGTCTTGGATCCCAACCTGGTCTTTGTGCCAGCAGCTTCTAACACAAGATCCATAACGGCCGAGGATACTTGCGAAATGAACCGATGGGTGTCGCCCATAGGCATTGTGAGCATGATGGCTTTAGTATTGCCCTGGTTATCGTCGGTGAACCCGATCGGCAGAGCATAGTTTGCATCGAGCACCCAGCTCCCAGCCATGCTTACCCCTTGTTCCCCTGCCTTAACCTTTCCTAAGAGCCAACTATCGTCATCGTCATCGCCCCCAAACGCACCAAGCAGAGCCCCTATCGCAGCTCCAAGCCCTCCATGTTCGGCCGTCTTCGTAATGAGCCGAGGTATTACGGTGTACTTGAGGTGGTAGAACCAGAACCCAGCTCCAGTATGCGGCTCGATCGGACTCTTGCCTCGGAGCAGCTCCATGTCGGCCATCAGCCCGTTCCACCTGACTTTTGCATACATGAAAATCGAGTTGGTAATTGGACTCGCCAAACCGTGCTCTTCAAAGTTCGGTGTGCCAACATACTCGCGAACAGCATACGCTGCCTCGGCATCAGTGTACTTTCGGCTCTTCAGTAGGTTCCACCCTGCTACTTTGCTTGCCGTTTCTGCTGTTGTACCAAAGTATTCGCCTACACTAAAAACCGCATCCTTTGCTCGATTACCAATCCCGAAGACTTGTTCATTTACACCCAGCCCCCCAGCTCCGAAGAGCGGTTCCATAACCTGATCGGCCACCCGTCGCATTATCCCGTGGATGGTCTGGTCGGTAACTCGATCGCCTAGTCCATACGCTTTCGACAGTTTCTTCAATACGTTTTTATCATTAGCGCTTGTGTTGAGTGATGTGAACGGAACTCCTAACGCTCTCGACTCAAGCATCTGCCTAACCAGAGGTGTATCGACCCCCATTGCCCTCTTATGCCCTTCAGGCAGACCCTTGATGAGCTCCTTAATGACTTGGGCTAACGACACCAGCTCCTTTTTAGCAAGGATCTTCGCTTGGGCAGAAGTCATGCCCGGTTGCTGCATATACTCATGGTACTTTCGTTTAGCTCTTGCTTTGCCGAGGATCTCAAGGTTACTCCAGCTCCGGAACGTATCCCTTGGGATGTTGCCGACATGGAACGCTGTTGAAAGCGTGACGTATAGCGGGTGGAATATCCCATACAACTGACTGCTAACGAACTGGCTGATTGCATACAGGCCACCAACGTCATGCGATTGGAACATTGCCGCAATCTCTTCCGGTACTTCATACGCGACCCAAACGCCATCTTCAAGATTATAGACCAGCTCCCGGCCAGGTTGTGTCTTTGGTGGATACTTGAATATCGCCCCTCTATGCTTCTTAAAGTCTTGTGGGAAATCCCTTGCGATGAACCCATCAATGACGGCTGTCTTGGCCGTTGTCAAATCGATAAGATTATTGATACTGACCATCTTCATTAGTGTAGTTTGCCACGGATTAGCAGTATCCTCAAATGTGCCGATCCGTTGTTTGATCGATGCCGGCACGAAATCTGAATTGATATACTTTACAATGTGCCAGGCCGCGTAGTATTCCTTATTGTCCTCCATCGTCTCGAATACGTTATCAGTAAAGAGCCCCGCATCATGCCCTCGTTGTGCTACCTTGAAGATAATTTCATGGAACTTTCTCATGCCATCTTCTAACGATTGGAATGTCCCGTGACCCAACCGCGAATCAAGTCTTATCTTGAATCGCCCCAGTTCAGCAAGACTCTCGTCAGGATCGTACCCCTGTGGGTTCATTATCACTGGCGGATTCTCTTCGCCTTCTGGCGGTTCCTCTGTCCCTCTTTTCTCGCCAGTAATTCGGTAATGGAATAGATATTCTCCAATGTCGTTCTCGGTGACGCCCAAGTTGAATAGCGGTGTAGCAATCGCCCCTATGTCAGTTAGCATAAGGTGATTTGCATTTTTTTTGTAAGCCATCGCCCCGTAAGTGAACTGTGCTACCTGAGCCCGTCTCTTTGCACCTTCTGACATTTTCTTCAGAGGCTTTCGCCGTCCTTTGTCAGCTCCAGTCCACGAATGTTGCATTATCGGAGCTGCTGCCCTCCATAGGTACTGCGAGACGAAACGACGGGTCCGGTCCCAACCGCTAACCCTAGCATCTAGCCGCTTCTGCGTAGCTTCGTCTCGGGCTTCTTCACCTTCTTGGAACCCAAAGAGGAGCCGCTTCTTTCTGAAGTCAGACAACACCTCGGGGCCACCGTTCAGCAGATCTTGTATGTACTTCAACGATGCAAGGACGTCGGGCTTATTTCCAAGCCAATTCATAAATCCACGATAGAACTCTGGTGCTCGTTTATACAAATCTTCCGGTGAACGGAATAAAACGCTCAGCGCGTCAGCGTAAAGCTCTACCGCTGAAAAACGATACGCAGTAAACCCCGGATCCCTGGCTTCATCAAACGGCTTCCACCACTTGGACAGCGCCTTTAGCTCCTTCTCAATCGTCTCCAGCACATAGACTCGCCGCTTTATGAGCTCATCTATGCACAATTCCTCAAACCTTTTTTGTATCTGTGCATCAGTGAAACCTACACCCGGATCCGGGCTAAGTTTCTTTACAGCATCATCCACTAATCCCGCCATTGCCTTTTTGACAATGGCCGTTATCTGGGCAGTGTTTAATGTTTTTATGTACGCTAATAAGGCGGGCTTCAACTTCGATGTATCAACTGTATTCCAAATGTTCAGAATGTCTTGAGCCGTAATCTCGTCAGAGGAAGGAACAGTTCCCTCTTCTGCGGTAAGAGCGTCAACAGCCTCTTGCCTAAATCTCGCCCGATCTGCATCTGTCAACATTCCTGGCACGCCAGGTTTCTCACCCAGGATATTGTCCTTGTAGCTCTGTATAGACGCTATCTTGCCTAGAAGATTTGCCCTGCGAATGAATAGCTGCGGGAGCCAATCGATCATGTGTCCCATTTCATGGGCCAGAACCCTAGCTACAAACTTGAAATCTTTCATATTGTTAAGATTTAGCTCAAGGTTCCCAGTCCTAGACGAAAAAGACCCATTCAGGTCGCGTGCTAACGCTTTAAGGAAAGGCAGTTTGCCAGTGAGCGCTTTCAGTAGACTTATCAACTCCACTAACGCCAACGGATGGAGCCTCTGTAAATCTCTTGAGTCAGCCCCTTCTGCCGGTTTCATTGCACCAGTAAGTGGCGCCGATCCACCTGTTGGGGGAGCACCTTCGCCACCTAAGTCGGCATACACATCATCGTCCGTACTGCGTTCTGCCCTCGTTCCCCTAGTCCTCTTTTTCTTTTTGCGGGGCGACTTGCGGCCCTTCCTTGTCCCTCTGGACTTTCCCGATTCCGGTTGCTCTCGGTCGAAGTCAAAGTCAGGATCTTCGTCTATCCCATAGTTCTCTACGTCAGGACCGACGTCTGCATCAGTACCAAAGCCAGGGCTCCCTGCCGCGGCCTTGTTTCGCTCTATCAGAGCAAGAGCTGATTCAACCATGTCCGTACTGTCTGCCTGAACTGGCTCAGACCAAGACTCGTGCATTTTATCCCATAACATTTCACCAAAAGGAGGATGGTCCGCACCATCGTCCATCATATCCCTGCCAGGGCTAACAACATCATAATACCAGCTACGCGCCGACTCATCAAAGAACGCTAGAGCTCCGTTAATTTTGCTTCGCTCGGCTTTCGACAGCCCTGAACCTCTAAACTCTTCGTCTGTAAATGCTCCATGAGCAGGATCGCCACCGTTGTCCTCGATCCAGTGTAGTAATTTTTCGTCAAGGCCCGCGTACCCAAACGCCTCTTCGATTTCCTCATTCTTCATTTCCCCAGTTGCGTTTGTTTGTGCTGTGATTTCCGCAGCAGCCTCAACCATATCTTCATACGAAACATCAAATTCTTTTGCTGTCTTTCGTAAGTTCTGGTACATCTCTGCCAGATCAGCAATCAGCTCCTTCTTCGTTTTGTTCCTTGTCCTAACAATAGATTTGCCCCCCTTTACGCTCACCTTCCCGTTGCGTAGGGTTCTTTTCCTGACTGGAGTCTTTTTCCCCGTAGCTCTTGTAACCTTAGTGGAAACACCCAATCCTTCCGATTCCGTTCGCAGATCCGGAACTGACTTCTTCTTTAGTTCGGTAGTATCGACGTCACCCTCTCCCGGTTCTCCATCCGGACCAGCGAGAAGCGGAGGGGGTGGAATGAGAACGACTGGAGTCAAAGCAGTTGAGCCCGGAGCGGTTGGAGTGGGGGCAGTTGGATCTGGAGTACCGGGAGCCGGAGTACCCTCATCAATAGGAATAACAGGTTGGCCGGTTGCTGGAAGTTCCGTAACAGGTTGAGAGGGAGGCCCGATCGGCGCCGGCGCACCCTCGATTTGTTTCGTACCTTCGGGAATCGGCGTACCTTCGGGAAGAGGAGCGGCCGGAGGGGCGACAGGCTTGGTCGGTGGAGCATTAGGATCCGTTGGAGGAGGAGTTTCATGGAACGGCCGAAAGTTCGGATCCTGAGCCCCTTGCATGATTTTCGGCATGTTGTTGTTAAGCCATTCGCGCCTACCTTGCTTTGTCGAGAATTTCGAGAACCCCCACCGCGACCATTGCTTCCGAGTGGGAGCCTCACCAGATAGCCCAACCTCGTACATCTCGGGTGCGAAACGAAGGATCGATGAATCCGGGTTGCCACCGATCATTGGCTGACTACCGAGCACCGCATGACCCAAGTCTGTCGATTGCCTAACAGCACCACCGGCACCGAGCGTAAACGCCAACGGCACGATCGAATTCACACCCTCCATAATCCCCTTATGAAGAGCCTTGTTCAGATCCTGATCTTCGACTTCCTTGTCTAAATATGTCGCCGCGGCTATCCCAACATGACGAACAATCCCTTGTGCTCCTTCTTCTCCCGATTCCCAAGCAACGGCCCCACCAACTTCAGCCGCCCGAGCCGCTGCCCGAGCTCCAGTAGATTTTAGCTGAGGTTTTATGCCGGCACTCAATCGGGGCGATGCAGCCTGAGCCTCGCGGAGTATGGTCCTCGCCATCCCCGTCAACTTTGTCGCCGGCCGAGGTGCTGCCTTCCGAGCGTTACGAACTAATCCCCTTAACACCCCGTTTCTTAGCTTATTATAAAAGTCTCTTTGCAGCGCTTTCCCGCCAACATGAAGCGGATCAATGTGTAGAATCTCAATTGCAGCAACCGCGGCCGCAATCGACACACCGAGTTCCCTCGATTCCTGTGGGTCAAACCCAGCATCTTCGGCCAAGCGGATAGAATCTGGGAGCTCCCGAGCGTACCAAGCAGCCATGCTGCTGATGATAGCGCCAGCTACGGCGCCTGGTGGGCCACCAATCGCAGCACCGGCCGCTGCACCACCCTTAGCGACCATAGCACCAGCCACTAAGTCAGGAGCGATCCCCGCACCACCAATCGCACCCCGATACAAAGCGGAATCGGATTCCTTGCTTGTCGGTGTGCCACTGTGTATGATCTCTTCGGCCTGAACACGGAACCGATCCCTGGCCCTAAGTGTCTTATCTCGCGGGTCGCCTAGCGCCATGTGAAGTGATTCATCAATCGCCTCATTTATCGCAGATCCCATTCGTCCTACACCGCGGAGCAATTCAGTTCCCAGATCCCCCATAAACTGATGTCTCGCACCTTCGTCGAGCTGCGACATTTGCTCGGCCAGAGCTCGGAGCACTACATCGCGACGTTTGGCCGGGATCTTGTCAATGGCCTTCAGCATCAAGCCGCGACTACCAGACGCCTTCCATATCTCAGTTGCCAGCTCGTTGTCCGCTTGCGTTATCTGTTCTGGTGCTTTGTCGAGCTCATACGAGGGATCATGCGCTAATTTTGTCTGGAACGCCCGGAACACCTCACCCCTCTGGTCCCACGGTACGTCCTTTGCGGCCTGATAGACCCCAGATCGCTCTCCTTGGCCGTTCTGCCACGCACCTATGATCTCGTCCGCATACTTCTGCTGCCGCTCAGTAGGCTCCTGGGTGGCTTCAGGGATGGATCCATCGGCACTCTGGAACTGTCTCTCGATCATGCCGAATATATCTTGATTCTCATGCTTGATCGCTTTGTAGTACGCGTTCACGGCCCAGTCGTACTCCTCGTTTTGCTTGGTCTCCGCGGGGGTGAGCTCTCGGCGGGGGAGGTCTATGGTCTTAATTAGCTCACTGTCTTTGTCCCAATTGAGATCTACAGGCTTTCCGGTCTTTGTATTCATCCCACCAACGATGAGATTAGGATGATCGTCAGTCTTATGGGTGCTCGGCCAATGGAGGCCGTCCGAGGTCATACTCGGTTCGTCACCCGCTCGGAAAGCAGCACGGTAGTCGTAGAAGTGCCGCGGATCGTCTGGATTAGGGTCCAGCCCCATCTTACTCGCCCACCCCTGATACCACGATTGGAACACAGGTTCTTCGTCAATAACCCCTATCGCGTCACTATTCTGGCCCCAAGTGGACATAATAACCCTCGTATCTTAGTTTATCTGTAACCCGCTCGTTGGCCCCATTTGAATCCTTCTTCCTTCACTATCACAATCCAGAACCCCGGATTGTCAGGATCTTCGTAGTTGTATTCGGCACCAACAGGCAACACGTTGTACTCAGCATTGGTTTCAGGAGTTGGGATCTCGGCGGGAGGCTTCTTGCCGTAGTCTTTATCTGCCAGTGCCTTCTCAAGAGCCGAAGGCTTGTGTGGAGATGGAGTTGATTTTGGCGATCGTACTCTTCTTACTTCCATTGTCCCATCACCCATCGGAACGACAAACTCCGTGCCAGGCTTCAGATTTGCCGCGGCTAGAGCTTTTGGGTTAGTAAACACCGGAGGAGTCGCCTCGGGTTCTTGACTGTCAGCAGGGAAGTCCGACCACTGTCGCGGTCTTAGGTTTCTGTCAGAAGGCCTCCCGTCGCCCTGTGGGGCGATCTGCGATGGGTCGCCCTGTGATGGAACACCTTGCGGAGCACCTTGCGAGAAGCCCTGCGACGGATCGCCTTGTGGATCCTCTTGCGGGTATTCCTGTAGCTCCTCTTCTGGCTGATACTCTCGGACCGGCGTAACGTAATCGCCCCACACCGGATACGTCCCTACGTCCGGCCTGAGCCCTATGTAGGGCTCTAATGCTTTTGCTGTCAAATTGTCATCCACATATTTTTGCAGGAACGGTCTCTCCTCTGCTTCTTTCTTCGGATCGCGATTTTCATTCTGTATGTCTTTCGATTCTGACTGAAGTTCTTTTTCGCGGTCTGCTTTTGCTTTGTCCCACTTCTTGGCCTTTTCATCAAGTACATTGAACTGGGCAACCTTAGCCTCATACAGAGCCTTGCCAGCATCCCATTGACGATCTTCCGATTTGTCAAATGCAGTCTTCCTAGCAAGAGATGCTTTTTCTTGCTTATCCTCACGGTTCAGCCGATCATCTTCCGCTTTGTCGATAGCAGCTTGGGCTTTAGCTTCTTGTTCCTGTTGCTTGATTTCGAGTTCAGGACCGGATTTGTCGTATGTTATATTTCCATTATGGTCCCGAGCCACAACTACTCCATCTGGCCGCGTGAAAGTATTGGTTTCATAATCCTCTTGGATCGATGGCTGTCGCTTGTCCTCCGTTACGTACTGCGGGTTCGATCGGATCTGCTGGAGCTTCCTCATTGCCTGGCCGCGGATCGACTCCGCGGCCCTTGGATCGTTCTGGAACCGCGGACTCGTTTCGATCTCGGATATAACTTTCTGCCAATGCGACATTCGCTCTTGCTGGTTGGGCGTATATGCTAGCGACCCATCCTTCAATC
>Ga0222628_1000080_pt1 | contig 46188 bp, 48 predicted proteins | sample AntAcemetageno95_FD_179860 | JGI IMG/M metagenome (GOLD analysis project Ga0222628, IMG submission 179860) | Saline water microbial communities from Ace Lake, Antarctica - #95 | ecosystem: Environmental > Aquatic > Non-marine Saline and Alkaline > Saline | place: Antarctica: Ace Lake | collected...
GTATCGAGGATATAATTTGCTGGCTGTTGATGGAACTAGACTTAATATGTTTAGAAATCCTAACGATTCTGAAACATTCGTTGGACAAAGTAATACAAAGGGTCATAATGCTCTTGTTCTTTCTGCTATGTATGATTTGAATAACCAAATATACACTGATGCCATTATTCAACCTACCAATCTCCAGAATGAGCGTGGTGCCTTGATTGACATGTTGCCTAATATTCCTGATAAATCTATTGTTATACTTGATAGAGGTTACGAAAGTTATAATGTTTTTGCTCATATTGAAAACATTAACTCTAACTATGTAATGAGAGTAAAAGATATACATTGTAATGGGATTTTATCAGGGGTTAACTTTCCTGATAAAGAGTTTGAGAGGGTTATTACTGTAAATATCAGTAACTATCAAAGAAAGGCATATAAATCTTTACCTAATTTTAGGTTCTCTCCTTCGATAGCTCGTTTTGACTTTTCAGATAAAGAAAACCCTGTTTGTTCTCTTATTTTTAGAGTTGTACGCATCCGTCTTAATGACGGACGATATGAGTGTTTAGCTACTAATCTATCAAACGAGTTTTCCTCTGATGATTTGAAACATTTGTATATGCTTCGTTGGGGGATTGAGACCTCATTTAGAGAATTAAAATACAGTGTTGGCCTTGTTAATTTTCATGCAAAGAAAAAAGATAGTATTATACAGGAAATTTTTGCACGCCTTACTTTGCATAATTTCTGTAAGTCTATTGTTCAAAATACTATTCTGATGAATCGTGACACCACTCACAATTATCAAATCAATTTTGTTATGGCTGTTCATGTCTGCCGCCAGTTTCTTAGACTTTATAATACTATCTCATTTAATGTTGAAGCCTTAATTAGTAGATATCTCTCCATTATTCGTGATCGTAGATCATTTGTTAGAAACATCAAGACTCAGATCTATAAAAGCTTCATTTATAGAGTATCATAATTAACTCCAATTTATAATATAATCCACTGAATTTCCTGAATTCAGTCTTTTATCATACTTGTTAAACAAAAAACAAGAAAATCCCAATTATTTTCTTGTTTTTTGTTTTGTTTTATTATAAATTAAAATATCTTCTCTTAACTTAATGACATTGGCACCATAGGGGTTAACATTACTTAAGATTTGTAATACGAAATTAATGAATATGAAGCAAAAGGTGTAAGACTATTATTTAAAATGATTTCAGAAGGCTATAGTTATGCTTAAACCAACAATGAATTTAATAATCGTGGATTTAAGACGAAACTCGGGAAACTATTCACAACTAGTATCCATAACATTATTACAAATAGAAAATATATTGGTGAGTTTGTTTATAATAGAGCAGTCAAAAGGAATGCTGATGGATCAAGGAATTCCCTTAGAAAAAAATCTAAGAATAATATTGTGAGAATACCTAGAGGTATTCATAGAATTGTAGATGGTAGAACTTTCTTTACAGTTCAAAGGATTTTTATGAATAGGATATAACAAGGCTATAAACAAGGTGCAAAAACAAAATATATTCTTTCAGGATTAATTACTTGCAGTAATTGCAATCATTCAATTTTAGGAAGTCTTAGCTATCCTAAAAGAGAAAGAAAAACAAGAGTTTTTTACACTTGTCAAACAAATAGGAGAGGGAAGAATGTAATGTTAAAGAAATCAACTCAGTATACTATGAGAAATACGTGTGGAGTATTATTAAGGATATATTAAACTATAATAATATCAAGAAATTACAAGAACTAATAAACAATAAAATATCCCTTTTTAAAACAAAATTACAAAAGGAAATTGAGAAGCTAAATGAATCTATTGAAATGAATAGTAAAATTGCGAATGAATTGAGTGAAAAGGTTGGTAGTTAAAGATCATTAGCAGATAAGATATTAACTGATCAAATTGATGAATATATGTATATAATCATAGAGTATAAGAATGAGAAAATGTACTATGATGAAGATATTAAAGTTTAAGAGTACATGATTCAAAAATATTTTATAGGGAAAAGTGAAAAAGTTTATAGCTATCGAGAGAAAATGTACAGAAAACCAATTGAAACTTAAGAGGTTAATTCAAAGAATCTACCAAAGGAATGACAATGGAGTAATCTCATTGAACCTTAGTTTTTTAATGAACTGCATCTATAAAATTGAATAAATCTGTGGTTCATTATTTTTTCAGGGTATGCAACTATACAACTTTCTATTTCTTACTAGTCTATAAATACAAACATCTGTTAATTTAAGTAAAAAAAGGGCTGAAGGAGATAATTGCTTTTCTTTATAACTTGTATTGCTTTTTCATATATGTCAAATATTCGCCACTAAGAATGTTTTTCCACCACTTTTTATTATCCAAATACCATTGAATTGTTTCTAAAATACCTGTATCAAAATTATATTTAGGTTTCCATCCTAATTCAGTTTCTATTTTTGTCGGATCTATAGCATATCTCATATCATGCCCAGCTCTATCAGCTACATAAGAAATTAAATTTTCTGATTTACCTAATTTTGAAATTATAGTTTTAACTACCTCTAAATTAGTTCTTTCATTGTGACCCCCAATATTGTAAACTTCCCCAACAATACCTTTGTGAATAATTAAATCTATTGCAGTACAATGGTCATATACATGTAGCCAATCTCTTACATTTTCACCTGATCCATATACAGGTAGTTTTTCATTATTTATAGCTTTTAAAATCATTAACGGTATCAATTTTTCTGGGAAATGGTATGGACCGTAATTATTAGAACATCTTGATATTGTTGCTGGTAGTTTGAAAGTTCTAATATAAGCCTGTACCATTAAATCTGCACTTGCTTTTGAAGCACTATATGGACTAGAAGTATGTATTGGAGTATCTTCAGTGAAGAATAAGTCTGGTCTATCAATTGGCAAATCTCCATACACTTCATCAGTAGAAACTTGATGGAATCTTGTTATTCCATATTTTCTACATGCATCCATCAATATTTGTGTTCCAATTATGTTTGTAGTTAAGAAAATTCCTGGGTCTAAAATTGATCTGTCAACATGAGACTCAGCTGCAAAATTCACTACAATATCAAATAACTCTTTCTCAAATAACTGCATAACAAATTCTCTATCACTTATATCGCCTTTAACAAAAATGAAATTAGGTTCACTGATAATTTTTTCAAGAGTATGCATACTACCAGCATAAGTTAAATTATCTAAGACTACTATTGAATATTCTTTATATTTTTCAACCAAGTAATGGCTGAAATTTGAACCTATAAAGCCTGCACCACCTGTAACTAATATTCTCATTATATATCTCCTTTTAAAATATTATAGTAAATTTTCTTTAACCCATTTAGAGTATTTTGTAATTGCTTCAGATAAACTATATTTTGTTGAATACCCTAATTCATCAAACGTGTTACGAAAGTCGAATTTAGTAAAATCAATAAAAGTATCATCATTGAAAACTCCAAAATTTATTTTAGAACTTGAGTTCAAGCGCTTCTTTGAAATTAAAATTAGTTCTTTGAGGGTCTTGGGATTTTCAGTCCCAATATAATACAGTTTGTTTATTTTTCCATTATCAATTATTAACTTGATTTCATTAATTGCATCTTCAATATAAACCCAGTCATATAAATCTTCTCCGGTAACTAAATTCAATTCTTCGTTTTTAATTAAAGACTTAATAAAAAAATTAATACTCCTATTAGAATAATCTTCATGCCCAAATACATTTGAGATTAATAAACCATTAAAAACTATATTTTCTCTATTGCAAATGGTCATACACATTCTTCTTGCAGAGAACTTTGCAGCACCATAAATACTGTTCAATAGAGTAGAATTTTGAACATTGTTAAAAAGAAATTCATGAAATGAATCAGCAAATACAAATTTCTTACACCCTAACAAAGATGATTGTTTTGCTGCCTCACAAGAATATAACACATTTTGCAACTGAACATTGTAATCATTTGTCAGATTTCCATATCCATACCAAGCTAAATGTACAAAGGCATCGTATTCATAATAAGGAATCATTTTCGATAATTCTTCATATTCGTCTAAATTAATTCTCTTAACTTCTAAATTTGTATGCTCAATATGCATTTTTGATTCCTTATGGATAAGTGCTATCACATAATAATCATTATCAAGCATTCTTTTTACTAAATTTATACCAATAAAGCCATTTGCTCCTGAAATAATAATTTTTTTCATATTTCACCTCAAAATTTTATATCTAATTGATCAAGTAATTTTGCATTCATGTCTTTTTTAGAAATATTTGTGATGGTTTCTTTTATCTCTAAATTAATTGAACTGTCAAGAAAACTAATAGATCGAGCATATTCTTCATCATATTCTTTATTAAATTTATACGCTACTTCTGTATTATCTTCTAAAGTTATATATGCATGCCCAAACCCAGCTGGAATATAGATTTGTTTCCTATTCATTCTTGAAATTTCAATTGATATCCATTGTTTATATGTTTTGGATTCTTTTCTCAAATCTATAATAAAGTCAAGGATGCTACCACTTATGCACCAAACTAGTTTATCTTGAGCTTTTGGATGAATTTGACAATGAATCCCTCTAAAAGTTCCTGCAAAATGAGAAAATGCTAGGCTGTCTTGAATAAAATCTATTTTAAAACCCATGATATCTTCCCAGATTATCTTTGAGAACGTTTCTACAAAGTATCCTCTATCATCTTCAAAATATTGAGGTTGTAAAATTAATACTTTACCAAATTTAGTTTTAATTATATTCATGATTAAAATATTCTGAGATTACTTTAGTAATGTAATCAATTTTCTTATTTGTTATTCCAGGATATACTCCTAGCCAAAAAGTATTATTCATTACGATATCAGTATTCTTTAAATCACCAATAACTCTATATCCAGTCCCATTAACTCTCATTTCATCAAAAGCAGGATGCTTTATAAAGTTTCCTGCAAACAAATTTCTTGTTTGTACACCCTTTTTTTCCAAATATTTTGTAATGTGGTTTCTGTCAACCTGTTCTTTACAAGTTATCAAAAAACCAAACCATGAGGGTTTAGAATTCTCACTACGTTCAGGTAAAATAAATTTTTCTTCAAACTGTTTAAACTGTGAATAAATATAATCAAAATTTTCACGTCTTCTGTCTATTATAGTTTGCAGTTTATCTAATTGTGCTACTCCAATAGCTGCCTGCATTTCAGTTACTTTTAAATTATAACCAAAATGAGAATAAACATACTTGTGATCATAACCAGTTGGTAATTCTCCATCCTGCCTTGTAAACCTATTGTTACATGTATTATCTACTCCAGGAGGACATGCGCAATCTCTTCCCCAATCCCTTATTGATTTTGCAATTTTATATAGTATTGAGTTTGATGTGTATACTGCACCACCTTCACCCATTGTCATATGATGAGGAGGATAAAAACTTGATGTACCTAAATCTCCAATTGTTCCAGTATATTTATTTTCACCATCCAAATTATATTGACTACCTAATGCATCACAGTTATCCTCAATCAACCATAGTTTATTTTTATCACAAAATTCTTTAACAGCTTTTAAATCAAAAGGATTTCCTAATGTGTGTGCAATAATTACAGCTTTTGTTTTTTTTGAAAGTGCTTGTTCTAACATTTTCACATCAATATTATATTGAGGAATAGTTATATCAACAAAAACTGGAATTGCTCCAAATTGTATTAATGGATTTATTGTAGTTGGAAATCCAGCAGCGACAGTTATAACTTCATCACCCCTATTAATCCTTCTATCTTTTAGCAAAGGTGAAGTTAAAGTCATAAAAGCTATTAGATTAGCACTAGATCCTGAAGTTGTTAACAGACTTCTTTTTACATTTAAAAATTTTGCCAATTTTTTTTCAAACGTATCATGGTAATTACCACCAGCTAATCTAAAATCTAATGCAGTATCAACAATGTTTATCATCTCTTTTTCATCATGTAATATTCCACCATATTGAATGTAGTCACCCTCTATGTAATCTTTATGTACAAAATTTTCTTTGTAATATGCTCTTACTAAATCGAATATTTCTTCTTTTTTAATCATTTTATCACTCCTTATTTTTTTCCTGTTACATTTTAAATAAATATATTTTTCTTAAAGTATTAAGTTCTTTTTGAAAAATAAATACAATCATTACAAAAGCATAGGCTGAATAAATCATTCCTGTTACAAGATGATTTCCCAGAATATTCACGGTATAAGACATAGTAATCGTTAAATTATTATTATTGTTATAAAGTTGGGATACCAGATCGCTGAGTATGTTTTTATTTTGAATTTTAATTTTGCTTCCTCACCAACAAAATTTTTAAAAATCGGAAATGCCAAGAATATATATACATCAACTCATACTAATAGAAATTATGTAAGATTATATGTTGCTTTAAATCTTTTATAATATTAATTGTATAATTATTTTATTAAAAATACAATAATATTATAAATTGCCCTTCTAATAAGAATAATGAAACAATATTAAAAACTATACTAATCATATTAGAATAATTATTATCATATTTTATAAATTTATCATTATGTCCTTATCTGGTTTTTTCAGCATATTTTTCACTTCATAATATGTGGATTTTGACATCCCACATATTTTTAATAATTGATTTATCTAATAACCTATTTTTTTCCTTTAGTTCCAGAATATATCTTGCCTACTCTTTGTTTCTTAATTTTCCCTTTTCTCGACTATGTCCTTAAGTCTTTTTAAGTAATCATTTCCATTCTTAAGTCCTGAAGTTCTTCTAGTATATCTTTGTCCCGACTTAAATATTTCTTAGGATCTTTCGATTTTCTTCCTCTTCGTTCAGTTCCTAAAGCTTCTATTCCTTCTTTAATAGTATTCTTTCCCATTTGTAAAATATAGAAGGTATTATAGATTAATCGTTTTGTTTGCACATTTTAATATCGAGTTTATGATTCTAGTAAAACTTTACTGTACCAATTTAATGACACAGACTATTTTTAGCAAATAAATAATTATAGAAATTGATGAATATACTTTGTTCTATTTTCAAACAAGGTACGAAAATAAAACTTGTAAAAATACACTGACTATTGTATAATTTTATTATTCAGTAATCAAACAATTGAGGGTGAATATGATGAGCAAAAACACATTCTTTAAACCTACTACACTCTATAAAGAATTTATGATTCTCGATTTAATCGAGAAGAACAAAAACATTACACAAAGAGAAATGAGTAATTCAGTAGGAGTAGCTGTATCAATGGTGAATAATTATTTAGATGAGTATGAACAAGAAGGTAACATCAAAAGGAAACACTACTCAACTAAAACTGTTGAGTATTTGGTTACGAAAAAAGGAAAAGAAAGAAGAAAAGTTCTAAATATTTCTTACTTAGATGAATCACTTAATGTATACAAGTCAGCTAAAGAAAATGTTTTTGATTTCCTGAATCAAGTAATTAAAAGAGGATTTAAAAAAATATTATTATACGGTGCTGGTGAAGTTGCAGAAGTTTTACTTCAATCTCTTTCTGTGGATAGTAATATTCCTATTGAGGTTTTGGCAGTTATTGATGATGAAAGCAATAAGCAAGGTCATTATTTAGTTAATTCTAAAATTATTTCTTTAGATTCAATATACAAAATTGATCATGATGGTATTTTGATTTCGAGTTATACAAATAGTAAAGTTATAATGGAAAAGTTAATAGCACATAATTATGATCTGAAGAAAATTATACATTTTTTTGAATAAGATGAGGGTGATCAGTATATGAACGATAAAATCTATTTAGCTTCACCACACATGAGTGATGAAGGTTATGAAAAAGAATATGTAAAAGAAGCATTTGACACAAATTGGATTGCGCCACTTGGACCTAATATAAATGGTTTTGAAAATGAACTTGCATCTAAGGTTGGATCCAAAGCAGCTTCGGCGACCACTACTGGAACTGCTGCAATCCATCTGGCATTGAAGTCAGTTGGCATTGAACAAGGCGACATCGTATTTTGTCAATCATTGACTTTTTCGGCTACTGCCAATCCAATTATTTATGAGAAAGCAATTCCGGTTTTTATAGATAGCAACTATGAAACATGGAATATGGACCCTATTGCACTTGAAGAAGCGTTTAAAAAATACCCTGGTGTAAAAGCGGTTTTATTGGTTCATCTATACGGCCTATCTGCTGATATGGAAAAAATAATGGAAATTTGTAATAGATACAATGTACCAGTAATTGAAGATGCTGCTGAATCCTTAGGTACATATTGCAAAGGAAAACATACTGGTACTTTTGGAGAGTTTGGAATTTTTTCATTTAATGGCAATAAGATTATTACTACTTCAGGTGGTGGTATGTTAGTTTCTGATGATAAAGAAAAAATTGCAAAAACTAGGTTTTGGTCCACACAATCGAGGGATCAAGCAAGACACTACCAACATAGCGAATTAGGATTTAATTATCGTATGAGCAATGTTGTAGCTGGGATTGGGAGAGGCCAACTCAAAGTCTTAGAGCAGAGAGTGGACAAGAAAAAGTATATCTTTGAGTTTTATAAAAAAGAACTTAGCCATTTGGAAGGCTTGGAATTTATGCCTGTCAACGACTGGAATGAACCTAACTACTGGTTAAGTGTTATGACATTGAATGGTCCAATAAAACCAATTCGAGTTATGGAAGCATTAGAAGCAGAAAATATTGAATCGAGACCTGTTTGGAAGCCAATGCATTTGCAACCGTTCTTTGCAAAATATGATTTTGTTGGCGGAGATGTTAGTGAGAGTTTATTTGAGAATGGTGTATGTTTACCATCTGATACGAAGATGACAGATGGAGATCTTGAGAGAATTACAAGTATAGTAAAAGGGTTGTGGGATTAGTATTGAGAGATATTGAAAAAAAAGATTAATATTTTTATATGAAATCGTTATGCAATGAGTATAGATACTCAATGTACCAAATCAATAACTGTGGTTTGAGTATCTCCGAATACTTGAACTGATGAAGTATAATTGGATTGAGACTAATCCACAGTATATATACTATATCACTCAATATTGAGTGATTTAAACAATAAAACGAAAGGAGTAATAATTAGACATCTTTTAAGATGATTTAATTATACGTAATCACATGAAAGGAATTATTTTAGCAGGTGGATCGGGAACAAGACTTTACCCATTAACAAAAGTAACTAGTAAACAATTATTGCCAATTTACGATAAACCAATGATTTACTATCCTTTAAGCGTTTTGATGCTTGCTGGGATAAGAGAAATCTTAATTATTTCTACACCAGAAGATACCCCTAATTTTAAAAGACTTCTTGGAAACGGTGAAGACTATGGAGTTGAATTTAGTTACGCAATTCAACCTAGTCCTGATGGATTAGCTCAAGCATTTATTATTGGAGAAAATTTCATTGGAGATAGTTCAGTAGCTATGATTTTAGGAGATAACTTGTTTTATGGAAACGGATTAACAAAAAGATTAGAAATGGCTGTAGAAAATGCCGATAACGGTAAAGCAACAATATTTGGATATCATGTCCATGATCCTGAACGTTTTGGGATTGTAGAGTTAGATGACAACGGAAAAGCTATTTCTGTTGAAGAAAAACCAAAAAATCCTAAATCAAACTACTGCATTACAGGTCTGTATTTTTATGATAATAGTGTTGTAGAAGTTGCTAAAAATGTAAAACCAAGTCTTCGAGGGGAACTTGAAATAACATCTGTAAACAAAGAATATTTAGACGAAGGAAAGCTTAATGTAATTACTTTAGGTAGAGGATTCACTTGGCTTGATACTGGAACACATGAATCTTTGGTAGATGCAGCTAATTTTGTGAAGATGACATCAGAGCACCAAAACTTATTGATTTCATGCCCTGAAGAAATTGGATTTAAAAGAGGTTGGATTTCAAAAGAAGCATTAATAAAACAAGGCGAATTACTATCTAAAAACGGATATGGTAAACATTTACTATCTGTTGCACATGATGAAATAAAATATTAGGTAATCCTATGAATAAAATAGAAACTAACTTACCAGGTGTATTTGCCATATAGCCTGATGTGTTTGGACACGACAGAGGGTGGTTCTCTGAAACGTTCAATAAAAAGGAACATTATAGGAATGCATTTTCAATTAGGTGTGTATGAATAAACAACCATTATGTATAGAATACGACTTTATTAGTTCAAATATTTACTATGAAATATTCAATAGGGGTTTATACATTCCTAATAATGTATATAATAGAAAACAAAGAATAGGAGTAGTGTTAAACAAGAAATACAAATTGTTTTTCACAAAGAAAATACTATGAATATATTTGATAAAAAGGTAGCAATAAAATCTAGAACATATAGAAATAGTAAGTTTTATGATGTCAATTCTTACTTTTTATTAATAATCGAATATTATGACAATAAATAGCCATTTAAGAGAAGTAGGGAGTGAGTTTATTGGAGTTGATGTTACCAATGAATTAAACCACTTTTATTCTATTGATATTGCATATGTTTTGTCTGGACGTACAGCAATAGATTTAATAATTAAAAAGGTATTGATATCTAGGATTATAAAAGTAGCATATTTACCAGATTATTGTTGTGAATCAATGATAGAGCCTTTTATTAAAAACAATATAAAGGTGATTTTTTATAAAGTATCATTCATTCAAGGTAGGTTCTTGTGTGACATTAACCTAAATCTCAATTTTGATGTAATACTATTGATTGATTATTTTGGCACAATAAGTTCTCAACTTGAAATTATGAAAACTAAGATTAGAGATAAGAACAAAATAATTATTGACGATATGACACATTCGATTTTTTCAAGAGATATTAAGGATAGTAATTCTGATTTTTCATTTGCTAGTATGAGAAAATGGAGTGGATTCTGTGCAGGGGCAATTATTGCTAATGATTGGAACGAGAAATTTATTGTCACAAAGAATAGTACTAATAATAAATATACAAAATTAAGGAGTCAAGCTCAAGAATTGAAGTCAGAATATATTAAATATGGTAAACTTTCAAAAAAATTACATTTAGAACTATTTGCTGAAGCTGAGAGATTATTAGAGTTGGATTACCAAGAATGTTTTTTAGACTCGGAGACAGTATCAAAAATAAACCACCTTGATATATCAAGCTTAAAGTCTATCAGAGGTCGTAATGCACAAATATTAATTAGTAAATTAAGTGATTTATCCGAAATCAGTATGACATTATTTGATATTCCGAATAATTGCCCGTTATTCATACCGATTTTTGTTAAGAATGGGAAGAGAGATAAATTAAAAAGAATCTTAATAGAAAACGGATTTTATTGTCCGGTCCATTGGCCTATATCAAATCACATTGTAAAACATGATTCTTCTCTTTACGAAAATATGCTTTCTTTGATTTGTGATCAGCGCTATACAACAGATGATATGCATAGAATGAGTGATTTGATTATTAATTTTTTTAGATCGGAGGAAAAATAATGATTGAAATAATACATCTTGATGATAAACATAGATGGGATGAAGTTGCTACTCAATTTAAAAAATTCAGTGTATTTTATTTAAGTGATTATGTTGAAGCGTTTTGTTTGGAGAAAAACAACAATGCTTTTCTATTTAACTTAGTCACTGATGATTGTAAAGGTTATTGTGTTAGATTTGTGAATGAAATAAACACTGAAATTGTTAGTAAGAGTGATCTATACGATTTATCTTCTCAATATGGATATGGTGGTTTTGTTATTGAAGGAAATCAAATAACATTTTTTAGGGAATATAATAATTATTGTTTAGAAAAAAATTACATTGCAGAATTTGTTAGATTTTCATTATTTGACAATTATACTACAACATATCCGGGCAAAGTAATTATAGCAAATAGTAATGTTTATGTTGATTTGGATATTGATACAGTTGATATATATAATAAATATAAAAGAGGGCTTAAAAAAAACATTAAATCAGCTATCAAGAATGAAGTAACGATTATCATTGATAGAACTAATGATTTCTTTATAGAATTTTATGATATTTATATTAACACAATGAAAAGAAATAACGCTGAAAAAGGATATTTCTTTTCAAAAGAATTTTTTTACAAATTAATGAAGATGAACAACAATATATTTTTTGCTCATGCATTTCATAATGATATATTAATTTCAACAGAATTAGTTCTCTATGATTTGAATTATGGGTACTCATTTTTGGGGGGGACATTATCAGAATATTTTCATTTACATCCCAACCATTTATTAAAACATGAAATAATCAAGTATCTTAAATCATTAGACATTAAGAAATATATCTTGGGTGGCGGAACTTTCAAAGAAGATGGTATTTATAAATTCAAGCTAAGTTTTAATCCTACTGGTTATATAGATTTTATCGTTGGCAATTGGATTTTTGATATTCCAAGATACAAAAAGTTATGCTTGGAATCAGATAGAGAGTTTGAAGATAAACAAAAAAACTCTGAGTATTTCCCATATTACAGGAAAAGGTGAGAAAAGTAATGAATATATTATTACTAGTAATGACAGACATTAAAAACATAGATGATGGAAATATATATACAGATTTGGCCAAAGAGTTAATTAGTAAAGGATGTAAATTAACAATTATATCTCCATCGAGTAAAAATACTAATGGTTATACAAAATATGATGATTATGAAATCCTGAAATTCAAACGAGTGTCTTGGTTTCGAATAAACCAATTAAATAAAATTGCCAATATGCTCATTTTACCCCTTAAGCAAAGTAGACTCATTAGGAAATATATCCGTCATAGAAAATATGATCTTATCCTGTATAGTACACCACCTATAACAAATATTAGAGTAGTAAAAAATATGAAAAAAAAATATAATTGTAAGACATATTTAATGCTGAAAGACATATTCCCCCAAAATGCTGTTGATATTGGAATTTTAAAAAACAATTTGCATGGTAGATTATTATACAAGTACTTCAAGAGAATAGAGAAACAATTATATCAAATATCTGATTTTATAGGTTGTATGAGCAAAAAAAATATTGAATATATACTTGACGAAAACAACTATCTCGATCATAAAAAAATTGGTCTCTGTGTAAATGGAATTATTCCTTCCGTTAAAGTTGAGTTAAACAACATTGTTGACAAAAAAAAAAGCTTAAATATACCTTTAGATAGTGTCGTATTTTTCTATGGTGGTAATTTTGGAAAACCCCAGAATATTGACTTTTTAATTGAAATAATGAAAAAAAGCAAGGATTTAAAGGATAGATTTTTTATTATGTGTGGTTCAGGGACAGAATTTTCTAGATTAAATGATTTTTGTTCTTCTACAAGAATCGACAATGTAAAACTATTCGATTATTTACCAAAAGAAAAATATGATGAGCTACTAGAACTTTCTGATGTTGGTTTGGTTTTTTTAGATAAAAGATTTACAATACCAAACTATCCTTCTAGAATTCTTAATTATATGGATAATTCTAAAGCAATTTATGCAGCTACTGATACAACCACTGATATTCGAGAATTGATAATTGAAGAGGATATAGGGTGGTGGATTGAAAGTTGTGACGTTATGAAATATATTGAAATGTCAAATGTGATAATAAATGAAAAAGATATTATTAGAGACAAAGGAAAAAGAGCTAGGGAATGCTTGATTACAAGGTTTCAAGCAAAGGAGTCTGCAAGACAAATTTTAGATTGGGTAAAAAGCGATGAAAATTAGCATTATGCTAAATAGAGAAGACTTATACATTATTTTTAAATTGGCTATACTAAATAGTTGCGATGTAGAATTATTCACTTATGCTAATAGATAAAACAAAACTTCTTGAATCTATTGAAGAACTAGGTTTTGAGAACATTGAACTTCTTCCTGTGTTGAAGCCAATGCACTTGCATTCATTTATAAAGGATTATAATTATATAGGATTGAATGAAGCTTAATCAATTTATAAAACTGGAGTTTGTTTACCAAATGCTTCAAAATTTAGTTTAATGAATTATCACTTATAGTAAGAATATTATTAAATATTATAAAAGGAGATGTGATTTGATTGAAATATGAAGAGATAAAGAAAATTATATGCGATTTTGAAATTTCTGATTTGACAGAACTTGAAATCAATTTTAATGACATCAGTATCAAAATGAAAAAGGATGTTAATAAGGAAATTGAAAATAAAAAGCTTAAAGTTGAAAATGGAAAAAACGAAGAATGGATTCGGTCAAAAGTAGTCGGAATATTTAAACTTAATCATATTAATCCAATTAATATTAAACTTGGGACTCATGTCAAATTAGGTGATACTCTTTGTTACATAGATACAATGAAATTGACTACAGAGATAAAATCTCCAGTTGATGGTATTATTAGAGAAATCATTTTTAAAGACGGTGATGTGGTTGGGTTTGAAGATATATTACTGAAAATTGAAATAGCAAAGGTGAGTAGATGAAAAAAATTCTTGTAGCAAATAGAGGAGAAATAGCATTAAGAATTATTCGAGCTTCAAAGGAATTAGGCTATCTAACGGTTGCAATCTACTCAAAGATTGATTTCAATAGTTTACATGTTCAATTGGCTGATGAGTCGATTTGTATTGGTGAAAATCATCCATCAAAAAGTTATCTAAATATGGAGAATATTGTAGGTGCTGCATTAGCTTTGAATTGTGATGCAATCCATCCAGGATACGGATTTTTGTCAGAAGATTCATTTTTTTCAGAGTTAGTCGAAAAAGCAGGATTGGTTTTTATTGGACCGAACTATAGGGTCATGAAAGAATTAGGAGACAAAATTAGTGCTAAAAAAAATGCTGAAGCTCTAAATATTCCAGTAATCCCATATTTGTGTGAATCTAATTTTAGTGAATTAGCAGATAAGCTTGGTGGTGAATATTTTCCATTTCCAGTGCAACTTAAGATATCAAATAGTGGTGGTGGAAAAGGTATTAGAAAGATAAATAGTAGAGATGAGTTTAATGACTACCTAAAAAACATTTTGGATTACCAGGCAAATAATGAAGAAAATAAAAATGTATTTGTAGAGAAGATAATACTAAATTGCAAACATATTGAAATTCAATTAATTTCTGATAAGTACGGGAACATGATATGTTTAGGTGAAAGAGATTGTTCAATTCAAAAGAATAATCAAAAATTAGTTGAAGAGAGCCCTGTGACAGGTCAATACAAAGAAATAATTAGGGACCTGGTTGACGCTTCAAAAAAATTATTGAATCATACTAAGTATGAAGGCTTGGGAACAGTTGAATTCTTAGTTGATTCGAATCTTAATTTTTATTTTTTAGAAGTAAATCCAAGATTACAGGTTGAGCATACTGTAACTGAGATGATTACTGGAATAGATTTAGTAAAGGAACAGATTCGAATCGCATTTGGAAGTGTGTTGAGATATAAACAATCTGACGTAATAAAATCAGGGCACGTAATTGAGGTAAGAATAAATTTATCTTCTAATACTAAATCAACCAAAATCAAGGATTTGGTATTCCCTGGAGGAAATGGTGTTAGAATAGATACTCATATTTACTCTGGTTATGATTGCCCAGTATATTATGATTCTTTGTTAGCTAAATTAATTGTTAAAGGTGAAAACAGAGAAGAGGCTATATCTAAAATGAATGTGGCATTACAACAATTTATAATTAGAGGTATTGACACAAATATTGAAGATCAATATGAATTGATTCATTTTGAAAAATTCATAGATAATTCATATTTTACCAATATACTAGAAAGTGTTAACAAATTTAAGGAGATACAGAATAATGAATAAAATGTTTCTTGAAAGACAATCATTCCTAAAAGAATTCCATAATAAGATTAAAAAATCCCAATTAAGTCAAACTGAATCTAATTTAAAAAAAGATTTTATTAATTGTGGAAAATGTGGAAAGGAATATCATATCGACTCTTTGAATGACAACTTATTTGTTTGTGAATCATGTGACTTTCATTTCAGAATCAACGCTAGACAAAGAATTGATATTACATTGGATCAGTACTCTTTTGTAGAATTTTACAAAAATATAGAAAGTGTTAATTTATTGGAATTTCCAGGATATGATGAGAAGTTAGATAAATATAAGGAACTAACAAATGAAAATGGTGCATTTATTTGTGGGGAAGGAACTATAAATGGTGTACAAATATCAATAGGTGTTTTGGATAGTTATTTCATGATGGGTAGTATGGGTAGTGTGGTTGGTGAAAAGGTTACTAGATTAATTGAGCATTCAAACGATATGTCATTGCCACTAATTATATTTTCTGCTTCAGGCGGAGCAAGAATGCAAGAAGGTATAATATCATTGATGCAGATGGCAAAGACAAGTTCTGCAATCAGGGTTTATTCTCAAAATAAGGGATTGTTTATCAGTGTTCTTACAAATCCAACAACAGGAGGAGTAGCCGCAAGTTTTTCTTTTCTGGGCGATTATCATATTGCTGAAACGGGTGCACTAATAGGCTTTGCTGGGCAAAAAGTTATAAAACAAACTATAGGGCAAGAATTACCCGACTTTTTTCAAACAGCAGAATTTCAGCTTAAGAAAGGATTTGTTGATATGGTAGTCAATCGAAATAGAATAAAAGGACTTATTATACAAATTTTAAAAATACATGGATACAAAGGGAATTGTAATGATGTTAAATGATCCTTGGGAAATTGTAAAAAGAGCTAGAGATATGAATAGAATTAGCACGGTTGAAATTATTGAATCTTTATTGTCTGACTTTATTGAGCTTCATGGGGATGCACTTTACGCAGATGATTCTTCAATAATTGGAGGTATTGGTTTACTGAATGATATTCCAGTAACAATTATTGCAACAAGAAAAGGGAAAACAATTAGTGATAGAGCTGATAACAACTACGGAATGCCACATCCTGAAGGATATAGGAAATCAATTCGATTAATGAAACAGGCTGAAAAGTATAAAAGGCCAGTAATAACAATTATTGATACACCTGGTGCATATCCAGGAGTTGAAGCTGAAAAAAGAGGTCAAGCAGTAGCAATTGCAAAATCACTTTTTGAAATGAGTGGTCTTGAAGTACCGATAATAAATATAGTTTTAGGTGAAGGAGGAAGTGGAGGAGCGTTGGCAATAGGTGTTGCAGACAAGATATATATGTTTGAAAATGCAATATACTCAGTTATTTCACCTGAAGGATTTGCTACTATTTTATTCAACGATTCTAAACTTGCTCCTAAAATTACTAAGCATATTAAACTTACATCAAGAGATTTACTAAATTATAATATCGTCGATGAGATAATTTATGAAAAGGAGCTGAATACTGACTATGGATCATTCATTGAAAAACTAAAAAGTAAAATTCTGTTAGATATTTGTGATTTAGAAAAATATAGTTCTAAAGAATTGTTAATCAAAAGGTATTCTAAATTTAGGAAGATAGGTACATATTTTGAAGAATAGTGATAACCTTAATAACCAAAATATTATTGTTTTTGAATCAATAGATTCAACTAATTTATATTTGAAGAACAATTATTGCAAACTTAAGAATAACACAATTGTAAGATCAAATTTTCAAACAAGTGGTTATGGTAAAGTATATAAAAAATGGGAATCCAGTTATGGAGAAAATCTCTTATTATCAATATTAAAAAAACGCGGAATTATTGGCAACGTTTGCACAAGAGTTTGTATAGCATTGATAAGGGTCCTAGAGAAGTATGGGATTAGCACTAATTTCGAATTTCCAAACGATATTTATTTTAAAAAAAAAAAATTGCTGGAATTCTAATTGAGCAAATCCATGCTGAAAATGGTACGATTATTACTGTTATTGGTATTGGACTTAATGTTAATCAAACTTTATTTGATGAGAAAAATGCTGTTTCAATGAGAAATATACTTAAAAATAAAATTGATATTAATGAAGTGTTTGAATGTTTACTGTTTGAATTGAATATAAGTGAATTGGTGTGATATGTCAAACTTAAAGACTATCGCAATGTTGTAGAGACATTCAATGTGGATATATTAATATAAACTAAGAAAGGGAGTAACAAAATTGACTATTTTTTGCAAAAACAAGAATTCAAACAGTGAAATTGGAATTTATTTAAAGTACTTAAAGAGGTTTTTTGACTTTGTGTCATCACTTATGGGTATAGTAATATTAATACCAGTGCTGATTATTATTTCAATTTTAGTTAAATTCAATCTAGGTAGTCCTATTTTTTTCAAACAAGAAAGACCTGGAGAAAATGAAAAAACATTTACAATGTATAAATTTAGAACTATGAAAAATTTTAATTCTGATAAATTTAGATTATTACCTGACTCAAAAAGACTAACAAAATTTGGCAAATTTTTGAGAGCATCTAGCTTAGATGAATTGCCTGGTTTATTTAATGTATTAAAAGGAAACATGAGCCTAGTTGGACCAAGACCACTATCAATAAAATATTTGCCTTTCTATACAGACGAAGAAAGAAATAGACACTCTGTTAAACCAGGTTTGACAGGATTGGCACAAGTTAATGGGAGGAACTCAATCACTTGGGAAGAAAAGTTTGCTTATGATATTATGTATATCCAAAAAATTAGGTTTTATTTAGATGTCAGTATAATTTTCAAAACAATTTACAAGGTTATTATAAGGTCAAATATTGGACAAGCTGAAGAGGCACCAAAAAGTTTACATATAATAAGAAAAAATTTTATTGGAGGTAAAAAATGATATATATATATAAAGATATTTTTCTTAGGGCTATCGAAGAAAATGATTTAGAACTGCTTAAAGAAATGATTAATGACCCACTAATCGAAATAATGACTGGCGGATATTCATACCCTGTTTCTTCTTTACAACAAAGAATTTGGTATGAAAATGTATTAGTTGATAATGATGATTTAAGGTTGATTATTGAAACAAAAAATGATGGAGCTGTGGGAATCGTTATGCTTACTAATATTGATTGGAAGAATAGAACAGCAGAATTCCACTCTAAAATAAAAACAACTGGAAATTTAAGAGGTAAAGGTTTAGGTACTATGGCAACAACAGCCATAGTTAAATATGGGTTTGATCACTTAAATTTGAAATTAATTTATAGTACAATAATTGAATATAACAATGCTTCTCAAAGAGTAAAAGAGAAATGTGGGTTTGTTAAAGATGGTGTATTGAGAAATCGGATATTTAAAAATGGGGAATATCATAATGTTACAATATGGTCTATTCAAACAGGTGAATTAATAGAGTCATAAAATCGGTGATATTGAAACTTAATATTGGAAGTACTCAAAAATCAATATAACTTCAAAGGAGATCTTTGCATTATTATTGAATGGTTGAGTAAGTAATGGAATTAACAAATATTTCCTAAAAAATATTTAGACACAAATTATTCTGTATCAAACTTATAAAATGTAATAATTAATCATTTTAATGAAAAGGAGACTCAAAATCATGTTTGAAGATAAAGTATTATTAATTACCGGTGGAACGGGTTCTTTTGGGAATGCAGTTATGAAGAGATTCTTGACCTCCAATTTGCGAGAAATTAGAATTTTTTCAAGAGATGAAAAAAAACAAGAAGATATGAGGAAACTTTACAATAATAATAAACTGAAATTTTATATTGGAGATGTTCGAGATTTATCAAGTTTAAAAAATGTAATGTATGGAGTGGATTATATTTTTCATGCAGCAGCTCTAAAACAGGTACCATCATGTGAATTTTTCCCACTTGAGGCAGTTAAAACAAACATTATCGGAACTGATAATGTCCTAACTGCAGCAATAGATGCCGGTGTAAAAAAAGTAATCTGTTTGTCAACTGACAAGGCTGCATATCCCATTAATGCAATGGGAATATCGAAAGCAATGATGGAGAAAGTATTTATTGCTAAATCAAAAGTTGTGAATTCTGATGAGACACTTATATGTGGTACTAGATATGGTAATGTTATGGCATCTAGAGGTTCTGTTATTCCATTATTCATAAATCAAATTATGGAAGGAAAACCTTTGACTATAACTGATCCTAATATGACAAGGTTCCTGATGAGTTTAGACGAAGCTGTTGAGCTTGTAGTATTTGCTTTCAAGAATGCTTCGGCAGGAGATATCATGGTTCAAAAATCTCCCTCAACTACTATAAGAGATTTGGCTCAAGCAATTACTGAATTATTTTCTTCTAATACTGAGATTAAGATTATAGGTACAAGACATGGTGAAAAATTATATGAGACTTTACTGACGAAAGAAGAATTTCTAGTTGCAACAGATATGGGAGATTTTTATAGAGTGCCAGCTGATAAAAGAGATTTGAACTATGATAAGTATTTTTTGAAGGGTGAATATAAACTATCGGGAGATGAAGAGTATAATTCTCATAATACACGGAGATTAAACATTAGTGAGATAAAAGAAAAATTATTAGAATTAGATTATGTTAAAAATGCTTTAGCTGGATTTATACTCCCATGAGAATTTTGACAACTGGTTCTAAAAGAATTGTGGGCAAAGATTTAATTGTTAAATTAAGAAGCAGAAGCTATAAATCAATATTCGAGTATGATAATGATTCTCATTTAGAGTATATAAATAGGACTGAAAGGAATGTGCGATATGAATGTTTCCATTGCGATGACAACTTATAACGGCGAAAAGTACATAAAAGAACAGCTTAATTCGATTTTAGTCCAACTTCTGGAAAATGATGAGATTGTCATTTCTGATGATGGTTCTAGTGATAACACTCTTAATATATTGAATGAATTTTCCAGAGATAAAAGGATTAAGATATTTAGGAATGATAGATTAGGGTTTGTTAAAAATTTCGAGTTTGCAATAAATAAATGCGAAAATGACATAATTTTCATATCTGATCAAGATGATATTTGGTTTGATAATAAAATAAATATGGTAAAAGAAACATTTAAAAATAAGAAGTGCAGCTTGGTGCAACATAATGGATACAAGTATTATAGTGGAAATAAAATAAATAATGATATCTTGATAAAGAATATGGGTCATGGCATATTTAAAAACATAATAAAAAGCAGTTATTGTGGATCCTGTATGGCATTTAAGAAAGATTTTAGAATATCTTTTAGTCCATTTCCTAAGAATTTAGATGCATATGATCAATGGATTGGGCTTATAGCTGAGAAGGAAAAAACATCCGTTTTTATTGACGACGTTTTAATCTTCCATAGACTTCACGAAAATAACGTTACAAAGAAGTTGCCTTTTATTAAAAAAATAATTTTTCGTTTGAATTTAATGTTTAATTATGTGCATTTTTTCATCGTAAAAAAAAGTAGTAGGATAAAATGAAGATTGTTCATTTGACTTTAACTGGACCTGTAACTGATGGGCTTTCATATCAAGACAATTTGTTGACTAAATATCATAAGAGAAATGGGAATGATGTTACTGTAATTACATCAAAGTATGTTTACAATAAAGTAGGAATTTTGGAAAGAATAAACAAGTCAAAGTATTATAACAAAGATGGAGTTTACATGATTCGGCTAAACATTAAAAATAATAGAAGTTTAAATTTCAAATTTAAAAGGTTTGAAAAAATTATCGATACACTTGCTAATGAAAAACCCGATATGCTTTTCATTCATGGTTTACAATTTTTGGATGTTCGAAAAATAAAAGCTTATCTGAAGAGCAATGACAATATAATATCGTTTGCAGATAATCATGCTGATTTTTCAAATAGTGCTAGAGGATTTTTGTCAAAGTTTGTTTTACATAAAATAATTTGGAAATTTCATGTAAACCTTATTGAGCCATATCTATATAAGATATATGGTGTTTTGCCAGCTAGAGTTGAATTTATGAATAAAATGTATAAAGTGAATGCGAAAAAACTAGATATACTATACCTAGGAGCAGATGATGATATTCTTAAAAAAGTAAAGATGAAAAATAAGGATTATTATCGTCAAAAATATGGCATAGTAGATACAGATTTTTTAATTGTAACTGGTGGGAAAATTGATTCTGCAAAATTACAATTGATAGATTTTTTAAAAGCAATAAACATATTAAAAAAAAGCAAAATAAAAGTTTTAGTTTTTGGTTCTGTTCAGGATGATATTTTTTTTGAATTTTCAAAATTATTAAATGATAATGTCAGGTATATTGGGTGGCTTTCTAATATTGAAGCTTATGAGGTTTTCAATGCATCTAATCTTGTAGTATTTCCAGGGAGGCATTCGGTTTATTGGGAGCAAGTTGTTGCTTTAGGGATACCGATGTTTGTAAAGTTTTGGAAAGGTAGCACTCATATTGATATCGGCTCTAATTGTAAATTTTTCTACAAAGATTCAATTGATGAATATATGGAGATGATAAATTCTATTACAAACAATCAGAGTAATTATCTCGAAATGTTGAAGGGTGCTATAAGTTTAAAAAAGGAAGAGTTTAATTATTCGCAGATTGCTTTAAAAAATTTGGAAGATTACAACAAAGCACAAGAGAGATAATGTGATTATAACACGAATTAAAACTTGTTATAGTATATTTGATTCAACTCTGAAATTAAATAATATCACCTCGAATAATCCCCGATATTAAGATTATTATTTAAAATAGTGAGTTAGTTGCTTTAGATATAATTACGAAAAAAAGAGAAATGATTTACAATTTGTTTCACCAATTTAAGAGCAAGAATATTAATAAGAGGTGTGAGATATGAATGTATTAGTAACTGGGAGTTCAGGATTTATAGGAAAGAATTTAATAATTAGTTTGAAGGAAAAGATTAATGACATAATCATATTGGAGTTTGATATAGAAAATACAATCGAGGAATTGTATTCAAGTATAAACAGTGCTGATTATATATTTCATTTAGCTGGGATTAATAGACCTCTGACAAATGATGAATATTATAAAGGAAATGTTGATTTAACGAAATTGTTATGTGATATTGTAGAGAAAACAAATCGAAACATTCCGATTACTGTAAGCAGTAGCACTCAAGCAACTATTGAAAATGACTACGGTAATAGTAAAAAGTTAGCTGAAGATTACCTTTTTAAATATTCGAAGAGAACAAGTAACGAAGTCAATGTATATAGATTACCCAATGTTTTTGGGAAATGGTGTAAACCAAATTATAATAGTGCTGTAGCTACGTTTTGTCATAACATAGCAAATGATTTGCCAGTCATTATTAATGATAGGGACTATATAATTACTTTAGTTTATATTGATGATGTAATTGCTGAATTCATGAATGTATTAGATGGAAAACAAAACAAGGTTTCTAATTTTTGTGATATTCCAGTTGCTGATAAAGCAAAATTAGGAGGTATTGTTGATTTAATCTATTCATTTAGAGATAGCAGACTTACTAAAATGGTACCCAATATGTCCAATGGCTTTCAAAAGAAGCTTTATTCAACTTATTTAAGTTACTTGCCAAAAAAAGAATTCTCATATGAATTAAAGATGAACAATGATAATAGAGGTTCTTTTACTGAATTCTTGAAATCAAATGATAGAGGACAAGTCTCCGTTAATATATCAAAGCCTGGTATTGTAAAAGGAAATCATTGGCACCACACTAAAAATGAAAAATTCATGGTTGTTTTTGGTCGGGGTGTAATAAGATTCAGAAATGTACTAGACGATGAAATTATTGAATATCTTGTATCAGGGGAAAAATTGCAGGTAGTAGATATTCCGGTAGGTTACACACATAACATTGAAAATACTGGAAATACAGATATGGTCACTATTATGTGGGCTAATGAAATATTTAATCCAGAAAAACCAGACACATTTTATTTGGAGGTTTAATATGAAAAAACTAAAAGTAATGACCGTTGTTGGAACTAGGCCTGAAATTATTAGGTTATCTGCAGTGATTAATAAATTGAATTCATCTGACGCAATTGATCACATTTTAGTGCATACTGGCCAAAATTATGATTATGAGTTAAATGAAATCTTTTTTAAAGACTTTAGTCTTGAGAAACCAGACTATTTCTTAAATGCTGCAACTGGGACAGCTATTGAAACTATAGGCAATATTTTGATTAAGATTGATCCTATTTTTGAAGAAGTAAAACCAGATGCATTTCTAGTTTTGGGGGATACTAATAGTTCTTTAACTGCTATAGCTGCAAAACGCAGGCACATACCAATATTTCATATGGAAGCAGGAAATAGATGTTTTGATCAGAGAGTTCCTGAAGAAACAAACAGAAAAATAGTTGATCATATATCAGACATAAATCTACCGTATAGCTCTATTGCAAGAGAATATCTCTTAAGAGAAGGTTTTCCTTCAGATAGAATCATAAAAACTGGAAGTCCAATGTATGAAGTATTGAACTCAAGAAAAGAAGATATTAAGAATTCAGATGTATTAGAAAGACTAGGTCTTGAAAAAGAGAAGTACTTTGTTATATCTGCTCACAGAGAAGAGAACATCAGCTCTGAAGAGAATTTCACGGATTTAGTATTGAGCTTAAATACGATTGCAGAAAAATATCAAATGCCGTTAATACTGAGTACACATCCAAGAACTAGAAAAATGATTGAGTCAAAAGGGGTTGAGTTTAATCCGTTAATTAGGGCAATTAAACCACTTGGTTTTAACGATTATGTGAAACTTCAAAAGTATGCTAATGTAGTATTAAGTGATAGTGGAACGATTAGTGAAGAGTCGTCAATTTTAGGCTTTAAAGCACTTAATATTCGACAAGCCAATGAAAGACCAGAAGGAATGGAAGAAGCATCTGTGATGATGGTAGGTCTTAAGAAGGATAGGATTCTTCAGGGGTTAGAAGTGCTAGAGACACAAGAAAAGGATACCTTAATGTTAGTTGGAGACTATAGTATGATTAATGTATCTGAGAAGGTATTGAGGATTATTTTGTCTTACACAGATTATGTAAATAGAGTTGTTTGGGGAAACGGCAATTGAGCATAATGTTTATAAAAGGCAAAAAAAATATTGAATATAAGCAATGTAAAAGTTTTAGGTTTTAGTTCCGTTCAGAATGCTATTTTTTCTGAGTTTTCAAAATTATTAAATAAAAATGTTTAGTATATTGGATGGTTTTCTAATATTGAAGTTTATGAGCTTTTTTATACTTCTAACCTTGTAGTGTTTTCAGGAAATCATTCGTTTTATTGAGAACGTATTATCGTTTATGGGATTCCTATATTTGTAAACATTGAGACGGGATCACTTATATTGATATTGGGTTCAATTGCGAATTTTTCTACAAGGATTCAATTTAAGAATATATAGATATGAGGAATTCTATTTCAAACAACCAAAGTACTTATTTAAGAATGTTTGAGGGTGCAAGAAGTTTGAAAAAAAAGTTTCTTCTATTCATGTATTGCTTATAAAAATTGGAAGGTTACAATGACAGAAAAGAGAGATAAAATGATTATCACAATAATTATACCTTATTTTAATACACTTGATTCAACCTTGGAATTGCTAAATAGCATCCCAAATAATCCCAATATAGAGATTATTATTGTAGATGATAAAAGCGAGATAAAAATTGATGAAAGTTTATTAAGAATATTTCCTGATAGAAGAATAATCTATTTAGAGAATAAAACTAACAAGAAGGGTGCAGGAACTTGTAGGAATATTGGAATTAGAAATGCTTCTGGAAAATGGATTATTTTTGCTGATTCAGATGATTTATTCGTACAAGATTTTTACGATCTAATTGAAGTTTATTTTTCAATAAATTATGATGTTGTATTCTTTCCGCCTACCAGTAAAAACTTTTCAATTAATAAAATATCAACTCGCCATATATATTATACTGAGATATTAAAAGATTATAAAAATAATTGTAAGTTTAAAAATGAAATTAAAATAAGATATCAATTTTATGGCCCATGGTCAAAACTTATTAGGAGAGAATTTCTCGTTAGAAATAGCATATATTTTGACGAAGTAATTGCTTCAAATGATATTTTGATGTCGGCTAAAATTGGCTATTATATGGAAAAATTTGCAATATCAGATGATACTATTTATTCAATCACAAGAAGGGGTGGCAGCTTGACTACAAATTTTTCTCTTGAAATCTTTCAATCAAGGTTTACTGCATTTATTAATTACTCCAATTTTTTAAAGAAAAGATTAAGTAAAAAAGAATTAAGAATTATTAATCTTAATGGGTTCTCTTTCATTGTGAATTCTGTAAAATATAAGTTTGGAATTAGGTGTTCGTTAAGAATAATGAAAATATTGATTGTAAATCATATTAGTATTTTTAATATGAAAATATTTAATCCATATTTATTGTATATTCATCTAAAAAAAGGGAAAAATATAGTCAATTAGTAAGTATATAAAATAGAATGTTTTCAAATAGAGGTGTCATATGAAACTACTTATCATAAGCAATACTAAGAATAGTCTATTTATTAGACTCATCTATCATTTTTTTCAAGTTAATAATCTAGTTGCCATTTCAATATCTATTGGAATAAATATTTGGTTGTATTATTTTGGCTTCTACAAAGGTTATGAAATATTTGATATATTGATATCTATTTTTCTGCTTTTTACTCTATTTTCCATATTATTGGGAAAATATATTGATCTTTCATTATTCCTCTTTTTTCTTTCATTCCCCCTTGTGAATTTTTTGATATTCAAATCGCAACCTGTGGGTATTGTAATATTTGGAGTGCTAATTAATTGGACACTAATTCATATGATAATAATAATATATAAGTTTCGTTACATCCCGAAAATTAGATTTCATTTTAATCTTGTAACAATAACTGTTATATTTATTATTATATTTAGCTCAATATTTTCAATTACCAATTCATTACAATCATATGTTGCTCTAAATAGTATACTATACGGATTTATATTGCCAATATTTATTTATTATTATTTTCGAAATCGAGCTATCACTAAAAATTTCCTTGATGATTTTTTAGACATTAGTATTCTTTCTTTTGTAATATTAAATTTGGTATTTATTAGTTTTGCTCTTCTTGGACTAATAGGTGTTGATATTTATGATTCAAGATATTCTGGTTTTGTAAATAGTCCAAATACTTTCGCGCCTTGGGCATTAATTATTCTTTCTTTTATTTTTATGAGGATTAAGCAAAATAAATTCAGTTTATTATATTTATTTAGTATGGTATTTACGATATTTTTAATTTTACTAACAGGTACAAGAGCCGCATTAATTCTTATGTCCCTAATATTAATGTATTTTACAGTATTTAAGAATTTGACAAGTATATTTTCAATTATTAAATGGATATTATACTTTTCTTTGTTTTACTTGGTACTTACATTTATAGTTAATGATGTTATGGATTTATTAGTATTTCAAAGATATGTAGAATACGGGTTTTCCTCAGGAAGAATTGAAATTTGGAAGCAAAGTATTGAATATATTTCCAGCAAGAATTACTATTTTTATGGAACTGGTATGGGCAACTTTTTGTTTTCAACATATAGTACAATTGGCAGAAGTACGCCACATAATTCCATACTGAATCTTGCAGTATCAATTGGTTTGATCAGTTCAGTTTTGTATCACGTTTTCATTGTTTCACACTTGATTAATAACAAATCAAGCAGAGCATCGTTTGATTACAAATTCATCATACTGATAATTTTAGCATATATGGTATTTGAAACTTTTGAGCCTATGTACTTTGATAGGCAGGATCCCGCTTTGTTTTTAGTTAATGATATTATGATAAATAGCATGAATACAAATATATATGTAATACTGAGTTGGGCAATTTTGGGTATTTCAAGTAAAGTGAGGTCCAATAGTGAGTGATGAAAAATACTTGACAGAACAAAATAAGATTACAAAAGGATTGAAATATAATTTCATTGATGTTTTTTTTAAGGAGATAATTCAGTTTGTTATTAAGATAATCTTAGCTCGATTATTGATGCCTGAAGATTTTGGAATTATGGGTATGGCAATTATATTTACTGGTTTGATTAATACATTTAGCGAGTTGGGATTTGGTTCTGCTTTAATTCAAGTTAAGCAAAAAGATATCGATTCTAGATATTATACCACTATTTTCACTATTAACTTCGTGCTGAATATTATACTATATATTTTTGTTTACTTTGGATTATCTAAATTTGCAGCAATATTTTATGAGAATTCAAATCTACTTTATATAATACGTATATTAAGCTTGCCTTTGCTAATAAACTCTTTTGTAATGATAAATAAAGTTGTTTTGATTAGAGAAATGAATTTTAAACCTTTTACAATTGCTGGCATTATTTCATCATTATTTTCTGGTATTATTGCAATTTTGTTAGCATTTAACGGATATGCATACTGGAGTCTAGTGATTCAATCTGTTGTTTCTTCGTTTTTACTTGCAGTTGTTATTACTTTGTACTCTAAATGGAAGATTAAATTCGGATTTAATAAAGACATTTTTAATAAAGTTTTTGGTTTCAGTTTTTTTATCGCACTTTATAAATTTTTTAGTTATATTACAAAAAATATTGATTATTTTATTGTTGGAAAATTGTTAGGAGATTTTTCTTTAGGTATATATACCTTGGCTTTTATATTAACTGATACTTTTAGAAGTAAAATTTCAGATATAACAAACAAAGTATATTTTCCAGCTATGAGTCGTGTTCAAGATAATATTAAACACATAAAAGATTATTATTTAAAATCAGTCTCATTTAATACCTTCTTTATTTTTCCAATAATGATATTTGAGATTATTTATGCCGAGAGTATAGTTTTGCTTTTTGGTGAACAATGGACAAATGCAATTCTACCCTTACAAATAATATCTATTGCAGTGATTATTCATATATTTGGAGGATCAACAGGTTCAGTCTTCAGAGCACTTGGAAAACCAAAAACTGAATTTTACATATATCTGGTAAAAACTATTACTATCACTGTTCCAGCAATAGTTATTTTGACTAACATGTACGGCATAGTAGGTAGTGCTATTGCAGTTTTGATACATAAAATTGCAGGTAGAATTATTTTCCAAATGTATATGAAGAAGATTATTGGATTAAAGTTTAAACGTATCATTAAAAATTTAAAACCAATTTTATTGAGTTCATTAACAATGGCTTTGTTCCTTCTATTAATGAATATTATGCTTAACAGTAATATTTATATTTTAGTGCTCGTAGTATTTGTTGGGTTTATAACTTACATTAGTTCTTATATATTATATAGCGGTAAAATTTCATTTAAAGATTTTTATTATTTAGTTATTGGCATTTTAAAGGGCAAAGAGAGTATCGAAAAATTATTTGATCTAATTTAAATGAGGAGTTGACAGGATGTATAAGGTATATAATATACATAACAAGGTGAAGTTCAGTAATGATTCACAAAGTATGTTAGGTGAGCACATTGATTTTCAATTTAAACAATTTTGTGTTTCTAAAAATGAAAAGTGTCATGTATTAGATTTCAATCTTCGGGAAATAAATGTTCTAAGTAAAAATGTAAAAATAAAATACAGAAATCAACATAGAGTGTTTTCTGTTGGTGAAAGCGAATTCATCATTAAAGTAGGCAATGGATATTGTTATATGGATGGTACAAAATCTCTGTTACACCAAAAGGATATTTATTATACAGCAGGTCTTCCAAAAACATACTTGGTTTTTCTATTAGAGTTATTGATACGTATCCATATAATTCAACAAAACGTGTTATTAGTGCACGCAGCAGGTATGGAGAAACACAATAAAGGAATTATTTTCCCCTCGTGGAAAAGTATGGGAAAAACTACCATGTGCATAAAATTGGCTGAAAATAATTATGGTTTTATGGGTGACGACAAGGTGTTTATTGATGAACACAGTAATATATTAGCATATCATAAATATTTAGTATTAAAAGATTCAAACTTCAAATTCAATTTGAAATATTTAGGCAAAATTGAGAAAATATTGTTTTATTTATATGTTTCTTTATCCAAAAAACCCTTTTACATAATAAAAACAATGTACGTTAGATTTATTGGGAAACCACTTAAATATTTAAGTCCGAAAGATGTATTTTTAAAAACTAAATTGATTGCAATTAGTAAAATTAATAGTATCGTCTATCTAAAAAAATCTAATGTTAAATCTATAAAACTTAGTACATTTAATTCTCAATCCGCCTATAATATAATTTACAGTATTGATAAGCTTGAACTTGATTCAAATTTAGAGGAATTCATATCAATGCATGACATGCTATTCAGTGATGTAAATATATGGAGGAAAGAGATAAATAGTTTTACGTCAATAGAAAAAGAATTGTTACACAAGATTGTAATTAGCAACTCAACTTATTATCTTGAAATTCCAAATGATTTTGATTTTAATAATAATAATTCATTCGTAGATGAAATTAATTCTCTCATTATGAGTTTGATAGATCATGAATAGAAATATATTTGCAATTTGCGGACCTGATGGATCGGGGAAAACTGTACTTACAGAAAACATTGGTATCATGGACTACAATGTTATCTATTGTGGAAAAAAAAGCAATACTAATTTGTTACTAACTCGTCTTCTAAATACTATGTATATATATTTAAAGAAACACAGACCTAGTATAATGTCTGAATTATTTTTGTATTTCCTTTTATACCCTGTTGAATATTTTGACTACTTAATTAAGTTGATTTCCGCAAAGAAGCATTACAAAACTATCATTTATGAGAGATATATCGTTGATAGAATGTGGAGAAAATTTTATAAAGGTAGAAGAAGGAAATTATTCAAAGTTTTAGATAATATTATTTTTATCATCTATTGGTTGTTTTTCCCAAAAATTGAAGGGTATGTGTTTTTAATTCCAGAATCAAATGTTCTTTATTCTAGAAGGGCTGATGAGTATAAGTCTATCGAAGATTGTAAAAATGTTAGAAATGCATACTTGGATTTATCTGAGAAAATGAAAAAGAAATATAATATTATTGTAATACAAGAAGCTTGCAGTGTTACTAACATGAGAAATAAAGTATTAGATTTTATTGGAGAAGGAGTTCCAGAATGAAAATTTTGATTATTAGATGTCTTATTGGATTATCAAAAATTGCTTCTAATATTACTAAGAAGAATAGAAACATTGTTATTTTCGGAGGAAAACAAGGAAAATGGTATATGGATAACAGTATGTATTTATTTGAATGGTTCTTAGAAAACAGACCCGAACTCAAAGTATATTGGATTACAAAATCAAAGATTATTTATAGCGAATTGATTAAAAAAAATATACCATGTTTATATTCTTATTCATTAAAAGGAATATATATTTTAAGTAAATCTATAATTGGATTCTATACTAATAGTGTTAATGATATTGCTCTAAGCAATAGTTCTCTACCAAAAGGAATGCAATTAATTGCATTGAGACACGGTAGATCTGTGAAGAGAGTACGCTTTGCGAGGCTAAATCATAAGATAAGTAAAACCGAATATAAAGAAAGAATAATTGAGAGCAAACACATAAAGATTGTTATTTCTACGTCTGACTTTATTTCTGATATTCAAGAGGAATGCTTGAATATTGGAAGAGAAAAGCATATAGTAACTGGTTATCCAAGAAACGACTTACTCATCAAGTCAAAAAGTAGAAATGAAGAATTTGTGAAAAAGTATTTTGGGGATAAGGAATTTTCTAAAGTAGTTTTGTATGCTCCAAGTTGGAGACATAACAGGAATGCAACAAGCTTCTTTCCATTTCTAGACTTTGATAAAGACAAATTTTTCAATTATATAAAAACTGAAAATATATTATTTTTGCTTAGACCACATGTTAATGATCTAAAATATAAATCGAATCGAGAATTCTTATTAAGTTTATCAGACGGTTCAGATAATGTAATGTTAGCAACTCATGAACAAGTACCAGATGTCAATCAATTATTATACTATATTGACATATTGATTTCAGATTATTCTGCGATTTATCATGACTTTTTACTTCTTGATAAACCGATGATATTTATTCCATATGATATTAATGTTTTTATGGAAGAGAATGGATTTCTATATAATTATTTAGACTTGTTGCCCGGATACAATGTTATTTCGTACGACAATCTAATTAGTGCTTTTGATGAAATTTTGTCTGATTCTGACATATATATTAAAGAAAGAGAAAGGTTAAGAAATTTGATTCATAAATATCAGGATGGAAATTCATGTGAAAGAATTTCAGAATTAGTATATAAAATACAGGAGGAATTTAATGAATAGTGAAGAGATATTGATCGAATTAGCAGAGAAATACATTAAAATATTGGGAAATGCAGGATATATTCCTGGCGGACATAATGGACCATATTTAGATGAGGAAACTCCAGTTCGAAGTTGTTCTCATTGGATAAGCATTTTTGCTTATCTACATCTTAAAACAAATAAAATAAAGTATTATCAGGCTTTGAATAAATGTGCTGAATTCTTATTATCAAAGGCTGCGAGACCTATGGATGAAGTATTTTTTTGCAGAAAAAATCCAAATAAAGATTTTTCAAATGGATTAATGGGACAAGCTTGGGGAATAGAGGGACTTGTAACTGCATACGAATTCACTAAAAATGATGTCTTTCTTGATTTAGCAGCTGATATTTTTTTAAAACATCCATTTGATTGTCGTTTAGGGTTATGGAAAACTGTAAATGTTGATGGAAGTTACTCAAACTATGACATTACTTTTAATCATCAGTTATGGTTTGCTGCAACAGCCAGTCTGATTGTTAAACATACTCAAAATGAAACTATTGTTGGAAGAATTAATGTTTTTATGAAAAAAATAAAATTAAATTTACGATGTTATAATAATGGTCTGATTAAGCATAAAGTTATATATCACTCATCTTTCATAAAATCACTTCTTCAATCCGTGTACCTTTTACAAGTTAATGTTAAAGCAATTTTTAGCAAGAAATCAATGAAATACAAGGAAAATGGATACCATATATTTAATTTGTATGCGTTTGCGATTTTGAAATCATCAGACAGATATAATGACTTTTTCAAGTCCTCATTATTCAAAAAAATATTGTTTTATACCTTTTCGAACAAACATAAGAAGATGCTTGATAGTTCTAATCATAAGTCTGATTTAAGTCGAGGAATTTTGCCTTTGAAGAAAGTTGAAATAAACAGATATGGTTATGGGTATAACGCACCAGGATTTGAGTTGCCTTATATTTTTCGTGTATTCAATTATAGAATCGGTGAAATCGATGGTGTTATTGAGAAACAAATAAACCTTACTTTTGATAGCCTAAAAGTTAGTTTCTGTAACAATACTGAGGATACTCTTACATTGGATTCTAGAATGTATGAACTGATTAGATACTTAGAATTAGAGGATAAGAAACATGATAAATAAACAAAATATTTTAGTATCAATAATTATTCCAGTATTTAATGATGAAAATGATTTAGAAGAAACACTTAAATGTATTGAAAGACAGGATTTTGATGAAAACTTAATGGAAACTATTGTCGTAGATAATGGGTCATCGGATAATTCGTTAAAAATAGCTGGTAAATTTGATTTTGTTAAGCTTGTACTCGAGCATGAAAAACTATCAAGTCCGTATTCAGCAAGAAATCGAGGAATTGAAAACTCAAATGGAAAAATTATAGTTTTACTTGATTCAACATGTAAACCAGCAAAAACTTGGCTTAGAGAAGGAATTAATGAATTTCTAAAAAAAAAATACGATATTGCTGGAGGAGAAGTGAAATTTAATTTTAAAAAAAAATATACTATATCAGAGTATTATGATTCTCTGATAAATATAAAAATGAAAAAATCAATAATCGAAAGGCAAGTATCTAAAACAGCAAATATGTTTATAAATAGAGATGTTTTTGACAAAATTGGATATTTTCCTGAAGGTGTCCGATCTGGGGCTGATGTTAGATGGACTCGGAATGCTTCAATTAGCGGTTATAAGATCCACTTTATTGAGTCAGCAATAGTATACAAGGAACCAAGAAAGTTTTTAATGTTGTTAAAAAAACAATGGAGAGTTGGTATTGGACAACCATCAATATGGATTGACGAAACTGGGAGGAGTGAATTCTTAAAACACGTTAGAATTAGCAAGTTACTTCCACCAAAAAGAAGTTCAATCAGAGAATTAATTTCCAATTCAGATAACCAGGATATGATTAATAGTCTCACAAAACTTCAAATATTGGGATTTTTTGTAAAAATTGTAATGTTTTTTGCTAATGTTGTTGGATATTTTAAAATATTTGTAAAAAAGTATTTTTATAAAAAAAGATAACCCTATATTGTTCGCGAATTAGAGGTTCCAACATTAAATTAAATGTACTTTGAATAAATGCTTTGCATGTAGTTAGTATGTAATAAGGATAACAAGTTTAGAAGCTGGTAAACATGAAAAATGTATTGACGAAAATGGTTTTGTAAAAATGACTGAGGACTATAAGAATTTATAATGTTTTCTTAGAGTAAATCGCTTGTAGACAGTGATGGAAGCTAAAGAAGTACTAAGTATATAAGGAGAGTTTCTCACTAAAAATATATATAAACATATCAGAGTATATGCAATTTTCACAAGATTATCATTCTATAGTACATAAAAAGGTACATAAAGAGGAAATCAATTTCATCTTGGAATGTTATTCAATGAAACTTGTTAGATTCAAATGAAGAAAAGCATTAGAATTGATTTAGGATTTTTGAAGAAACTCAAAAGAAGATATTAAGTGGGGTTCTGCAATACTAAACTAGAAAAATAATATAAGAATGGAGAAAAACTATGAAAATTACAATTGCGGGAACTGGTTATGTTGGACTCTCAATCGCAACATTATTATCTAAAAATAATGAGGTGGTTGCATTAGACATAATTAAGGAAAAAGTTGAAATGATTAACAATAGAGTATCACCAATTGAGGATGAAGAAATTTCAGATTACTTTGATAGATTGGAGTTGAATCTAATTGCGACTCTAAATCCTGAGACTGCATATGTTGATGCTAAATTTATTGTAATCGCAACACCAACAAATTATGATTCTATCAAAAATTATTTCGACACATCAAGCATTGAGAGCGTTATTGAGGATGTGATAAAATATAATCCAAATGCAATAATGATTATAAAATCTACTGTACCCGTAGGATACACAAAGTTTATTAAAGAAAAGTATGGAGTTAATAATATTATTTTTAGTCCGGAATTTTTAAGAGAGGGCAAAGCATTATTTGATAATTTGTATCCCACAAGAATTGTTGTGGGAGAAAAAAGTGAGCGTGCAAGTGAATTTGCAAATTTACTTGTTCAAGGAGCATTAAAAGAGAACGTGGAAGTACTATTTACAAATAGTACAGAAGCAGAAGCTATCAAACTATTTAGCAATACGTATTTAGCTATGAGAATATCATTTTTTAACGAACTGGATACATATGCAGAAGTAAGAAAACTGGATACTAAGCAAATCATTGATGGAGTCAGTTTAGACGTCAGAATCGGATCACATTATAACAATCCTTCATTTGGATATGGCGGTTACTGCTTGCCAAAAGATACAAAACAATTATTAGCAAATTTTTCGGATATACCACAGAATATGATGAGTGCAATTGTTGATGCTAATAGAACAAGAAAAGATCATATTGCTGAAATGATTATAGAAAGCAATCCTAAGATAGTAGGTATTCATAGATTAACAATGAAAAAAAATTCAGATAACTTTAGAGCTTCATCTATTCAAGGTGTGATGAAACGTATAAAGGCAAAGGGAATTGAAGTAGTGGTTTATGAACCAGTACTGATAGAGGATGAGTTTTTCCACAGCAGAGTTATTAAAGATTTACATGAATTCAAGAAGATATCTGATATTATTGTTTCAAATAGGATGAGTAAGGAATTGTTTGATGTTAAGGAAAAAGTGTATACTAGAGATTTATATAATAGGGACTAACTTGAAAAAAATTTAAACATCATACATACACATATAGAAGTAGTAATACATAGAAATTAATCCATATTATTTTAAATATAAGCAATCACAATGTATTCTTCTACTTTTAAAGGGATAGGATTTTTAGATACTTATTGTAAATGTTTCACTTTTGTAGTAGGGGTTATATTCGAATATATGAACATTATAATTGAGTAGATATTAAAATCACATATGTACAATTTTTTTATTTTGATAATATAGGAGGTGATTAAATGATTAAAAGAGTCTCATTCTTTGATTCGCATATGCATTTTTTAGGGATTGGATTCAACATGAGCATTATTGATCTAAACAAGTGTAATTCCCTAGAAAACCTTCATAGTATTAAATCAGTTAAGAAAATTATTATTGGAAGAGGATGGCATGAAGAAAATTTTCCAATAAAACTCCCTCCAACTAAATACGACTTGAATGTAATATCAAGTTCAATACCGGTGATACTTTATAGAGTCTGTGGCCATGTATTAGTATGTAATGATAAGGCAATGGAAGTTGCAGGTATAGATAAATCTTCTCCTCAAATTAAAGGAGGATATTTTGATGTGGACAAAGGAATTTTTACAGAAGATGCTCTAAAACTGATTACTAATATAATACCTGAATCTTCAAAAGAAGATATTAAGCAGATGTTCATAGAATCAAATAGATATCTTCTTAGTATGGGAATAACATCAATAGCTAGTGATGATTTTAGCACTCTAAATATTCCATATGAATTGATCATAGAATCACTTGAAGAATTGTATAATGATAATCTTATACAAGTAAGACTTTATGAACAAGTTAATCTCCCATCAAAAGAACTATTACTTGATTTTATTAATAAAGGATATCATAAGAGAAAATTTAAAGGATTTAGAATGGGACCACTTAAATTACTTGCTGATGGTAGCCTAGGTGGAAGAACTGCGTATTTAAACAAAGACTATAATGATGAAGTAGGAAATAATGGAATAGAAGTATTCAAAAGAAAAGATCTTGAAGAGATGATTTATATTGCAGATTCAAATAATATGGATGTTGCTATTCATGCCATTGGAGATGGGATGATAGATATGGTAATTGATAGTATTGAGAAAAGCCTTAATGAAACCAAGAGATTCAATCATAGACATTCTATCATTCATGCTCAACTTGCTACTAGATCACAAATACAAAGAATGAAAGATCTTAACATAAGTGCTATAGTTCAACCGATATTCTTAAATAGTGATATAGCTATAGTAGAAGATAGAATAGGAAAAGAAAGAGCTAAAGAATCATACTTATTCCATACAATGTATAAAGAAGGAATAAAAGTAGGATTTAGTACTGATGCTCCTGTAGAGAGTGTAAATCCATTTCATAATATCTACACAGCAGTAACAAGAAAATCAATTAAGAATCCAGAACTAGGTGTATTCATTGAAGATGAGAAGTTTACATTAGAAGAAGCGTTAGTTTGTTATACAACAAATAACTATTATCTTTCATATGATGAAAATAAAAACTACAATGATTACATTGTAGTTGATAGAGATATTCATAAATGTTCTCCAGAAGAAATAAGAGATACAGTAGTGCTAGAAACGTATATAGATGGTAAATTGGTATATAAGAGACAAGATTGAGTTTAGTGTTACAAAGAAAACAGACAATAATAAAATAAACTATGATAAAGAACAATTGAAATGTGGTGATGAGTGATGAATTACAAAAAGAATCTCTCTTGGATTTTAGTAATTATTTGGATGGTAATTATCTATTTATTATCAGCACAATCAGCTAACGACTCAGGATTGTTAAGTGGGGGTATCACTGATTGGGCTTATCAGTTATTGAATAGCGTGATTCCTAAACTGAATATAGAAACCCTACATTCAATTATTAGAACACTAGCTCACTTTGTATTATATTTAATACTGGGAGTTTTATTATTGAACGCATTAAATTATAATAAGCAAAAACGAAATGCTAATTTTGTATTTGCACTATTAATCATTGTCTTATATGCTATTTCAGATGAAATACATCAAATATTTGTTCCGGGTAGAGCATTTCAAATATATGATCTATTAATAGATTTTCTTGGCTCGTTAATTGGTATTAACGCATTTCTAATGTATAGTAATTTGATAAGTAAAAGGAAAGATTAAGTCTTGAAGACAAAGTCTTTTTTGGCTCTTTATCAATATAATTTTGGATTTTGTAATTCAATGTTTGAACAAGTATTCAATGAGAGTTTTTAAGGATTTAGGGTATGCTGAACAACTGGGATCAGGTTTTACTAGAGTAATTTCAAAACAATATTTTTTAAACAATAACAACTATATTTACAAATGCAACTGAATTTCTATTACACAGAGAAAAAGCGTGGAAAAAACTATTTATTATCAATATAGTAAAGTGCAACTAAATATATGAAAAGTTGCACTTTACTAAAAATACTTCTTAATGATTTTAATGTATTCACACCTTTTACCGAGTAACACAGTAAAATATTTCCTAAAGTTGAATGATAATACAAAAAAACTTGTTATATTGTTCAAAAAAAGGTAAAATATGGTTAAGGAGTGATATCTATGAAATACATGGCGATATTTTCTGAGAAAAGAGTATTTGATTTTTCCTTTGTAATTGGAATAACCAATAGTAAAAACTTGGCGCGTGAAACATTGCAAAATTATTTAAAAAAAGGATATATAAAAAGAGTTAAGAAAAACTTATATGTAACTATGAGTTTCGAAACTACTGGTGTTATACCTAGCAAGTATGAAATAGCATCAAAAATCACCAAAAGTTCTTATGTATCTCATCATAGTGCCTTTGATTATTATGGCTATAATAATCAAGTCTATAATGATGTTGTAACTGCAAGTATACAAAGATTTTATGATTTTACGTTTGAATATAACGATTATCGGTATAAAAATGTTTCTAATGATAAGTATGTAGATACAATAAATGGTGTACGTGTTAGTACACTACCAAAAACAATAGTAGATTGCATAGATGATATAAAATCATATGACGATATGGAAGAAGTAATATATAATTTATCTGCACTTCCAGTAATAAATGGATTACAGATTATGGAGTACTTACTATTTGTGAATAAAAAGATTCTCTTTAATAAAGTAGGACTGGTACTGTCACATTTTAATGATGGATTTCTGGTTGATGATTCAATTCTATATCGAATGAAAAACCTTGGCACTAAGAGTGTGAAGTATTTCACAAATGAAAAGCATCGGTTAAACAAGTACTATAAAGAATGGAATCTATATTGTTACAATTTAGACAAACTAATAGTGGAGAATGAGGATGAGAAGTTATAACTTAAGAGACTTAACCATAGTTGCACAATCAAATAAATTTAATAGGGATACTTTAGAAAAAGTATTTAGATTATCTGAATTACTAAAATTATTTAATGAGAATGAAGAACTTAAAGAAAAATATATTCTAAAGGGTGGGACAGCAATTAACTTATGCTTATTTGATTTTCCGAGACTATCAGTTGATATTGATATGAATTTTAATTCTAATTGTTCTAAAGAAGAAATGTTAGAGATGAGAGAACTACACAGAAAACTCATTAATGCTTTTGTTGCTCAGGACGGATATACTATTGATCCAAAATCAAGATTTACTTTTACACTTGATTCATATCTTTTAAAGTATACAAACACAGCAGGTACTAGAGATAACATAAAGATTGAACTAAACTATTCAAACCGTATTCAGATTCTTGAATCCATAAATTATAAAGTAAGCTCAAAATTAGTAGATAATGAATCTATTTTAGCGCTTAACAAGGTTGAACTTTATGGAAGTAAGATAGCTGCGTTAATAGGAAGAACTACTGCAAGAGATGTATTCGATGTATTTCAACTTATAAATAACAATATTATTCTGGATAATGAGTTAGATATGCTTAAAAAATGCAGTATATTTTACCTTTTAACGTCAAATGAATTTCAGCCATTAGATGAACTGTTGGATCTGTTCAATATAAATATGGGAAATATATCATTTAGTGTTATAAGACGTAATCTTATTCCAATGTTACATGTTGGTGAAAGAATTGATATTGATACTTTTAAACAAACAGTAACCCAATTTATTGAAACGTTATTTGAGTTAAATGGAGACGAACAAAAATACATAGATTCCTTTAATGCTGGTGAATATAATCCGGGACTACTATTTGATAAAGAAATAGCAGATAGAATAAAAGAACATCCAATGGTTTTATGGAAGATGATGAATCACAAATAATAAAGAAAGTAGTATCAAAAGTTTAATGTAGGAATAAATTTTTGACACAAATCAATTAAGAAAAGAACAATCAGTAAATTGTGAAGATATAAAGTGTTTATATTTCGCATTTCTTTAAGTTCCTAGAAAGATTAGAAACAAAGAGGATGGTTATTTGGTCTTCACTAAGGACCGTGTTACACTTAAATGAATCTTAATAAGATAGTTCGAGCATGAGATTATTTGCTCTTTTCAGTACAAAAGGGTTGATTATAAATAATGAAAAAAGTAGTGTAAAAAGAGAAAATTTGACACTAGCTATAAAGAATGGAGGGTTATTAATATACAACAAATAACTATTATCTATCATACGATGAAAATAAAAACTACAATGATTACATTGTAATTGATAGAGATATACATAAACGCACTCCAAAAGAAATAAGAGATACAGTAGTTCTAGAAACATACATAGATGGTAAAATAGTTTGGAAAAAAGATTGAGAATGAATTGAACTAATGTCAAACTGAATTATAAATGATATAAATATGCTATAAACTGAAAGGAATATCTATAATGGATAAAAAGAAATATCAGAAGATGACCAAAGATGAACTCATTTCAATCATTGAGAAGTTGTTAGAATTCAATCTAGAAAACGAAGTATTACTAAATAATATACACAATAATAAAAATCCTAAATGGGAAAAGACATTACGTAAAGTACAAAGAGAAGTAGAAAACCATATGGGAAGTTATACTAAAGCATACCATCATTATTTGGAATATTCTCATACTTGTACAGATAATAGCGATTTATTGAAACTATCGCTTGAATGTTTAGATTATTTCTTCGAGGAATTAGATCTCTATTCAGAATGTCCTCAGGATTTGATTGAGTATACTGATCAAATTCTAAACAGTGCCAGTAAGATTGCTGTTGATTTAGACCAGCATGAGGACATCATCCGAATTTACAACACAATCTTTTCATCAAATAATTTATTTGATGAAGCATTAGAGATGTTTGTCGATACATTTTATACATATGTTCCTTGTGAGATAATTGAAGCATTCGAAGAGGATGAGTAAAGAAGGAAAGGATTGATTGTATGATTTTATGTTTAACGAAAAAAGTGCAAGATATGTTTCAAGTCAAAGGGCTCAAATCTGTTGAGACACCAACAATAGACACATGGCATGTGACTATTGATACTATTAATCGGAAAAAGATGCTCGTTTTTTGCCATGTTGAAACAGGTTATACCTTATTTTTGTATGGTTTGAAGAAAAGTGATGTTAAGAATCTAAACAGCATTTTTATAGATGTTTTGCAAGAATCATTACGTTTTGACGGTTTTACCACCACTGCAATAGATGACTTTGTTTTACGATTGGGAGATCTCTCCTTTGGAAAGACATCCAATAAGAGTATTATCGCTAAAACGACTTTGAGGAAACAATCTATGTATTCTTATCTGGAATATCTAGATAAACACAAAAGAAACCAAAAAATCATTAATCATCGTGTGAATCATTTGCTTGACCGTAAACAAAATGACCCTCACACTTTGATGAAGGATTTACTAAAGCAGTGGATACCTTCACCAGTATCCTATACTGGACATGAAGTCGATGTTGCAATTGAACTGGAAGAAGGCAAGATTCTTCGAAGATTATTAGTTCCTAGTCATTATACTTTGAACGATCTCCATGTTGTCATACAAAAAGCATTTGGCTGGAAAAATATACATCTACACGATTTCTTTAACGATAACAGCAGTGAAGCCTATGCCATACCTGAAGATCTAGCAGAACTCAATGATGACTACTTGGATTCTAGGCTTTTAACACTGGATGAAGCGTTCATGAACTGGATGGAATGGGATTATAACTATGACTTTGGTGATGATTGGACTCATCATATCTTCTGTAGAATGACACATCATTCTCCACATAAAATCATTCCAAAATGTATCTCCTTTGAAGGAGACAATATTCCAGAAGATGTTGGTGGGATTCTCGGGTACGAAAATTTTCTAACGATTTGTAACAATCCTGATCATCCTGAACATGAATCGATGAAACAGTGGATACAGTTAATAGATCATCATTCATTTGATCTTGAATTGTTAAACAATAGTTTGAAATACAATATACCAATTGAACTACATTATCACCTGCTTTTTAATCCCAGTATATTGGACCTTCTTAAGAGAAAATCTTAAATTGAAAGTCAGTCTTTATTTAAAATATATACGGTAAGTGAAATAAAATACCGAAAATATTTTAAATAATGATTGATTCTTAATATTCAAAGTGAAATACTATCACATACAATCAAAGAAACATTTTAAAGTTGGAAGACAACATTTGAGACAATAATAACTTTTGAAGAAGGATTCTCATCTAATCCATAATTAGATACAGTTTACCTATGAGAAGAATTGATTGATGCAGGGATAATAGTTGAAGATAATTCATTAGAAACAATAACGTATACATCTGATGATACTGTAGATATCAAAAAAGTAGGAAGATACACTCTTACATACATGGCAACTGATTCAAGTGGAAACATTTCAACAATTGATAGAATTGTTAATGCTACTGAATGATTTGAATAGAGAGTTATTTCAATAAACAATACCCTTAATATTTGTACAGGAGACTGTCGAAAATATAAGGGTATTTTTTTACATGAGTGGCAAAATCTTTTTAACAAAATCTTGATTTGTTAAAAAGATTTTGTTACAATATAACCAAAGGTGATGGACAAAACTAAATTTTGCTATAAATATTTTGCTGATATTTATTGAAAGGAAGATTAAGATGGAAGAGAAAAAAAAGAAAAAAATTGATATATTTTTTGAAAAACTAAAAAACTATATTTGTGAAAACGGTGATACTAGAACAAGGGAAATATATGATTTATTTCCAGAAATGAAACGTAAAACAGTATCTTGGACACTATATAAACTTGTGCAAATGGGACTTTTATATAGAGAAGAATATGGGTATTATACAATTAATGAATCAAGTAAGAATATATCGATGGGATATGATTATTTGAATTTTAAATCGAGGGATATATACGAAGAAGCACAAAATTATGGATTTCATTTCTATATTTCAGGAATCGATGGACTTTCTGGAGAACTTCTTCATATGCCAGAAGATTTTCCCACGATAGTAGTTACTGAAAAAGATGGTATTCAACAATTCCTCAATGTTTTCTCACAAAAAGGATTACTTGTTATTGAAGAGAAAAATAATAGAATTATTAAAAATAATTATCTAAATAGAAATATTGATATAATCCTTCTTAGAGGGAAAAATTTCTCATTATCGACTGATAATATTGCAGATAAAGAAAAGAGCTTTGTTGATCTGTATTATGCTGTTACAAGATTAGAATATCCTTTATCAGTCCAAGAATTAGTTAGAATATACGAAAATTTAGTACGAAATAAGCATATTACAAATTTTAGATTTAAGAAAGCTGCGAAAGACAGAGGAATTCAAATGGAAATGGAATGGATTATAGGGTTAGATAAATATACTGAAAAAACAAAATCCTTTATGAAACATATGATAATGGAGGAAAATGATGGATTATACTAATGAAGAAATGCTTCTTTTAGAGAAGAAATATTTTAGTAAAGAAGTAATTGAGAAGAGAATGGAACTAGGTAATTTTAAGTCGAAACAAAAATTTGAGTTATTTATTTGGGACTTAGAAATCTTTTTGCAGTTACAAAAGATACTAGGAGATAACATTATTCTCAAGGGCGGAGCTGCTACTCAATTTCATATACCTATTGAATATCAAAGAACTAGCATTGACATTGATATGATATGCTTATCATCAAGAGAAGAAGTATCTTCTGCAATAAAACAAATTGAAAGCAATTTACATGGGGGAGAAGATTATTTTATTTTTAAAAAGTATATTCCTAAAAAACCCAAATTGGGATTAGACAATCATGATACATATTTTGTGAGAGTTCCAACTATTTGTTCTAGTCAAGATTTATATTCCACTAGAGGAAAGCAAGAAGTAAAAGTTGAATTTATATATTCAAAAAAGCAATATCTAATAGAAAAAATTACAGGTCACAGATTGTTCGCATTAGAAACGAAAAGAACATTTAATATTCTTTGTTTTAATCATCTCATTGCTGATAAAATGACAACAATAGGTCCGAACACAATAGGGATATCTTATAGCAGAGAGGATGAACAATATAAACAATTATATGATGTAATAACATTGTTTCTCTCTAATAAAGAGAAATTCATTAGTGATGTCGATATTATAAGAAAAAAATATGATGAAGTTGCTAAGGAAGAGTGCAAGAATCATAATATTGTTTTTGATTCCCTCATACTATATGAAGATATGCTTGATTTTATAAGGAAGATTGAAAGTATTGAAGAAAATGATAGAATGTATCAGATTGCTAAAGATTTCCAAGCATTATACTTAAGAAACATAACAAGACGAAATAAATCTTCTTGGGCACTAGTTGGATATCAACTTGAACTAATTGTAGAGTATGTATTTAAAGGTAATTCGAAAATTGTTGAAATAAATGAAATTGAAAAGCTTATTAATCGTCTACAGCATGATGATATTCGTGGGCCTGAAAGAGGAATCAAACTCAATGAAGTAAGAAATGCTTTAATAAATAAGTTTATTGAGCAAGAAAATTTGTCAACTAATTTATTTAGAAAAAAAACTGAAAGAATCATATGGGAATTGATTGTAAAAACGTCTTTTAAAGAAGTTATAGATGTGCTAGAAAAATGAGGAGGAGGCTGTAAAAAAATGAAATCTTTATGATTTCTAAACATTACGGTTTTTCTTTTGGAGTAAGTGTAAAAAAAATGGGTTCTACCCGAATCCTTGTCACAGAACCAAAATATATTTAAAAGGCAAAACTCTTAGTTTTGCCTTTTATGATGTCTATTATAGTCCTGTTTCATTAATCCAATCAAACAACTTAGTAGCCACTTTCTTTGGACCTTTTTGTTCATAACCATCAATTGCTAACATTGTATAAATCTCACCTACTAAAATGTTGTTATCAAATAGATTAGAGAATACTGAATCAATAATTTTGTTTGTTTGTTCTTTTCTTTGATGTGGTCCAAAAGGATTTGCAAAGAATGATTCTACAATACCCGTCTCAGAAGTGGTACCTTTTGCTTTTCTTAAGGCTTTGATAAATACATCTTTTGCTTTTTCTATATCTTCAAAGATTGTAATAGCTTTTTTTGATTTTTGATAGTTATTAGCGTATAGCAAAATATCAACCTTATACCCTTTCATAATTTCATTGTATGTAGACACCGGAATTAGAAGTCTTGAATTGACTTTATCAGGATTCATGAATATTGCTCTATCCATTTTCTTAAATGCGTAACCACTCTCTAAATCATCTAGTCTTACAAATGCACCTATTTCTGTACCATATCCGTAGACTTCATCATTTGTAATTTTAAAGGTTCCCATATCATCAAAGATTATTTTCATTTCTTTTAAGTATTTTTTACTAACGGATCTGAAAGCTTCTAGACTTTCAGACTTACCTGCACCACTATCTCCTACTATAACAATATTGGCTGTTTTACCACTTTTTAATACAACATGAACCATTGCTCCATGAATTGGTAAATGATTGTTGTCAATCATTCTAATGTTATGTAGTGTTAATATAATCTTCTTCATATAACCAAAGTAGTCTACTTCTTCGGTATTACTTATTAATCCTGTATAAATATCATTCTCTTTATCAGAATAAAAGACTGTTTTCTTTGGATTACCAGTAAGTCTT
>Ga0222628_1000082_pt1 | contig 46026 bp, 74 predicted proteins | sample AntAcemetageno95_FD_179860 | JGI IMG/M metagenome (GOLD analysis project Ga0222628, IMG submission 179860) | Saline water microbial communities from Ace Lake, Antarctica - #95 | ecosystem: Environmental > Aquatic > Non-marine Saline and Alkaline > Saline | place: Antarctica: Ace Lake | collected...
ACAACCACCAGAGAAATTAAAACGTCTTGTTAACATATTAAGGCCTTATAATTCCAGAACGATTGGTTGATCCTCTAGAAATAGAGAAGCCCATCGGTTTGGTCTTATCTTTATAAGTGTTTTCAGATATCATATTTAAGAAACCGTCTCTAAGTAGTGCCTCGTATTCTCTAGCCTCTGTAAATTTTCTTAGTTTTCTAAAGCCTTTGGCGGTTGCTCCATAAGCAAGTATGTGGTGAAAAGCCTCTGGTAAGGAAGGAATATCTGTACCACCTGATAGGTCATCTTGCATTTCTACAAACCATAACTTGATTGCTTCTCCTGAGTCTGTCGTCCAAGCAGAACTGTCACTGTCTGGAACAGCTTTTATATAAAAGTCGTTTTCCCAAATAGCATAAAAAGGATTTTCTTTACTCCAAGGATCACTCTCTGGGTTTACTGTGTTCTGAATATCATTTATATCAGCAGGAGTTACTCTAACTTTATCCACATCGTCTTCATATTGTATCTCCATCCTCTTCATGGCTAGGAATTTTGTAGGTAGTTGATACTTGTCTATACCATCCTCTATATCTAGGGTTTGGATTTCTCCTTGATAGTAATTTACGTTAGCATTGGCTAATTTACTTTGGGCGGATCTATAGTCAATGTTGACCCATCTTTCAACAGAGGTCGTCGAAACACGGCTGGTAGTGCTAAGTGTTATTCCTAAATTATCTTGTATATCTAGTTTTATGTTTGTTAGGTTCATAATTGTTTAGTAATTAGTAAGGTCATATTTAGATTTGATAAATTACGTTAAATGCAAAGTGGTCAGCATTAACCCAAGTATTAGGAGTAGTAGGGGACAAAAAAACATTATCTACTTGATTTATAAACATCAAAGTCGTCCCTGCTTGAAATCCAAGGTAAAGATTGTAGTGTGCTACTCCTGATCTAATTGCCCACATATTACCTAATATTCCATAAACAGTAGAGGCTTGTGTTATGGGAAGTGAAAAATGGTAACTACCTGTCCCAAAAGTAGTAGTACTTCCCATCATAACATACCCATTTACATAACACATATTCCGTATTATTGTAAACCGACCAGTAATAGTCCCATTTCCAATAACAGGGTTAGTCGTAGAGCCAGTCCAAGCAAGTGCATAATTAAAATACAACGGAAAACCCATTGGGCTTTCAGCATGAGAATAAGCATTTTCGGTAATTGCCGAGTCAGCAACTGTGTAACTTGAACCTCCAGTAACAGTTAAAAGAGTACTTGCCACTGCGGTAATGTAAAAATACTTCCAAGCGGCGGATTGAACCAGTCTTATCTTGTCGCCTTTTTGATATTTACTAGTCGCACCTGCGGGAACTGTAATTGTAGTCGCCGAAGCATAAACCCAATCCTCTCTAGCTGGTATCCACCCTGATTCTATCCAACTATCTGCTATTGCTTTAGGTGTAACTATCTTTGCGTCTTCTGTACCTGTGTTTATTTCTGCACCTGTGGCTTTAGCAGTACCCGAAAAACTTGTATTTAATACTGGTGTAGTAAGTATCTGGCTATTCGGCAAAACGACTGTACCTGTAAAGGTTGGAGAAGCTAAGGGAGCTTTTAGGTTCATTTGGGTTTGGATAGCTGAGGTAACACCATCTACATAACCAAGCTCTGTTTTTGTAAGAGTTGTTGGTATACCGTCTAATACATTTATTTCTGTGGCCGTAGAAGTGACAGCCACATCTTCATTAATCTTTGGGCTTGTTAAGGTTTTATTGGTTAAAGTTTTCTCGCTAGCTGAGAGGTAATCATCTAAAGTATCAATTTCAACTTTTGTAGTAGTGGGCGTACCAGAAACATCATCTATTCCTATTATCAAATCAGTGGAAGCAAGTGTACTTAGTTCGTCAAGTTTCGTTGTTTTTTTGTTTGACATTTAATTTATCTCCTCATCTAATTTTAACTTAAAAGTATCATCTCTTATTTCTGTACCAGTTATTCTTAGTAGACTATAACCACACTTAGTCAGATAAGCGTTTTTAGCTTTATCGTGTTTTTTTACTCTATTTAAAGAATGCCAATAGTCTCCATCTGCTTCTATTACTAAATTAAGAGAAGGGATATAGGCATCTACTAAGAATTTCCCATTAATTAATCTTTGCTTCTCGAATAAGATACCCCTATTTTTAAGTTCTTCGTAGAGTTTCTTCTCTATTGAGGTAGGCTCTTTTGCGTCTTGTTGTTTTTTTACCCCAAGTAAACCAATTTTTTGGTAATAATCTTTACTCCTTAGGTTTTCTTTTTGATACTCGCTTAATTTTCTTTTATGTTCTTTAGAAAATGGTTTACGTTTTTTTCCCTTAAACCAAGAAGCACAACCAGTTTTAGCCACACTCATCCTTTGTCTAGTTTCTTTAGATACCTCTTTTCCTATAAGAGACTCACTTATATGACTTCTATGTTCTTCGGTAAAAATCTTGCCTTTCCAATATGAACATTCTTCTTTGGTAGGGAAATGGTGATTTTTAAGGGCTTTTTTAGATAATTTCCAACCGCTCCCGTGTTTATATGTTGTTTTTTTTCCTTTATTCCAAGGAGAATCACCTTTTTTAAATCCATTAAAAAGACCAAAACATTTTTGAGAACAAAACTTTCTATTATTTATTCCTTTAAAAGAAGTTTTACAGTTTAAACAAATTTTATTTACCATTGTGCAAATTCCCCTCTCCTTGCACGAGAAGCTATTAATACTAAATTATATCACGCATCGGACCACGAATCGCTTGGTTTAGTTACATCATTCCAGGAATCACTTGGTTTTGCTATATCACCCCAAGTATCACTTGGTTTAGACGTGTTATTCCACTCACTGTCCTCTGGTGGTTCTAATATGATTTTTCCACCCGTTTCCAAAAGCAAAAGTCCACCATCCTCCATAAGTAAATAAGAGGTTCCAGGATTGTCCTTATCGTTCCAATCACTGGTTGGATTAGTTTCGTCTGTCCAAGACATTCTAAGCCTTCACAACTTTCCCGTCTAAACTAATTGGTCGCCATAAGCACTGGTAATATATTTGACCAGATGTTATGTCGGCAGTCGTAGTCGTCTCAATAATATCCAATCCATTAACGACAGCAAAAGGTCCAACTAAAGAACCAAAAGCAACTACACCAGCATCTGCAGGTGCAGCAGCAGTCCAAATATCATTAGCGTCTATATCCGTAGCAGTAGTCTCTGCTACTATTCCTGCCAAATTTCCAACAACACCAACTTCTAGTTTTCCACTTCCAGCAAGATCAACAGTACAAACAGGCATAAGTATAACGGATACATCACCAGTAACAGTAAAAAGAGTATGTGAAGCACCTGTACCAGCCGAGTCCCCTCTAGCATTAGTGGTTCCACCAGCAAAAGCAGTGGGAGCAGATTTTACAACGGCATAACTATCTATATTCAAAGCGTCTTCATTTTTCATTTCACGAATCTTTCATAAAGGTTAATGTGTTTAGCTTCAAGTTTCTTTTCTTTATCTAGTTTTTGAAAGGACTCTTTTATGATGTCTTGTGCTTTTTCCCCAACTTTCAATTCAACTTCTTTTCTTCCTTCCTCTATGTTCCAAGTAATTTGTCCATTTTCTTGCTCAATCTTGTATTTCTTGTAATCAGCTTCTGAAAAACCGAGAACGTTTTGTAAATCACGAATAACTTTTAAGGTAATAAGATCACCTTCTGTTGGTAAGATTTGTAGTAAAAGTATTCTTTCTAGTATCGTTAGTTTCATTTTTTTGTTTAATTTTTAAATAATATTGAGCGGAGACAACTGCAAGGGTCGTCTCCATAAAATTATACATTTAAAATACTTATTTAACAACCTTAACGAATCAAAAAAGTTTTATGACAAAAGGGACATTCTATTTTTCCACGATTGTTTTTAGTCTGAACAATTTTTAAATTATCTATTCTATTATCATCTTTAATTCCATTCATATGATGAACTATCTCATTTTTTTCTAAATATCTCCCAATATGTTTCTCCATAACCAAACGATGTTCAAAAATATATCCATCTACCTGAGCATTCGGATGTTCAACACGTTTTAAAAGAATATAACCTTTTTTAAAGTGTCTCCCCCCTTTCCATCTAGAGTTATTCTTTCCCCACTGGTCTCTCAGCCTTGACTTAATTTTATACTTTTTAAGCCATCTTCCTACCGTTCTGGGATTAACTCCAACTATTAGAGCTATTTCTCTTAAAGATTTTTTTTCTTCGCTATAAAGTTGTGAAAGTACTTTTTTTGTGAGACCCATGTATTGAGAATAACACAATCGTCCCTTTGGAACAATATCTCAAACAAGGTCCACCCCATAAATATTAATTGATATATTTTAACAAAATTATGTTAGTTGGTCTAGGCAATTGTACCGACCTGAAGATATAATGGGCCCGTACCCTCAATATCAACCATTACAAAGTGTGTAGTTGTAAGCGATTTAGCAGCAACGGCTTCAATAGCATTACCAGTACCAACAGTAGCTTCAAAAGTGACAAATGGAATATTTACATCATCTTGTTTAAGAGCCATACATGTGGCTACACCTGTCGTGTGTGTTTGTTCTATCCTAAGTACCGCACTATCTGCATTACAAGCTGAAGCATTAGAGACTAGTTCCATTACTGCCTTATCAGCAGCTAAGACACCAGTGGTTGTAGCAACAAAAGCTGAATTTGTGGTTGGAGCAGATACTATATTAATAGCTGTCATATCCAAAGCTGCACAATCTATCTGCATGGCAGATGGACTATTAGTTGCAGTTACACCTTCAGCACTTAGTCTAAGTAATGAGCCGTCAGCATTTAATGCACCAGCTGCATCTATTTCTAGACAAGCTTTGTCAGCACCAATTATTCCACCTGAAATTATCTCTACGATACTTCCAGTACCATTTACAGAAGTAATAGTTGTTGTGTCAGTGTCAGTAAGAACGATATCACCTAAATCTAGAGTTAAGGCTGCGGTTCCAGCTGCTTTACCAGCAATCGTGGTTTCACCGTATCTTTGAACGGTAAATTGTGCAGTATCATCATCATTACAATTAATGTAATTACCATTTCCTTCGGTCATTGTTGCACCGCCATTGTCTAGATAAAGCATGTCACCCGTGGTCAAAGCATCCATTCTGACTAAAATACCTTTTGGTCCAGTTGTGGCTGCTGCCATTGTTACCTCGACACCTATAGCTGTTCCAGTCGTAACTGAATCTATTACTATATCTAATCCTGTTGGAGTTGAAGTTGTGTCGCCTGCTGAAACCAATTCCAAGATCATTCCATCATGGGTAGCTGCATTAGCGTTTATCTTCATCATCGCTCCAGTTGTGGAAACTGATGTGCTGCTAATATCAACTAAGTCTCCAGTCGTAAGAGTATTATTGACTACTACTAATGAACCTGCGTTATCTGCATCTGTAATATTTACCGAACCATCAACTAATGTTAAGTCACCAACGGTCATATCTATATGTCCAGATGACAAAAGAATGTCGCCTGCAGTTAAAACCAAAGCGTCGGTTCCAGAAGAGCTACCAGTAATAGTTGTTAAACCAGCTACTCCCACCGAGAAATCTGAAGTATCGTCATCGTTACAATTAATGTATTTTCCATCTCCAGTTATACTTCCACCCCCATTATCCAAGTAAAGCATATCGCCTGTAGTAAGGGCATCCATAGTAACAGAAATGCCTTTAGCTGTAGTCGTAGCTCCTGCCATAACAACGTCAATACCTTTTGCTTCGCCAGTTGTTACATCGTCAATTGTGAGAGATATTCCAGTTGGGGTTGCAGTCGTGTCTCCAGCCGAGATTAATTCAAGAATCATTCCATCGTGAGTAACCGCATTAGCGTTGATTTTCATCATTGCACCTGTAGTCGTAATTCCTGTTGAAGAAATACTAACTAAGTCTGCTGTTGCTACTGAATCGTTTACAATCGTAAGAGTTGTGGCTGCATCTGCGTCTGTAATAGAGAGAGAACCATCACTCATAGTCATATCGCCAGCTGTATATGTGAAAGCCCCGTCAGTCATGGTAAGTCCACCACTAGTTAAGGTTAAAGCACCGCTAGTTAGGGTTAAAGCACCATCTGAAAGAGTTACTGCACCGACTGTAACAGTAAGAGCACTGTCGGTATTTGCACCCATTTCTACTTCCATACCTATTGGCGTGCCAATAGTTTCTGATCCAACTGAAATTTCTAAGAATTTGACTGTACCCGAAGTGCTATGAGCACCAGTAGAGTTAATGTGAAAAACAGAAGCATCGTGTGTACTAGCAATTACACCACTTTTGGTGATTAAAAGACTTCCACCAGTAGTAGTTTGAGTATCAGTTAAAGTAACCGCACCTGCGTCTACAGCAATTTCAGCACCGCCATTATAGGCAGCATCTAAAGAACCTGCAGCTGAGCCATCAATGTTACTCCATCCCGAAATCTGATATATCCTATACTTCCCCAAAGTTGAGTCGTAGTAACTCTGTCCAACTGTAGGAGAACTAGGAGCAGAACTTAGAGATGAAACTGTCAGGCTTCCTGTCGAATTTGATAGATCCAAATCACCGTCTATTCTGACGTTGTTTTGAAATCTTGTTATTTTTCCACTAGACATATTTCGTTTAAGATTCCATCCAAGAGGAAGTTAACCTCTCAGACACCCCTTTTTTAAATTGTTAATTAATGTTTGTTATTTAAACTGTACCGTCTGCACAATATGTGGCTCTCCAATCCGAGAAACCAGCTTCATATTCTACTTCGACTTTGTACTTAGAAACTCCTGTGTCAAAAACGAGCTCACTATCAAAGCTAGGCTTGTTTCTCCAGAAGAAGTTTATCTTGTGTCCGTTAGCTAAAAGGAACCAAGCAGTATCAGAACCACCAGCAGCAGCTGAGATATAAGGACAGACAACTACTGTTGAGTTTCCTTTATATACATTGATTGCATTTTCAGCTGTATCTGGGTCTAATTCCGATTGCGTAATCTCTAGAGCCTCTCTCTTAAGTGCTGGAGGTACTAGTAAAGTGTGCTTACCTGTAAATTCAAGTAAAGTTCCATGACCAGCTTTTTGTTCGGTCATTGCTACTTGAGCAGCTTCATAATTATCATAATTAAGTTTATTAGTTGAATAGTTAGACTGACTACCAGTATCACCATTCTCGTAAGTTTGTGCAGCAGAAGCAAGAGCTAAAGCACCATTATTGTAATTTGCATAACCAGATGGATTAGCAGTAAAAGCGTTATTAAATAATCCGTAAGCATAACTGACAGGATCATAAGAGGCTCTTTGTGCCAACCATTTCATCATGTCTTTCATCTCACGATATTTATTATCTTGAGCCATTTGTTTGGTTATCTGAATACCTTTCTTAAATATTCTGTAAGCATAGGTTGTTGAATAACCGAGACCTGGATCAGCATAAGGTACACTTCCACCTTCTCCGACATCTTCAAGTGCACCGACACCATGAGACGTTATGTCCTTGGCTTCCGCACCCTCCATGTTTTCAACATTAAAAATCTTTGCAATTTCAATTTCTGGGTCTTTATATTCTAATTCGTATACTTTTCTTAGAGGTTGATCTACATCTAATAAAGGTTGTAATGAAGTTCTTGTTAACATATTTTTATGAGTCTAGACTACCTAATTGGTGATCTGCAATTCTATACAGTCCCATTGAGGCATCGCTCACTCCTTCTGGATCTAATTTAATAAGCTGAACTGCTCCATTACTGTCTGAAGCGTCCCCTACGTCAACTTGATAAGAGTTGTTTAGGTCAAAATATTGGAAAAGGTTGGTTTGAGCAAGACTAGCATCTCCATCCATTTGGAATCGGATTTCTCTACCAACATCAACTAAAACACGTACATAATCAACAGTAGTGTTGTCTGACTCGGCAGTTACCCTGTCTAAATATCCAGTATCAAAAGTTACATGTTTACCATTTCTATCTACAAAACCGACAGCTATACCAGCAATTTTTTCATCAGAACTGGTTATTAAAGCTACGTGACCGTCACTATTGACAGTTACCATATCTCCTATTACGATTGTTGCGGAATCATCCATCAGGATAGGTAATATTTCGGACCTTTCTGGTTTAGATTTTATTGTTGCTCCTCTCATTTTTAGTTTTCCTCTTTCATAGATTTATAATATTTGTCTCCAAATTTCTTCCCTGCCTCCAATTCGGCTTGGGAATACTTAGGCTTCCCCGATTTTTTACCTTCGGTTGAAGACTGGCTTGAAAAACCAGCTTGATTTGCGTCTAGTCTCTCAAGATAGGCTTCGTCTTTACCTTCTTGTATCGCAGCTTTAGGGTCTATTGTTAAATAAGCTCTGTCAACGGCTTGCTTATAACTCATCCCAGTTTCTTCCAAGGTTCTGGCAACTTTGCCAATTTTCTGTCTAATAGCGGATCTTTCCTTCTTTGTTGTCTTTGTAGAAAACAAATCTGGATGCTTATCTTCAAAAGAGGACAAAACTCCTAGTTTTGCTTTTCTCTCTCTCTCTTCAAAGCCTTTTACGATCTCATTGACAGGTTCTAAAGCCTTGTCTATCTGCTGTTGTGCTAATGTGCCTGAATCTTGATTAGTAGACTCACCCTTTCGAGCTTTATCTATTTCAGCTGAGATTTGTGGATTAATCTTAGCTAACTTTTCAAGATTCTCCATAGCTAAAGACAATTTATCGCTATCTGTCTTAAGTTTCTGGTATTCTCTGGTCGAATCACTGTATCGCTTTTCATAATCAACTTCGCCTTTCGGTTCTTTTGATTCATCTAAGTAATCAGAAGCTTTATCTTCTGTTGATTCAACTTTTGAATCTTTGGATTCATCTAGGTTTTCCTCTTCGGAGCTAGAATCTTCTTTAATGGTTTCTGAGGCGTTAGCCATTTTGGCGGTCTCGTCTTCCTTATTTTTTGTTGTCATATAGGGTAAGAGCCTTGCTCTCTTAGTTACCTTTTTTCGGGAACTGTATGTTAAATAAAAAAATGGACTTATCCACTCCTTTCAGAGTTTCTAGTCCAGTTACTTTAATTTAACAGAATAAGTAAAAATGTCAATGGGGTAAACTACTTCTTAAATTTATCAATAGTGTCTCTTACAAAGGCTCCTGGTGCAAACTTCCTTCTCTTGGCTTCTTCTTCATCTACTTTCTTTTTTGTTTTTTCTTTCTTCTCTTCTGATTTAACCAAATCAACCAACCTTGGCAATAATACGATACTCTCCATACCTCTTATCAAATTCTTAAACTTTTGCATCTCTTTTAAGCTGTCTGTTTCAAAGGCTGTTTCCAGTAATAACTGTTTTAGTTCCATCACAAATCTCTTAACCGTTTTCCACTCCTCTAATTTTCCCAAACTGACAGCAGCTTCTTGAGCCTTCTCATCCTTTTTAAGAGATAAGAAAATAGAGTTGTGTTTCAGGTTTTCAGCATTCATAGTATTTTCTAACTTTTTTAAATCTGTAATCTATTATTTTAGTAGCTTTTTTAAAAATAGCTGTTCTTTTATAAACTCCCGTTGGCATTTTAAATTAATTATATTCTACCATTAACAACAGGAGCAGATGGGGGATGAGCAACTGGACTGTTACTCAAAGGATCAACGCCTCCCCCACCCACTTCTGGTGTCAGTGGTAATTGTGTCTCTTCTTTTATTAGTAGATCATCTGGATTTTTGTCTAAACTTTCCATAAAATTAGCCTTAAGTTTTCTCTGATCTACATCTGGATCTCCGACAAATGTCTCATAGAACGCCTTTTCTCTTTCTTGCTCTAAACCTTTAGACATCTTTATACCAGACTGAGGATCTACTTTTATATCAAAATCATAGAATCTTTCATTTTCAGAATCTCTAAATAAATCAGGAATTGTTTGGAAGAATGAAAATCCTTTAAAATCATCCTGCATATAGTATTGACCCGTTTGTTCATTCATAGCCAAAGCTTTATCTTTCATTCTTATTGTTCTATATTTCTTAACAATTGCCTCAGCCCCATCCTCTCCTATGACTTTCTCAACCTTAATTGGGTTCTTATAGAATTGCTTTATGTTAGCCACTCTTAGCCTCCCTAACCTTGTTAAACCTTCTTCATAGGCTATTGTCATCTGAAGTCTTATTCTCTTGAGTAGAGACTCGTGCATCATCTCTGCTTGCCCAAGCGTGTCTGCTTCTGGAATCCCAGTTATCTCTGGAGATATACCAGTTGCTTTTGTACCATCAGCCTCCATCATTTCTTCTTCTTTATATCTATCAGCTTTTATACCAGAATATTCTAATGGGTAAACAGCCTTTCTAGGATCTCCCTGAACAGGAATAGCCATACCTGGCTTAAGTTTCAACTGATCGTCTGTTAAACCTGCTTCTGGATTTATGAAAAATACCTTTAAGATATTAAGTCTAGCTTGATCTAAGGCTATATTTCTAACTACATTTCTTTCATACTGTAATTTCTCCAATACCTCACACATTCCCTTACCCCATATCCTATGTGGTCTCTTGGTTGAAGTTATGACAGCAATTGGTATCTCTTTATGTTTGTAAGGAATGGGCATATCTGGCTTCGTAAGCAATACACCATTAGCCAGGACGTTCATTTGGTCCTTAGTCTTATTCCACTCCCACAAAACCTCTATCTGATTTTCTTTTAAGTAAGACATACCCGTTGTGTCCCACCAATTCCACTCTGGATCATTTGATAAATGATCTTGACTTGGCATTACATACTTAGCATCTGCAAATTTCTTATCATATAAGGAATGAAAATCGTCTTTGTTAAAAATAAACTTTCTAAAAGCATAATTACACTTGTTCATGCTTTCACAATGAGGTTCTGGATAAAAATGATAGGGTGAAAATTCTTCCGCATATACGTCATTAAATGTACTTATCTTCTTTTTCTTGTATTTATACTCCATTGTCTTTGGATTATATTCAGACAATTCTTTTATGACTCTGCTTTCACATTTATAGTATTCATATATAGGAGCTGTACCAAAAATAGAAGCATCTAAAAAAGCTTTATACATTTCTATCAAAAAATCACCTTTGTCCATAGAGAAATTTGCAATTTCTTTCATAATATCTGCAAATGGCACGTCTTCGTTTCCACGAGGTAAGAGCATAATTGTTGGATTTTGCTGGATATATTCAGACATAGCCGACATAGTTAGCCAGTACGTCATTGGAACCCATACATTAGATCTATATTCTCCTTCACCATCTCTATCTGAATCCATTAGTTCATCAGAAAAATATCCTTCCCATTGCTTTTCAAATCCTTCCCAATTCTTGTCTACATATTCTCTACCGTCTCTAGCCTTTTCAAAACGATCATAGCTCGCACTCAACCTCTTTTGTATTCTTTGTGATGGTTTATAAATACTACTTGGTGTTTTTTCTTCTTCGGCCATAAAAACGGGTTAACTATAAAGTTATACCGCTTTTAGTAAAGTAGGTAAGATAATATTACTTCTTTTGGTGTTTTTTATCAACTAACTTACGTCTAGTGTTTCAAGATCTGTGTCGGCTGTATCCATAGCTGTAGCCTTGTCTTTGTCAAATTCTTTAGCTACTTGTGCCCTGTAGCAATTCCTTAAATGCTCTTTAACCTTACCTAGTAAGAACTTTGATCTACCCTGTGGGTTTGGGATCATCTCTCCCTCATTCTCTGGATCTACTACCTCTGCTTGATACGAGAGGTAATCTGTAATCTTTTCCATCTGGTCATCGCTTATAGTGAATGTTGGTGTGTATGTTGGCATAATTGTATTATAAACTATTAACTTTGTTTAACCAATCCTAAATTTTGTAAAGCAGTAATCACATTGTCTACCGTCGCTCCTGCACCTGTTGCTAAAACCGCCTGAACAATAGGAGTTGAACCATAAAAAGCTAGTTTCTGTCCTGTCGCCGTACCGATTTTAGTACCCGTGGTTGTATTTAAGACAATGTTCTTAGCGTCAGGAATAATAAAATTGCTTCCGCTGGGGCTTATGGTGAGGTCACCATTAGTATCTACTGCAAAGATAGCGTTGTCTGTAGCGTCAAAGCTTAACTTTAATTGGTTACCTGCTTTAAATATCTCTAGTTTAGTATCTGGGTCTGTAACCCCGATGCCGACGTTTCCATCTTTATCTACCACTGTTAAAGCTGTTCCAGCACTATTCTGCCATTCTTGAAGGTTAGCTACCTGAGTAGCATGAGCTTTAACAACAATTGCCTTATTAGTACCAGTTGCATCATTAAAAGTTACAGTATCTTCAAAATCAGTTTGGACTGTTCCAGTTCCAGAGTTTTTAACATTAAAAGTTTGGGTAGTTCCAACACCTGCTTGTAGCGATATATTATCAACATAAACAGTTTTTACTGCTTTTATTTGTACTCCGTAACTTTTGCTAGATGCTACTCCTGTTAGCGTTCCTGATAATCTATACCAGCCACCACCAACGCTAGTGTAACTTGTTGAGAGAACAGCACTGTCATACCATAATTCTAAATCTGCCAAAGTAACCGCACTACCATCCGTATAAGCATAAGCAATCAAAGTATAGGTAGAAGTATCTCCCACATTAGCCGACTGCACTATTCTAGTATCTATAGGGCTACTATTAACTATTTTCATAGATGAAGTACCAGAGTATTTAATAGAAGTAGAGTGAGAGAGGTCTACGTGATCACTGGCGCACCGAAACCCAATATGGTAGTACTGAGTAGCTGGCGTATTATGCAAATTAACGGCAAACACACCCGCAGTAGCCGTATCAGCCCAATTCGCGCCCCGACGGAACGCATAAGGACCGCCGCTGGCGGAACCTTGATAGTAGCGCCCTACACCGTGATCAGCATTCCAAGTATTGTTGCTGGGCAAATAATCATCACTATCACCATTACCAGCCCCGGTGCCATTAAAATCTGTGACCGTGGTCCATTCCACCCAAGCACTGGGATTGCCCACCGGCTTATCCACCCCCATAATAGTCCCAGCAGTCCAATGCCAAACATTACCGGAAAGATCCCAAACTTCATTCCCATTGCTTAAAACTAGCTTAGCTTTTTCATCTCTGCCGGTGCCATAATCCGGATCAGTACTAGCGTTGTAACCAACACTAGTGGCTTCACCCACATTACCCCGGTATAAACCGCCTCCAGCGGCTACTGTGGAACCAATCACGCCATCAGCCCAGTTGGCTGTTTGAGCTTCTACATTACGAGCAATAGTCATCCATTCATCATTGGTAATTAAATGGTAGCCGGTTGGGCAAGCACTAATAGCTTGGGTTTGGGTAATGTGGACAATTGGAGCCCCGTTAGCGGTAGAAACGACCTTAGCACTATCAAAAGTTAGATCACGATAGTCCAGCCCCAAACCAGAATTAGCTACGGCACTAGCCTCAACGGCTGTATTACCTTGTCCGTCACCACTAGAGTCATATTTAGCCTCATACTTCATGGCGTAGAAAGCGCCACCTGTACCAAAGTCTGGGTCTCCAGGTACTAATATCCAATCTCCATTGGCGTTGTTTTCTTCTGTGTTACCAATATCCCAGCCTGTTAAATCAGTTTCAAAAGTTCCATTAGTTATTTTATTAGTTGGTTCTTCACTAAATATATCTAGGGTAACAGTATTAGTTCCCCACAATAGCGAAGCTCTCTTAGTTGAGCCGTCTTTAAGAACGATTGCGTCCTTATCTACAACTCCATTAAATATTGTTTGTGCATTAGTCGTATCTACATTAAAGACTACGGTATTGTCTGCCTGTTGTATTTGAAAGAAGGTGGTGGAGTTTGTACCGATCATTGTGTCGCCTGTGACTTCAACATAGTCTAAATCTAATGCACTATCAGGAATACCAGTAAAATTTGTTCCTGTAAGAGTAGGAGTAGAGCCACTTGAAACATCTTGGTCAATAAAAGCTGAAATGTCTATACCGTCAACTGTTTCAGTTCCAGTCATAACTATATTTCCACCATTCATAGTTAAATCACCAGTCATCGTGTCGCCAGTGATATTGACAAATTCACCGTTTAAAAACCCTACTCCTGGTGGCATGTATTCTACGCCTCTCTCCATAATTATGTTAAAGCAACTTTATAAACTTTTTGACTAGCTGTATCGCTAACACAATAAACAGCACTCGAAGCATCATCCAAAGGTATAGTTACTGCCGAATCTGCCGTTAATTCTCCCTCTGCATTTGCACCAGTATTCGTAATGTTACTAGGTCCAAACCAAATTAAACCAGTATTAGTAGAAGCCGACTTAATAGTAATTGCCTTAGTGGCTCCCGTAAATGTTATTTCCACAGCCGATGTGCCAATTGTAACTGGTCCACCGTTTCTGCCAGATGGGGCATCACCAACTACCTTCATTGCATTTCTACTAGTAACCTCCACCCGGTCCGACCCATCGTGGTCCTTTATTTCCACCGCACCTATCTCAATATCACCTGTACTTAAAACACCATCCCACTTTTCCCACGTTTTAGTAGTAGCGTTCCATAAAGATAAGTTTACTCTTTGTCCGCCTTCTCCACTCATACATCCTTCAACCACTTAATAATTTCCAGCCGACCTGCCGATCTAAGCAGTTCTTTTTTGTTATCCTCTCTTTTTGCCTTATGATACATCTTTTTTACACTCTTCTCCAGTTCCAACAAGTCTCTAGCTCTCAAAAATCCTTTTGTATTGAAGACGCTTTGGATGACCCACTTCCTTTTTAACCAAATCAATTTTAGCCTGTGTCTTAATTTTTTCATGAATTCCTTACAATTACTAATATAATAAACTCTTCATCTACTGTAGCGTTATCTATAGTAATAGTATAGATACCAGATAAAGGTAAAATCATCAGCTCGTTAAACGTAGCCTCTTCGTCAGACCGTTTAAAGACAGTAACACTATCACTATTTAAAATAGAAACATCGTATTGTGTGGAAGCTGTTGACGGTTTAACCAGGATTTGGTGACACAGGCCGTGTGTTGAAAAGGTTTCTGAAACTGAACCAGAGGAAGGAGTAACTGTTTTACGTATAGGGTTGTTAAGAATAGACATATATTTAATTATTTTAACACCTAAGTAGTGGAGCCGACAATTAATAAATTACTTTACCAAACCAGCGGTTACTATCGGTTCATCTTTTACTGACATTTCAAGTGTTCTTCTTGAATCCCAAAGGACATTCCTCATAAGAGACTTCATTGCATCCCTTTGAACGTTGTCGTTGATAGACGCATCAACAATTGTCAACAGTTGACCTTCCATATAACTAAACTTACCTTGCCATCGACTAAGTGAGGATAACTCACTTGCTTCTGTCGTTGGCAGACTATTTTTTTTTGACATAACTAAACTCCTTTAAACTCGACTCCACTACTCAACCGTTAATGTACAATTTATTTTATCATTATTCTTTTTGTCATACTCTTGCCTATTGTCTTTTTCTTTGGCTTAACAGCCTTCATAGTTACCATTTTGGCTTTATAGTCATGGGTAGAAACATCAAACTCAATAGAACCATAACCTAGTTTTTTAGCATCGATAATAAACTTATGAATACCATATAGAGTAGGATGAATTTTTTTTAATTTATCTATAAAAACCATTTTTAATTAGCCATACAAATTGATAATTTTTTTTTAAAACTACCATTATTAATCTCTGTTCCTGTTAGTCTTAATAGATTATAACCACGCTCCAAAAGATACGTATTTTTAATCTTATCTTTCTCAATACTTTTAGGTAAAGAATGCCAGTAGTCTCCGTCTGCTTCTATAACTAGGTTTAAGTTGGGGATATAGGCGTCTACTAAAAATCTACCATTAATAAGTCTTTGCTTCTCGAATAAAAGGCCTCTAGTTTTTAACTCTTCATAGAGTTTTTTTTCTATTGAAGTTGGACCTTTGGATATTGCTTGTTTTTTAAGAGACAGAGCAAGTAATTTTTTTTGCCTTATACCCCTCTTAAGTCTCGTTGCCTTTCCTTTTTCAGTAAATAGTTTAATATTTTTTGGCAACTTACCACTCTTCACCTTACTCATTTTCTCCTTAGTTTCTTTAGATAACTTTTTACCCATCATCCATTGACCAAAACCTTTTTCTTTAGCAACTTTACTCATTTTTTCCTTTACCTCCTCAGAACGCTTACTTCCACTATTATCAAACCTTTTTGCCATATTTCTTACGGCTTCTCGATTTCTTTTGCCTTCTGCCCATTCTTTTTTTCTTGCTTCACTCATGTTTTTTTTAGCCCTTAAAGACATTTTTACACCCTTTTTAGATGTACTTATCTTTTGTTTGGTCTCCTCTAAGTGGTGTTTTCCCAACCAATGCCTAGCATTATTTTCACTTATTTTTCTCTTTGTTTCTTCTGAATGTTTAAATCCCGCTAATCTTGGCATGATTTTATTAAAATTTATCGATATAACTTTGCAAAATTGTCTGACCAGACCTGAATCGGCTTGACTATCTTATCCATGATGCGGTTTGGTATGGTTTGCACCACTTGGAATGCACCCGAACAACAAATCACCAAATCGTCATGCTTTCCAGTTATAGCCTCTGGATGGTTTGGTTTCTTTTCTGGTCTGATAAATGATAAATGTTCCTTTATTATACCCTCATCGTATACAATTACTTCCCGTTTGACTAAAGCCTCCGCCCATTCGTCCAGCATCTTTGGTCTTGTTTTCTTGTTAGTTGTCCAGCCAAACCGTTCCTCTTCTTTTTGTTCCAATAAGTCAAAACTCTTCATCCGCCATATTCGGGGGTATTCCAGTTCTAACAATCTAGCAATAGTAGCTTGCCCCGTGTTCCTCTCTACGGCTATGTAGGGATATAAGCCAGTCATCTTTTGTATGTACTTGCCCATCTTGCTGGCTTCATTGCCCAACCGTGCCGAGCCGATATCGCTGGTAGTATCGGCAGTCTTTGCGTGGTATACCATTGGTATATCTAGGTATTTTTTAGACATTGCCACCATTGCAGAAAAATCTCCACCCTCGGCAGGATCTACGAATATGACCAGTATTTCTTTTTTGTCTAGTTTTCTATATAGACTATACATAATTAAATAAATACTCCACTAGGTGCTAACAAACCCGTATGGATAGGCGGTTTAACATTGTCTAGATACCATTTTAAAGTTGGTAGATCAAAGAAACATGACCCACTCGTCAAGAAACTGTCCAGTACACATGAGGGGTATTCTCGTCTACCTTTGTTTATGTCCTTAAACTCCGTCATCTTCAAGTGATACCAATACAGTTGATCGGAGTCTACATCATAGGTCCGTCTTAACTCTATCTCATTGGGTAAAAACTTAAATGCTGGTGGACACTTTACCCGATAACTCTTATGTATGAACCAAGGAAAGAATCTAGACCTAAAGTTTGACTGTCTCTCGTCCCCTCGATTCCACTCACTATAGAAAAAGTCACCGACAACGTTTCCAGTCGACTCTCTAACAATCTTACCTTTACCCATTGGCACTTGTTGTTCTGCACCCGTTACCAAGTCTTCAGCGTTTATGATTGGTGTATTTGGGTAAAACGCTATCTCCGTCCATAGTAGATTCTGTGTATCGCCACCACGCCCAAGCACCTTTGATCCAGCCGATCCAACAAACAACTCTAGACCCGTCCTAGACTTCATGTAACTTGACCTATTGTCTACATCTAGGAAAAACGACCGTTCAAGACTTTTTCTAGCTAGATAAGAATCTAAAAACATACTGATACGTTGGAAATGGGGTTTGACCTCTTCCATCTTATGACTAATCACTTGACCCGATATGATGGGTGCTAGTCCAAGTGTACCGAGTATGAAATCTGTAGTGAATATAGCTTCCCAAAAGGAGCTAAAGCCCTCACGTCTAGCCTTTAAATCATTTTCCCGTATGCCCTCAAGAGTTGGATAGTCTTTTAATAGCTGGTCATAGTACATATTCTGTGTACTGTTAAATATAAAGGGTACTATCTTACCCTCAATACTTTTTATCCTAAAATACTTTTGTATAAAGCCTTTGTAATCAATCACCTTGCATAATAATTACTAATTAACAAAATCACTTTCACCAGTTTTTGATTGGTTGAAAAAGTTTACTTGTGTCTTGTTTCCACTATCACTTGATAAGCCTTTAAGCTTGTCTACATACTTTAAAGCCTTCTCACGAGCAGACCAATCAGCTTCCTTTTTGCCTGACTTACCGTGTAATTTGTTTGCTTTCGTCATTTTGCCCCATTGTTCCGCCCTTTCTGAGTCACCAGCACCGTTTTGCTCTATCATAGCGATATATGCTTTACGCATTAATACGATTTCCTCCTTATCCTGCTTTGCAATGACACCAGCCGTTGATTGACTAGCAATGCCCGTCCCCTTGATAGATTCTTTATAGCTTTGGCCAATTGCAAGACGTTCCTTTATGATCTGTCGGGTGCGCGGTCTAGTCTTTTTTCTCATAGGCTTAAAATGGGGGTAGATGATACACCACCTCTTAAATAATAATCGCTTAGAAGTCCGCTAATAAGCGGGTCAAGCCTGTTTTTTAGTATTTTTATCATCACCTTGCATAATTTCTTTTACATTGTCGATAAAGTCCTTGCGATACCTCATCATGCCAGCCGATCCAAGCAGTTTGCTTAATATATCTGTTACCAGTAAAGCAAATTGATCCAGGCGAGTGTCTTGGGTGTCTTGGGTGTCTTGGGTGTCTTGGGTGTCGGGTGTGTTGTCTTCATCGGCTATATCTTTTTCAATATCTTCAAAGGACCTGATTTTTGTTTTAGGCGTTTCCCCTCGGATTTTAGCAATTGATTTTTTTGTGAATTTATCTCTGGTCATAGTTTTTTGGTGTGTTAAATAATAAGCAATACTATTATATCAAGACCCAAAAGATAATCAAAATATCTACTTGACAACCATTGTATACCGTTGTAAGATATTTATATATTAACAATTAATGACAACTTATGATAAATAATATAGATCAAAACAATCCTTATAATAATATAGATATTGATGATATCATAGGCGAATTATCAGCTTTGAAAGAGGCAAAAATGTTAAATGTTGATAGAGATATTAATAATCAATTAGCAGAAACAATTATAAATTTAAAGGATAACTAAAAATGAATATAATAACAAGACTACCAGCTAAACCAAACCCAAAACTATTCAATGGTAACTTATATATTGAAATTTACTCATTTGCTAGTTGTCATTATGCAAGGCTAGTTGATGATATGGGGTTCGTACACAAAGATAACATTGGATATAACCATACAAGCAATACATATCAAGACGCCTTGAAATTTGCTTATAAGTATCAATTATAAATTTAAAGGACAATTAACAATGAATATACTTAATAACAGTTACTATGAGGTCTTAACAGATAACCTATACAAAGCAAGACAAGACTATTTTAATAAGTTTGGCAAGAATGAGATATTTAACAGCGTATATCCTAACAAGCTATATCAAAACAAACAGTTAAATAAAAAATACCCGCTTATAAATTCAAAGGATAATTAAAAATGGAAATAACAAAACAACAACTCAAACAATATTATCAAGACGGTTTAACAATGATTTGGCAATATAAAACACTTTATCAAATTAATTATAGCCAAAACACGGGAATAGGTTACAGAAAAATAGCAAGGAAGCCAAAAACTGACTTCTTGGGTGTAACTCGAAGGGGGAGATATAAAGCGATGAAGCCCGATGAAGCAATTACATTTTTAGGGGTTAATTATCAAAGATTATCAATTTAATAACTAAACAATTATAAATTCAAAGGATAACTAAAAATGAACCAACAACAAACAGATCAAGTAAACCAAGTTATAAAAGATAATCCAGATGTACCAGCCGAAATATTCGATATTGAAGCAAGCCCCGAAGTAGCTGAAATGTATCGAGATATGGAGAGCCAACTATGAAAATAACCCAAATATTAAAACAATTAGATAATGGATACTACTTAAATAAAACAGAAATTGAAAGCGGTATCACTAAGCTAAAAATATACATCAATCAACTAGAACACAGATTAAAATTTATAAATTTGAAGGACAAATAAAATGATAACCACAGTAACAAATACATTTTTTGTAGACACCTTTGTAAAAAGTGACACTTATAAAAACCAATTCAGCCATGAAGCCTTAAACGCTTTGTTTGACTACTATGAGCAACTTGAAGACGGCACGGGTGAACCCATAGAATTTGACATGGTCGCCATCTGTTGTGAGTGGTCTGAATATGACAGCTTAAAAGAGGCCTTGTCAGACTACAATGATATCAAGACCCTTGAAGACCTACAAGACAACACCACGGTAATAGAATTAGATAATGGTGGGTTAGTAATTGAACAATTTTAATAATTTAAACTAAAACTATGACAAATAAACAAGCATTGAGGAAACTATGGGCAATGACAGACGAAGATTTTACTACATTTCTTAACTCACTACCCTCTAGAGTAGGGTTAGCAGTTAGGGGCGGATTAGTGAAATGGGTAGATGTCTTGCCAAGCTGGTATATTAAAAGTTTAAACTAAAACTATGAAAATACAAACCTTTAAAAACAAAATACAAGCCGAAAACGTAGAGGGCAACCTCACTTATTTATCAGTTAAAATAAACGGTTGTAAATATGGACAATCTTATCAAAACCAAGCCAACACGCTTGAGGGTATGAAAAACGCCTTTGTTCTGTTCTACTATCCCCTAGCTTGCGAAGACGTTAAAAGTTTAAACTAACAACTATGAAAACATATAAAGTATATCTATACGAAGGACCATACACTTACAAGATCAAAGCCGACAGCAAAGGTGATGCAGAATGGAGAGCCATCAAAGCACACAATGGCGGTGATGAGGCAAGAATAGGCCACTCAAAGGTTAACAGACTTATAAATTCAAAAGGGTAAACATGACAAAAAAAGAAATGATAAAAATATTAAAGGGTGTATACGACAACTCGACACCTGGAGATTTGGTAACAGTTATCAAAGGGTTAGAAAAACCTACCAAGATAAAAGCGGTTATGACTGAATATATAAACGATAATAATGAGTGGGAGTGGACGGAGATAGCCACAAACACCACCCCACGCGAGGCAATTAAAAGATATTTAATTGACAATGAGCTAATCACAAATGACAAAAGTATAAAATTTACCATTGATGGCCGTTACACATACACAGAGGGTCACGATGTTAGAGCCTTTTATATTACTATTTAAATAAACAACACTATGAAACACAAAAAAATATACATAATAGAATGGTTTAACGGTGACGCGATCACCACAGATTATTTTATCGAAGTAAAAGACATCTCAACCCATGAGTTAAACACCAAAGCTAAAAAGTACGTTGAGAGTGAATGGGACATAAAATTAAACATCGAGGACATATCCCAAGTATGGGGAATAGATGATAAGACAGTCTTAAAAGTTTCTAAGACAATAAAACTATGAACAATATAGAAATGATAAAGAGCTATTTAAAAAAACAAGGTGTCCCCAAAAGCGAACTAGACAAACACAACACCCTTGTTGAGTTAATGAATTTTATGAGGACTAACCAATGATAAAAGCCATCACCGCCACAATTATGCTACTCGCCATCGGTGGAGTATTCATCTTACTATTTTGGATAGAACCGCCCAAGAGAAAAAGATAAAAAACCCAAACACAATATATCCTATACATATTTTTGTATAGGATATGACACTTTATAACTTTAAACACTAAAAAACTATGTCAAAACCAAAGACAAAAAGAAACATAAATATCTACCTCGCAAAGATGGGGTACAAGGAAGTTACAGACACTCGCCAGACCCTCACACCGATCACCTACCGCCAGTTAAGCCAAGCTTACGACCTCTCAACAACATACCTCCAAATAATCGTAAACAGACTAAGAAACAAATACAGGCCGTCTGCTTGACGAGCTGGACGACTGGCTGGAACAGCTGGACGACTGGCTGGACACGAACACAACACCTGTCACACATCACCTGTCACCCGTTACACGTCCTATCCACACCACACCCCCTCTAAACAAGCAAACATGACCCCACGCAAACATGACACCACTCAACCCCCAAACACATGTCTAATCAACGCTAACAAGCCCCTCTCATCACTTAAACATGACCTGACAATCAAAATGATTGGCATCTTTGTTGTCCTCGTTAAAAACAGTTTTCAAAAAATCATTCCCTGACACGATCAGTGCCTCAATAAAAACTCTATCAAATCCCACCTCCACAAGGTCCTTAATTAAAAAATCACACTTGTCAAACAACCTGATCCGTTGCTCGTTAGTGGCTATTTTATAAACTTCGCTAACCTTCTTTAGCCTTATTAAAAGATTAGTTGTCCTTTGGTTCTTCACGTTCTTCATCTTTGTCCTTATTAAACTATTAAATATTATAAGATTCTAAACCCACCGTATCACCTCCCCATTCAATACCTCCCCCCTTTAAGGGGGGGGGAGGGTATTGGTTTTGAGAGGGGTTGAAGTGATTTACTCGCTATCTTGGCAAAACCATTTTACCGAGATTGCCGAGATACTCACTTTTGCCCTATTTATTCGGTGCCTAAGTTGGCAACGCCTTTTTGCCAAGGTTGCCAAGTTAACTTTATTCAGCACAAAACAACCACTTACTCAAAAACGATTATAAGATACTTTTTTTCGATAACCCCTGTTTTTACACCAATACCTATCTTGGCAACGACGTTTTGCCAAGATTGCCTAGATACTACTTTTTTACTCAATAACAAAATTACAACCTGACTCTCCGCAATTTTCCATACCCTTAAAAAACACCATAAAAAAACATACTATAAGATTTTAATGTGCCAGCCTGCTAAGGCGTGAAGTCGTCTACAATCTTAGAAATCTTAGATTGTTTTATGGAGTACAAATATTCTCTATTGGTCGTATCGCAGAACACTTCATCGCTGTCTCTCAACTCTCTTAGAGCCGTTCTGATGTTCCTATCACCTATGTCTCTCTCTATTAGAGCCGTGGACATTTCTATAATCGTAAACGGCTGATTAATGTTGTCTGAAAGCAGATCAATAATAGCCTGTTTGGCTATCATTATCTTTCGCACTATAGGTTCTACTTCCTTAACATACTTAAAGCCTATAACAACGGTGTCGTTTTGGTCTTGTGGGTCTGGTTGGATAAGCATTTCTATTTCAAAAGGGGTTAGTTTTCTAGAGCCTCTGACCTTTGTGTGTTCGACTATAATCTTTTCGGGGGACTCTTGGTTGGGGACGGAGAAGGAAAGGATAGATTGGCTGGCGTTTACCCAGTGGGTAGAGCCTCGGATGCGGACATCACTGTTTTTTTTAAAGCCGAGGGGGGGTTTGTTCTCGTGGTGGATGGCTAAGATGGCTTGGTTGGGGAAGAGAGTTGTCCACATGTTTATGTTATCGGCTACCATTACCGAGTCGTTTTCTGAACCAGAGAAGAAATCAACTACTGAATCCATGATGATGACACCTATGTCGTTGGCTTCTACGTAAAGTTTTAGGTAATTGGAGGCATCTGTTGGTGTCCAGTCTGGGTTCATGGTCTGGTAGTTTTTAGTTCCTAGAAAGTGGAGGAGGTTGGGGTTTGTTGCCCTCATGGTTTTAAGATGTTTTTGTGTATCTATGGGGGAATTTTCTTTATCTATTAATAGGACTTTTGCTTGGGTGGCTGGGAATTTGTTTAACCAGCTATCGCCATCTACAATCGCCTTGGCAATGGACAGTGAAAGAAGGGACTTGCCTACACCACCTGCCCCAACAAGTAGAGATAGGCCGTCAGCTCTCAGTAGTTTTTCTATCAGCCACTTGGTTTGGGGAAAGGTGGAGGTGAGGAAAGCGGAGTTGTCTACGATGGGAAAGAGTTGGGAACCGTCTTTGAGTATCTTTTCTTTTAAGGAGATGGCAGATTGCATGAGTTTGGCAAAGTCTTTCTTTTTGTGTTTATCGGTAAAATATTCAGACACATCTTTATATGTGGGCGGTAGTTCTATGATCTTTGGGGTGGCTCCGATGTCGTTTAAAACTTGACAATACTTGCTTATCTCACTTCTACCAGCTTTGTCGGTGTCTAGACATATGATGATGGTCTTACCAGACAGAGGGCTGGCTAGATCTGGGCTAAAAGACTTTACACCCGATGTGGAGGTGATGGCTGGGATGCCCTCTTGCCACAGGCGGAGGCAGTCTGGTTCACCTTCGCATAGGACGACTGTATCTATATCTTTTATCTTATGTAGGCAGAAGAGGGCGGTCTTGGCGGTGGTGTTGGGGAGTTTACTAAAGGAGAACTTGGTGGACCCCTGCCTGTCTGGGTAATCTAGCCACCTGATCTTGGAGTAGAGTAGCTTACCTGATGAGTTATATACTGGGAAAGTTATTTTGTCTTCCTCTATTACAACACCAAACTTGGTTGTTATGTAGTCGGGGTCTAGGGAGTGGTCTAGGAGGTATTGTTTAGCGTTCATATTGTTTTAAAAAAAATAAGGCGTCCCTATAAGAGACCTTGTTTAACCTCATCACAAAACTAATTACATCTCCGCTGGCTTTGCAGGAGAAACAAAAGTATGTGTTTGTGGCTTCGTATAGTGCTAGGCTGGGTCGCTTGTCATCGTGGAAACAGCATTTACAGACATAAGCATCACCGCTTTTCCTCATTCTATTACCCGTCAAAGTCTCGTAGATGTCGGTAATTTTGGCAGTCGGCTTGGTGTCTGGTCGAAATACTTTTATCTTTGGTCGGTATTTTGGTTTTGTTGAGAACATCAGTATTCTATTTTTACACTAGCAAAGTGGTAGTGTCAATTAGATGTTTACTATTACAGTTAGATGTTGACAAACAGTTTTGTACGTGAGATATTGGGGTTATGAAATCGAAACTAATGACGACAAGAGAGATGTTTAAATACTTAAATGTGGATAGAACTACTATTTATAGATTAATAAAGGCCGGCATGCCTTCTTATAAGTTATCTAAAAGTTGCATCCGCTTCGATAGGAGACAGGTGGACCGTTGGCTGGAAGAGAGGGAGACCTCTATAAAGGCAGAGAACTTTACACCAGTCGAGATGAAATAAGGGAAAAAATATATGGAACATAAAAAAGAACTTGACAAAAAATATAGAGGATTTAGATATGTGGTTTTGGGACTAACCGTTGGTCACAGGTGTGGCTATGTCTCTTTACCAAAAGGACATCCTTTATATGGAGTGAGTTATAGTGAACAGTTGCCGATAACCCTTAAAAGAATCGGTAAAGAAAGCGTAGGAAAGAGAGGAGTTATCCCGATTCTTTGCTCTAGCGGTCTTAAACCAGATGACAGAATAAACATGGAGCTGTTATTCGATGTTCACGGTAGCCTTACTTTTTCTGGTAAGTTAAAAGATTTTTATGGGTATTGGATAGGTTTTGATTGTGCTCACTCTGGAGATGCTAAAGATTTTTCTTTAATGAGTAAGGAGATGAGAAAATCTTATGAAAATTGGCCTGACCTAGTTGGGGATGTTGTTAGAACAACAGATTATGTTGAGCAGGAGTGTAAAAACTTGATAGATCAGGTTATTAAACATTTTAAATATTAAATAAGGAAGTATGAAAAACAATGACCAAGACAGATAAGAAGAAAGAAAATGAATTTATTAAAAGGCTGGTGTCTCTTGGATGGAGAATAAGAAGTATAATCGGTGATGAATATACTATGGAAATTTCAATGATAAATCGGCATTATTGCCAAGTTTTCAATATTAACTACAATTTTCCAACTAAAAAGAAAGATATTGTTGGTTTGGCAGAACACGTAACAGACCTAGCCATAATCAAGTTAGCAATTGAAACCTTTAAAACCAAATGACCAAATTCACCATTAAAGACATAGAGGGGTTAGAGAGTATGGAGATGGAAGATCCCAAAAAGAACTTTCATTACCATAATAGGACATATTCTATTAAGGCAATTAAGGAAGCTAGAAACTCCCTAAGACAAGACATTATCAATGAACTAATGGGGAAGAACAAATGAAAAAATATACTTTAAAAGATATAAAGAAGCTACCTTACAAAAAAGAGTTTGAAGAGTTATTAAATAGTTATGCCGACTGTACCCGCTATTCGTCAACTGATAAAGAATATGAAGATGACAAGTTGCCACTGAAAAAATGGATAGTTAAATATACTAAACAAACCAGAAAACACGCCTTTCAAGAAGTATTAGAGTTACCACTACTTGACGATGATTTGCCCTATTCAGAAGAACTAACTAGATTTGTTAAAAATTTTAGACAACAACTATTAGAAGAGATGGAAGAATGAATAATATAAAACTAACCAAGGCTAAAAAAAGAGGGTGGTATGTTGAAATTGATGACGGGGTAGTAACGGATAAAATTGCATTTACCAGTGTGGAACTGTGGGCTCTTGGAAAAATGATTAAAGACAATATGTCAAAAATAATGAAAGATATTAGTTTAGAGGACAACAAATGAAAAAAAGAATTGAAGAACAAGCTCTTGAGAAAATAGAATTTAATGGATATGATTTTGATGATGAAAAAACCAGAAAGAAGATGAAATATCTGGTTATTAAATCTGGCGATCTTGACCTAAACGGGGCTTATGCTTTTAAAAGTAAAAAGGAACTGAAAGATTATTTGGAAGATTGTTACAGGAAAATATACGCCGTCTTTGAAATTAAGGATATAACTAAGTTATTTGACATAAAACTAAAATGAAAAATACAAGGGAGAAAACAAAGAAAGTAATGAACCCAAAAATATCATTGTTAGAATTATTAAAACTGTTAAAAAGGTATGGTGTTGAATATGTTTTTTGGACTTTAGTCTATTGTTTTTCTGGCCACACCAGATATTCTTACTTCCAAATGGAGAGAATTAAATGGGAAAAAACTAATAATAAAAAAGCTTGTTATTGGCCACATAAATTAAAGGACAATGTATGAAAACCACAAGGGAACAGGCAAAGGTAATTTTTGTTAAAAGAATAGTTAAATTTGCCAAAGAACAGATAACAATGGGTAGAAACTATGGGTGGAGTGTAGATACTTTGACAGAAGAACTTGAACACCTACTAGAGAAAGAGAGGATAAACGGGGCAATAGAAGCAAGAGATGTGATAGCAAAAGAACTCAAGTCACTTGCAGAGGCATTATTAAAAATTAAACCAAAGGAGAGTCAATGAAATTAGAAGATATTACAGTACAGACAACACTGGGAAGAACAATAGGTAATGATTTGCCCCTGAAATTACTCATAGAAAAAAGCTATTTTACTTTGAAAGAAACAAAGAAGTATTACATCATCCGTTTGAGAAAAGTTAAACCAAACAAAGGAGAAATAAAGTAATGAAAAGTTTTATAGGTGGAATGACTTTAGTTATAATCGCTTTGTTGGGAGGAATGCCGACACTTAATTCCCCACCAAATTCTGCTACTTTTGTTTATTTGTTAGGAATATATTTAATACTAAAATGAAAAAGTCCTATTGGTGGTATACCCCAGAGACTTCATGTCCTGATAAAGTCTGGCAATGGATTACTACTAACTTTAAACTTAAGGAGATAAAGTGACACAAGAGACCAAGACCAGACTAGAGAAAGAATTGGTGGTGGCTAAGAAGAACTTGGCAGAGAGTTCTATTGCCCAAGGTGAAGCTTGTGGTATTAAGTGTGACTGGCACGATAATGCTGCTTTTGATTTTGCTCAAAGAGAAACAGAGAGAAATGAAGTTTTGGTAAAAAGAATAGAGGTTGAGTTGTTACGTCCCAAGATAACCCCAATAAGAACTGAGACAGATGTGGTTGGTGTGGGCAATAAAGTAGTCATCAAGCTTATTGGACAAGAGAGAGAATTTACCCTATTAACAGAAGTTGATTCAGTAACTAAGCCAGAATGGTTGTCGGTAGAGTCCCAAGTTGGTAAGAAAATTAAAGGTAAGCCGGTAGGAAAAATAGATGATAACTTGGAGATTGTTAAAATAATGGCAGGAGAGTTCATATGAAAGAGTTTTACGCCCTAGAAGGGTTAGACGCTACAGGTAAAAGTACAATAATAGGAAAGCTTAGAGGTCTAGGTTATCCTGTTTACAAAACTCCACCAGAGGAGATGAGTAGGTATAGAGATTTTTTTGAGGGTAAAGATTTACCTTCACGATTCACTTACTACTTAACTGGTTGTTTATGTGTTGGTCGTGAGATAAGTTGGACTGGTGGGATAAGTGATAGGTATGTTCTATCAACCGTATCAGCCCATGAAGCTATGGGAATGTCACCTGAATTATTAGAGGCCATGATGCCAATTATTGCTGGTATGCCTAAACCAAGAAAGACAATACTTTTAACTGCTATTGAGGATGTGAGATTACAAAGACTTAATTTGCGGGGTGCAAACAGCAAAGATGTAGTCAACATGAAGATAAACACCAAATTACTAAAAGGATTCAGGAGATGGTCTAATAGATTAGAAATGGAGATGGTAGAGGTTGACACTTCAACTCTTTTACCAGATCAAGTTTTAGAGGAGGTCTTAAATGAAATACGAAGATAACGAAATTTACAAAACAATTGGTAATTGGAGAAAATTTCATAAGTTTATAGTCAAGCCATTTAGTTACTTTTTTAGCTCTCTAATTCTTAGGAGGTCATTACTTAAAGCCATAGGGGAAGTCAAAGGTAAGAAGGTCATAGATGTCTCTTGTGGTGATGATAAGCTTGCTGTTAAGTTAATGCGTGAAGGGGCTAAAGTAACCTGTAATGATCTTTGTATTGAGTCTATGAAGCCGATAATGAAATATAAGATGAAGTTTACAAATAAGAACCTATTAGATTTGACTGGTGATTATGATGTGGTTGTATTTAAGAACACTTTTCACCATCTCAAAAATATCACCCAAATTAGAAACTGTTTAAAGGTTTTAAAGAGGTTAGGCAAGAAAGTAGTCATCATGGATATAGACGATCCAAGAAAATTCTGGTTAGCCAAGATTTGGAATACTTATTATCGTAAGGTATTAAAAGATCAAGGCAATTTCTTTATTGGGTATGACAACTTTAAATTTCACGTGATGGATGGGTTTAAGAAAAACAAGATATCGTTTAAGAGAATATTGACTATAAAAGGTTTTTATATGTTAGCTGTAATTGAGGAAAATGACTGAACAATGTATTTGGAAAAAACTATAGAGTGTTTTATGAAGGGAATTGTTACAAAAGTAAAGGTCTATGAGGTGTATCAGAAGATATATCAGAAGATATATCAGAAAAGGAAATATGTTAATTTTAGAAAGTATGGTGACTTCTATCCTGTACTAGCTGGCGAAAAAGCTTATAAGTTTTTAGGACTAAAAGCGAGACTGATGTAATTGGCAAGCATGGTGGTCTCCAAAACCACCCGTTTCGGTTCAAATCTGAAGTCTCGTGCCGATATTAAGTAGCTAACTACAACTTGACACAACATAGCATAATGTGCTACTATCCATCATGGTAAAAGAAGACAAAAAGTTTATGACATTAAAGCAAATAAAGGATAGATGGCAAATTCCTGACAGTACCCTAAGAGACTGGATGAGACGTAAACTAATTACTCCACACCAGTTAGGACCAAAATGCAAAATATATATTGACCCATTAGAAATTCCAACATGGTTTCGAGGAGGAACAAATGACAAATGATAAAAACGAGGCTCTATTAAGAGATTTTTATGAAACAAAGTCCGCTTTGGACATCTTATCTAAAGAGGTGGATGAAAAAAAGAAGCTTGTTTTAGAATACTTAAAAACCCTACCTGACACTAAGACTAGTGTAGACGGTGTTGGTTTTTATGTTAGGACTACACCAAGATATGAATTTAGTGGTTTTGTGGACAACTTAGTTGAAGAAGTAAAAAAACAGAATGACGGTTTGAAGCTGGCTAAAAAGAATGAAATAGATGCTGGAACCGCCACCGTAGTCAGTGAAGCTTTTGCTGTAGTAGTAAAGCAACCTAAAAACTGAATGCCAACATTATTAGTTAAAAGGCCATAGGCCAAAAAACATAAGGCAGATTATAAAAAGGAGAAATAAATATGATAGGAGAAAATAGACCAAAAATAGGTACTGGTGGAGATTTTGAACCGATCCCATCTGGAAAATATACACTGCAAGTTGCAGATGTAGACGTAGTTACAAGTGCATACAAAGGGGTGGAAACTGATAAATTCAAATTCACATTCTTTGTATTAGACGATGTTAAATTCACTGTAGACGAAAAAGAGCAGACTACTCGTGGACGTAAATTGTGGAGCAGATTCTCCATGTATTTAACTCCCCGAAGTTTTTTGACTGGATTCATAAAGGTTTTAGATCCTAGTGTTCTAGATATGTCTGTAGAGGCAAAAGAGAACTACAACATGGATTCTTTAATCGGTAAACAAGTGACTTCCCTAGTAGATAGAAAACCCAGTAAAGATGGTACTACTATCTGGAACAACGTCACTTCCTTCGAGAAGTGTGAGACAGAACTAGAAGGTTTTACAGACTTGCCTGGAGACCCAGTAGTTATTACTAAGGAATCATCTCCAGCCAGTGTGCCAACAGAAGCACCATCTGATGAAGTAAAACCAGAGAGTGCTGACGAATTCATAGACTCTTTGGAAAAAGAGAACGATGTCATGTCAGAGGAAGAGATAAAAAAAGAAGAGGAAAAATTGGCTAAAGCCAAAAAGAGAATAGCAGACGCAAAAGCAAAAGCAGCTAAAAAGTAGATGCTTGGGGGGTGCTCCCCCCTCGCGGTCACTGTTTGCAATGCGGAACAGTGGCTCGTGGGGGTAGCATCTTTATTAAAACTAAAAAATTATGGCAACTATAATAACAACACTATATAACGGAAAAGTAGAGATGAAGTTTGACAGTTATTGGCACAAATATACCGTAGATGATGTGGAGAATGGAATAGTCGGCAAACCTGCTTTATCGGTCACTAAAGGCTTGGGAATAATCGCCAAGCCACAACTAATGTACTGGGCAGTAAACATGGCTGTAGCGTCCTTTAAAGATAGTGTCCAGCCAGGAAAAAGCTATGACGAGCTAGAGTTGGCTAAAATATTAGAAACAGCTAAAAGAGCCCACCAACATAAGAAATCAGATGCTGGTGACGCTGGAACACTTTTGCACAATTGGGTGGAAGATTTTATAAATAAAGAGAATCCTAAAATACCAGTTAATAAGATGTTGAGAGAGTCTGTTAGAAAATTTCTGAAATGGACGGTTGATAACAAGGTAGAGTTTTTGTTAGCCGAACAGCCAGTTTATAGCAGGAAGTATTGTTATGCTGGTACGCTAGACTTTATTTGTAAGATGAATGGTAAGTTATACATCGGTGATCTTAAAACCAGTAAGGCTGTCTATTTGGGACAAAAGCTACAAACGGCTGCTTACAGAGGAGCTAGGGTAGAAGAATATCCAGATGAAGAGTATGCTGGACAGTTGATTGTCAGGATAGGCAAGGACGGCAGTTTTGAGACAGTGGTTCTAGAGGATGACAATTTGTATAGAAAAATGCTGAATACATTTATTTATTTCTTAAAGGGCGGAGAGCTGTATAGGTCTATGGAGGAGAGAAGATGAAACAAGTATTCACATTTGGTTTTGGACAAAAACATGAAGGCAAATATGTGACAATTTCTGGTAAATCTAAAGCAGATTGTAGAAAGAGAATGTTTGATATGTTTGGGCAAAAATGGTCTTTTCAGTATGACAGCAAGGAAGATGCAGGGGTAGATGAGTTCAATTTGGTTGAGTTAAAGTAATGTATACCTTACATGAATGGAAACGATTTGGTATACTTTCTTTTCAATATGTAATATAATGGTAATATGCCATATAAGAAATACGAAGATCAATTAGCCAGTAACAGAAGGTCTTATGAAAAAAATAAAAATAAAGAAAAAAATATCTTAAGGAGAAAAAAATACAGAGAGGACCATAAAAAGGAGCTTGCTTCATATTATGCAAAATATCAAAAAGATAGACTAGATTTGATAAATAAACGAGCACGAGAGAGGAGAAAGACCGATCCAGAATATAGGGCAAAACAAATAGAATACAGTCGGCTGTGGAGAAAAAACAATCCAGGAAAAATGGCTTTTATGAAAAAAAAATCTATTTTAAAACATACATATGGTCTTACATTAGAACAGTACAATGAAATGGTAAACAGAAATGGGGGCAGGTGTTATATTTGTAATAAAATTAAAAAAAGAAATAATTGTAAGAACGGTTTGTGTGTAGACCACGATCACAAAACAGGTCAAGTACGAGGATTACTCTGCCATTCGTGTAACAGAGCACTTGGGTTGTTAGGTGATGATATTAAAATATTAAAATTAGCTATTAAATATTTAGAGAAATATGCTTAGAAAATATCAACAAGAAGCTTTAGATAAATTGATGTGGGACCGATCATTACCTGGAAATTCGCTTATTTCACTTCCGACAGGATCAGGCAAGTCGCATATAATTGCTGAATACGCCAAAGCCATAAATGAACCAGTTTTAATTTTTCAGCCATCTAGAGAACTGGTTATACAGAATGTGGACAAGCTGGTTGAAATTGTGGATGAAGAAGAGGTTGGAATCTATAGTGCCTCGTTTAGAAAGAAAGAGATAAAGAAGTTTACTTTTGCTACCATAGGCAGTATCTACAAAAAGCCTGAACTGTTTAGGCACTTCAAGCTGGTGATTATAGATGAGGCTGCCTTTGTAAATCCAAAAAGGATTAATAGTATGTACACTAGTTTTATAAGTGCTATAGGTAGTCCAAAAGTCGTGGGTCTAACTGCCACACCATACCGCCTGACTCCACAATACATGAGATACAAATCTGGCTTCATAGAAACGATCACGACCATTAAGCTGATAAATAGGATGAGGCCGATGTTTTGGAATCGCCTAATTTACAATATAAATGTTGGTGATTTAATAAATCAAGGTTATTTGTGTAAACTTAAGTATAGATATATTCCACTCATCCAGCAAGAAGATATAAAGCTAAATAAGAGTAGAAGTGATTTTGATTTGTTGGCCTTTGAGGAGCAAATATCTTATGGAGATAAAGCTATATATAAAGTTTTGTTTGGTTGTAAAATGCACTTTAAATCCAGTCTTGTTTTCTGTAGTTCTGTGGACCAGGCTGAACAGTTGGCTGATAGGATCACTGGGGCAGAGGTGGTATCGGCTAAGACCAAACCAAAGGAAAGAAAAAGAATTGTGGAAGGTTTTAAGGATGGGTCCATAGAGATGGTTTTTAATGTAGGTATATTTGTTTGTGGGTTTGACCACCCTGCTTTGGACTGTATCGTGTTGCTTAGACCAACTAGGAGCTTAGGACTCCTGTACCAAATGATAGGTCGTGGCTTAAGAACTGCCCCAGGTAAGGAATATTGTACTGTTGTGGACATGACAGATACTATTAAGAAGGTTGGCAGGATAGAGACGTTTAAGATAGAGAAGGTGGATGGTAAGTGGAATTTGACTACTGAAAAAGGGCAGTGGCACAACAAAGAGCTCTATAGATTCGCTATTCAAAAATGAGATCACCAACTGAAATTAGTCTTAAACATCTTCGCTCAAAAGGGTATACGGCTGAGGTTGTTGAACATTGGGTTCCAGTTGCTCATGTCAGAAGAGATTTCATAGGTATAATTGATATTCTGGCTTTTAAACCAAGCGAGTTTGGAGTTTTGGGTATTCAGTGTACAAGTAAATCTAATATATCAGCAAGGCTTAAAAAAGCTTCTTTTAATAAGAAGTTGTTATCTTGGCTGAAAGCTGGAAATTTCTTTGAAGTCTGGGGAACTTATAAAAATAAAGGAAGGTGGGATATAGAAAAGAGAGAGCTGGTCAAAAAAAAGTATTTACCTAAGAGAAAGGGGTAACTACTTATGCTATAACTGGTTGGTGATGAAATAGCTTGGCGTGAATCGGTCTATGTATGTTCTACCAGAAGAAGCCTAGGAATGAAAAGTGAGTATAACTGTGCTGATTGTAATTTCCCACCGCCCCTGTTTGCAAGGGAAACTAAATAATTAACGTCTACGACCACGATACCTTTTACTTCTTGATTTTTTCTTTTTCTTCTTTCTTCTTTTCTTTGGTTTTGTTGTCTCAACTTCTGGTCTTCTTCTTATAGTTACAGGCGGTAATCCCTCTAGTCTACGATGTAAGTTTGCATGTACCTCTATTGGAAGTGGACATAAATTAGCAACCGCATCTAAATCAAATCTTTCTGTCGGTACTGAGGCATCCCAAAATTTCCTATCTCTTTTATAATCACTTCTTAAAACTATATGGTGTATATTGACTGTTTTATCACTTCTTTCATAACCATATATCTCACGTACCCTAAAGCTGTTATCTTTATAGTGTTCTTTTGTTCCCACAGTTGTTACTTCCTTTTTATTTTCCTCTAATTGTATATTGTCCTAGATCAAATAATCCACCTGCGGATAATCCAATCATCAGACACATTAGAATAGAGTTGTAGACATTGTTGTTCGTAAGTAAAATAGGAAGGGCTAAGAAGCCTCCAACCAAATTTACGATTGGACACCATCTGTCATTCATACCAACTTTTTTTAATAGTTCGTTTAGAGCTATCAAAAGGGCTGGTACTGCTATTATTGGGTCTATCATTTTTTGAATAGTTTTTTAATTTTTAACATTGTGAAATTAAACAAAGAACATTTGTCTATAGACTTTTCTAAAGCTTTTTTGTATAAACTTTGATACTTGTTTGAAACCTCTCTTATGCTAGCCACTTCTTGCTCTTTTGTTTCAATCTGTTTCTCCAGTTTTATTGTTTTTCCATTAGCAGTGTTGAGGTCTGTCTGACAACTCTTCCTCAATTTCACTTCTACCTCTAATCGTTGGTTTATTTCTTTGATGGAATCTGCCTGTTGTCCGTTTATCACCTCTAGTGCTTTTATCCTGCTATCAAACTCTTTCACTTCTGTTTCAAAGCGTTTCACTGCTTTGGTGTTATTCACTACTGATCTGGCTGCACTTTCAACGTTTCCATATAATCCTAAATCTACTGCTTCTTGTAGGACTTCTAATGTTTTTTTTTGCATATCTGTCATGTCTTCCTCTGAATCTTTAATAGGAGTTAACCATCCAATTACTCCATTATACCCGTGTTTAACAATATGTGTTTCCTTGCCATCCCAGTTCTGATCTAGTCCTACAAATTGAGCATCGCTTGCTCCATCTAAAGCAACATCTATGTGACCAAAGCTATTAGTACTAGTTGGTTTCCATATGGGGATGTCTCCATACTTGGGAAAATTGTCGAGAGTGCTGACGACCTTTTTAAATACTGTACCTAGTGGATCAGGAAAGTTTGACCAATACCCATAAGCTGAATTACTGCCAGAAGGCGGAGGGTTAATACCAAAACATTCTTTTATGTAGACTTTTACCAAGCTAAGACACTGACCTACGTACCTTCCATCTGGATAACCAAGCGTTTCTCCAAGATATTTATCTATGAAGGCTTGGAGTGTCATTAGTATTTAACAGTAATGTCTAACTTTTTAGCAATATCTATCTGAATGTTTTTTATTGTTCTTATATCCTCTTGTATCATAATCATGTAACTTTCAGTATCTTCTCTTAGGGTTACTCCTTTTTCTTGCATAGCCTTAACGGTGCTTTCTAGCTTAGATCCCCAAATAGCGATACTAACAATAACAACAATCATTCCTTGCCACCATGTTATTTCTTTTCTTGTTATTGGGTTATTCATAGTCGTATGTTAAATTCTATCATTTGTCTGTAAATATTTTTGTAAAATTCTCCACACCCCAGGTAAGATTTTTGGCATAGCTAGGATTGGCTGGTTCAAAGATCTTGGCTAGAATTTCCAAGTCACCTTCTGGTCTCTCTGGTGTAATAGTTTTTCTATAGTCTTCATAGTACCCAGCGTTTCTTTTTTGGTCCTCGCTCCACTCATCCCCTTCTCTACCACCAATTATAGAAACCAATCCCTTTATGGCCTCATCAAAGGAATTGTAATCATAATTGCTTCTAATTGCCACATTGCCTATATTATAATTAATACCTGACTTTAAGTGTTTTCCACCAGAAGTTTCTAACATAGAAATGACTGGACCAATACGGTAGTCTAAGTTATAATCTTTGGCATATTTAGAGAAACTGCTGGCTTGGGTGGACAATGGTGCTTTATAATATTCAAAATATTTTCTTATATTTTCAGCATTGTCTTGTTGCTTGGGTGCTTGGGTAGGTGCTTGCTTAGGTGTTTGGGTAGGGGTTGGTGTTAGTTTTTGTCTTATACTCTCTTGACCTTTAACATCACCCTGCCTGACCCCATTTACAGTAACACCAGGTTTAAAGTTTTCCCATTTTGGATCGATAGGTCTTTGTGTGGGACGTGGAACAGTTTTACCAGATTTGTCTAACATGTATCTCTCTTGGGAAGTTGGTGTGGGAGCTAATGTTTCTTGTAGACTCTTTCTCTGTTTTGGCTGGGTTAGCTTATCGGCCAAACCGCCCTTAATCTTGGTGAGTAAATCTGTTAGCCAACTCATTTACCGAATCCTCCTGTATTAGCTGGTATATAGTCTCTGGTAAAGGTCTTAGCTACTCCAAGTTCTTTTAACATTTCCATGATCTGTTTCTCTTTTTCTTTCTCTATATTTGGTGTGTATATCTTTACTCCAGATAGCACATCCAATAGTCTTACTCCAAAATCTTTTCGTGCATCTGTTAGCTTTTCTCCAGTAGATACAAATCTGCCTAGTAATGATTTTAGTAAGTACATTCTCTTTGGATTTACTCTGTAATAAGTATCGCCTTGTTTGTTTTTTGTTTCCTTAGCTTCTAGTAGTTGTTTAAGAATTGGCAATCCACCTATTGCCTTAGTTGTGGCATTATAAGCACTAGTGTCTCTAATTTCGCTATCATAGAAGAATGATCTGCCTGTGGCTGTTTCAGCTGGTGTTTTTATTAGTGGACTAGTCATATCTAGTAGAGACTTCAATGGTTTGCTAAGTTTTCCAACATCCTCAAGCGGTAATCCAAGACCAGCCAACATTTGTGGATAATCTGTTTCAGATCTGCCTATAGATATGCCAAACTTTTCAGATATATAATCTGGCATGTACCTCTTCTCTTCTGCAGTAAGATCGCCTGACTGTAGTCCAGCTATAGCATCACCTATGGCCTTATACTTTTTAGGTTGTTTAAATATTTGTTCTAACTGTAGGGGGATGTTCTTTCTTGAGAAGGTGTTTCCTGTTATCGTGATTAACTTTCCTTGTTTCATTACCCATGTTTCATTGTTGGTTTTTGGACACCAAACTCTACCGAAGTATGGTTCTCTTGAAAACTTACCATCTTTTATACCAAGTGTTTGTATTTTACTAACGTAAAAACCACGACTGTTTTGTACTACTCGATAACCAAGTAATGTGGCTAAAACTTCAAAAGTTCTTGCGACTCCATCTAGCTGACAAGCATAAAACAGTTGTCTTCCTTTAACATTTCCGTCACCTTTATACATCGCATCATACATCGCCTCTAGAGATTCTCTTGATAATTGTGTAACAATATCGACCCAATCATCAGTTCGCTTATTTCTTTTTAAATATTTTTTAATTTTTATAAGTTTTTCCTGAGTTACTGGAACAGCGATAACACCACTAACAGGATGTGGTTTTCTCGGTTTCCCTCCTGCTACTTTTTTTACTTCTTTTAAGAACTTTGAGGGATGTTGATAAATTATAGCCTCTATACAATTTCCTCTCCACCTAAAATATCCATCTGACAACAACCATCCAAGTAGTCTGGCTTCATCTACTGTTAATAAAGATTTACGATTATCTTTATATTCTGATATTGTCTTTATGTAGTAATTTGAATTTAATTTATATGCTTCAACTATTCCAGTTTCTTGTGGATATTCGTAAGTGCCGTAATCGTGTTTTGTAAGTTGTTTCTTTTTTTGATATACCCATCTGTGGTTATCTGTGAAATAGAGTTTATGTCTTTTATTTTCCCATGTTTTTATGTCTTGGTCATAATCAAAAATTGCTATATTATTTAATTTGTTCCATTCTAATTGGTCATTTTTAAGACTGTAAGTTAGAACATTTTCCCCTATTATTAATTCATCTAAATTCTTCCATCCATTTTTAGTTAAAATCTCAGATGTTTCTGGAACACAGTAGAATGGAAAAATCCTCTTCATCATATTCTGTTCAATATCTGATAAATCACCATAATCAAATAAGAATTTGTTAACCGATTTACTGGCTTCTTCTATCCCCATACCACCTCTTGTTTTCTCAATAAAGTGGGCGATTCTAGCATTATCCTCTATAACGTTACCTACCTTTCGTGGCAACTTAGCTAGTTTTTTGGCGACAGTATCTGTACCAGATACTTTTTTAAATAGTTTTGGTACATCTTTGGCAAACTGACCTTCACCAGTTACACCCAATTTAGCCATTATTTTTCTAGCTTCTTCAAAGGTTTTTGAATCAGGGAATATTTTTTTAAGATCGTCTGTTAGTAAGCCTTTACCTTTTTGTAGTTTTCCAGCATCAGTATAAGAAATGGGGTTTTTTACACCAGCTACAAAATTGTTGAAGATGTTACCTATGGCATTTCTGACATGGAAAGCTGGGAAAAAGGAAGTGACTGACCCCTTCCACATATTTTGTATCTTGTCGTATACCTTAAAAACCTGGTTGGCCGTATCGTCATTTGTGAAAACCTTTTGGACTTTCTCTAGGTAATCAACCACGTCTGGATGAGCCACATAATCTTTTAACTCTTTTACTCTAGTAAAGGCTTTCATGCCTTGTGTGCCAGCTTCACCAGCTTTTCTAACTATAGAGTTGCCAGCCAGGTCTTTTATCTCACCTGCTACCATTTGGTTAAGTGCTCCTTTGGCTTTAACAGCTCGCTGTGAAGTGGCTAATCTTAATGACAATGATTCAGGTGCTTCTAAGTATTTGTAGCCAGCTTTCTCGCCCTCTGCTAGTGTCTTAAATACCCTGCCCTTTTCAGCCCCTTTTATAGTTGGCTTGATGTCTGGAACTCCACCAGAGAAACCTCCTTTAAATGGTTCTTTAACTACTTTTCTTGGGAAGTAATCTTTTACGTCTGTTTTTCTTATGCCGAGTGGTATTTCTTTAGCTGTTTTAGATTTAATTAGTTTTGTTATCTCATCAGATGCTTTAGACAACTTACCTCCTGCCTCTATTTCATAAGGGGCTTTTTTAATAGCTTCTATTCCGTGTTTATCTACTAGCTTTTTAACAATATCTACAGCCTCGTCATCTCCTACATTCATTGCTCTCTTTAGCTTATTAGTGAAGTCTGCCAACTCTGGTGCTACTTTCTTAACCTTATATCCAGACACAAATGCTTCTCCTAATAAATCTTTAGCTCCAGTAGCAGCTTTTATAATATCACTACCTTTTTCTGATTTAGCTAAAGCTTTTACACCAACTTCACCAACACCTTGGACTCCTTTGGCAATTCCTTTAAACATTGGAGCTAATAACAGGTTTCCTGGGTCTAAAGCAATATCACCAGCTAAACCAACCCCACCTTTGGCTATCTTGCCTACTGTTGTCTGAGGATTCCAATTTAAAGCTGTTAGGGCGTCGCTAAACCCCTTTCTTTCTGTAGATAACTCTTTTGGTTTAGTATATTTGTCTAAAAAGGGTAGAGCACTACCAAGTCCTCTGGTAACTTCAGAGAGGTATTGTTTGCCTGCTTTACCAGCATCTCCTGTTCTAATTAGAGTAGCTGCTTCATCACCTGGCTCAAAAGCTGATAAGACATTAAATAGTCTGGTAAGGGCTCCTACTTTTTCCTCTTTACCACTATCTGCCAAGGCTAACATATCTTCCATATTGGACGGTTGGCTGGTTCTGGCTTTGTTTCCAGCACTATATCTTCCTGCCGTTGTTGTTTTTGCTCCAATACTATATCTTCCCATAGTTTTAACCCATTCTTAGTAATGATTTTTTCAGTTCATTGGATGGTTCAGAGAAGCCAGAAGAAGTATTACTATTTGCTTGTATTGATGGGTAATTTAAGTCCATGTATTGCTTAACTCTTTCATAGTTATCTGGATCATTAGTTTGTACAAATTGTAAGAATGCGTTTTTTGCTTCATCAATATTCTCGTGTGCATTCTTAAATAAATTGAAGTCCTCTTCTACAATAGATGGTTCTATACCTTCGCTTGGTGGTTCAACATCACCCGTCCATTTCTTAAACTGTGCTGGATTTTCATCCATTGGTCCGTGTGGAGAATTTTTGTTATAAAGATCTATAAGTTCCCAATCATCCATTTGTCCACCGTATAAATTAGCCATATCTTCAGCAGTCATACCACCCTGTATGTTCGCTAATACATTTGCTTCTAAAACATTTTTTTGTTGTAGGCTCTCACTACCTCTGGAAGATTTTTGTTGTGCTAATATGTCTTGTTGCTCTTGTCTAGCAAATCCGTACTCTTCCAGCAAATTTCCCCTTTCTTGTTGAGCCATTTGTGCAGCACCTTGACGAGAGGCTATGTCAGAATCTAATCCACCCTGTGCTCTACCCATAACGTCACCAATCGTACCTCTTGTGGCCTGCCCTTCTCTAGACACCATAGACTCTATAGCCATAGGTGTTAAGTTCTCGTTTTGTGAATATTTTTCTCTTAAAGCAGCGTGTGAAGGATATTGTCCAGCCTGCTTAACAGAATCTAGTAGTCTCTGTGCAAAGCTTGGAGCTTGTGCAGCTAACTCATAATAATCTTTTAAAAGTTGGTCTGATTTTTGTGTTATTGGTGCAAGTCTTTGTGAATATTGGCTCCACAAACTACCACCTTGGGCTGGTTGGGCAGATGGTTGGGCACTGGCAGGGGCAGGAGTCGCACCGCCACCTTGTAATTTAGCTAAAAGTTGTGCATTTTGTTCCGCTGACCCAACATAGCTAGACCCTAATCCGTAAGTAGATCTTCTCTCTGCTAAAGAAGGTAATGCCTGTCCTTGTTGTTGAAAATAGTCTGATAAACTCATTTTTTTGTTAATTAAATAATTATAACCTTTTTAAGAATAACCAAGATATTGTTCCTCTTTTCTTGTAACCACTCCACCAGTAATGGCTGCTTCACGTTCTTGTGCCAAAGTCCTTTCTCTTTCTTTCCTTCGTCTTTCCACATCTGCTAAATATCTTCTGTTTTGTAATTGTCTGGCCTCTTCTTGTCTGGCATACTCTTCTTCCGTTCTACCAGCGTTTGTTTCTAATCTAGTTTTTTCTGTACCGTATTCTCTACCATACCTTTCTTTGTCTCTGGCTTCTTTTTCTAATTGGAGATTCTGGTCTTCAACTCTACCTCCACTAAAATAAGCACCACGGTCAGCTGCACTACCACCTATGGCTTCTTGAATAAGTGGACTCTCTCTATTTATATCTCCTAAATAATCTTCTTTTCTTGCATCTAATGTTTCCATGCTGGTTGCCAAATCCTCTAATGTTCTACCTCTTCTAGTATCTAATTCACTTAAATAAGTAGCCAAGTCTTCACCCTCACGACCTCTACCTATTGTTACTTCATTTAAGTAATCTTCTAGGAGTTGATCGTAGTAAGGATTCCATTGTTGCTCTGAGGCAGCTCTCGCCCCTGTTTCATCAAATTCTAAGGCTTGAGGCACTACTTGTTGAGTAAGCGTATTTATAAGACCAGTTACATAATCGTTTTGGTCACTAGAACCAGAGGCAGTAGATCCGCCCACATACTCACTCCACATGTTTTCCATACCACGACTTTTTATCGTATTTTCAGCACTTATCCTGGAATGACCACCTTTCATCATTGCTTGTATTAAGGTTTCTTTATCCATAGTTTTATTTTAACATTGTAATAATTTTTATGTTGATAACTTATCTTTAAAAATAATAACTCTAAAGCTAATTGTTAGTGTTCCTGAGATTACGAGATCTAAGGTAGTTCCAGACGTGCTACTAAACCAAGCATCTGAATCACCAGAATCTTCATTTATAATAAATCCCATAGCATTACCACTAGACCAACTACCCCTATCTGCTATTTCAAGAACAGCGTCCTTTACATCTATTTCTACGTCATCTCCTATATTTGTTGGAACACTTCTCGTATTAGAAGAATATGCTGTTGTTTTTGTTCTACCCATTGGACTACTACCAAAAGAAGAAGTGTTATCCTCATCTATTCCATACGTTTTAAATTTTATATCACCAGAACCATCTTTACCTGTAACATTACTTTGTATTTTTGCACTTACCAAAGAGTCTGCTCCAGTAATTGCCACTGATGAGAAACGAAAAGCTCCCTCAAAAGGATTATTAGATATTCTTCCAACACTAAAATAATTATTATCATTGGCATAAGTTCTCCAATAATCAGTTACTGCTATTTGTGTTTTGTTATACGGATCAGCATACGAATATCCCACAGTCACCCCCGTTGTCGTGGCATAAGCCCATGGGTAAAAATCGAAATCTACACCATAAGGTATGTCAGGGACTAATCTCTCTACTGATTCATCGCTTCTCTTGTAATAAGCAATAAAAGCTGGAATATAACCTAAAGAGTGACTAACTGTTGAAGACTTCTCTGTATCACCAGCACTAATGACAACTGAAGTAGTTGAGTTAGAATGGTATTTGAACATACTATATCTAGAATCAAAAACAAAATCACGGATATCATTGGACGAAATACTTTTGCCACTTTTAGCTATTTTTACAATTGGTGTATTGGTCATACTCCATCATCTGCAAAAATATAATAGTGATAACTAATCGTTTTTTCAGTTCCAAAAGTGTTATAAACTTTAAAAACTAAATCATCTTCGTCTACATAAGTTTCCGCTGAATTTGGAGAAACATAGAGGTAAGCTGTTGGAAAACCGTCTGCTTGATTTGGTATACAAACGCCCTGATAAAAATGACCAGGTGACAATTTTGTAAAAAGCATTGAAATAGGAACAAAGCCCAAATCGTGATTAATTGTCACAGTTGTTGAACCACCTGCAGAAATCGTCACATCATCTTCATCTTCAGCAAAAATCCTAATAGTTGAATATGAAGAGTGAAGGGCGAAATCTCTCGGCTCATTTGAGGTAATTGATTTGGTTGGTAGGGCTATTTTTACAATTGGGGTGTTGGTCATATCGCTTGCTCGTAAAACACGTAATATCTAATATCAGATTCAGCATTTACATTTGTGGCATCAACACTTGACCCTGTGGTTTCTATTTGACCAACCAGTCCACCCTTTGTGGCAGTAAACTTTACCATTGAAAAAACAATTGGCACATAAGAAAGTCCGTGGGAATAACTGTTACCGTCTGTAAGAGTTCCAGAATGAGCTACTTTTAAGGTAGCCAAGTCTTCTCTGAAAACATAATCATTTGGATCTGACGAAGTTATAGATTTGCCACTTTTAACAACCCTAAATCTTGGAGTATTCGTCATGTGACCTCAATCCCTATAAAAATAACATCATTTGTTCCATCGTTAACCACAATTCCCTTGTCTGTGCCAGTTCCATCAAACTTAACTGTTGTGGTTCCTCCAAAAGCCCCAAGGATAACATCTACACTGCCGGCAATAGTTAAAGTGCTTGGGTTCCAATTAAGGTAAGTTGTAGAGTCACCAATATAAAACTTAGCCTTATCAGAATCTGAATCATCAATTCCTAGAATAAATCCGCTTTGTGTATTGGTAAAATCAGTTTTGCCTGCATTAAAATAACAGTCTCCTTCTCCTGCCGTTACTGCTAAAGTAACTGTCTTAGACCTGATAGTGCCAGCCGATAGATGCTCTACACTTAGATTTCCTATATACATACCCGTTGCACCAAATGTTTGCACTTCTGCTTTTTTAGTAGTTACAGCATCTGGGACAGCAATGGCTAATAAGAGCCTTTCCCCTTGTGTAGCTACACTAGCATCTGTGGTCACGTTTAGAGCCACCTTAGAGGCCTGTGGGTCGTAATATATATAAGTTCTGACTGTCATGTTGCCAGTGTTAGAAGTAGCTATCTCTGGGGTCACTAAACCGTCTTGGTAAGAAATGTTGCCAGCTGCCCAAGTAACAGTATTGTAATCTGTGGAAGTAAAAGCAATTGTGGTCGTAAAATCTTTTGCCTTTATGGTTTCCATGTTTTCCACTAGTTCTTGATAAGAGTAGCCAGTCTCCTGTTCAAGCTGGCTAGGCTCTTGTGCCAGCCCCTCAAAAGGTCTGTTCATGTGACTATCAAAACCTGAGTCAATTATGTTTTCCTCTAATGGTGTGCCCACTTTAGTCATATTAGCTTTCCTTCGTTTCTAATTCACTAACCTCTGATTCAACCGTATAACCATCTAGTCTCCACTGGTTTACCCCACCAGATTCGCTAAATTTCATTTTTAGTTCTCTACCAAAGGCATCTATATCCTCGTCTGCAAAATGCTTTTTACAGTAGCTGTCTTCTAGATCTACTGCTGTAGAGTAGTCACCACCGTCTACCGCAAACTGCCAGTCAACATCACCTAAACTATCATTGCCAAAAAAGAAAACACTTTGCATAGTATTGGTTGTTTCTGGACCAGAAGGCCAGTTAATAGTTTCTATGTTAGTTGCTATAGCTGTAGTGTCATCTGTCGTACCGCTATTCCAAGTAAACATTTCCCCATTAGCATCGCCAAAAGAGAGTAGTTTTGCTCCACTGGATATGTAATTTGAAAAGGCTTGTGGTTCGTCTGCTAGTGTGTGGTAAGTCCAAAGGTTTTGTGGAATATCGTAATCTATCATCACTTTTTGTAAAGCTGCACTGTCACCTGGCAGGGCGGATGTAAGAGTGCCAACATAGAAGAGGGCATGGTCTCCATCTATACCACCGCAAATATCACCTAAGTTAGCTTGATTTACTCTATCTATAATCGGCTGGATAGGGCGTGAAATTATCTGGGGAGCACCACCTACTGACATGGCTACTCCTTTGCGTGAATAGAAGAGAATAAGATTCTCATCTAGAACAACGGACTCTTGGCTGACTGCCCCAAGTTTCCACGAGACAGGTTTCAAGTTAGTTTGGTTGTAAGTTCCATCATATCTAAACATAGAGTTTTCTTTAAATACAATTAAGTAAGTTTTGTTTTTGGCTAGGGCGGTAATATGATCTCCGTCAGAAGTCTCCACATAAAACCAGTCATTCGTGGTATCCCACGTAATCGATCCGTCACTGGCTGGTAGAGACGAATAATAAAAACGAGATGGATAGTCTGTACCACCCACATCACAATAAGCAACATACAATCTATTACGGTAAGACTCTATAAATTTAGCTTTTGGAGCAGAGGTTACATTAGTGGATGTTGACCAAGTTGTGCCATTGTAGCTACGAGTAGCATCTGCATAATTTACTAAGAAAAAAGAATCTACGAAGTCTGTTCCACGTGCCTTATATCCAGCTGTCAGGTTTTGAGCTTGTTGTGTCCATGTTCCAGCCACGTTTACGTATACTTCCGACTCTGAGGCAGCATTACAAACGGCAATGTGTTTTCTAGTTGGGGTAGTTCCGTATTGATAAGTCGCATTCATTAGAATGTCTTTACCTGCTGTCATAGCAGTACCTATCTGTGTATAACCTAGACGTTTTGTAAAAGAGCCTATGGTTGGGGAGATAACATTTTGAGCCCTAAGAACCTGAGTCTTGTCCATTAAGTAGTGATTACTCTTTATTTGTACTCCACCGCTAGAATCTAAACGTCTTGTTAACATATTAAGGCCTTATAATTCCAGAACGATTGGTTGATCCTCTAGAAATAGAGAAGCCCATCGGTTTGGTCTTATCTTTATAAGTGTTTTCAGATATCATATTTAAGAAACC
>Ga0222628_1000085_pt1 | contig 45549 bp, 48 predicted proteins | sample AntAcemetageno95_FD_179860 | JGI IMG/M metagenome (GOLD analysis project Ga0222628, IMG submission 179860) | Saline water microbial communities from Ace Lake, Antarctica - #95 | ecosystem: Environmental > Aquatic > Non-marine Saline and Alkaline > Saline | place: Antarctica: Ace Lake | collected...
CTCGGGCCGGGTTGCTTATTAATGCAAGAATTTTAACACTTTAGCGGGTTATTGTGTCTCCACAGCAGGTAGCGAGTAGCGAAACTAGGCAGGAATGCGAATAATGGTTCTCAAGCCAGGTTCTTCTCTTGGAGTCTGGGTAGTGGTGCGGCTGATGATGATGTTAGTTTCGGTGCCCGGCTCGCTTATTGATAGGGTTTAATGAAGTTTAATTTAGTTTAACTTAGTTACAGGGTTATTATGTCACCACAGCAGCACGTAGCGAAATTCAGCGGGAATGCGAATAATGCAGGTATCGCAGGCGCGTTCTATTGGAATCTTTAGAGTGAATATTGCATTATGATCTTAACTAAAACTGTCACATATTATGGTAAGGAAATTCCAGTGGAATCCCTAAGTAAAACAAGTGGGAAAAAGGTAAAGGTTAAGTGTCCTACTTGTGGAATGGTCAGAGATGCATATTACAGGGTTATAGTTAATGGAAATCATAGATGTCATAAATGTACATTGAAAGATAATCGGAAATATTTAAAAAAAGATGATAAATATGGCAGACTTACTGTTGTCAAGCCTTTAAATGGTAAGTCAGTATGTAAATGTATATGTGGAGGAGTTGTAACGGTGGATAATTATGCTTTACGAAAAGGCACTACAAAGAGTTGTAGTTGTTTAAAGTCAGAAAGTTTCAAAAATACAAAAGTAAATAGGGGTTCCGAACATGGTAATTGGAAAGGTGGCATTTCAGGCGAAAGGCATAGAATGATAGGGACTAAAGAATACAAAATGTGGCGAACAAATGTGTTTGAACGAAATAATTATACCTGTCAAAAGTGTGGTCAGGTTGGGTATAAACTCAATGCACACCACATTATCAATTATGCAAAAAACGAAAATTCTCGTTTAGAAGTATCCAATGGTATAACTTTCTGTGAAGATTGCCATAGAATTTTTCATAAACTCTACGGTAGAAAAAATATATCATTAGAGCATGTAAATGAATTTATAAATAATCAACAACACAAGATACATAATCCATTAACAACATAGAGAAAGAGAGGAGGGTTTACAAAATGTCACAAATACTTACAGCAGAGTCTAAAACCTCACCGTCTGTGATTCAAAGGATTACACAGAATGATTATTACTATAATTACAACATCGAAGAAGTTCAAAAAGAAATAGAAGGTAGTGAAGAAACGGAAACCTTCTATCAATACAACTATGTCACAATCCAGGGCAAACCGACAAAGTGTAAGGTATTAGAGGCTATCAAGGCATCAGAATCAAGCACTGCTACGGAAGATGTTGAAGCAGTAGCTACAGAGCGTAGTGCTGCATTAACACAATTAGAGAATATAGCCGAAATGACCTATGTACAACTTGATACATATGTTGAGAATACGTTTGGAAATTTAGCAACAGCACAGAAAACAGCTCTAAAGAAGCTCTACAAAACAGTGTTAGCGATGCTGAAGCAAATGGATTTGAGTAAATAGTAAAAATAGTTAGTTTACATTAGTCAAAATAAATGTTATACAATATACATCAAGGAGACTCAATTTGTGAAGAAAAAAAAGAAAGTGTTGCATATAATGCCGCATGCCTCAACGGGTGGGCTTCCCCAGTATGTTTACATTGAGATAGAAAAGACTTATAAACTATATGATACCTATGTTGTAGAATGGGATGATATTGCTCCCATCTACACAGTTCAAAAGGACCTAATCAAGCAACTCTTACCCTCAAACCACTTCTATTCCTGGCCTCAAGGCACTAATGCTTCCAAGAAATCCAAAGAACTCATTGATATCATTTATTCCTTGAATCCAGATGTGGTGCATATCGAAGAATTTCCGGAACTCTTCCTGCCAGTACCACTTACCCAACAAATATATTCTCCTGACAGAACCTACACTATCATTGAGTCCTCACATTCTTCTGGATTCAACCCTTCCGACAAGAAATTCCTCCCAGACGCATTTACTTTTCCTGCATCTATTCAAGAGGAACGATTCCGCTACCATCGCATCCCAACTACTATCATTGAGTATCCTATTGAAGACCACAAAAGACCTGATAGAACAGAAGCACTCAAGGAACTTAAACTCAATCCGAAATATAAACACGTCATAAATGTGGGCTTGTTCACTCCAGGCAAGAACCAAGGGGGAGCCTTCAATATTGCTCGTAAGCTAAAAGGTAACAAGATACAGTTCCACTTCATAGGCAATCAAGCAATGAACTTCAAAGACTATTGGGAACCTCTGATGGTAAACAAGCCTGAAAACTGTATCGTACATGGAGAAAGGAATGATGTTGATAAATGGTATGGGGCCTGTGACCTATTACTGTTCCCGTCCACCGCAGAACTCAATCCACTCGTGCCAAGGGAAGCTCTGTCTTGGAATATGCCTATACTAATGTACAACCTCCCTATATACAAGAATGCTTATGACCTGGAAGACAACATAGACTTCCTAACAGACAACATAGATACCAATTGTCAGAAAGTATTGATGAAACTCGGCGCCTCCAGATTGAGTAATCGTAATAAGAAGATAGATCTACCTAAGATAAAGCTAACACACTTGCTGACCAGGCCCAATGATGAAAGGGAACAAGCATCCATTAAATCCTTGAAACCATTAGCCTCCCTTGGCGTAGATTACATACAACATATCAATAAACCTGAGACCATATATCCTGATATACCACCTATAACCAATCATGAAGTGAAAAGACCTGGGTATTATGGGGCCTATAATGCATTCAGGAGAGCAATAGAGGAAGAGTTCACTGAAGACCTTGATTTCTTCATGATTTGTGAGTGTGATTGCATATTAAGGGTACCTCCAGAGCATTTTGTTGATGCTCTAAGCCAGGTATGTGATGTAGTAGACAAGGAAAATATAAGATACTTCTCTTTTGGGGCAACTGGGGAGGGTGAAATGGTATGGTCTGAGAATCTGGGAGAGCTGAGTGAGTTTTCCTTTGAGACTAACAAGATTATATTGGCCCATTGTATACTATTTCCACAAGCTTCCAGAAAATTCCTATTGAAGCAGTATAAAGAACTAAGTTGGGACAGTCCGGACATATGGCTGAATGTAGCTTTCAAAGGTCAGAAGATGGGTATACTGAATAATCCATTAGCTGAACAACATGTAGGGATGAGCCTTATAGATGAAGAGGAATGCAAGGGTACAATCCAACTATATGAGCCATCTAAGAAGGATATGGGTAGCCTTTTGGATGATGTATATGAGAATACCGTTATAGAATGCAGGAAGCCCTTGATTATAGCTGATAGATTCAACCATAACTTCATTGATGGTGTGTTTTTTGAGGTTAAAGGCGAGGCTCCTGAGACAAAAGAGTATGAAAACAACTCCTATTACAAGAACATAAATGGATTCTTCAACTTCGAAAACATATACAGGGCAATGGTCAAGGAATTCGGTTCTAAAGATTCCCATTTCGTGGAGATAGGTGCATGGAAGGGTAAGTCAACCTGCTTTATGGCAACAGAAATAAAGAATAGTAAAAAGTCTATAGCATTTGATACCATTGATACTTGGGAGGGTAGTAATTCAGATGAAGGCCTTCAAAAACAAGCAAGTGAGTTTGATATACATGATGAATTCCTTATCAGTATGAAGAATGCAGGTATAGAAGAATTCGTGAATGATATTGTAATGGATTCCGTACAAGCCTCAGAATTATACAAAGATGAAAGCCTTGATTTCGTATTCATTGATGGGGATCACACATACGATGCAGTTATAGGTGACATAAAAGCCTGGTATCCTAAAGTTAAGAATGGTGGTATCATTGCTGGTCATGATTACAATGGTAAAGATGGTGGTGTTTATGGTGTTGTGGAGGCAGTTGATGAATTTTTTGGTAAGAGCAATGTCATCATTAGGAACACATCATGGCTGAATAGAAAAAATAGTGATAAACCCATATCAGTACCTACAAGTAATGAATACTATATGGAAGCCTTAGATGTGAAAAATAATCATATAGTGTATTCAGATGTGTTTAACACTAATCACTTCATAACTTGTCAACGAAAATGGTTTACTGACTGGAAATTGAGTGCTGTAAAGGATGGTAAAGTAGTATATGAGCATCGCTATAATGCAGAAGGTAAAAGGGTCCTAATTTCCTTTGAATCTAGTGCTTTAGGTGATACTATTGCTTGGATTCCTTATGTAGAGGAGTTTCGAAAGAAGCATAATTGTGAAGTCTATTGTTCAACCTTCTGGAATCAATTATACGAAAAGGAATACCCAGATATACATTTTGTCAAGCCAGGCACTAAGGTAGAAGGTTTGTATGATATGTATCGTATTGGTCATTTCTTTCCTTTCGACCCCTACAAGAACCCTATTGACTTTAGAACTATACCTCTCCAACAAACAGCATCAGATATACTCGGTTTAGAATACAAGGAAATCAAAACTTCCATAACACTACCAGATAAACAACCCAAAGTGAAAGACAAGTATGTTTGTTTGTCTATTCATTCCACTGCTCAATGTAAATACTGGAACAACCCAAAAGGATGGCAGCAAGTAGTTAATTATCTCACAAATAGAGGGTATAAGGTGGTCAATATAGCCAAAGATTTCCACTATATGGGCAATAATCCACCTAAAAGCGTTATCAATCGTACTGGAACCAAGTATAACATCAAGCATAGGATCAATGAACTACAACATGCTGATCTTTTTATAGGGGTCAGCTCTGGTTTAGCTTGGTTGTCTTGGGCGATAGGTGTTCCAACAGTTTTGATATCAGGTACCACTAAACCTTACAATGAACCTAACCTTTATAGGGTGCATAATGATCAAGTGTGTAATGGATGTATGAATGACACCAATATAGAATTCGATGGAGGTAAGTGGAATTGGTGCCCTCATGATAAGCAATTTGAATGTTCCAGTTCCATAACCCCCGAAATGGTTATAGAGCAAATCAATATAGCTCTGAATATAAAGGAGCAAGAGTATTGGGACAATCCTGATGTATGGGAGGATAAAGGTGAGGAATGGTCAAAAGGCTTCGGAGATTCCAAAACTTTATGGAAGAAAACTATTTATCCCTTATTAATGCACGACTATTTATACAATCTTTGTGGAAGTGTACTCGAAATTGCTCCAGGTCAAGGTAGGATTACTCAATTCCTCATACCTCATGCGAAAGATTTAGAGCTCGTCGACATGTCTAAGACGTGTTTGGATAGCTGTAGGCATCGTTTTTCTAAAACGAAGGGTATTGTATACATAAAAAATGATGGAATGTCACTTAGTAGTGTCCTCAACGCTTCCAAGGATTTGGTGTTTTCATGGGATTCCTTTGTCCATATGAATCTCCCAGTTATCAGCAATTACGTCAGTGAGATTTTCAAGAAACTGAAGATCGGAGGCATTGGATTTATTCATCATGCTAATTTAACAGACGGTCAAGAAGATTCCTTTGGCAATATAGGAGGAAGGTCTAACATGACTTTGGATACCTTTAAACAGATATGCCAGAAAAATAATCTGGAAGTTCTGGAACAAAGGACTATCAAGATGAATGAACAGATAACTGATGGCATTACTATATTTAGGAAGAATGCTGTAGAAGAAACCATTATAGATAGCAAAATGGTCATAATCACAGCACTCTTTAACGCAGAAAATTACATATCCGAATGTATTGAATCCATTAAGAATCAGTCATATGAAAATTTTAGGTGTTATGTTTTAGATGACCTTTCAACAGACGATTCAGTTAAGAAGGCTCTAAAAGCTATTGATGGTGATAGTCGTTTTTCTGTGATATCAAATGAGACCAAAATGTATCCAATAGGCAATCATTACAATACCTTACATAGAGAAGAAATTGATGATAACGACATAGTGATAACAGTAGATGGTGATGATTACTTACCGGACGATGATGTGTTTAAAAGGATAAATGATGTGTACAGCAAGGATAGTAATATATGGTTGACTTATGGTTCCTTTAATCAAATACAGTATGGAGAATTAGTAGACGGATGGGCAAAAGAAAGCAAAAATCTATCCAACATAAGGAATGAAGAATGGAGCACTACACATTTGAGAACATTTAGAGCATTTTTGTTCCGAGGTATAAATAGAAGAGACTTGATAGATCCCGAAACTCATGATTTTTTTCAAATGAGTGGGGATGTAGCCATGATGTTTCCTATGATTGGGATGGCTGGAGAAGAAAGGGTCAAATTTTTGAAGGACATCAATTACACTTACAATGACGACAATCCTATATCAGAATACAAGGTAAATAGATTAGAACAAGTGAGGATAGATAAATACATAAGAAGTAAAAAACCTTACAAAAAATTATGATAGAAAATATAAATAGTATTGATGATGTAATATAGAGGAGGGAAATTATGATGAATATTGATGTAACAATTGATAAATATTTAGTTAATGAAGGTTTTTTAAAGAATCTTATTACTAAAGGTGCTATAAAAATGAGGGGTTATGATAATAAAGAATATATATGTAATGCTATAAATACTATTTGTAAAAAGGGGAATATAAGACTTTCAGGAAGAGCAAAATTTAAAAGAATATATAAAGAAGGCCTCAGAGATGGAAAATTGAAAAATGCTTCCGATGTTGTAAATTTTTTACGAACATATGCTAAAGAGGAATTAGGAATTAAAAATTAATTATATATAATGGATATAGATGATGTAATATATCTTGGAGCTAAGGGGAGGAAAATACTTGCAAAAACACCTTATGTTGAAAAGGAACAGGAGAAACTACCACAGGAGCACCAAGAAACTACACAAAAATTTAGCAAGGAACAGAATGAAGTAACGGAGGAGGAAGAAATGGCTATAATTAGCACGGACTTAGAAGAATTTGAAATAGAAGAATTTGAAGATGATACAATAGAAGATGAGAGTCAAGGTTCATTAAAATTAGCTTTCATAGGCGCAGGTCAATGTGGTTCAAGAATTGTACAAGAATTTAATAATCTCGGATATAAAAAATGTTTTGTTATAAATACCGCTCAACAAGATTTGGAAAATATAACTGTTCCAAATAAAATGCTTATTCAATTAGAAGAAATGTCAGGTGGAGGTGGGGCTGGTAAAGATATGGAATTAGCAAGACGGACAATAGATTCAAATAAAGAAAAAATTTATAATAAAATGAGGGAATTATTTGGTACTGTTGATCATATATTTTGTTGCGTGGGTGCAGGAGGAGGAACAGGGGGTGGAAGTTTATTAACAATTATTGAAATGGCTAAAAAATATATAAAATATTTAGATGTATCTGATGCGGATAAAAAGGTTGGTGCTATTATTACACTTCCAACAGGAGGTGAAGCATCTTCACCTCTTATTGGAGGAAATGCATATACTGTTGGATCTCAAATTAGTACATTAGCTGATTTAGAAAACATATCTCCGTTAATTATTATTGATAACGAAAAGGTTCAAAAATTATATAGGAAACTTACTGTTAAACAATTTTTTCCAACAATTAATCGTTCAATCGCACAACTTTTACATATTTTCAATACAATTTCCATTGAAAGCTCTAATTATATTTCATTTGATTCTACAGACTTTCAATCAGTGTTAGAGGTGGGAGGACATATGGTAATGGGTACCTCTACAGTTCGTAATTTTGAATCTAAGACCAGTATATCAGAAGCGTTAAAGAAAAATTTATCTAAGACATTACTAGCATCCAATTTTGATTTAGAACGAGCTAAAGCAGTTGCTTGTGTCGTTGTGGGTGGTGAACAAGAATTTGAAACCATAGAGGGTCTTATGAACAATATCGAATTTGGTTTTGACACCATTGCTGCATTTACAGGTAATGCTAAAGTGCATAGAGGTATATATTCAGATGAATCAAGAAATGGTAGAATAAATGTATATACTATGATAAGTGGTCTTGAAAAACCAACGGCTCGTTATGAAAAAATCAAGCCAGTCAACTATAAAAAGGGGAAAAAGAAATGACAAACATACAAGAGAAGATTGACAAGCATTTGAATGAACGAAAAAATGCAAATAATCCATCTAATGAGGTTGATGATGTTGGTGATTCTGTTAAAGGTATAAAGAAATGGTTAGATGATTTTGAAAAGGCCTATGGTTATGGTAATTTTTCACAAGCAGGAAAAACATTGAATAATATCGTAAAGAAAGTTAAAGATATGCAAAGATTTGTATAAGGGTGACAATTTAAAATGTTCATAAAATCAGTATACCTTAAACAACCATCAGAAGAACAGATAATCAGTTCTATAGATTCTGGAATTGACACTATATTCCTCAATCTTAATGCTGGTAATACAAAAGAAGAACTGAAATTCCTATTTGATGAATATTACACTAAGGTCAATCTTGTTCCTTTTGTGTTTTATACTCAACCAGGTAAAAGAATACAGACACAAGATCAATTTCTTTCTAATGGAAAATATTATCATTACATAGTCTGTCCAACTAACATCAACATGATCCGTAAGTTATTGGAATTTTCATTGGACCTATATGCTGATGGATTATGTAGTTCTGTTTGTATCAACTTTAAGAACTATGAGGTTGATGAGGATTGGAGTACAGAAGATAATAAGTGTGAATGTAGTAGGTGTAAAGAACTAACAGGCCTACAACAAAAAATAAGGAACATGGAAATAATAAATGAATCATTAAAAGGTATGTCATTATACTCTTTACCATATGTGAATCCTTTCCTATGGACTATAAGCGACTATTGGATAAATGAGAACACATATACCAATAAATGGAGGTCTTATAGAAATATATATCAGTACATACGGACAATGGGGAAAAGGAATATATCAATAAAAAATATGAGTGTTGTAAAATTCAGTATGGTAAAGAAAGCAATAAAGTCCGTTATGACTGATGGCTATTGCATATATCCAGACGAACAGATAGACCTTAATGCTTTAACGGAATTGAATGATAATGCTGATAAGTGGAGAGGTAGTTGGTGGTTTAAATTTAAGAGGTGGGTAATAGGGGGAAAATGATATGTCTGAGTTTACAAAAACAATGTATGTGATATGGCCTGATTATGATTACATAGATAAAGCAATCGAAGCAGGGATTGATACCTTACTTGTATTGACTTACCATAATGTTACAGAGGAAGATATTGATAATCTTTTCCAGAGGTACAATGGGAAAGTCACTCTCATTCCTGTTGTATCATGGGTTGGGCTTAATACTATTGTTCCAGAAGGACAGCAATTTTATGATGGTAAAAATTATCAGAAATATACACCATGCCCTTTAAATAGAGATTACATAAAAGATAAGTTAAGATTTTCATTAGAATTGCATAAAAAATATACTTCTTGTACAGGTATTGCAATAGATTTTGAATCTTACGGCAAAGGTCATGAAGGAGTTATTCCTTATTATGATGAGTGGCAAGATGAAGCTATATGTAGATGTGATAAGTGTAAAGGTCTTTCTGAACATGATCAACGTATGAAAAATGTAGAGCTTATGCAAGAAATTCTCGGAGAAATTTCTTTATATCAATTTCCTTGTATCAATCCTTATCTATGGAGTATAAGTGATTGGTGGTATAATGAACATACTTACTTAGGTGGTTGGAATGTATATAGAATACTAAAGTATACGTTCAATATGAAATTTGGTCATGATGTAACCATTTTAAATTCAAGTGGTGTATGGATGGAACACTTTACTGCCAAAGATTACTTGAGGCTGATTAAGAAGTATATTAAGTCTGCTTCTAATGATGGATATTGGTTGTATCCTCAAATGAGAATGTCTAATAATTGTTTCTGGAGAACTCATCCTAATGATCCTTGGTCAAAGCAGGAATTAGCAGGATTACCTTACCAATCTTTTATTGATGCCGATTTTGATCAAACAAGCGATATTAATTTCTTTAAAAAACTTAAAGAACTCAATGATAATATAGATAAGTATAGAAGTGGTTTATGGTTTAGGTTCAAAAAATGGTTTATAGGATTTTTCAGATAAAAGGAGTGTATAGTAAATGGCTTGGTATAATTTTAAGAAAAGTAATGAAGATGATAGATTAGATGAGGAACTACGTGCGTTTCATGGAAAGGGTGAAAAATTCCTTACACCAGCTAAAGTAAAGAAAACATCAGGTGAAGGAGCAGAAGACCTTCAACTTATTCAAGGATTCGGTAATATAGGTTTAAGTTCCTTTAATACCTTCTATCAAAGATATATCAACAAAGCTTTTGAAAATGAACTTATGAGGATAAATGAGTATCGTTCAATGGCTAGTATGAGTGAAATTGCTGATGTTATAGAAGACGCCACCAATGAATCAACACAAGAAGACGAGACCGGAGAAACCTTAAAATTAAATATAAAGGATGCTAAACTCAAAGAGAATGAAAACATAATAGGCAATATAGATGATGAATTTAAAAAACTATTCTATGAAAAACTTGATATAAATACTAAACTATGGGACATCTTCAGAACCTATTATATTGATGGTAGAGTGTTTTATGAAAGAATCATTGATACAGCTCATCCCAAAGAAGGTATCCTAAACCTTAAAAAACTTCCTACAGAATCAATGGATTATTTTATTGATCCTATTACGGGAAATGTGCTTAAATACTTCCAATACTTAACTGATAGACCAAAGAGACCAAATACATTACAAGAAGCAGAAGAATCAAAAGAAATCGTTGTATTTGATCCTAACCAAATAAGTTTTATAAATTATGGTGTATATGGTAATAACAAGTATGAAATTCTCGGATATCTTGATAAAGCAAGGATACCATATAACCAATTAAAACTTCTTGAAACATCTGTTATTATATATCGTATTGTAAGGGCACCTGAAAGATTTGTATTTCGTATCGATACAGGGGCTATGCCAATGGATAAGGCAATGAAATTCGTAGAGAAAGTTAAAGATAAAATGACCAAGAAGCAATCTTACGATTCCACTACAGGTAGACTATCACAAGAACCAGAAGTGTTAAGTATTTTGGAAAATTTTTATCTCCCTCAATCATCTGATGGTAGAGGGAGCCAAATAGAAACAGTTGGTGGTAATAGTGCCGGATTCACGGAGCTGGACGATTTGTATTATTTTGCTCGTAAGCTTTATAGGGCTCTCAAGTATCCTCTTTCTAGAGTTTCTGCGGGACAAGAGAAAAGGGAAGCTGATTCATTATTTGGTGGTAGTCAAGTAGCTGAAATATCCAGAGATGAAGTTAAATGGGCAAGGTTTTTAGAAAGGCAACAAAAAAGAATATGTGACAGTTTATTAGACACATTTCTATTACATATGGAGTTTAAGGGACTAAAGGAGCAATATAGTCTTACAAGAGAGAATATAGAGATCACATTAAACTCTCCATCACATTATAAAGAACAAACAGACCAAGCATTTCTTGCTACAGAGTTTGATAACTATAATGCTTTAGCAGACAGGGAGGAGATAAGTAAAAGTTTTGCGATGCATCGTTACTTACATTGGGACATGGATACGATAAAAGAGAACGTGGCCGGATTTCGCAAGGATAAGGAGCTGGGTTTGGTTAAAGCAGAAGATAAAGGATATTAAAAAGTAACAAAAATATAAATAGAAGTATAAATAGATAGAGGAGGTTTTTAAAATGGGTATAGATCAAGAAAAGATTAAGGATGCTTTGGACAAATTTGAAAATGATAGCTATATGGACGCGAAAGATTCTTTGGGTGGTGAGATTAGGGCTACCAGAGACAAGTTTTTAAAGGACAAACTCGGGCTGAAAGATTGGGGTAGTCCGCCTGAAGAAAATGATTCAGAAGAGGAGTAATATTATGCAAACTGAAGATAAACTGAATGAGATTTATGAAGATATGCTGGAAGAAAAGAAAGGTGGTAATAAAGTTTCTGCAGGAATAGATATTTTTGTAATGATTGATAATGTACCTACAGATGTAGACGGTGTAGACTTTGATGCTGCTGAAAAAATGATGAATCCTTTACTCAAAAAGCTTAAAAGTGTTAAGGTTCCTGGAATGAAGATACAAAGTGTTAAATCGTCGGGGGATATGGATGATGAAGGAGAAATGAAATAACTATATTGGAGGTAACATGGCATTACTAATCACTGAAACAAGTTATGACGTTGAATTGCTTGAAAACAAGAACAAAAATATGTATATTGTTGGTATATTTTCAAGTGCTGAGATTGAGAATAACAATAAGAGGAAATATAAGAAGGGTATATTAGAGAGGGAAGTAACTAAAGTAGAAGAGAAAATGAAGAATCGTTGCTTATGGGGAGAGCTTTCTCATCCTTCTAACCCAGAAATCAATCCAGAAAGGATATCACATTTAGTTGAATCCTTAGAATGGAAGAATAATGATGTTTATGGTAGAGCCAAAATACTTGATACACCTATGGGTAAAATAGCAAGAACCTTAGTTAAAGAGGGTAAACTTGGTATTTCCAGTAGAGGTCTTGGTACAGTTTCCGAGGATGGATACGTTAATGAAGATTACAGATTATTAACGTGGGATTTAGTTACAGATCCAAGCAATTCGCCTAGCTGGGTTGACGGTATTTTAGAAGGACAAGATTTTTGCTGTCCTATGAAACAACCTTCTATAAATGAGGCTCAAAAAGTTTATGAAAAGCATCTATGGTCTGTGATAGAGAAAATATCAAAGGAGATGTAACTATGACAAGAATAGATGAAAAGATTAATAAACATCTAAATGAAAGAAAATTTGGAGGAACGACAACTTATTTAGGTAAAAAGAAAATACAAGGTAAAATACCACCTGGAAGACAAGTAGGGTTACAATTACTTTTAGTTGTCGATGCTAAATTTGAAGAGGAAATTATGAAAATGATAGATAAATACTCTTCAAAATTGAGATCCGTTAAGTTTCCTAAAGTTTCTTATATAGAAGGTCATGTTAATTATATTGAGTAGAAAATAGTTGTTCGATCTCTTACTATCACTACCTTTCCTTAAAAGTAAATAAAATAAACACTATAGTATAAATATAAGAAGAATATAAATATAAACAAGGAGGTTTAATTTTCTATGGATAAAATTTTAGAACTTTTGGGTGCTGAAAAACTAAATGAAGATACCCAAACACAAATTAAGGAAAAACTTCAGGATATTATAGAGGTCAAAGCTTCTGAATTATCTGAGGGTAAGTTGAAAGAGGAAAAGAATCAACTTATCGAAGAGTATGAGGAAAAATTTGAGGAATATAAAAATGATATTACTAGTAAGTTTAGTAATTTTGTTGATACAGTACTTGATGAAGAAATGACCATTCCTGAAAAAATCGTAGAATTTGCTCGTAAAGGTGAGTTGTATTCAGATCTTATCGAACAATTCAAAACAAGATTAGCAATTGATGAAGGTCTTTTGGACAAAGAGGTAAAGAACCTTTTGAGAGAAGCTAAAGAGGAAATTCTTAAACTTCGTGAAGAGGTTGACGAAAAGACATCCTCAGAGCTTGAATTACAAAAAGATGCTCAAGACTTAGCATCAGCATTATATTTGAGAAAGAAATGTGATGGTCTTACAGAGTCTCAAAAATCTCATGTACTTGATATTCTGGAAGGTGTTACTGATAAAGAAGAAATTGACAGAAAATTCAAGGTTATTCTTGGTACAGTAGCGGAGCAAGAGGAAGAAGAAGAAGAAGAAGAGGACGATAAGAAAAAGAAAGTAAAAAAAGATGATGGTGAAGAAGAAGAAGAAGAGGAAGAAGAAGTAAAGAAAGATGAGGGTAAGGGTATGTCTGAAATAGATAATAAGAAAGAGAATCTAAATGAAGATGGAAGTCCATTCGATTCTTATTTGAAAGGGTACCTTACAACCTTACAAGAAGGAAAAGTTTAAAATAAAAGGAGGAAATTAAGAAATGGTAAAACAATATAATATTGATGAATTGATGAAAAAATGGAAACCAATCCTTGATGAAGGTACTCAATTCGGAAATGAAAAAATTAAGAAAGCAACAGCTATTATGCTTGAGAATCAGCACAATGAAACCAATGAATCGTCATCCTATATGGGTGGTCAAATGGGTACAAGTGCTCCTACATACGGTAGCACAAATGCTATGTTTCAAAAAATAGCAGTTCCTATGGTAAGGAGAACTTTCCCGGAACTTATTGCTCATAGTATCGTTGGTGTACAGCCAATGACTGGCCCAGTTGGTTTGGCATTTGCTTTAAGATTCAGAGGTGATAGTGATTATGGTAATCCGGATGCTGGAGTACCAACAGGTGGAGTAAATTATGAAGTTGGATACAACCGTGTAAACAACAGTTATTCATCCAGAACAGGCACCAATCCTTCCGGTACAGCAGCAACAACCGTATCCGCAGAAGTTTGGGGTTCTAAGTTAGGTTCTGGTGTTGGTAGTGATATCGGTATCGGTAGAGGTTCGGGTCTCCATATTCGTGAAGTCAATATGACAATCGAGAAATCAGAGATTGAAGCCAACACTCGTAAATTGAGAAGCCGTTGGTCCTTAGAAGTTGCTCAAGATATTAAAGCGATGCATGGTCTTGATATCGAAGAGGAAATGATGGACGTTCTGGCTTATGAGATAACAGCTGAAATTGATCGTGAAATCGTACAAGCGGTTGATGATGTAGCAGTTCTTACCGAGTATACATGGACCACAAGCACAGATTACGATGGTAGGTGGGAGCATGAAAGATATCGTTCACTTTATAACCAAATGATTAGAAAGGCTAATACTATCGCTGTTAATACAAGACGTGGTTCAGGTAACTTCGTTATAACATCACCAATCTTGTGTGCAGCCTTTGAAGCACTTTCAGCATTTACAGTAGCCCCAGTTAACTCTAGTGTTAATTCAGGTGTTACAGGTGTAGCAAGAGTAGGTTCCCTTGATGGTAAGATGACCGTTTATAGAGATACCTTCTATACTGAAACAGTACAACAGTATACAGTAGGATATAAGGGACCAAGTGAGTATGACGCAGGTATCATTTACTTACCATATATTCAATTACTACCTGCAAGGGCAACATTTGAAGATTCCTTTAATCCAACAGTCGGATTGATGTCAAGATATGCCGTGCACAATCATTTATTTGGTGCAGCTAATTATTACCAAAAGGTTCGAATCACAGGCATGCCTTCATAAATTTTTCAACACTTTCGGGTGTTTAACATTAACCAAACCTCTCCTTCGGGAGGGGTTTTTTTATGCTATTTACATTCTCTAAAAAATATTGTAAAATGTATAAATAGGACTAATGAGAAGATATGTAATTTTTAAGGAGAATTTATAAATGGGAATAAGAAGAGAAGATGGAGGAGATGTTAGTATATTAACCAAAGGTTCTCATAAAAAAATAATCTTTGCTTGTAATGTATGTAAAAAAGAAGTAACACAATCATACCAAAATTACCTAAGACAAAATAGCGGTAAGTTTTGTAGAAGTTGTAGAAACAAACATACCGCTAACAGAAAAGATGTTAAAGAAAAGCAAGCAAAAGCATCTAAAGAAATGTGGAAAAGTGAGAGTTTTAGGAAGGAAATGGGTAAACTATTATCCAAAGCCACTAAAAAAGCATGGGATAAGGATGACGGAACAAGAAGAAAAAAAATATGGAATAAAACGCCATATAAGGAAGTACAGAAACTCATAAAATCTGTTCCGGGTCACGAATTACTAACTTCGAAAGAGGAATATGAAGAAGTGGGTAATAAGTTTAAAGTAATGTGTCCTGATGGTAGTATTATGGAAACAACTATAACACTATGGAAAAGAAACATAGAAGGTTATGTTTTTTATGACACCTATGCCTTTCAATTAGAATGGTGTGAAGAAGTAAGAAGGAATAAGGAAAATAGGGAAATATTAGAAGTTAGGTGTAAAAAATGTGATGAATGGTATGTTCTTAATACTCTTGATGTTAGTAATAGAGTACAAGCACTTAAAGGTCAATCAAAAGGTGAATGTAACCTTTATTGTTCCGAAAATTGTAAAAACTCTTGTTCTATATATGGGAAGAAGCCTGAAGTCCTAATACATAATGATGCCATAAGAGCAGGGCGTGACCCTTGGTGGAATGAACCTCGACATATGCAACCCGAATGGCGTAAAATGGTCCTTGAAAGAGATGATTATACCTGTCAGAAATGTGGTAAAACAAAAGTTTCTCTTATTGCCCATCATATCAATCCTGTAAAATTATACCCATTAGAATCAGCCGATGTAGATAATGGGATTACTTTATGTGTTGATTGTCATGAAAAGGCCCATCAAATACCTGGATGTAGTACAGGGGAATTGGCTAATTTTTGTTAGTTTACAAATATATGAAAATACAGTATAATATAAATACTTGTAAGGGGGATAAATGAAAAATATTAAGGCTAAATGGGTCCGTTGTTGTAGTGCTGGAGGTATGGCCGTAGAAAAATATGAAATGGATATAATTATAAATCTATTAACAATTACTTTAACGGAAGCAGAAGCCGGTGCGCTTATTAATCAAATTTCTTCAATTATAGACATACCTATGAGAGAAAGAAAATGAGTGAACTTAATAGGGAAGGATTAGCAGAGGAATTTGATTTAGAGAATATAGAGAATCAGCCTTCATCAGTATCTATATTTAAAGAAGAAGGTGAAGATCCTGATTCTATAATAAAGGATAATATTGACCGTGCTAATCGTATATTAGACCAAGTTGAAGATGAATTGGCGAATGGTAACTTTAGTGCCAGGCTTGTTGAAGTTGCAGCGAAAACTATGGATAGTGTTACCAATGCTGTCTCTCAAATTCAATCTACTGTGTATAATAATGACTATTTACAATTAAAAAATCGTATGGTAGAATTAAAGGAGTCAGAACTTGATTATAAAGTTCAAAACTTGAAAAAACCAAATATAGGAAGTCAAAATATCATTTTAACTGATCGTGAAAGTGTTTTAAAGGCTTTAAAAAATAATAATATGGATAAACTAAAAGAGGAGAACAAACATGAGTGATTTTAGAGACATTATTTTGAGCCAGAAAGAAGGTAAAGAAGTAGAAGAATGGGAAGGTACAGTGTTAGATTATCTTTATCTAATTAAAGAGAATCCTAATATAGTTGATTTTGCATCTGGTAGAATTTATAATACTGTTGAAGGAAGAGGTACAGAAGAAGTAGATCAATCATTAAAGACAAGAGGTTATGATGATTTAGTATCCTATAAATTCTTTGATGATATTATCTATGGTACTAAAGAGCCTATTCATGATATCGTTAAATGGCTCAAAGCAGCCGCTCGTAGAACTGAAACTGGTAAAAGGATTCTTATTCTTGTTGGTCCTACTGCTTCTGGTAAAAGTACTATAGCCACAGCATTAAAGAGGGGATTAGAAAATGATAAAACTCCGAAATACGTTATTAAAGGATGTCCTATTGGTATTGGTGAAGAACCACTACATGTTATACCTCATGCTGATAGACCTTATTGGGAAGATCAATTAGGTATAAAGATTGAGGGTGTTCCTTGTCCTATGTGCCAAAAAATGATTGATGAAAATTATACTGAAGATGGTGTAGTATCATGGGAAAAGATACCGGTTGTTTCTTCTTATTATTCTGAACAAAGAAGATGTGGTATTGGTACATTTTCACCATCAGATCCTAAATGTGTTAAGTGGGATACTGTATTGTTTTGTGATAATGGTATGTTATCCTTTGAAGAATTACAAGAAAGGGTGAAGTCTAATGTTGAGGAATTTAAAGACCTTGAAATAACCGTTGATGGTATCGAAGGTGTTGAACGAACATCAAAATTCTTTAACAATGGCATACAACATATTAATAAGATCAAAACAATGTTTGGATATGAGATTGAATGCACAGATGTTCATCCACTATTAGTATTAGAAGACGGTAATGTAATATGGAAAGAGACTTCAAATCTAAAAGAAGGTGATTATGTAAGCATTAAAAAAGGTTCCATGTTATTTGGTAATGATAACATTCTTGATGATTTTAATTATAATGGATCTCCTCCAGCCAGTATATATGTAGAATCTACTAAACCCACAAAAATGACACCAGAATTAGCAAAGGTAATGGGTTATCTTGTAGCCGACGGTAGTATTTGTAAAAGAGATATATGGTTTACAAACACTAACAAAGATCTTGTAGATGATTTCAATCTTTGTTTTGAGAAAGTGTTCAATGTTAAACCTAAAGTATATGAAAGAACAAATATTTTTTCAGTATCCATATCTTCTGAAATGTTGACTACCTTTTTCTTAGATGTATTAGATATGAAGAAAGGTGCTTACAACAAACATGTTCCTTTATGTATAAGGAAATCCGATAAGGTAAGTATTCTATCCTTTTTGGATGGTTTATTCTGGGGTGACGGTACTATTTCAACAAGAAAAAAGGTAAAGAGTAATAGGTTCAAATATGCTTCAGTATCTAAGGAACTAGCAAAACAAGTACATCTAATGTTATTAAACCTTGGTATTATATCATGTCTTGATGCTGGTATCATGAACTACAATAATAATTTATGCTATACCGTAACTGTAACTGGTGATACTGTTTTGGATCTTTTAGAATTGATACCATCCTTGAAGAATAAAAAGACTGATAATGGTGATTTTATAGGTAAGAAGGATAGGTCCAATTGGGATGTTATTCCTAATGTCTCTCCGTTATTTAGAGAAGTTATGAATGACATAAGAAAGAATGTTGGTCCTATATATAAAACCGAACTGAAGAAATATGAAAGATATCAATATCCCATAACTAAAAAAAGACCGAGAAGAAGTACAGTATTAGCTTTCTGTAACGAATCAGAAAAAATATTGAATAGATCTAGTGAAGTAATATTAGAACTTAGAAATATTTGTGGTGATAATGATACTGTTTGGTTACCTATTGTAGATATAACTGATGCTGGTTTCGATCAAGTGTACGATCTTACAGTTCCGTCCACTAATTCCTTTTGTGCTAATGGGTTTATAAACCATAATAGTCAAGATGTTAGTGAGCTTATTGGTAGACCTAATATGGCTAAACTTTCCCGTTATGGAGAAACCGATCCAAGAGGTTTTGAATTTAATGGAGAATTACAGGTCGCTAATGGTGGTATGGTTGAAATGATTGAGTTATTAAAAACTGACATTAAACTTCAGTATGTATTGATATCATTAGCACAGGAACAAGTTATTAAGTCTCCTGGATTCCCTCAGATGTATATTGATACATTTATCCTAGCACACACGAATCAAACAGAGTATGATATTTTTAAGGCTGATAAAAAGAATGAGGCGTTACATTCCAGGATGTATCCTATCAAGGTACCTTTAAACTTAATAGTGGATGATGAAATTAAGATTTATAAGAAGATGATTAAAGAATCTGATTTTAAGGATATTCATATTGCTCCTAATGCTCTAAAGGTTGCTGCTCAATTTGCAGTTCTTTCAAGATTAAAACCATCTAAAAAGGTTAGTAGTATTATTGAAAAGATGAAAATATATAATGGTGAGATTACAGAAGAATTTAAGAAAACCGAGATAGATGTCAAGACCTTAAAAGAAGAAGGTAAAGGCATGGATGAAGGTATGACTGGTATAGACCCAAGGTTTATTATTAACGCTCTGGATATTGCTCTTGGTATGAAGGAAGATAAAAAGTGCATCAATCCTATAGATGTCATAAGAACCTTGAGACAAAACTTTGAACATCAAATAGGTATTACCGATGAAGAAAAGGAAAAATATATCAATTTGCTTATTAGTGATAAAGATTCCGTGAACTGTGAGTATAAAGAAGTTGCAAAGAAGGCTGTTAATATGGCTTTTATTTATGCATATGAAGATCAAGCACAGGCTCTTTTCGGAAGGTATATGGAGAATAGCACAGCATTTTGTAAAAAGGAGAAAATTATTGATGATATTACTGGTGAAATCTCTGACCCCGATGAAAAGCTTATGAGGTCATTGGAGGAATTGATTGGAGTTCCAGTTAATAGTAAATCAGAATTTCGTAATGGTTTATTCGTTTATAAATCCGATGCATTAGAAAGAGGAGAAGATTTTGGTTACAATGACTATGATCCTCTAAGAGATGCCATTGAAAAGAAACTTATGAGTGATTTGAAAAATGTCGTTAATCTATCCATTGCTGATACAACTTCTACTAATCCTAAATCTAAGAAGAAAAGAGAAAAGGCTATGGAGTTATTATTGGAAAATGGGTATTGTGAATCATGTGCTCAAGTACTCTTGAAGTTCGTAGGTGAGATACTCAAAAAGCAATAAAATGGGGGTGATGCTTAGTGCAGGAGTTTACTCCATATACACCTTATGAGTAAATGTCGGAGGGTTGCCGCATTCCGACTTAATCAAAAATCACGCAAAAGGAGTATAAGTAATGGCAATAACAGATTTTACAGATTGGGACCTAAGTGACCGTGGTTCAAAAGATGCAGAACGCCATAGAGGTAAAATTGATGATGCTATCCGTAAGGGTGTAAAGGATGTTATATCTGAAGAAAGCATCATCACTAAACGGAAAGGTCGTAAGGTACGAATACCCGTTAGGGGTCTTAAAGATTATCGTTTTGTTTATGGTAACAAGGGTAAAAATGGTTCTGCTGGCGCCGGTTCGGGTGAAGGTAAACCTGGTGATATAGTAGGTCAAAAAGATAAAAAGGATGGTGGTAATAAGCCTGGAAATAAAGAAGGTAATGATTATATGGAAGCAGAAGTGGATATTGATTACTTGATAGACATTATGTTTCAGGATTTAGGACTACCTTGGATAGAAGAAAAGACTAAAATAGAAAAACTCGTACCTGTAGGTTGGAAGTTTGAAACAATATCTAAGAAGGGTGTTGTATCTCGCATACATAAGAAAAGAACATTTATAGAAACCATTAAAAGGACGGCATCTTATGTGGGTGAAATTATAAGAGAAACAAATTGTACAGAAGATGATGCATATATAGCACTATCTATGGCTAAAGATGATATTAATGAAGCTATTGATATTATAAAAGAAGACAGAATTGATAAAGATCATGAAGCTCATTTGATTATAGATGATGATGATTTAAGGTTCAAGCAAATAGAACCTGATATGACACCTCATAGTAATGCTGTTATTATAGCAATGATGGATACTTCGGGTTCCATGACCATGAATAAAAAATATTTAGCGAGGTCAATGTTGTTTTGGATGGTGGAATTCTTAAAGAAAACTTACGACCATGTGGATATTAAGTTTATACAACATACAACAACAGCAAATATAGTAGATGAAGATACCTTTTTCCATAAAGGAGAATCAGGTGGAACATATTGTTGGACTGCCATTGATAAGGCTTTATACCTTATAGATACTGAATATCCTATTGATGAATGGAATACTTATTGTGTTTATATTTCTGACGGTGAAGATTGGGAACCACCTAAAACAATACCTTATATTGAAAGACTATTGAAGAAGAAGGTCAATATGTTTTCCTATATTGAGATTGATACGGAAGCAGATGAAGATATGTATGGTTGGAGACCTGAAAACACCCTTATTAAAGAGATACAGAGAAAATGGAAATTCAAAGTCAAGACTATGGAAGGCACTAACTTTTATAGGAACGATGAGGAGCATTTACTATTGTCCATCATAAGAAATAAGAACCATATATGGCCTGCACTTCGTCACATGCTATTCGAACCAAAAAGGTAATAAACAATTATGTTAATAACCAAAAAGGAGAATGTGAAATGGAAATAGTAGATAAAACAGGTCAACTTAGATCGTTACAAGATTTGGAGGAGGCAAAAAAAGCTATTGAAACTTTAATAATTAAAGATGCTTTATTATTACCTTATTTAACTGTTAATGCAGGAATTATAAGAGATGCTTTAAAAGAATGTATATCAAATAGATAAGGAGAATGTGAAATGGAAGTATGGAGTCTTACCAAAGAAGATATGGAAAACAATATGGATAATGCAAAAACTGTAATTTTAAAAGGTTTAGTTGCTGATGGTTTAATAGATAAAACTATTGCTGATGATTGGTGTGCTAATAATACTATTATAATTAGAAAGAAAGGTATATTTCGTACTATTTCTAATAAATGGTTGAAGATTAAAAAAACTGAAGAAGAAATAATGATAGTAGTAACACGAAAGGATGAAAAATGAATAAGCAAGACCTACAAAAGCTTATAAAAGTTGAGAGTAGAATCAAACAAATTGTGAATGATGATTTGGGTTTGAAGACTTATGATGTGGAGTTCACGATTTGTAATCCTCAAAAGATGTTGGAGATTATGGCTTATCGTATACCTACCAATGTATCTTCTTGGAAGTATGGTAGAGATTATGAGCGTTTAAGAACTATATATGAAAATCACAGTTCCAACCTTCCTTATGAGGTGGTCATTAATTCCGATCCATCAATGGCTTATCTTATGAATACTAATACATTTGCTGTTCATTGTTTAGTAATGGCGCATGTATATGGCCATGTCAATATGTCTACAGAAAATAATTACTTCAAAAATGGCAGACAAGACATAATGGGGGTATTGTCCGAAGCAACAAAAAGATTTAATGAATATGAGAGAAGATATGGTATTGATGAGGTTGAGATGATTGTGGATGCTGGCCATTCTATTCAATTACACTCAAGCCCTTTTGATATTGAAACAGAAGAAGAAAAAAGAGAAAGGATATATAATGATGTAAAGCAGAAGATAATATCCTCCCAACAAACTAAGTCCGAGTTTGGTGATTTAGTAGGTAACAATATAAGGGACATCAATGTAGACCTGGAATTGGCATTACAAAAGATAAAAAGAAATCTGAGACTTAAAACACCTGTAGAACCAACCAGTGATTTACTTAGGTATATTATTGATAATTCACGCATTTTAGAAGATTGGCAAAAGGATATACTTGAAACCTTGAGGATGGAAGGACAATATTTCTGGCCTATGATGAAAACACATTTTTTAAACGAAGGGTGGGCCACATTTATTCACCAAAAGGTAATGAGGCAACTATTTAGAGAAGGTGTGCTCAATATAAGTGAGCATGCTCAGTATAATCATTCTAATTCCTTAGTGAAGGCTGAGAATCCTGTAGCAATGAATCCTTACCTTATTGGAACTTCTATATGGGAGGATATTGAAAAGAGATGGGATAAAGGTAGACATGGTAAGGATTGGGATAACTGTGAAGATGCCGATGAAAAAGAAAACTGGGATACAAAGGAAGAAGGAAAGGGTTGGGAGTATTGTAAAAGTGTTATGAGGACTTATACTGATTGGTCCTTTTTTCAGAATTTTCTTACGACAGAATTGGTAGATGAACTTAATCTCTATATCTATGAAAGAAAAGAAACACCAACGACTATTGATTACGTCATCTCTAAAAAGAAAGCAGAGAATATCAGAAAAATAGTTATTAATAGTTTTGCTCATAACCATACACCACTCATAGAAGTTTTAGATGGTAATGTAAACAATGTGGGTGATTTACTTTTTGAACATAAATGGGATAATGTAGACCTTGATGTCAGATATGCTAAGGAAACCTGTAAGCATGTATGTAGATTGTGGGGTTCAAAAGTATTTCTAAAGACAAAGGATGATGGTAAGGATATTCAATATGTAGTAGAACCATTAAGGAATATATTAAGTAGATAAAAGTAAATAATTTTTCATATAAGGGGCTCTATCTGTATAAATAAGATAGAGCCCCTTTTTTATGCTCTAAAGGAGAACTGTGTAACATGAGATTTGAAAACTATATACTAAATGAAGGAAGGAGTAAAACTATAACAGAGGAACAGGTTATAGAAATGTTGTCTGCATACTGTTCTAAAGCTGTTAAAACCTATGCATCATCTCCTATATACAGGGGAGTGAATAACAGGGATGATTACCTCTATATATCTCCGAATCCTTTAAAACCAAGAAAGTCAGCTAATACAGCTAATTTTTATACCTTGATAATGAATAATGCACCTAAATGGAAGAAATATCCTAAGAGACAAATTATATGTTCTACGAATAGTAATACTACTGTTGGATATAGTATAAAGGGTAATTCTTTTCAAGTATTTCCATATGATGGAGCTAAAATAGGTGTATGTCCTACGGATGATATATGGAATTCCTTTAACAATAATTTAGATGATTTAAACATGGATATTAATACTTTATTTGAATATTTTAATGTATATGGTATAGATAACATAAAAACATATAAACAACTTATAAATGCATTTAAAAAATTAACATTACCTAAAATTTCAGATGATGTTTGGAGTGACGACCTTGCATATCAATTAAATGATATCGATCCATTTATTTTAAAACCCTATAATACCCTTTATGATTGGGCTATGGATTTTTATGATCCAAATAAAAACGGATTTAAAGTAGTTAAAGTGGGTTCCAAATTACCAACCGGCGATAATGAAGCATGGTTAGATAGTAAATGTGTGATGATTAGAGAAAAAAGGATGGGTTATATAATGGAGAAGTTATGAGTATAAGGTATGATGAAAAAAGAGTTAAAAGACCATATGCCGAACATGAATACACCAATGAAGAAATACTGGAATTAGAAAAATGCTCTAAAGATGTAAATGCTTTCATAAAACACTTAAAGATAATTAATCCAGATAGAGGTGAGGAATTTTTTAAACCCTATGATTATCAATGGAAATTATTGGATTTAATGGCCGATAACCGTTTTGTTTGCAGTTTGCAAAGCCGACAATCAGGAAAAACGACCGTGGTTGGTGCTTATGCATTATGGTACTCTCTGTTTCATGCCGATAAAATTGTTGGTATAGTATCAAATAAAGAGAAGTCCGCTAAAATGATATTGAGAAGGATCAAAAGGATGTATGAATCCCTTCCTGTATGGTTGAAATCTGGTGTTAAAAATTATGCAGAAACAACAGTGTATTTTGATAATGGTTCTCAACTTATAATTTCAGCCACTTCACCAGATGCATTTCGTGGTGAATCTTGTAATCTCCTTATTATGGATGAGTTTGCTTTTGTACCGAAAAACCAAGCAGAAGAGTTCTGGTCATCCAATGAGCCTACCATTGCAGCATCCGAAAAATCTAAAATTATCATCATAAGTACACCGAATGGAATGTTCAACCTTTTCCATAGGCTATATCATGGAGCTGAACATAACAGGAATCCTTTTGTCCATATGAAGGTATCTTGGCAGGATGTTCCAGGTAGAGATGAAAAATGGGCAGATGAACAAGTAAAAATATTAGGAAAAGTGAAATTTGCACAAGAATATGCCTGTGAATTCCTCGGTTCCACTCATACCGTTATAGATGCTGATATATTAGAACAAATTATAACTGAATGGGTAGACCCTCCACATATAGATTTAGAGAATAAATTTTTGATATATGAAAAACCAGTAGAAGGATGCTCATATTGCATGGGTGTAGATACTGCAAAAGGCACAGGAGAGCATGCTTCAGCAATACAAGTACTTAAAATCAAAAGTATGAAGCCTATCAAGATGGAACAAGTTGCTGTATACATAAATAATACCATAGATGTTTATAAATTTTCTGATACTATCAATAGGATATGCTACTACTACAATAATGCTCATATAATGGTTGAGAATAATGCTGAAGGGGCCGCGGTTGTTAGTAGATTATGGTGGGAACATGAAAATGAAAATCTTGTAAATACAGGTTCCAAAGCAGCGAATCTTGGTATAAGAGCTACAAAATCTACCAAACCTAAAGCTGTATTACTTATGAAGAAATTGATAGAGGATTATTCATTAAAATTAGTAGATAAGGAAACATTAGAACAGCTTACTACCTTTATTGAGGAAGGTAATAGATTTTTTGGAAAGGATAAAGACGATGATGCTGTATCAGCCTTATATTGGGCTGTTTATATACTTGAAATGAATATACTTGATGAATCATTTGAATTTAATAAGGAGAAAGAAGAGGATGGTTGGGGTATATTATCTGACATAAATATATCACAAGATGATTGGTCATGGTTATATAAATCCGAATTAACTGATTAAAGTATAAATAGAAATAGAAAATATTTAGGTTTTGAGGAGTAATATGAATGGTAACTAAAACACAATTAATTGAACTTATAAAAAGAAACTTGGGTTATCCTATGGTCAAGGTAGAATTGGATTACAGCCAGATGGAAGATGCTGTAAATTATGCTCGTTCCAAATGGATTAAATGGGCAGTAGGAAATGCAACCCAAGAAGTGTATTTCACAATGGCTTTATCGGCAACTCAATATATGTACGATATGCCTACTGGTGTAACAGAGGTTCTTTCTTATGGATCTAATGGTATTAGTAGTGGTATCAATACTCTTTTTACAGTTGAAAATTATATGTATTCCAGAGGTATGTTAGATGGTCTTGTTAGTGGTTATGAAGGCTACAATTTGATATCGTATCATATAGCACGTGATTTTATAGATACTTTAAGACGTTATACTCCTGATGAATATAACTTCAAATACCATAAATATACAAATCAGTTAGAAATACAACCACCACCCGTTTCTGGAGGCTCCCTAACTTATACACCTAAATATGCTACTGAATTAGGTGTTGAAGTATTAGGGGATGAGATAACTATAGATTCTCCAGGATGGATATTGATTAGATGTTTTATGTTAGAAGGTGCAACTACAAGTCCAAGTTTTGAAGTAAATGATGCATATGAAAATTTTTATGATGGTGTAGGTTGGATAAAGGATTATGCTACTGCTTATAGTAAAAAAATGTTAGGTATGGTTCGAAGAAAATTTGCTTCTTTTGGTTCATTAGGTAATCAAGGTATAGCATTGGATGGTTCAGAATTAATAGGTGAAGCTGATCAAGAAATTGAAAGGCTTATGGAAGCTTTAAAGACAGAGGAATCGTATATGGGATATGATATAAGTATTGGGTAATGATATGAGTAGATTACAGAAATATTTAGATGAAGCATGGATGTATGATAGGACTACAGGTAAGAAGTTTGAGATCTTAGCTATACCACCAGATAAAATGAAGGATATTAAAGACCTCAAGGTTCATAGTGAAGGTATTAGGTTTACAGCTGACAATAAATCTAAAACTCTTTATGTATGGGATTCTTATAAAGCTAACCACTCTGCTGTTTGGGTAAATGTAATAGGTAAGGGTAGAACATATATTTGTGACCCTAATACTAAAGTTCTACAAGGTGGTGCTACAAAGAGTGGTAGTAAGTGGGATATGGATAGCTGGGATGATTATGAGTATAAATTCTATAGTGAACCAAAAAGAGCAATCAAAAAAGCATTCAAATGGGTTGAAAGATATATCAATTTAGATTATATGGATAGATGGGATGATAATAATTAATATGAGTAGACTACAGAAATATTTAGAGGAAGAATGGATCAAAGTGTACAAGAAGAAATTCGAAGTGCTTGTAAATCCTAAATCTAGAGATATAATGTCCATTACTAATACTCAAAAAATAGTTAGGTTCACAGCTGATAAGACTACAAAGAAAGTGTATGTATGGCATTTTGCTGAAGCCATCCATTCGGATATATGGAAGAAGATTGTAGGTAAAGGAAGGGATTTCGATGATGAATCTTTTCAAAATGCCATACATGGAGTAGCAAGGCTGAAAGGGAGTAAATGGACAATGACAGGTTCAGACCAATGGAGTAATTTATGGAATGATATGGAAGGTCATTATGATATGTTATTCAAGGATTTCAAATGGGTCAATCAGTATATAGAAGTTTCTAAATATTTTAGGGACCAATATGATAAAGACAAAAGAGTGGGAATATTCTAAAATGAGCAGACTACAGAAATATCTAAATGAGGATAAAGGTAAGGCTATAGGATATAATGAATTAGTAGTTAGGGAATTTAAATCCTTTTATCCTGATATAGAAAAGGATTGTAAACCTTACATAACTGAGTTCAAGAAGTCTAAATCCTTACGATTCCTTTATAGGGGAACAGAAAGAAAGATATCCGATTTTAGAATACTTAAATCTTACATAAAAACTGGTAGACAACCGAAAGATACACCTGAAGAGCTTCATAATCTGTTAAATGACCTATTTTCTGATAAGTTCCGATGGAATGTAAGAGATGGTGTATCTACAAGTAGTGGTACGAGTACTGCTGGTTATGGGACAACTTATTTATTCTTTCCTATTGGTAGATATGAATATGCATGGTCTCCTGATATAGATGATTTATGGACTGAAATAGAACAGGAGAGTAATTTTGAAGAACCCGAACCAGATTTAGGTGTTGTAGAAGATGAATATGATGAAGAATATGGGGAATATCAATCAGGCCATTGGGAATATGATGGAGAAGTTATAGATGATCCAACTGATGTACAAGTGGACTTAGAAGATAAAGGAGAACTATTTGATGAAATGCTTATTCAATGGGTACCTGATGTAGAATTGGATGATTATATAGAGCAAAAAGCGAGACACTATGTAGATGATAGAGAAAATTTTCTCTATAGACTTGTAAAAACTTATACAGATATGGGTTTATTTAAAGCTATAAAATCTAAACATGAAGTATTGTTTAATTGTAAGAAATATTACCTTGTAAATAAAGATTATGAGGATCTATTTGCAGAAGTTTTGATAGGTAATACTAAAATAGAGGATTTATAATGAGATTACAGAAATACCTATTAAAAGAAGCAAGAGTAAAACAAACTGATGCTGATGTATTTTTAGATGAATATGCTCCAACTTTCATGTGGAATCCTAAAGATGGGTTTCTATGGTCTGTATATGATAAAAAAAAGGATAATTGGTTATATTATAAAGAATCTAAAAAATTAAGAGGTCGAAAGGATGATAATTCTTTTATGGAACATGGTACTATATTAGATGTTTATGATAAAAAATCAAATTATGATGATGTGGATGATTTTATCAGAGGACGTATAAATCCTAATGGAAAGATAATTTATATACATGATTTAGGAAGTAGAGGAATGAATGCTGTAGATGCTAAAAAATTTGATAAGTGGGTTGATAAAACAGTAAATATGGTATATAAGTATATGGATGATTATATAAGATGAGATTACAGAAATACCTACAAGAAAAATACTTAACCAGAATAAAACATTTTCATTCTAGTAAAACATCCTTTGAGGTATGGGTAAATCCAACATCAAAAGAATTGAGAAATATTGGAAGATATGTAAAATTTATAGCTGATAATAAAGGTAAAAAATTATATGCATGGAATAATGATGGACCCTTACATGAGGATGCTTGGGAACAAATTTCTAAACGAGATTTGAAAAGTGATGTATGGAATGGTGATATAATTCCTGGAGGTTCAATGAGGGGTAAAATGTATAGTCCTGATGGTATGGATTACTTAGGAAACTTTATGGATGGTAATTTATATAATTCTGATAATACTTTGAATGATGAAGGATATCGTTATATTAATAGTTTCAAATGGGCAGACAAATATATAGATATAACAACATATTTAAAAGGTGATCGTGAATATGAGTAGACTACAGCAATACTTACAAGAAAAATACTTAACCAGGATGCAAAAGCCTTATGGTTCAGGCTCTTTTGAAATATTTATTAATCCTTCAACCAAAGAAATGAGAGAAATTGGTGGTGGTTTAAGATTCACAGCCGATAATGTAAATCAAAAGTTATATGTATGGGATGAAGACTGTGCTGTTCATATTGATGTATGGGATGAATTTTCTAAAATAAATAAAGGGAGAGATTACTATGATGTTACTTGTTGTGATGTCATATTTGGTCAAGCTGAATTAAAAGGTGGTAAGTGGGAAATGACTTATTCGGATGAACTTACGGCTGGTAGTGAACGAGATAGTTTTGATGAAGATGTATATGATAATTCTCAATGGATAAATAAATATATTAAAGTCAATAAATATCTAAAGAAATTCTTGTAGTCCAGGGGGTCGAACCAGTACTCAAGCGTTGAAAACATTAGAAAGAGAGAATACCGCCGCTTTAGAAAGGTGTTGAAATCAATAAAAGGTAGTAGTATCAAGATAAAAAATGATAATGAAAGAAAGTATTGTAAACATTAACAAAGGGTATTTTTAAGTCAAATTTGGTACGCTTTTTGCCCTAGTAAAGTACAAAAGGAGAAAAAAAATGGAAAAACAAGATAAGTTAGACGAATTGTATGAAAAACATTTAGTAAGTGAAGCTATAGGTAAGAAGGGGTTCACCATTACTTGTAACAAATGCGGTGCAACATCTAATATACCAAAAAATACTGGGATTGTAAAAGGTGAAGTAGAATTAGAACTTTCTGGTACTGAAAGTGGAGAAGGATATTCTGTAGGTGGTCTTTTATTAGATTGCAAAAAATGTAAAAATAATATAGAACTTGATCAAGAAAATATGTATTGGAAAAGATAGCAAAGGAAGATAAGAAGGAGAAAAAAAATGGAAAAACAAGATAAGTTACAAGGTCTATATGAGCAGATAGTAGCAAAAGAACATAAGGATATTGAAGAAAAGGCTCCTGACCTTATAGAATCCTTGATAAAAAGAGTTGAGATGTTAGAAAGCAAGGTTGTTTTATTAGAAGGGAAATAAATAACATAGGAGGACAGAGGGTAGCTCCCTTTGGTTGAATACCTCTATTATTCAACCTAACTCCTTAGAATAATAAAACCTATAGAGGAGGTTAAAGTACTATGATAATTTATAAGGCTACAAATAAGATTGATGGTAAATGTTATATAGGACAAACTATACATTCATTAAAAAGAAGAAAAACAGACCATTTATGGTCTAAAGATAATTGTTATTTTCATAATGCTATACAAAAATATGGTTGGAATAATTTTGAATGGAAAGTAATTGAAGAGTGTTCATCTGAAGAAGAATTGAATGAAATGGAGTTTCATTATATTAAACAGTATAATTCTTTTAGACCAAATGGATATAATCTTACAATGGGTGGTAGGGGAATAAGAGGTTATAAACATTCAGAAAAAACAAAAAGAAAAATAAAAAAAGCAAGATCAAAACAAATAATGAATCCATGTCCATATGAACAAAGAATAGCATTAAGTAAAAATCAAATGGGTGAGAATAACACATTTTATGGTAAAAAACACAGTGAAGAATCAAAAGAAAAAATGAGTAAAGCCCATAAAGGATTTAAACACAGTGAAGAATCAAAAGAAAAAATGAGTAAATCTAAAAAGGGATGTAAAAGACCCGACCTCAAAGGCAAAACATATGAAGAATTATATGGTGTTGAAAGGGCAAAGGAAATGAAAAGAAAAATCTTTAAAACTAAAAGGTAGAAGAAGATGAGTATTTTGGAGCGTCCAGCATGGGAATTATACCATCCACAAGATGGGAATATAGAACACGATCTCTACGATTCTGTAATCGTTGAATATACTGATATATCCGGAATTAAGGTAAATTGGTTTATCCGTGATGAAAGTATAGAAATGGATAGACTTTATGGAGAGTCAACTAATACCGGATACCTTGGACCATATAAGACAAAACTCGTATACGATGTAACAGAAGAGCCCACAATGGCTGACCCTTTCGGGATAGTTTCCATTGATGTTATCCAATACGGTTTCATTCCCAAGTCCACATTTACAAGAGATGTTAGTGCTGGATACGATCCTAAGCCTGGTGATGTTATACAGACTTTATGGAATGAGAGATCTTATGAAATTGTAGATGTAGGAGCAGAAGGAAGTATATTTCAACTAAAGAAATTAGTGTGGGAATTAATACTGAAACCTTATCGTGTATCAGATCAATCAGAATCAGCTATGGATATTTCATATGATATCGATAGCACTTTATCACAACCACTTACAGCATATGGTGATAATGAGTGGATAGAAGATGAATCGAATGACATCGATTTATATTCGGACGTTGATTCTTCAATTTATGGCTTCTGAGTCATAGTAAGGATTTAGGAGGACAGGGGGTTGCTCCCTTGGTTGGATGCTGTATTCATTCAACCTAACTCCACATAAAACTAACTTCAATACAGGAGGATAGAGTAAAATGATTACTATAAGAAATTTAAAAAAGTTTTGTAATGAAAATAAATGTAATTATTCAAATTTAAAATATAAGTTGAAAAGGGAAAAGAAAGCATGAGATCATACTATTACTACAACTCAATCAGGAAAAGCATAGTACAGTTTTTGGATGTCTTCAAGAATGTACAAATTGCTCGCTATGATTCTGAAGGCACTGTAACTGGTTATCGTAAGGTACCATTAAAGTTCGGTCTGAAGGAAAAAGTGTGGTATTGGCTTCATGAACGAAAGGATGACGAAATTCTTCCGATGATGTCTGTAGTACTTAGCTCTGTAGAATATGCATCCGATCGTCAAACCAATAAAATGAGAAATATTGTAAAATCCAAAACCATTTCAACAGGAGAATTAGGTAGATTCCTTAATCCTATACCCTATAATCTTGGTTTTACAATGACAATTTGGTCCTTACATATGGTGGATGTAGATCAAATATTAGAACAGATATTACCCTATTTTACACCCACAATCTTCATTCGTATAAATATACCAGAATTAGATGCTACCTTAGATTTGAAAGTTCTTTTTAATGGATGCTCTCCTGATATCAGTATGGAAATGGCTGATGAGGATATTAGGGTAATTAAATGGAATTTAGATTTCATGGTTCATAGTTATTTATTCCAACCATTAAAAACCACTGGTCTCATTACAAAGGTTATTCAAAAAATCTATGGTGATGAACATAGTTGGGGTAGTAGATTTACCGAATCAGTTTTTACATCTGGGGGTGGTAAAGAAATGGCTGCTCTATATACGAAGGCTGTCCCACCATATTTTGATGAAGATGATTGGGTGGCATCCACTGATTATGATATAGGTGATTTAGCAAAACCAACCGAAGCAAATGGTTATCTATATGAGGTTCAAAGTATATTAGTTCCTGGACTATCAGATACTACAGAACCTACCTGGCCTACAGAAAGGGGAACTCCTGTAGTGGATAATGATATCATATGGGAAAGGTATTCTACCGACGAATATGAAAGACTGACGGAATTGGAGATATTTGAGAATTAAAAGGAAGGAAAGGAGGACAGGGGGTTGCTCCCTTGGTTGGATACTCCTAATATCCAACCTTACTCCATATAAAATTAATTTTAGGAGGGATTAATAATGAAAGGAAAAGTTTTAACAGAAGAACATAAAAGAAAAATAAGTGAAAAATTAATAGGTATAAAAAGAGGTAAACAATCAAAGGAACATAAAAAGAAATTGAGTGAATCACATAAAGGTAAAAAATTTACAGAAAAACATAAACAAAATATAAGCAAAGCGCATAAAAGTAAACAGTCATATCCTTGGAAAGGTGGTTATAGATCTAATAATTTACCATTTTATGATACATATGCTCCTCAAATAGAATGGTGTGAAGAAGTTAGGAAAAGTCCCACTGATAAGAATATATTAGAAGTAAGGTGTACCTATTGTGGAAAATGGTATACACCTAAATTACAGGAAGTTACAAAAAGGATATATTCAATAAATGGTAAACAACAAGGTGAATGTCGTCTTTATTGTTCTGATAATTGTAAAAAAGTATGTCCTATATATCATAAAACACCTGAAACACTTATGAAGGAAGATGCTATAAGGGCGGGAAGATTGGGCTGGTTGGAATTAAACAGAGAAGTTCAACCTGAATTAAGGCAATTAGTTCTCAAAAGAGATAAATACCAATGTGTTAAATGTGGTTCAGATGGACCTCTTCATTGCCACCACATTTATCCAGTATCAATTGAATTTATTGAAAGTGCGGATATTGATAATTGCATTACTTATTGCATTGATTGTCATAAGGAAGCACATCAAAAAGATGGATGTGGGTATGGACAGCTAAGAATGGAGGTATGTTAATAATGGCTTTATCAACTCAATTAAATAAAGCGTCACCCTTTTCATTTGAATTAGTGTTTCCTTTAATACCTGTTCAATCAGAATTAAAAGGTAATGAGGAATTTACTCTTAATATTTATGAGACTGTACTTCCAGGTGTTACAATGGATATGGAAGAATCTAGATGGCAAGGAGCCAAAACCAATAGGGCTAGTGGTGAATTAACTTTTGAACCATGGAATGTAAGCTTTTTAGTGGATTCTGAGTTTAAAAATTGGCAAATTATATTAAAATGGTTCATGTTTATAAATAACAACAGAGATAAATATATAGATCTACAGAGAAATTATGCTGTAGATGCCACATTGAGAATTCTAAATAATTTCCAAGAGCAAAAATTTTCTTTATTCTTTGTTGATGTATGGCCTAGTAGTTTGGGGGAAATATCATTAACTTATAGAGAGGGGGAGCCAAGTTTAGAAGCTCAAGTCTCATTTATTTATGATAGATTTGAATTAAGAGAGTATTCTACAATAGATTAAGGGGTTTATGTAAATTGATATAATATTGTAGGAAAAGTATAAATAATATAAATAGAAGTATAAATAGAAGTATAAATATATAATGGATTGTGAATGATTAAAATTTTTGTTTTATCCTAAATGTATTTGATAAAAAACGAATTAATATAAGGAGGAAATATAATAATGGCATTTTACCTAAGTCCGTTAGTGGATACAAACGAAATTGATTTAACCACAACCATTCCAGCAGTTGCTACATCTACAGCAGCATTAGTAATAAGGAAATCATGGAAGGGGCCGGAATTAAAAACCCATTTAGTTACAAACCTTGAGCAACTTCTTGATGCTTTTGGAGACCCTGACCAATATTCTTATATAGATATGATGGCAGCTATGGGTTATTTAAAATACGGAAATAAATTATGGTGCACCAGAGCAATGCCTGCTACAGCAAGATTTGCAGGTACATATGGTGATTTGGGTACAGAGTTAACACCAACTTCTGATTTTACAGCATATACAACCGGAAATTCATTCGTGATGTCTGACCTCGCAAGTGATGACCCTGATGCATTTCATGATGAAAGTCCCTTTTCAGCATTACCAACATCTGGAAATGATATATCTATAATTGCTAACTCCAGAGGTACATGGGGTAATTATACAAAGATAGCTATAATAGATCAAGAGACATACTCATTAGTAACATCTGCTGGTGGTGGAACATACTCACAATATCAAACAGCAGGTGGAACATTAAGTGAAACATTATGGGGTGATGTCAATGATGTTGATTATCCTATTGAATCACAGAGAGAATTTCTTGTTTTAGTAAGAGCAACAGAGCAAGACCAGTTAAATAAAACTACTATAGTATACTCGTTAAAGGAAGCATGGTATGTTTCTGCTGATGAGAATAAAGTAGATGACGAAGGTAAAAATATCTTTGCACCTAACGTTATTAATAGGGAATCTAAGTACATTAGAATAGCATTAAATACTAATGCTGTTAATAATGATATCTATATTGCCACAGTTTCATATGAGCAATTTGCAGGTGGCTTGGATGATTTTACAGCTTGGGATGATGATTCAGACCTCGAAGATGCAGCAGTACAAACAGCATATGAAGAATATGAAAATTCAGAAGTCATTGATATTAATATAATCATTGATGCTGATAAGAATCTCACTGTTAAACAAAAAATAGTTGATATAGCAGAAGATAGAAAGGACTGTATAGCACTTTGTGATTGTAGAAGTACAGATGTTATTAATCAAAGTGGAAGTGAAGTTGCTAATCTTCGTGATTATAGACTTGGAACATTCAATCAGAATTCAAGTTATGTAGCCCTTTATGGTAACTGGCTTGAAATGTTTGATAAATGGGGTGCAAAATATCGTTGGATTCCAGCAACAGGACATATGGCAGGTATTTTAGCCAGAACAGATGATATGTCTGATCCATGGTTTGCACCCGCAGGTCTCAATAGAGCTGTTTTGACCAATATCCGTAGGTTAGCATGGTCACCTACTCTTGGAAAAAGAGATATACTTTATAAGAATGGTATTAATCCATTAGTATCATTTGCGGGTCAAGGTAAGGTTGCTTGGGGTCAAAAAACTATGTTAGATAAATCTTCAGCTTTCAATAGAATTAATATTAGAAGATTATTCATAGTAATGGAGAAGGCTATTTCTACAGCAGCTAAGTACTTCTTGTTTGAACCTAATGATGAGTTCACAAGGCTTAGCATTATAAACATGATTGAACCCTTCCTTAGAGATGTAAGAGGAAGACGTGGTATTTATGACTTCATGGTTGTATGTGATGAAAGAAACAATACTGCTGAACGTATTGACCGTCAAGAACTATGGGTTGATATATATGTGAAATCTACAAAGGCTGCTGAATTCATCGTATTGAATTTCATAGCAACAAAATCTGGAGCCTCATTTACAGAATTAGTAGGAATCACAGGTGAAGGATTATAAAAAGATAGGGGTTTTATAGATGGCTACTCTACCTGATATTCCACTTATTCCTTCAGAGTTAACGGGATTTGACCTCCAAACCTTCAAGAGTGCTTTTGAAGGTGGGGGTCGTGCCTATACTTTTATATGGGTACCAACAATGATAGAGGTTGGTTGGAATAGTAGATATTTTGTAAGAACGGCAAGTATGCCTGAAAGTACAGTTGAAGAAATGACCACACATTGGCAGGGTATGAAGTATACTGTCGGTGGTCCCAGAACATTTACTGATTGGACCTTAACTTTATATTGTGATGCCGGTTCATCTATAAGAAATGCTTTTGAATTATGGATGCATGAAATACACTCTGTACTACCTGTAGGTCAATATTATGGTAAGCCTGAGGGTTTATTAAAATATGGATATTTAAGAAGTCAAGGATTGATAATGTTAAATAATAATGGTGGTTCTACAACAGGGGTGTATTTAACTGATTCATGGCCTAAAGCTGTAGGTCCTATAACATTGGATTATAGTACCCCCGATATAGCATCATTTGATGTAACAATGTCCTATTCTTATCATGTGATTGTACCACTTAATATTAATGCTATTCCTATTCCTATAACAGGTCCAGGTGTATAAAGATGTCATTATTCGGACAAAGAGAATTTAGTATAGACAATTTTGTTAATGAATTTAGAGGTGGGGCTAAATCGTTCCTATTTATATGGGAACCTGAAATCAAAAATTCTGAAGGAAATCTTATAGCCCCAGACACTTTAAAAAAAAGAAGATATCTTGTTAGATCAACCGGTTTTCCTTCAAGTAATGTAGACGAAATCATTGTTGAGTACCAAGGTTTAGATTTCAAAATGGGTGGTAAAAGAAATTTCGAAGATTGGAATATTACACTCAATGTTGATGCTGATGGAATGATAAGATATGAGCTTGAAGAGTGGATGAATGCAATACATAAAGTTGATGATAAAAATAATCAACATTTTTACAGAAGCCATTATGAAACCACACAAATATTTAAGATTTTGAAGGGTGATGGTGGTTTTAGTAACCCTTTATTAGAAATAACACTATATAATGCTTGGCCTAAAAGTATAAGTGCTATAGCATTAGATTATAGTTCTACTGAATTTGCACAATTTGATTTAACCTTTTCATATCAATACCATACAATAAAGAAACCTGTAATTACTCCTGGTGTGATGATAGATTTGAGTAGTTTTTTAGCTGATATAAAAACAAAATTTAGCGGTTTAATATCAGGATAATTTTATAAATAACAAAGTAAAAGGAGGAATAATATAATGCCATTTAATTTAGATACATTTAAAAGTAATTTCATTGGGGGTGCACGTTCATATCTATTCATGTTCTCACCACAATTCCCAGAAGGTGTAAGTACTGTTCCAGCGGCACCGGAAACAAAATATCTTGTAAGAGCAACTAATGTTCCTGAGTCTACAACTGAGGAAATTATTGTAAACTGGCAGGGTGCTGATTATAAGTTAGCGGGTAAACAAACATTTACCGATTGGACTATTACATTTAATGTAGACCAAGGCGCTGCTGTAAGAGTTGCCTATGAAGAATGGATTAAAGCAATTCATAATGTAGATGGAAGTCATAAGTATGGATTACCAGTAGAATATGAAATGACACAAAATCTATGGATGTTAAACTATGATGGTTCCGAGCATATCTTAGATATCGAATTAGTTGATGCATGGCCAAAGAGTGTTAGTGCTATTACATTAGATTATAGTGCAATGGATGTAGCGCAATTTGATGTAACGTTTGGATACCTATATCATAGAATCACAAACTCTTCAAGTTAATAAAATTGTAGTGAAAGGAGAATAATATGTCAGAAGAAGAAAAGGTTGCTGTAGAAGGGAAAAAGTTAGATTTTAAGAATTACCTCAATGTATATGAATTTGACACTACATTACCAGGTAGTAAAGAAGTTGTTAAATTTAAACCAATAACCACAGGACAATTAAAACGGTTACTGGTTTATGAAAATGAAACTAATCCAATGATGGTTGAACAAGCATTGGATGAATTAATATCCTCTTGTATAATAACAGAGGGTTTCAATATTAATAATCTATACTTACAAGATAGGTTTTTCCTATTAGTTGAAATTAGAAGAAAATCCAAAGGTGATAATTATCAATTTCAATACAATTGTCCTGAATGTAACTCTCAATCTGTTCAGAATATTGACCTTACCAATTTAAAAGTTACGGGTGTTCCAGAAGATATAGAATCGGTTGTGAAAATTGATGATAATTTGTCAGTTAAATTGGCTCACATAACAAGAGGTGGACAGAGAGAAGCATTTAAAAATCTTAAAAATGTAAAAAAACTCACAGAAACTCAACGTATTACTGAGATGGCTTTATTAACACATGCTTCATCCATTCAAAGTATTATGGTTCCTGAAGGTGAAATAAAGGATGCCTCCATAGAAGATCGTAAGTATCTTTTGGAGAACATACCCACAGATGCTTACGGAAAAATAAGAGATTGGTTTACAGATAACGATTTTGGTATGGATTTTACTTATACTATAAAATGTACAGGTTGTGACCGAGAAGAAAAGGTTGATATACCTGTTGAGAATTTTTTTTTCTAATTAAAATAATTGTAGATAATACATTAGAAAATATTGTTAGAGAACAGTTTCATTTAGCTCGTCAAGCTAACATAAGTTTGACTGAATCCACAATGTTACCGGACTTTGAACGTGATGCTTATGTTAATATGTTAGCTAAAGCATTAAAAGAAGAAGCTGAACAAATGAAATTCAAATAATGTCTCTAAAGGAGCATAAATAATGGAGTTAAAAAAATATTTAAACAAAAACCTTGAAGTTAATATGCTTATAAGAAAATTTGAAGTATTAGATGAATCCAAGAAATCACAATTTGTAGCTAAACTTATAGGTTTAGGTGTCTTAGTGGTGGATAAGAATGGTAAACTCAAACCTGGCCCAAATAAGATGTCCAAAGATGAAGTCCTTGGTAAACTTAAAAAGAAAAAGGGTAAAAAATAATGGATACTATAGAAAATAAGATTGAAGACTATCTCTCAGACCATGAGGAATTAGATGAAGGATTAGGAAGACTTATGGGTGCTGGTTGGAATATGTTAGATTTAGTTTTAGCTGATAAAAATGCTAAGAAAAATGCTCAAAAAAGTCTTGATAATATTGAGAAAATTATGAAGATGGATGATGAAGGAACACTCAAGCCTAATTTAAAGAAACAGTTGAAACTATTTAATAAAAAACTTGAATTCTATAAAGAGGAATTCGTAAAGGTTTTGATACGAATAGAAAGATTAGCAGAAGAATTAGAAAAAGAGGAAAGAAAGGAAACGAAAAGAAATAGAGAAGAAAGAAGTAAATACGGCGAAAAATAAATAGAGCTCGCTTAGATATGATGTTAATCTAATGGATCTATAAAGGTCTCAAGAGTATTTGAAAGAATATAAACTTGGAGACCTTTTTTTATGGGGAAAAATGGGAAGAACTTCTAAAAATGATAATGTATCAATTAATGATGTTGATCTTGCATCTATAGTTGATTCAGCTAAAGAAACTGCTAAAGTACAGCAGGATACAATTAAAGAAACTGCTAAAGTACAACAAGATTTGGCTGAAGAAACCTCTGGCTATACTAAAGAAATGGCTGAAGAAACTGCTAAAGTACAACAAGATTTGGCTGAAGAAACCTCTGGCTATACTAAAGAAATGGCTGAAGCTGGTTGGGAAGGTATAAAAGATAGTTCTAAACAAGCAATGAGTACTATTTCTGGACATTCTAGAGAAATATTAGGTTCAGGACTTACAGAAGTATATGACCTAAGTAAAAATATGGCCTCCTCTTTAGGTGGTGGTCTTAAAAAAATGTGGGATGTAAGACAAGAAAAGAAAAAAGATAAATCTGAAGAATTTTTAGAAGATATATCTAATAGTCAAGATGAGTTTACATCTGCCGCTTTATCAAAAGGAAGTATATATACACATGATGTAACCATGGAAGGAATGATGGGAAACGTTTCTCAAATACTTGAAACTCAAGAACAAACCTTTTCTAATATGGAAGAATTGACGGCTGAAGGTCAAAAAATGCAAGCTGAATCTCAACGTATTACAATCAAAGCTTTGGACATGTTATATGATAGAGGAGGTGAGGGAGAGGAGGAAGAAGACGGAACTGATATTCTTGAAGTTGCTTTAGATATTTTTCATACGTTGACTTCACAATCTGAAAATATAGAATTAATGAGAATTAGTCAAGTAGAACAAATGGGGTTCATTACCAAATTTGTACAACCTATGAGAGAGTTCTATACTAGGTCTATAAAAAATATTGCTAAGGGTAATGAGTTAGTAGAAAATAGATTAGTAGAAATTAGAGGTATACTTTCAAGAGCATTAGGTATTAATGAAAGGGATGTAGCTGTAAGAGATAAATCATTGAAATTAATACCTAAACTATTGTTATCTCCTTTATTAATACCACTATATGCTCTTAAAACATCTATATCTAAAGTTTATGATGGTATTAAAGGAGGGAATAAAACAGTACTATCAGTAGATGATAAAAGAAACAATTTACTATTTGATATTCTTAAAGGTGTGAGAGTTTTAAAAGATTCTGAAATAGATAATAAAAAAGTCATAGAAATGATTAGAGCCCCAAAAGGTGGTATTGATATAGAAGGCAAGCAATACAAAGGTGGTCAATTTTTACCAAAAGATATGACTAAAGCAATTGTTAGTGCTGATAAATTAGATAAGGATGATGAAAAACAAACGGCTCTTTTAGGTGGTATGAATAATTATTTTAAGAGAAAAGAAAAGGAAGAAGATAGAGATGTTAGTAAAAAATCCTCCTTTTGGGCATTTTTAGGAAAATTAGGTCCGGCGGCTATCGCAGCTGTTCTTGCTACAGGTATAGCAGGTCTTGGTTGGGCAGTTTCGGATGCTTTTGGAGCTTGGGCTAAAGCGTCAGCTGGTAAATGGGGTAGTACAGATAAAATATCAGCAGCTTTTGGTGGGTTTTTAGGTGGTGAAGGGTCGGGGCTTTGGAATGCTTTAAAACAAGGAATTAAAGGTGCGGCTGTAGGTATGGTACTTGGGTTATCTTTTGGTCCCCCAGGTATAATTATTGGTGCTATACTTGGAGCAACTATGGGTGGTCTTTTGGGTTGGATTGGTGGTTTAAAAATAGCAAAATGGATTGATGGTACTGTCAAACTTTTTAGACGTTTGTTTGATTTACCTGAATTATTAACAGACGAACAAATAAAAGCCACACAAGATGAAATAGATAGTATGAAAGCTGGTTTAAAAGTTAAAAGAATTGATTTGAAAGGGTTAAAAGAAGTTTATGAAAGTATAAAAGACGAAAAGGGGTATTATAAAGAAAGAATACAGGTAAGAAGACAGATTAGAGAAGCGCAGGCATCAATTATAGAAGATGAAGCAATTATAGCAAGAGAAGTAAAAAGAATTGCTGAATCCTCTATAGCTGAAAGAGATAAGATTATTAAATTTCATCAAAAAGAAATCAATCTCCTTACAGATGAGGTATTTAAATACCAAAATAGTATGGTTCACCATAGGGCTATACTCGAATTAATGGAAGCATTAGGTCAATATGGTACAAATGAATATAATGTAAGAAAAGAGATGTATGATAATGCTAAAAAGGATTATTTAAATGCAAAAAAACATAGAGATAATTTATTAGCTGACCAGAACGAACGAAAAAAAGAAAGAAGAGAAGAAAGTTCGGATATTCATAGAAAACATAAGACTTTATGGGGTAATTTTATATTATCTGTAAGAGATGTTGTGGATTTCTTTTCTAATATTTATACTCCTGCTACTGAAGCATCTCTTGTAGGTGGTCTTGGTCTTATAGAAGGAGAGAAAGCAAAAATATTTGGTGTAGATATAGATACTTATATGTTCCCACTTACTGCTTTAGGCATATTTATAAAGGATTCTTTTATAAAATTAAGATATGGTATAGAAGATTGGTTTAAAGATAGCTGGGTATATAAAACTTATGAATGGTTGTCAAAGGAGAAAAACGTAGCTACCGCAGGAGATACCGCAGATAGAGGAAATAAAATATTTTCAACTCCTGATACATCTAATATAGCACAAACAGCAGAAGGAAAATTATTACAGAGTGAAAAAAGATTAGCAGATTTACGAAAACAAGGAAGTGAATTAGTAGACCGTAGAGATCCAAGAACTTTATCACCTGATGAGAAGAAAAGATTATTAAAAATTGAAGAACAAATAGAATTTGAAAAGAAAAAGAAAAAATTATTAGAAGAATCTCTTAATATACAAGAAAAAACTTTTGATAAAATGACAAAAGGTAATAGCATTTTTACACATGATGTGCATCTTGAAGAATTATTGAAAGAATTCTTAAAGTTATTTAAACCTTTCGTAGAGTCTGTAAAACCTATAGTCGAATCCTTAGAACCTATGGCTGATTCATTGGCTAAGTCTGTAAAACCTGTAGTCGAATCTCTGGCTAAGTCTTTTACACCTATGGCTGAGTCTTTAGAACCTATAGTCGAATCTTTGGCTAAGTCTTTTACACCTGTAGTCGAATCTCTGGCTAAGTCTGTAAAACCTATAGTCGAATCTCTGGCTAAGTCTGTAAAACCTATAGTCGAGTCTTTGGCTAAGTCTTTTACACCTGCAATAGATTCATTGGCTGAGTCTTTTACACCTATGGCTGAGTCTCTGGCTAAGTCTGTAAAACCTATAGTCGAATCCTTAGAACCTATAGTCGAATCCTTAGAACCTATGGCTGATTCATTGGCTAAGTCTGTAAAACCTATAGTCGAATCCTTAGAACCTATAGTCGAATCCTTAGAACCTATAGTCGAATCTTTGGCTAAGTCTTTTACACCTGTAGTCGAATCTCTGGCTAAGTCTGTAAAACCTATAGTCGAATCTCTGGCTAAGTCTGTAAAACCTATAGTCGAGTCTTTGGCTAAGTCTTTTACACCTGCAATAGATTCATTGGCTGAGTCTTTTACACCTATGGCTGAGTCTCTGGCTAAGTCTGTAAAACCTATAGTCGAATCCTTAGAACCTATAGTCGAATCTTTGGCTAAGTCTGTAAAACCTGTAGTCGAATCTCTGGCTAAGTCTTTTACACCTATGGCTGAGTCTTTAGTTAAATCTTTAAACCCTGTATCTGAAGCTTTTGCTGAGTCTGTAAAACCCGTGGCTGAATCTTTTGGTTTGAAAAGAAAATTTAAAAATAAAAACATTCAAAAAGGATTGGATTGGTTTACTTCTGAAGAAGGTGGTGGGTATACGAAAGAACAAGCTATTGGTATTATAGGAAATCTTTTACAAGAAAGCCAACTTGACCCTAAAGCATTTAATAAAGCTGGTGGTGGTAAAGGTGCACGTGGTATAGCACAATGGAGAGGAAGTAGATTAAAAGATTTTGAGGATTTTATTGGTAAGTCTGTATTAGATTCAACTTATGAGGATCAGTTGAGATTTTATACACATGAAATGTCGAAAAAAGGTAAAGAATTTAGAGCTGGTAAAAAATTAAGGGCTACAACAGGATTTGAAGATGCAACACTTTCTGTTAGAAAATACTATGAAAGAGGGCCTAATACCGAAGATGATCAACGGTTAAGATATGGAAAAAATATTTATGATAATATGGCTTCTGTGAAAAAACCTGGAGGTAAAATAGAATCTGCTGAAGCGGATAGAGCAAAGGTAATTCAGGATATATACAATAGTAGAAGAGAAACTGATACCAAAAGAGACCAAGATAGAGCAGAAATGACTAGAGTTATGAAGGAAAGTTCATTTAAAACTGATAAATACCAAACAGATATGGCAAAACAAGGAAGTTTAAGTAATACAATAATAGCAGGTATGAGTGGTAGTAGAGGAGATGTGTCTGATATACCTGAAGAAGTTGATAACTATTTGCTTGGATTATCTGTAGCTGGAATATTAAGTTAAGGAGAGGAGAATGGCTCAAAAATATCAATGTCCTTATTTCGTACCCTATACTGAACCAGGTTTTTATGGTACGTGGATATATATAACATCTCACACACTAATGCATCAAACAGCCCTTGCTGGTGGAACTAATCCAGGTGGTTTAGTTTTAAATGATAAAATTGAATCTTCAACATGGAAATATCTTGCTCCTCAGCAAATAATGGAATCAATTAATAATACGTGGGAACCATGGGAAACAATATCGTCAAGATTAGCAGGTAAAGGTCAAGAAGTATTACAAATGATTGAAAGTGGATCTGCACTTGCCACAGCATTAAAAGGTCAATTAGGGGGTATAGATGTTGGTAAATTTTTTAAAAATTTATCAAGTGTTGATAGACAAAAATTAAAGGTAGATACACCTTTGGTATATACTAATACAGAAAGAAGGGAATACACATTACAATTTAATCTTACTGCTAATGAAAGTGGTGTGGGTAGGAGTTCGGCACATATAATGATGCAAGGTTTAACAGATTTAAAAATGTTTTCATTACCTACAAGGTCAGATGATCATCATGGATTAGGTATAGAATTACCTCATGTATTTTCATTAAAAACCATAGCAGGCCCTGAAGAAAATGAAGCAAACTTTCCTATGATAAATATAGAATATGCAGTTATAACTTCAATTCAACCAACATATATGGCACCTTACGATGACCAAGGATATCCTATGAGAATAGAACTTACAGTTACATTTAAAGAATTATCTCCTTTGTATTCAGATTCTATAATATCGTTTTAACAAGGATATATAATGACTATAACAAAAGCAGACAAAACATTTAGAGAATTGACGGGACATCAACTTGAAGAACAGAGTTTCACGAGGATGTTCAATATATTGGTAGACCATGACAGATATACCAA
>Ga0222628_1000086_pt1 | contig 45350 bp, 39 predicted proteins | sample AntAcemetageno95_FD_179860 | JGI IMG/M metagenome (GOLD analysis project Ga0222628, IMG submission 179860) | Saline water microbial communities from Ace Lake, Antarctica - #95 | ecosystem: Environmental > Aquatic > Non-marine Saline and Alkaline > Saline | place: Antarctica: Ace Lake | collected...
GCCATTGACTCAAATACATTTCCGGATGAGGAATTCAAGCTAGTTAGCCTGGCTGGCCGGGATTTTAAGGCTCGACAGGCTTCAATTGGTCATCACCTTGATTGCACTGATGTAATGAACGAAACGGAGTGGCGACATTTGAAAATTTGGTTCACTGATGGCTCAAACTATTCCGGCCAAGATGGCCCGCGTTATCATCAAGACAACCTTGCAGATTCTCTTGAACACATCTATTCTCGCATTGGCGAGGGCCAGCGTTTAGTTCCTGAATACAAAGTCCTTGAACCGGCTTTTTTATCAGACCCGTGTTCCTGACTGGGGAGCCTCCCCCACACAGCTGAGCACGCTGGTCACGAGGGCGGTTGTTTTTCTAGATACCAAACACCACGCTCCTGGAACTAACATCGAATGTATCGTGACGCAGTTGTTGCATCTTGGAAAACCCATGGAGCAGCCGTCTAATCTTCGGCGAGCTCAAAAGAGTTATTGTTTCAGGGCCTCACTCTGTTGCACCAGTAGAGATGCCAGTAAAAATCGCGGGGCACTTGGCGGAAACGTGGTAGATGCCTGTTGGCAATCCGGCAAACCTGGCGGCCATAACTGTCAATTCTTTGGCGGCGTGCTAGGCGGATAATTTGGTGATTCTTGAACAGCTAACAGGCAGATCTGGGCCGACAGTACATGCAATCGGCAGTGGGTCACAAAATAAACCACCTAATCAGTTGACCTTGAATCGTGCGGGAGGGCCAGTTGAAGCGACTGCCATTGGAAGCATCTTATAAAAGCAAGATCGTTTGGATCCTGTCTGGTGACCTGAAGCAGCTGAGAAAAGTAGTTCAAGACTTTGAGTTCGAGCTTCAGATATTTACCCCAAACAGGACCCATGTAAATTCATCGGTAGTTCATGATTTGATTAGCGCCCCTAAATTGCCAAATGCCTAACCCTTAATGGCACCAGCGGTCATGCCGGCAATAATCTTTTTGTTGAAGAAGATAAATAGAACCAACATCGGAATGGTGATTAACAATATGTTCATGAAGAGCAAGTTGAATTTTGTTACAAATTGGCTTTGAAAATTAAACAGGGTCAACTGGACAGTCACATTTTCTGCACCAGGGAGGAAATAAAGAGGATTCTGGAAGTCATTAAACACAGCAAGTGACACAAGAATTACAGCTGTGATGGTCACACCTCTAAGGAGGGGGAATATGATTTGGAAAAATAACCTAAGAGGACCCGCACCGTCGATGATTGCCGCTTCGTCCAGGTCTCTCGGAATGGTCGCTATGAAACCCCGGAACAGCAGTATGACGAGACTAATATTAAAGGCCACTTCGATGAGTACGAGACCATGGAGTGTCTTAAACAACCCGAGCTGCTGCATCACAAATACAGTGGGTACGACGGCGGGGGGAACGATTAGGCCTGCCAGCACAAAACCATTGAGGACCCTTGTAAATCTGCTCGGTCTTCGCTGAATCACGTAGGCGATGAGCGAGCCTAGGACCACAACTACAACCACCGAACTGACTGTCAGGACAGTGGAGTTCCAGAAAGCGCGCATGAGCGTAAAGTCTCTGAATGTAAGGACCTCAACTAGGTTTTCCCAGAAGGCGAACTCTTCGGGCCAACTAAAGGACAGACTTGCGGCTTCCCGGCTGGTCTTTGAGGCTTGAGACGAAATAAACAATAGCGGAACAATAAAAATCAGGAAAGTAGCAATAACGCCTATCAGCCCCGACGCCTGCTTTCTAAGTCTTTGATTTTTCACCTTTACACCTCAACGATTCTTCTGTTTAGCCATGCGGAAAGGGGATATATTATTATTGCTACCATTACGAAAAGAACTACGTTTCCTGCCGTTGAGAGTCCGTAGAAGCCAGCCTGATAATTCTTGTAAATTACCGAAGCTAGCACGTCAGTCGCGAAGCCGGGGCCACCTCCCGTTGTCGCCCAAATTAAGTCAAAAGTTCTTAGCCCTCCAATCAGAGACAGAATAATGACAGTGCTTGTGGCTGGAGTCAAAAGGGGCAGTGTGATCCTTCTGAACACCTGCCAGGCACTTGCGCCATCCACCAGTGCGGCTTCTCTGAATTCGTTTGGGATTGCAGCGATGCCCGCGATATAAATGACGGTGGCTATCCCCACTCCTTTCCAGATCTCGATCCCAGCAAGTGAAAATAAGGCGTAGGACGGCTCTGTAAGCCAATACGGTCCTTCGACGCCAAAAATCGAAAGAGTTACGTTCAGAAGTCCCTTTTCTGGGGCCATTAGGGCCTTGAAGGTTATGCCGACGCCTATTGTTGACACTAACGCGGGGAAGAAGATGACCGCCCTGAGGTAGCTTTTGGCGAATATTGCCCCTGACAGCCAAATCGCGAGGGCCATCCCTATTATGACCTTGGATGCGGAAGTCACGAACGCAAAAATAAATGTATTTGTGAGACTCAGGCTCAGAGAAGGTTCTGAGAAAAACCGAATGTAGTTATCCATACCGATAAATTCCACGTCGAAAAGGGTCCAACGGGTGAGGCTGTAGTAGAACGAAGAGAAAGTTGGGTAAGCAAACAAAACTATGTAGATAATTGCCCCGGGGACAATAAACCAAAGTGGGTATTGCTTAACTGCAGCCTTTGCAAGCAGCACCCGAGTTTTGGTTTTTCTTTGAGACGCTATAAACAAATTCACAACCTCCCAGTTGTTAAGGAACCACTCAGGCCCCGATTGTTGAGGTGGGGCCTGAGTGGTTGCACGGTATCTATCCGATCCTTATTTACCAGCCCGGTAAAGCAAGTTGTTCCGCTTGCTTCTTAACATCTTCGTCGTAAGCCTCGGCCCCTTCTTCGGCCGAGTACTGACCGGTGCCCACAGAGACTGTTATCTGCGAAAGGTTCGGACCTTTAACAGGACTCAAGAACTCAAGAGCAGGGGTCGTGTCGCCTGCACGATCAAAGTAAGGGAACATGTCCACATAAGGCTGATACAGTTCATCTGCACTTGGAGCATCGACCGTTAGGAAAGGACCAGTCTGGCCTATGGTGTCGATGTATATCTGGACTCCCTCCTTGCTGACAATGAAATCTACAAACTTCTTTGCGGCCTCAAGTTTCGCGCCCTCGCTTGTTTTCGGAATGTAAATTGCGTTGGGCACCCAAACCGTGAGTCCGTTAGTTGCTGCGTCGTCTCCAGGCTGAGCGAAGAACCCGATGTCATTGATTTTTTCGGGAGCTATCTCAAGGATAGAAGACACTGCGAACGTCAGCATCGGGTAGTGCGCACCTTCGCCGTTAACCAACTGCGTCAAACCGTCATTCAAGATAGCGGAGGCGTAGTCGCTGTTAAAATAATCCTTGTCGTGCAGTTCTTGAAGGTGTTCATACCCCCTGAAAGCTGAAGGCGTATTTGAGATCTTTGCGATGTTGTTGGTGTACTCCTCTACAAATTGAGGGTCCGACTGTTCCACGTTGTGGTGGTCAGCCAGAACTAAGAGCTGAGCGGTCCAGTTTTCACCGTAGGTCTGAATAACTGGGTCGATGCCCGCAGCCTTGATTTTTTCATTGTTGGCCATGAATTCAGACCAAGTAAGAGGAATCGATAATCCCAGGTCCGCATAGATAATTCGATTGTACAAAATGCCCCCACCCATCGCAGTTCCCATCGGCGCACCATACTTACCGTTAGGGGTACTGACTGCTGGCCAGAAGCTTTCAATAATGTTAGAAGTCCATGCTTCGTTCGATAGGTCGACCAAAGTATCGTCTGGATTTAGGGCCTGCATAAGCGAACCGGAATTGTAGAAGAAAACATCATTCATCTCCCCGGTGGCAAGCTTGGTTTTAATGACATTGTCGCCATCGACACCGCCGGGACGGGTTTCTAAGGTGACCTCAATATTTGGGTTGGCGGATTCGAAGGCAGCCACAGAGGCCTCAGCGACTGACAGAATGCTGTCAGTGCCGAAAAGAACGGAGATGGAGACTTGTTCGACGGCTGTTTCTTGTCCGGAGGACTCCTCGGTAGAGGCTTCAGTGCCTGCGCATCCAGCGAGGACAAGGGCCGATGCCGCCAGGGCTGCGACCCCAGTAGTTCTCAGTTTATTTCGTCTAAACAACTTACATCTCCTTCTAATTGATTATTGCTATGAGTCAGCACTCCTATTGAATCGTTTCAATAAGTATTCATCAGAGTACGTAAGTCAAGCATTTGAGTCAAATGGAAAACGATAACGATACTATAACGCAAGCATTTCCCTTTTTAGGCCAGATGGCATCTACTGACGTTGGTCGAAACTGTCTCTGAATAGGGTTGATTCTTGAAACGTTTCAATGTATCATTTCTGAAAAATAGAAACACATAAGGAGAAACATGAGTTCGAGCACCGCTGCCCCGACCCAACCTGTAGTAAATGTTGTTTCACTTAATTCTCAGCATCCAGATCATTTAATCGGTCTTCCATGTGACTCACCTTTGCTCTCCTGGAAATTAGCTTCCCTTCAGAACGGTCTTCATCAGATCTGTGCTGAATTGGAGGCAGCTAGCGATCCCAGTTTCAATCAAATCCTTGCCACTACGAGCCTTCAGGGTGATGCCCAGCTTGAGGTGAAAGCCCCCGGAGGGGATCTTGATTCTAGAGAGGTTCGCTGGTACCGCGTAAGGGTGGAAACCGCAAGTGGATGGTCCGGCTATTCCGAGTCACTTAGGTATGAGGCCGGTCTAGTTAGTGGGGAGGAGCTTCTGGGAGAGGCGATTGGTGACGACAGTGTTCATTCAGATCCAGCGACCCTACTTCGTAAGGAGTTCACTGTCTCTAAAAACCTTGCGATGGCGCGGCTGTTTATCACTGGCCACGGTGTTTACGAATCTACAATTAACGGTTCTGAAGTCGCGGGTGAGTTTCTCAATCCCGGATGGACCCCTTACGATCAACGACTGACTTTGGCAACCTTTGATGTGTCTAATCTGATGCGCGAAGGGGTTAACGCCATAGGCGTAACGCTAGGAGACGGCTGGTACAGAGGCAAACTTGGTTTTGAGAATGAATTCGACCACTTCGGCACTAAAACATCATTGTTGATGCAGCTGGAGCTAACTTACGCCGACGGTAATGTGGAAAGAGTTGTATCTGACGGCTCTTTCAAGGTCTCTCAGGGGGAATTGCGATTTGGGGACATTTACGATGGGTCCTCGATTGACTACAATTTTGCTCAGCCGGGTTGGGATAGCCCGGGATTTGATGAATCTAATTGGTCTGGTGCGACAATTCGCAAATTAGATAAATCAAAGATTCAGCCTAGAATTGCCGGTCCCATCGTGAAGATACATGAGTTCCCGATGACACTGACTGAGCAATCCGACAGGGTTTTACTGGATTCAGGACAGAATATCTCCGGATGGGTCCGACTTGTAGTTGATGGCAAAAAAGGTCAGAAAATAACAGTCAGACACTCAGAGGTGCTCGAAGCTGGGAACAATCTCCACACGGCGGCGCTAAGAACCGCAAAGGCTGTTGACACCTATGTGCTGCATCGTGATGGACGGCACACTCTTGAACCCCGATTTACTTTCCATGGCTTTCAATTCGCAGATGTTGTGACTGAGGCCGCAATCGTATCTGGAGTGGGCATTGCGATTAGTTCTGACACAGTTCGACGTGCAACTTTCAGCTCCTCTGATGTTCGACTCAACCGCCTTCACGAGAATGTGGTCTGGTCGCAACGCGATAATTTTGTCGGAGTCCCAACAGACTGCCCACAGCGCGATGAGAGATTGGGATGGACAGGTGATGCGCAGGCTTTTGCCAGCACTGCCAACACCTTGGTGGATGCTCAAAGCTTTTGGAGGAGCTGGCTTATTGACCTAGACCTCGAACAGGACGAAAACGGTGACGTGGCAGCTGTTGTGCCTAATATCTTGAAGGATCCTCCATCTTCGGACTGGATAATGATGGGGCGAGCCGGTTGGGCAGATGCTGCGACCATAGTTCCATATTCAATTTATGAAAGTTATGGCAGCCAGCAAATTTTACGCCAGCAGCTGCAGTCTATGAGGCGGTGGACGTGGGCACTCGACGGTCGCAGGGGCGAGAATAAGTTTCTTCCAACACAGTTTCAGTTTGGGGATTGGTGTGATCCAGATGCGCCAGGAGACCAGCCTTGGCTCTCCAAGGTTTCAGCCGACTTTGTAGCCAACTGTTTCTTTGCTCACACTGCTGAGTTGACCTCAAAAGTTGAATCACTGGTTGGAAGTGAAGATGGTGCCGAGGTCTTCGCACAAATGGCGAAGCGGCTCAAGTCTGACATTTGGGAGCAGATGGGGGAGGAGGCGCTCTCCACAAGTGCAGGTTGTTCAATTACTCTGGAGTTTGCAATTTGCCCGGAGTCCGAGAGGGCTCATGTGGCAAAAGTGCTTTCAGAGATGGTTCGCAAGGACCGTGGAAAGATCACCACTGGATTTCTGGGAACTCCGTTGATTCTTCACGCTCTCAGCAAAAACGGGCACCCTGAAGAGGCCTACTTGATGCTGATGCGGCGCGAAATTTTGTCCTGGCTTTATCAAGTCGACTCAGGCGCCACCACCATTTGGGAGCGTTGGGATGCCATCAGGGCAGACGGCTCAATCAATTCGGGCGAGATGGCAACGGAAAATGCATCTGGAGAGTCACCATCAATGATCTCTTTCAACCACTATGCCTATGGTGCGGTGGTTGACTGGATGTATCGAAATGTAGCCGGACTTGCACCTACTGATATTGATCCTGGGTACCGCACGACAATCGTCGCACCGAAACCAGCTGAAGGAATTAGCTTTGCTTCTGCCGAGGTGGAAACACCTTTTGGTCGATTGGCCATTAGCTGGCGCATCAACAAAACTGGCGATTTGGCAGTCAACTTGGAGGTGCCATTTGGAGCTACAGCAAAACTAGAACTTCCAGTTACAAACTCTTCACAAATTCACCTAAATGGCAAGAAGCTGTCCAACGGAGAATCGATTTCCTATGGTGTTTACACGATTCTGGTTTCTAACCCACGAATTGTCGAATACACGTAGAGAGCCTGTTAACGAAGCGCCGAAGTTTAAGGAACGAGTGAAACTGGGGCGCACGTTTCTTGATCCGTGAGACCTGCCTCGGCTCGTGTGGCTCAATCTTTTCATTTTGAACTATAGAAAGCATGGACTGAACAATGGTCAAAATATTGATGACATGAGTACCCTCATCAGAAGGGCTCAGATCCTTCATCGACGAGATCTTTTGAACACGCACACTTTAGGTCACGCCCTGAAGGACACCAGCTTCGTTGAGCTGTCATGGGGCGTGGAAGATTGCGAGTGCGCCCTTCGGACCTGCTTCTATTGATTTCCATCGAACGATAAAAGCATACGGAGAGTTAGCCGTCTGCCCGAAGGCTTTAGAGCACAACAGAATTGAAAACATTCCTTTGGGCAGGGATTGAATGAGGGCAGGACTCCAGATCTCTAGCTATTTGTGCCTGTCGATCCGAGTGACGAAACAGCGGGCGACGGAGGGTCAGGCAACGCGTGTCATTTAGATTGAAAATCGGAGCAAATTTCCCTAATGCTGAATAGCGATTCGCAACAGAATTTGGGTGGGGATGTGAGTCGAGTTGCCGAAGACCCGTTGCAACAGCTATTCAATGAACGCGGATCAAAATGACGGCGCACTGTTTGGAGTCTTCGGGGCCCCTAACTGCGGCTTCGCGCAACGTCAGAAGGGCTAAATTAGGAGGACAGAAGAGGGCATCGAGTAGTGGTGTCCTTACTCGGGGAACTCGACAAAATCTGGTAAGACGAGGGGCAACGCCCCTAGCGGAGATTTCTTGTTGGCCTGAGATTTTGATGTATTCTTAAGCACAACTTATTTGTTGTGATCCGGCATGGAGAGATTGTTGAAGCCCCTGGGTCCCCACCTCCAATTCTCTGTCCTGGTCCACGAAACAAAAAAATGCTAGAAATATAATGGTATTTGTAAGCAAAACATCTTTTGTCGATTTACGTCAGCAGAAAGGCTCTAGTTTTTTTATTTTGGCAAGCGTACTTTTCTTCGAATACCCGGAATCATAAGGGATCTTGATTTTTCCAAAGGGTCAAGTGCTTGCACGGAAGTGTGTCGAGAGAGCTGCTGAGCGGGCAAACGTGGAACACTTGTATCTGCGGAGACTGGGGTCAAACAACCTCGGTTCTTCCGATTGTGCTCTCGCGTATTACCAGTTCCGGTTGAAATACTACTTGTCGATGGTGATGCGTCTTTGGGTTTTCCACTTCGTCTAGAAGCAACTGAATCGCCATTTCCCCCATCAGTTCCGGGGGCTGGCGTATGGAGGTGAGAGGCAATGTTGCTATCTGCGCAAAACTGTCATCGAAACCAACTATTGCGATTTCTTCCGGTGTTATGGAAGAATTTCGCGAGGAGAAGGCTTGCATGATCCCGGCCGCCAGTAGGTCGTTCGCTGCGAAAATGGCATCTGGCCTAGCATCGGGAACTAGCTTGAGTATCTCAAACCCCACTTCTCTTCCCGAAGCGAATTCCATGGACTTTGCTTCCCATCGGTCGAGTGACACTCCAGGACTTTCGTCTACGGACTGTTTTGCTCCTAGGTATCGGTCTGCTACCTGAGTTATCTTGATGGAACCACCCACAAATGCAATTCGAGTCTTTCCTAATTCTATGAGGTGGGCAACCGCTAGCCTGCCCCCAAAGACGTCATCCACTGAAACAGAGCAGGAAAGGTTGTCGTACGACTTTGCATCAACAATCACGCTAAGAATGTTCATTGCTCGGAGTCGCCCCACCGCCTTGACCATGTTTCCAGTCGGGCTGAGTAAAACGCCGGAAAGCCTTTGCTCTTGGAACATTTTGAGATAACTTTTCTCCCGGGCTTCACTGCTTCCACTGCTTCCAACTATGACCTGATATCCGCGTTTGACGGCTGTGTTTTCTGCCCCTCGAATCAGAGCGGAGAAGAAAGGGTTAGCAAAATCAAGCACAAGTAGACCAACTACTTTGGATTTACCAGCCTTCAGCTGTCTGGCAGCATCGTTCCTAACGTAGCCGAGTTGACCAATTGCTACACGTACCTTTTCGAGTGTTGATGCTCGAACACGATTGGGGTGGTTTAGGACATTTGAGACAGTCCCAAGGGACACTCCCGCCAGTTTTGCAACATCTTGGATACTGTGCTGCTCATGCTTTTCGGCGCCATGCATTTAGTCTCCTTTTTTCATTTCTAAGTCTAGGGTTTAAGGAAAGCGCTCTTCAAGATTGAGATCGATAAGGGCAATTTAGTTTGCGTAAGTGTGAAAAAAACGCTAACTTTCTCTTATAAATTGAAACGATTCAACTTTGGGAGAACTCATGGCGCACAGACTATCTAAAGGGCATCTCGAGATATTATCTAGGCTGGAAATTGAAGTGCCCTCTTGGGCCTACGGGAACTCCGGGACTAGGTTCAAGGTGTTTCCTCACTCTGGAGCGCCGAGGGGTCCGATCGAGAAAATCGAGGACGCCGCTGAGGTTAACCGTCTTACTGGCTTGGCGAACAGCGTCGCTTTACACATTCCTTGGGATGAGGTTGACGACTACGCCGGACTGCTTGCTCGTGCCGAGGGCCTTGGCGTAAAGATTGGGACTATAAACTCGAACACTTTTCAGGATGTCGACTACAAGCTCGGCTCTTTGACCAATCCGGATTCCAAGATCCGCCAAAAAGCTATTGATCACAACATTAGATGCATCGATATTATGTCCAAGACAGGATCAAAAGATTTAAAAATATGGCTAGCCGATGGAACAAATTACCCTGGCCAGGATGACATGAGACGAAGGCAGGACCTTCTTTCTGAGTCGCTTTCAAAGATTTACGAGCAAATCTCGAAGAATCAGAGACTTGTTTTGGAATACAAGTTCTTCGAGCCAGCTTTCTACCACACTGATGTTCCCGACTGGGGGAGCGCCCTTGCACAGGTGGTGGCTCTCGGGGATCGTGCCATGGTCTGTCTCGACACCGGCCACCATGCTCTTGGAACCAACGTGGAGTTCATTGCGATGCAGCTTCTAAGGCTAAATAGGCTTGGATCGTTTGATTTCAACTCCCGTTTTTACGCCGATGATGATTTGATCGTTGGAGCCGCCGACCCTTTTCAGCTCTTTAGGATTTTGTACGAGGTAGCTAGGGGAGGTGGGCTTGAGAAGGCATCCTCGGTCGCATTTATGCTGGATCAGTGCCACAACGTAGAGGCCATCATTCCCGGTCAAATTAGATCCGTGCTTACCGTTCAAGAAATGACTGCGAGGGCTCTACTGGTTGACTCTCAGGCGCTCGCTGCTGCGCAAGGATCGGGCGACGTGATGCTCGCGAATGACATATTTATGGATGCTTACCAAACGGATGTTCGGCAGGAGCTGGCTGAATGGAGAGAGAGCCGCGGTCTTCCAAGGGATGCCATGGGTACTTATTTATCTTCAGGCTATGCGGAGAAAATAGTCGAATCAAGACAAAACGGAGTTCAGTCTGGATGGGATGCGTAAACAACTATGAGCATTTCTGAACAGTTATTGGCTAGATCGAATCGACTGGGGTCAAACCCAAAAAACACCAATTACGCTGGAGGTAATACGAGCGCCAAAGGCTTTGCTAAGGACCCAGTGACTGGCGAGCTAATCGAGCTTATGTGGGTCAAAGGTTCTGGCGGTGACCTCGGAACGCTTAATGAATCTGGCTTGTCTGTGCTTCGCATGGACCGGTTAAGGAGCTTGGAGTACGCTTATGTAGGAGTAGAACAGGAAGACCAAATGGTCGGGCTGTTCGATTATTGTCTTCAAGGAACAGCCGGGGCGGCTCCGTCAATTGACACCGCAATGCACGCCATGGTGGAGGCCCAGCATATCGACCACCTTCATCCAGACAGCGTCATTTCGATTGCTACGGCTCGAGATTCACAACGAATAACAAAAGAAATCTATGGCAACAAGGTCATTTGGGTTCCTTGGCGTCGCCCTGGCTTTCAATTGGGGCTGGATATACGAAATCTGAAGCAACAAAATCCTGACGCTATTGGTTGCATACTCGGCGGGCACGGACTCACCTCTTGGGGGGAAACCAGTCAAGAGTGCGAGGAAAATTCGCTCTGGATAATAAAAAGGGCAGAACGCTACATTGTTCAAAGCGGCAGAAAGAATCCCCTTGACATAAATCCTAAAGAACTTAGATCGTCCAGAGCAGTCACTCGAAGAGGGAGGGCTGGGCAGCTGGCACCACTTCTACGAGGTATTGCGTCTACAGATAGGCCTGCAATTGGGCACTTCAGTGACAGCAAGGAGGTTCTTTCGTTTATGGAATCCCCTAGTTTGAATCGATTAGCGGCTCTCGGCACAAGTTGTCCGGATCATTTTCTAAGAACCAAAGTATGGCCGATGGTTTTAGACCTTGACGACAGTTCACCAATAGACAATGTCATTGACCAAATTAAGTCTGTTCATCAGCGGTATCGGGAAGACTACGAGCGGTACTACCAGTCATACGCCACCAAAGATTCGCCTCCGATGCGAGGGTCTGATCCGGCAATAATTTTAGTTCCTGGAGTTGGGATGTTCTCCTTCGGGTCCGATAAAAAAGCAGCAAGATTAGCTGGGGAGTTTTACCTAAGCGCTATAAATGTAATTCGAGGCGCTGAATCAATTTCAGCGTACGAGCCAATTTCCGACCAAGAGAAGTTCCGCATCGAATACTGGTCCCTAGAAGAGGCGAAATTGAAACGGATGCCGAAGTCACGAGCTATGACTGGACGGGTGGCTTTAGTGACCGGCGGTGCAAGCGGTATCGGAAAGGCCATCGTCGCGAGATTGGTTGATGAGGGTGCTTGCGTCGTTATTGCTGACCTCAACTTGGAGGAGGCAAGTCTGTTGGCTCAGAGTTCTGGGGGCTCAGATGTGGCGATTGCAGTCAAGATGGACGTTACCAAGGAAAAGGATGTATCTGCAGCATTTCAAAATGCCTGCTTAGCCTATGGAGGTGTTGATCTGGTGGTAAATAACGCGGGTCTCTCACTTTCTAAACCGTTGTTAGAAACGACCGAACAAGACTGGGACTTGCAACACGACGTTATGGCTAAGGGGTCTTTTCTGGTTTCCAGAGAGGCTGCAAAGATTATGGCTCCTCAGGCCATGGGTGGGGACATTATTTACATTTCATCCAAGAACTCTGTTTTCGCCGGTCCGAATAATATTGCCTACGCTGCAACTAAGGCTGACCAGTCGCATCAAGTTCGCCTGCTCGCGGCAGAGTTGGGGGAGCACGGAATTCGTGTAAATGGAATAAATCCGGACGGAGTGGTGCGCGGTTCCGGAATATTTGCAGGTGGTTGGGGTGCCTCAAGGGCAGCGGTGTATGGAATACCTGAAAAGGACCTAGGAAATTTCTATGCGCAGCGCACGATCTTAAAAAGAGAGGTGCTGCCAGAAAATATTGCGAACGCAGTACTGGCGCTAACTGCTGGAGAGTTAAATCTCACCACAGGCCTTCACATTCCAGTTGATGGCGGCATAGCGGCTGCGTTCCTAAGGTAAAAGTCAGTGACCCAGCAAAAATCCTTTGTCGCAGTTGACTTAGGTGCGTCTAGTGGGAGGGTGATTATTGGCAGGATTTCAGAGGAAAGGATTGAGTACGAAGAAATTCACAGGTTTGGCAATGACCCAATAAGCAGAGATGGCAGAATCTACTGGGACATCGAATCCTTGAAGGCTAATGTCTTTGAGGGCCTATCGAAACTTGCCGGCGAAAATATACTCAGTGTTGGGGTCGATGCATGGGCCGTTGACTACGGACTTATCGACCAAGATGGAAATCTAATTGGCGAGCCTCGTCACTATCGCGACGAGTGTAATGTCCGCGGAGTATCAATAGTCGAGACCAAAATAAGCGCGCGGGAACTATATAGAAAATCGGGATTGCAGTTTCTTCCATTTAACACGCTCTATCAACTTTCAGTCGATCAAACCGAGCAGCCGTCCCTGTTGGATAAAAGCTATAAGGCTTTACTAATTCCTGACCTATTTAATTTTTGGCTTAGCGGTGTGCAGCTGACTGAACGCACGAATGCCTCAACCACCGGCCTGTTGGACCCAGTCCGAAATTCTTGGAACATCGAATTGATACAAAAACTTAATTTGCAGATAAGACTGCTTGCTGATGTTGTAGCAGATGGAACATACCTTGGACGAATCACTCCAGAAGTTCAGGAAAAAACAGGGTTAGACTCTTCGACGCAAGTTGTGACTGTTGGTTCGCATGACACGGCATCTGCATTTGTTGCCGTTCCGAGCACCAAGCCAAATTCGCTTTTTATCTCAAGTGGAACCTGGAGCCTTTTAGGCGTAGAGCTGGAGCAGCCAATACTTACGGAGGCAGCACGCGTAGCAAACTTTACAAATGAAGGTGGAGTAGACGGAAGAATACGTTTTCTAAAAAATGTCACAGGGCTTTGGCTGCTTCAAGAATGTTCCAGAAAATGGCGTCAGTCTGGGAACACATACGAGCTACGAGAACTCATAGACGGTGCTTCAAGAATCGCCAAGACCTCCGTAATCGATGTCAACAACCAGGAATTTTTGGCACCTGGCGACATGCCTCAGAGAATTAAGGAAGCATGCAGAGCGAGCAGCCAAAGCATTCCACAAACTGAACCGGAAATAGCTCGAGTGATTTTCGACTCTCTTGTCGCAAAATATGTTGATGTGATCAGTGAGCTGGAATCTCTTACCGGAAACGAGATAGAGCGCATTCACATCGTTGGCGGGGGCTCGCAAAATGAACTTCTAAATCAACTTATTTCAAATAAAACTGGGCTCGAGGTTTTTGCTGGTCCAGTCGAGGCAACTGCAATCGGAAATTTGGTAGTTCAAGCCCGTGCGGCAGGAGTAATCAAGGGAACGCTTGAAGACGTTCGCGCACTAATTGCAAAGAGTTTCGAGATAAAGAAATTTAGCCCGATCACCACAGGAGAAACATAATGGGAAAAATCAAACGCCGCATACCAAACCCAATGGATCTGGCACAGCTGATGAAGTTTAAGTCTCCAACTTGGAACGCGACGGAGCGTAGGTTAAAAGAGGCGCACACTATTTATGACTTGCACGATATTGCAAAACGCCGCACCCCGACTGCGCCTTTCGATTACACAGATGGTTCAGCAGATCAGGAAATCTCTCTTGCTCGTGCCCGTCAGGCGTTCGAGGACATTGAGTTTCAACCGAGAATATTGCGTGACGTGTCAGATGTGGATCTGTCATCCATTGTGCTGGGTAAGAAAGTGGCAATGCCATTTGGGATTGCGCCGACTGGCTTTACTCGAATGATGAACACTGAGGGTGAAATCGCTGGCTGCCAGGCGGCGGAGGCCGCAGGCATACCGTTTTCGCTTTCTACGATGGGAACTCGTTCGATTGAAGAAGTTGCCGAGGCATCCCCGTCTGGGCGCAACTGGTTTCAGCTATACATGTGGAAGGACCGTGACAAGAGCATGGCCTTGATCGCACGCGCAGCAGCTGCCGATTTTGACACCCTGATGCTGACGGTAGATGTTCCTGTGGCAGGAGCACGCCTCCGCGATAAGCGAAACGGCATGACAATTCCTCCCGCACTGACCCTTGGCACAGTAATCAACGCGTTGCCAAGACCGGCTTGGTGGATTAACTTTTTAACCACAGACCCTTTGAAATTCGCCTCTCTTGACAGCTGGAACGGCACGGTAGCTGAGTTGTTGGACAAAATGTTTGATCCAACCGTCACATTTGATGACCTAAAGTGGATCCGTGAACAGTGGAAGGGCAAGCTGGTCGTAAAGGGAATCCAGAACGTTGAAGATGCAAAATTGGCGGTAAGAGCGGGTGCTGATGCGGTGGTGCTTTCAAACCATGGGGGTCGTCAATTGGACCGTGCACCAATCCCGTTTCACCTAGTACCAGAAACAGTGAAATCCATTGGTAAGGATGCAGAGGTTCATGTTGACACCGGAATAATGCACGGTGCAGACATCATTGCCGCCATCGCCAAGGGCGCCAAGTTCACGCTGGTAGGTCGAGCCTATCTTTATGGATTAATGGCCGGTGGCCGTGAGGGTGTGGATAAAATGATCACCATCCTGCAGAGCGATATGGTCCGAACTATGAAGCTACTTGGGGTTCGATCGCTCGCGGAACTTGAGCCTGGACATGTGAAAATACTGGAGAGACTAACGCCCAAGAAATAACTCTTATGCATTGCGAGATTGAATTACCATCTGGGTGAATAGTTGGGCCGAGATCAGCTGTCCCTTGCCGTCAAAGTGGGATAAACGTGGGGGCCAAAACGCGGGGCGGACTGTGGTGAGAGTAGCCGAATTTCTTAGTCCTTGAACAGCGATTCTATGTCCATGCACAGGTGTTATTGATGCATGGACATAGAGTCTTTAGCTGTTGTGAGCGTCTTAGAAGGCGATGACGGCTCGACCGCTGGTGCCCTCATGCAGCTTGTGATATGCCTCGACTGCATCTTCTATTGCGAACTGCTCAACATGCACAGTTAGAGCTCCGGATCGTGCGAGGTCTAGCACCTCCATGAGTTTGCTTCGCGTGCCCCAATGGCGCACGAACGCTGGCTCCGAATGGTGTTGAGAACATACCGGTTTGAAGGGTTCCGCCACCGATTCCAACAATGTGGATGAAGCCGTTGATCGCAACCATTTGCCTGGCTAGTTCGGTGGTTGGTGGGGCGCCTACGAAGTCGAAGACTGCTTCAGCACCATAGCTACCGGTTAGCTCGCGCACCTTGTCCACGGCACCCTCTGATGAGATCACGGTGTGGTGAGCTCCGACTGCTGTAGCTAGCTCTAGTTTCTCCTCGGTTACATCGAGGGCAATGATTGTGGCTTGTGACAGTGTGCGAAGAATCTGCACTCCAACATGGCCTAGTCCGCCAACACCAATTACTACTGCTGTGGAGCCAGGAGTGAGCTTATCTATGGCAGCTACGATTGCGTGATATGGGGTTAGTCCGGCATCCGTGAGTGACACTGTCTGAACTGGGTCTAGGTCTCCTAGGGGGACTAGGTGACGCTTGTCGTCAACTATGACAAATTCGGCCATTGCGCCCGGTGCTCCAAGACCTGGAGGGGTAATGCCCAGCTCGGCTGCGTGAGGGCAGTAATTTTCGGCTCCCTGGGAGCAGGCGTGACATAAGCCACAACCCCATGGGCCATAAATGGCATAGGGGTCTCCGATTATGACACCATCGACACCTTCGCCAAGCTTGTCAACTACTCCTGTGCCCTCGTGGCCCAGGGTTAGCGGGAAACCATAGATGTACTGCTCTTCAGGAAGATTCATTAGGAACCAGTCGGAGTGACACAATCCTGCAGCGGTCACCTTCAAACGGATTTGACCTGCGGTTGGTTCGGGCTTGTCAATCTCTACAACCTCGGGACCTTTTCCTATTTCGCGATACTGTACTGCCTTCATGGCTTCTCCTTCTCGTGATGGAGTTGCGTTGTCTTTTCACGCTAACAGGGCAACCTGTGAATCGACACCGTTGACAAAAGGGCCGAGGTGTGTGGGCCGTCATGAGGAAAATGGAGAGAAAAAACCAAAATGGCTCGAGTATTTAGATCGACCCTTTAGCAGGGAAGGTCAGCCAAACAGCTCAGACATCACAGCAGACCAACCCTGACGAATATCGTCAAGTCTTAGGTCTGCAATGTCTTTGATCTCTACTAGTCCTGAAGTCGCATCGGTAACACCGACGCGAAGACAAGGTACGCCTCTTGCTTCGCAAAGGGCTTGGAACTTCACGTCGTCTTCTCGCCCAACGCTGACTAGCACCCTGCTCTGTGACTCTGAGAACAAGGCGGCTGTTTGGTCTATGTCATCGCGATCAAGAATGTCACCGAGCCAGATTCTGGCACCAACGTTGAACCGAAGCGATGCTTCTAGCACTGCGATGCCAAGACCACCCTCCGAAAGATCGTGCGCGGATTCGATAAGACCTTGAATGCTCGCGCCATGTAATAGATCCGCGAGCAGTTTCTCTTTTGCTAGGTCCACCCTTGGCGGTTGACCACCTAGGTGGTCATGAATGTCTTTGGCCCAGGCTGAACCATCCAGTTCGTCATAGGTGGTTCCGAGAAGGTAGATGTTGTTGCCATCATCTTGCCAACCGGAAGGGATTCTTCTTGCGACATCGTCAATAACACCCAGGACACCAACCACTGGGGTTGGGTAGATGGCGACATCGCCCGATTGGTTATAAAAGCTAACGTTTCCACCTGTTACCGGGATGCCAAGTTCAAGGCAGGCATCGGCAAGGCCGGCAGTTGCTTCCTTGAATTGCCACATAACTTCTGGGTTTTCAGGGCTACCAAAGTTCAGACAGTTAGTTACTGCTCTTGGAACTGCTCCGGTGACAGCAACGTTTCTATAGGCTTCGGCGAGTGCGAGCCTGGCTCCCTCGTAGGGGTTTAGGTAGGCGTACTTTCCGTTGGCGTCTGTCGCTAGGGCAACACCGAGTCCTGATTCCTCAGAGACTCGGACCATGCCGGAATCATCCGGCATAGACAAAGCCGTATTGCCGCCTACGTACTTGTCATATTGAGCCGTGATCCAGCTCTTGTCAGCTTGATTCGGCGTTGCAATTAGCCGCATGAGCTGGGTTGCTAGCTCGGTTGCGTTTTTAGCCCTTGGAAGCTTTGCCGAGGTGTTTTCATTGAGTTCGTTTTGGTAGGAGGGGTAGGCAACTGGCCGCTCATAGACCGGGCCATCGTGGGCGACGGTCCTTGGTGGCACATTGACGATTTCTTCGTGACCCCAGTTGATATACAGCCGGTCTTCGTCGATTACGTCTCCGAGTACTGAGTACTCCACTTCCCACTTCTGGACAATCTTTTCGAATTCTTTTAGTTTCTTCTTTGGTACCACTGCACACATGCGCTCTTGGGATTCTGACATCAGAATCTCTTCTGGGGTCAGTGACTCATCGCGCAGCAGCACGTTCTTTAGCTGAACTCGCATGCCCTTGCCACCGTTAGAAGCAAGCTCTGATGTTGCGCAGGAGATTCCAGCACCACCTAGATCTTGAATTCCAGCAACTACTCCCGCGTGAAAAAGCTCCAGGCAGCACTCAATTAAAACCTTCTCGGCAAATGGGTCGCCGACCTGAACTGCTGGACGCTTGGTTGGGCCGGTTGATTCGAAGGTTTCTGAGGCTAGGACCGAAACGCCGCCGATTCCATCGGCGCCGGTTCTGGCTCCGAACAAAATAACTAAGTCGCCTGGGTTTGACGCCTTGGCAAGCTTGAGGTCTTCGTGCTTCATTGAGCCAATGGATAGGGCGTTTACTAGAGGGTTTCCCTGGTAGACACTGTCAAAGACTGTTTCGCCACCGATGTTTGGTAGACCTAGGCAGTTGCCATAGAAGCTGATGCCATCCACTACGCCGTGGACAACGCGGGCAGTATCCGGGTGGGTAGGGGCACCGAAGCGAAGCTGGTCCATGATTGCAATTGGTCTTGCTCCCATTGACAAGATGTCACGAACAATTCCGCCGACACCGGTTGCTGCGCCCTGGAAAGGTTCGATAAAGCTGGGGTGGTTATGGCTTTCAACCTTGAAGGTGACGGCCAGGCCTTCGCCGATATCTACTACGCCGGCATTTTCACCCATGCCAACCATGAGGTATTTCTTCATCTCAGGCGTGACCTTCTCACCGAACTGGCGAAGGTAGATCTTTGAGGACTTGTAGCTGCAGTGCTCGGACCACATGACCGAATACATGGCTAACTCCGAGGAGGTTGGTCTGCGACCAAGAATCTTTTTTATTTCTTCGTACTCGTCCTGTTTGAGTCCGAGTTCTTGCCAGGGCTGTTCTTTATCTGGCTCGGTGCTGGCATTGTCGGTCGTGTCGACGCCGCTTGGTTCTAGCTTTTTTGAGTTAAACAACTTTAAGAATTCACCACCATTTTTAGAACGCTTTCAAAGAACAAAAGCCCGTCTATGCCAGAGCGCATTGCTGTTGGAGTGTCTGGACCAAAGCCTGCTTCAACCGCGTGCTCCGGGTGAGGCATCAGACCCACTACATTGCCGCGTTCGTTTGTGATTCCGGCAATGTCATTCATTGACCCGTTGGGGTTGTTTTCCACGTAACGGAAGGCAATTCTGTTTTCTTGTTCCAACATCTTTAGAGTGTCGTCGGTTGCGATGTAGCCACCCTCACCGTTTTTCAGCGGGATCAAGATTTCCTGGTCTTTTTCAAACAAGCTGGTCCAAGCAGTTTCGTTATTTTCAACGCGTAGCTTCTGGTCGCGGCAAATGAAGTGTTGCTTTTCGTTCCTGATCAGCCCACCTGGCAGCAAATGCGACTCAACCAAGACCTGGAAACCATTGCAGATGCCGAGAACCGGTAGCCCTTTTGCGGCAAGCCGAATTACCTCTTTGGTTGCTGGGGCCTTTGCGGCAATTGCTCCGCAGCGCAGGTAATCACCGTAAGAAAAGCCACCCGGCAGAACAACCGCGTCAACTTTCTTTAGATCGTCATCGTCGTGCCAGAGCGGAACCGGTGTTCCGCCGGCAAGCCTGATGGCTCTTTGAGCATCGCGGTCATCCAGGGTTCCGGGGTAGGTGATTACACCGATCTTCATCTGTCTTAGTCCTCTTTGGTTATTGCGATGACATCTTCGATGACATCGTTTGAGAGGAAGTTTGCGGCTTGATCCTTAGCCATTTCTAGATCCTGGTCGGTAATCTCGCGATCAAAGTGCAGTTCAATGCGCTTGCCAATGCGGACAGCTGTAATTTCCTTCTTGCCCTCGCGGTGAAGTGAATTTGAAACCGCTTTGCCCTGTGGGTCAAGCAGATCCTGTTTCGGCATGATCTCGACGATGATCTTTGGCACTTTTCCCCTTCGGTTTTCTTGGGCTGATGCCAAGTTTCGGGTCGGATTATTGGCTGCGTGCAACCTCGCAACTACCAATAGTTTATCGCCCGCTTTAGCTTGAATCGAATCACACGCATTTGCTCAAGCAGATTCGAGTTACCGGCTATCTCTTGAGGTAGCCGGCTACTGCTTCCAGCACCAAAAGGGCACCGAGTCTTATCGTTCTTTGGTCTTCGGAATCTCTTGATGCATCGATTTCGGTTATGTCTAGACCGCGAACTAAGGAATTGGCAGTCAAGAGCCTTGCAGCTTGGCGAAGTTCAAAAGCTGAGATGCCGCCAGGCGCAGCCGCTGGGCAGGCAGGAACCACACTTTGATCGCAGACATCGACATCAAGGTCAACGTGAATCGGACCCAAGCTGGCACCGGCGATTTCTAGAGCTTTCTTGCAAGCACTAGCGATACCAATGCTTGCAACCTCGGTTCTGGTTATTACCGTGATTCCGAGTGAGTGAGCAAGCTGTTCGTAGTCAGGAGAATTAGAAAAGTCATTGATTCCAATCTGAACTATTTGTTTTGGGTTTAGGCCAGCCTCGATGAGTCTCCTAACCGGGCTTCCATTTGAGTTGCCGTCTCTTAGGTCGTGGTGGGCATCGAGAGTAATTAGCCCAGCGGTTGAAAGTCTTTGTCCATAAACACCCAGAGCGGCAGCGTAGGTGATCGAGTTGTCGCCACCCAGGGCAATAACTAGTTCTTTGTTTGCGGCGCTGATGGTTTCTATTGTTTGCTGTTCGTTTTGCTCAGGGTCTGATATTTCGCCCAAGTCCTGAATCGATTGAACAGCGAGGTTTTTATCTGCGCTATAGGACTGGGTGGAAAACCTTTGCAGTGCCTCTCTTATTGCTTTTGGGGTGAGGTGCGCATTGGTTTGGCTAATTGAGAGCTTGTGGGCAGGAATGTTAATCAGGCCAATAACTGATTCGGTAGTGGTGATGAGCGAGCTCGCTCGCTGCCACTTGGGGTCTTCAGCCACTGTGACCAAACCTTCCGGATAGCTCATCGGCCGCTCTTGAGAGAGCCAGAGCTAATTGGTCTAACTGTAGCTTTTCTAGCTCTTGAGATTGCAACGTGATTGCTAAACCAGCGATTGGATGATTTAGTCGATCCAAGATTGCAACTCCAACCGAAGCGTAACCAAGTGTTACTTCGTCAACCTCCAGGGCGAAGCCGGCCGTGATTTCTGTCGCAAGAAGATTTTTCAGCTCCTTCATGGTTTTTGGCCCAAGTGAAGTTCTTTTTGATAGTTCACCGCTACCAAAGGTGGCGACTAGCTGTTTTTGTCCTAAGTGAGCAAGCATCGATCTGCCGGACGCGGTCAGGTGGGCAGGGAGCCTCACGCCGACTTCGGTGACCAGCTTTAGGCTTCTTATTGGTCGTTGTTCTATCAAGTAGAGAACATCAGAACCATCTAGCACTCCCAGATGACCAACTACGTTTGCTCGCTTGGAAAGCTCATCTACAAGCTTGGTGATAACTGGCCTGGCGAGTCTTTCCAATGGTTCGTGGCGCTTGTAGGCACTTCCGAGCTCCCAAGCGGCAAGACCTAGACCCCAGCGCTTGTCTTCGGTGAAGTGAATGGCGAAGCCTTGAGATTCAAGGACTTCAAGTAACTGGTAGCAACTAGATCTTGGTATCTCGAGCTTTTGGGCAAGACGATTTGCTGTTGTTGGCTGACCTAATTCGGCCATGAGCCTCAGCAATGAGAGTGTTCTTTCGGCCGCGGGGACTCTGGACATGTTTCTAGTATGTCTGAAATCTCAGACACAACTATCCGTTCTTCGATTGAAGTTGGCCTCAGTTGGCTGTGAACTTCAGTTATGAACTCAATGGCGCGTACCGTAAGAGCAGCAACCGGTAATACTTTGACCACTCAGGGCTGGCAGCAAGAGGCTGCGCTCAGGATGCTCTACAACAATCTTGACCCTTCAGTTGCCGAGCACCCCGAAGAACTTATTGTCTATGGTGGCAGCGGAAAAGCCGCCAGAAACTGGGAGAGCTTTGATGCTCTGGCCAACACTCTCACCCACCTAAAGAACGACGAAACTATGTTGGTGCAGTCGGGTAAGCCAGTTGGTGTCTTCCAAACCCACGAGTGGGCACCAAGGGTGATTCTTGCCAACAGCAATCTGGTTGGAGACTGGGCTACTTGGCCAGAATTTAGAAGGCTCGAAAAAATGGGTCTGACGATGTATGGGCAGATGACTGCCGGGTCCTGGATCTACATCGGCACCCAGGGCATTTTGCAAGGGACCTATGAAACATTTGCCGCGGTAGCGGAGAAGAGGTTTGGAGGCACTCTTGCAGGAACAATCACCCTGACCGGTGGTTGTGGTGGCATGGGTGGTGCTCAGCCATTGGCTGTGACCATGAATGAGGGCGTTTGCCTGATTATTGACATCGACGAATCAAGACTTCAAAAGCGAGTGCAGACTAGATACCTGGATGAAATCGCAACCGACATCGACGACGCCATTGAGCGAGTCACCAGATATAAGAGCCAGCGCAAGGCAATCTCGGTTGGGTTAGTGGGCAATGCCGCCACTATTTTCCCCGAGCTACTAAAGCGTGAGGTGCCAATCGACATCGTGACCGATCAGACCAGCGCTCACGATCCGCTTTATTACATTCCAGAGGGCGTTGATTTATCAGACGCCAAAGAATATGCCGCGTCAAGTCCAGCCGAATTCACCGACCGCGCAGAAACCGCGATGGCCAAACAGGTTGAAGCAATGGTTGGTTTTATGGCCAAGGGCGCCGAAGTCTTCGACTACGGAAACTCAATCCGCGACGAAGCAAGAAAGGGGGGTTATAAAGACGCTTTCAAGTTCCCTGGTTTTGTTCCGGCATATATCAGGCCACTATTCTGCGAAGGCAAGGGTCCTTTCCGCTGGGTCGCGCTCTCCGGGTACAAAAAAGACATCTACCGAACCGACCAGGCCATTCTCGAGTTGTTTCCAGAAAATAAGCACCTTCACCGCTGGATCAAGCTTGCGCAAGAAAGAGTCGAATTCCAGGGCTTGCCAGCAAGAATTTGCTGGCTGGGTTACGGGGAGCGCGATAAAGCCGGTGCTGCATTCAATGAGTTGGTAAGAACCGGAGAGGTTTCTGCACCGATTGTTATCGGTCGTGATCACCTTGATTGTGGCAGCGTTGCATCTCCTTACCGAGAGACCGAAGCAATGCTTGATGGCTCAGATGCGATTGCTGACTGGCCGCTGCTAAACGCAATGATTAATGTGGCCTCTGGTGCCAGCTGGGTGTCTCTCCACCACGGTGGCGGGGTTGGCATGGGCCGCTCTATTCACTCCGGTCAGGTGTCGGTTGCCGATGGCACCGAGTTGGCAGCCCAAAAATTGCAGCGAGTTCTGACAAATGACCCTGGCATGGGTGTTATTCGTCACGTTGACGCTGGTTACCCGGAAGCCAAGAGCGTTGCACGTGAAAAGCACGTCCACATACCAATGCTGGATACCGAATAGATGGCAACCTGCTATCGAAACATTGCAAGCCTTGTTTCACCGGCAGCAGCAGTTGGTGAGCTGATAGTAATTACCGATGCCGCAATGGTGGTTGAGGACGGTAAGGTCACTTGGCTTGGTAAGGACAGCGATGCGCCAGCTTGTGAGACCGAAGTCGATCTAACTGGAAGGACCGTAATTCCTGGTTTTGTTGATTCGCATTCTCACTTGGTGTTTGGCGGCGAGCGCTCCGAGGAGTTTGCAAGTCGAATGGCCGGAAAGAAATACCAGGCCGGCGGCATCAACTCGACTGTTGCCGCAACCAGAAATGCAACCGCCGATGAACTTCGAGCGAACACGGCCATGTTGGTTCAAGAGCTCTACGCAAACGGGATTACAACCTTCGAAATCAAATCCGGCTATGGGCTAGATACTGAGACCGAAAAGCTATCGCTTGAAATCGCCAGCGAGTTCACCGACGAGGTCACTTTTTTGGGTGCTCACGTTGTGCCAAGTGGCAGTGACCCAGACCAATACATCGACCTGGTTGCAGGCGAGATGCTTACAAGCATCAAAGCCAAATGGGTCGATGTCTTCTGCGATAAAGGAGCCTTCAGCGTTACCCAGGCCAGGAAAGTTCTAACCGCAGGCATTGCAGCTGGGCTAAAGCCCAGGATGCATGCGAACCAGCTCTCCAATATCGGAGCTATCGCATTGGCGGTTGAGCTGGACTGCGCATCGGTGGATCACTGCACGTTCTTGGATGATGATGACATCGAGCTTCTAAGAAACTCCAACACCGTGGCAACTCTGTTGCCGGGGGCTGAGTTTTCAACCAGAAGCGCCTACCCGCAGGGTGGCAAGCTCATGAAAGCAGGCGTTGCTGTTGCAATTGCAACTGACTGCAATCCTGGTTCAAGCTTCACTACCTCCATGGCTTTTTGCATTGCGGTGGCGGTTAGAGACATGGGCTTCAGCGTTGATCAAGCAATTTGGGCCGCCACCAAGGGCGGTGCGATGGCTCTTCGCGGCAGTCAGGGACTGCTCGAGGTTGGTGTCAAAGCGGACTTTGTTGTGCTGGATGCACCAAATCACATCTACCTGGCCTATCGGCCAGGGGTAGCAATTATCAGCCAGACTTTTCTGCAGGGCAGAAAAGTCTACGAGAGGCGCTAAATGAACCAGATAGAAATTTCAACCAGTGGGCTGAAGCTTGAAGACGTGGTTGCGATTGCAAGGTTTGGTGCAAAGATCACTATTTCTAATGCGGCTATCACTGCCATGGACGCTACTCGAAAGCACATTGAGGAACTAGCGAATGCCAAAGAGCCGGTTTACGGCATCTCCACCGGCTTTGGCGCTTTAGCTCAGCGGCATATTCCACAAGCAGACCGGGTGCAATTGCAGAAATCGCTAATACGCTCGCATGCCGCAGGCATGGGAGACCCGGTTGAAAAAGAAGTTGTTCGAGCCCTAATGCTGCTTCGACTAAAAACCATGTGCTCGGGTCAAACCGGAGTCAGGTCCGTAATTGCAACAACATATGCGGAAATTCTGAATGCCGGCATCACTCCAAAAGTTTTGGAGTATGGGTCCCTGGGTTGCTCCGGCGACTTAGCACCACTTGCTCACTGTGCTTTGGTGTTGATGGGTGAAGGCACTGCCTATGGCCCGGATGGTCATGAGAGACCAGCTGCCATACTCCTGGCAGCCGCCGGCATTGAGCCTGTGGAGCTCAGAGAAAAAGAGGGCCTAGCGCTCATAAACGGCACTGATGGCATGCTTGGCATGCTCATCATGGCCTGCCATGACCTTTCAGTTTTGCTTGATCAGGGCGACTTGATTGCTGCCATGAGTATTGAGGGTCAACTTGGTACAGACCAGACACTTCGGAGTCAGCTGCACCAGGACCTCCGTCCGCATCCAGGGCAGGCGGTGAGCGCAAACAACATGTTTAGCGCGCTCTCGGGTAGTGAAATTATTGCTTCCCATCGCCACGGCGATGGGGTAGTGCAAGATGCCTACTCGCTTCGCTGTGCACCTCAGGTTTCCGGTGCTGTGAGAGACACGCTTTCTCATGCTCAGCTAGTTGCAGGTCGCGAACTTGCTGCAATCATTGATAATCCGGTTGTGCTATCCACCGGTGAAGTCAGCTCCAATGGCAATTTCCACGGCGCCCCAGTTGGTTATGTGCTCGACTTTTTGGCAATTGCAGTTGCAGACCTTGGGTCCATTAGCGAGCGCAGGACCGATCGGTTCTTGGATGTTTCCAGAAACCGCGGCTTGCCGCACTTTTTAGCCCATGACGCCGGTGTTGATTCTGGCCTAATGATTGCTCAATACACCCAAGCCGGAATGGTGTCTGAGAACAAGAGGCTGGCAGTTCCTGCCAGCGTTGATTCAATTCCCTCTTCGGCTATGCAGGAAGATCATGTCTCCATGGGCTGGCACGCTGGCAGGAAGCTAAGAAAGTCCATCGAAAATCTTCGCAGAATTATGGCAATCGAACTGGTTGCCGCTGCCCGGGCAGTTGAGTTGCGTGCTCCGCTTGCTCCAGCAAGTAAGACCGGAGCGGTTATCGCTTCATTGCGAGAACAGGTTTTGGGTATGGGTCCAGACCGAGAGCTAAGCAGTGAGCTGGAGGCAGCTAATCAGTTCTTAGTAAACGGCTTTAGTTGGAAGGCCAGGCTCTAGGGGCGTGTTGTGCACAGGGTTAGATCATTGTTGGCCTGGGAGAACGATAAAAAGTTAGAGTTAGCTCCATAAAGAAACGACTCTGGTCTAATAGACCAGAGTCTGTTAGATTATTGGGGTGATTAGATTAGTGAGCGTATTTGAAGCCAAATCTCAGCTGTCCAAGATGATTGATGCGGTTGAAAGCGGCGAAGAGATAGTGATAACCAAGCACGGGAAGCCGGTTGCCAGGTTGGTTCAAGAGCTCCCCAGGACAATCAAATTTGGCCTTCTCGAAGGCAAGACTCCGGACTGGGCAGAGGTTGACTTTGATGAAGATTCAACAATGACTGAAGGCTTCAATGTTTGGAAAGAAAACCTCAAGGAATTGGACCTCTAGGTGCTACTCGATACCCACGTTTTGATTTGGCTCCACCGCGAGCCTGCTCGCATCGGCAAGCAGGCCAGAAGAGCAATCGAGAATGCTGCCAGCGTCTACTATTCGCCCCTTAGCTTGTTCGAATTCCTGCAAAAAGACGATGAGCAGGGCTCCAAGACAAAAGTCTTGGCAGGAGCCTCGGTTGCGGCGGGGCTAGTCGAGCTAACGCTCGACACGAACCACGTGATGGAATCAAGCAGGTTTGGAAGCCTAAAAAACACTGACCCGTTTGACCGATTGCTGATTTCTCAAGCTAATTGCGAGGGTATGGATTTTTACACGGCCGACATTCACCTATTGAGTCTTGGGTTTCCGATGATAAAGGACGCAACTGTTTAGCCGACTATTTACCCACACGCTAATTGAGCACTCCGTTATTCACAGATTTAGAATCTTGCGCATTGACACCACTTTGATACCATTAGCGTTATGGCTATGACACTAAGACTCGATCCAGATACTGACCTCAGGCTCACTGAGCTTGCCAAGACGCTAGGCATTTCAAAATCCCAAGCGGTTGTGACGGCCGTAGAGCAGCTATTAGCAAGCCAGAGTAGCGAAACAGTCACCAGCAGAATTTTTGACAAGGTTCTAGAGCGTGACGCCGAGCTGCTACAGCGACTCTCAGACGCATGACCAGGTTCGTTGAGCTAGCTGCATTCAAGAAGCAGGCTGAACGAGTTGGCTTCATAGTCAAGGACCTAGGTTTGCTGGATTCTGCTCTTTCTAGACCCAAAACCACGCTTTTCGGCGAGGACGCCTATCCAGCACTTGAACTCAAGGCGGCTGCAATGGTTGAGTCACTCATCTTGAATCACCCGATGATTGATGGAAATAAGCGGTCATCTTGGTTTGCCTTGAACGTTTTCCTTGAACTAAACGGTCATCAAATGGCTGCCTCCCAAGAGGAAGCCTTTGAGTATGTCTTGTCGGTCGCTACCAAAAAACTCGACCTGCAATCGTCGGCTGAATGGATTGGCCAACACATGAAGCCCTATAGCGAAAACTAGCTAGTAATAAAACTCTCGATAGGAGGGCAGGTGCAGGTGAGGTTTCTGTCGCCAAACGCACCATCGAGCCTTCTGACCGGGGGCCAGTACTTACCCTTTGACTGTCCAGCAACCGGGAACACAGCGGTCTCTCTCGAGTAGGCGTGATTCCATTCACCGGTGAGCTGACTGGCAGTGTGAGGTGAATTTACCAGCGGGTTGTCTTCAAGGCTCCAGGTGCCGTCTTCAACCTTCTGGGCCTCTTGCCTGATCGCCAACATCGCATCGATGAATCGATCGAGCTCTTCCAAAGGCTCAGATTCAGTCGGTTCAATCATTAGGGTTCCGTTTACCGGGAAGCTCATTGTTGGCGCGTGGAAACCGTAGTCAACCAATCTCTTAGCAATGTCGTCATTGCCGATGCCGGCCGAAGCCTGCAGTGGGCGAATGTCTATGATTGCCTCGTGAGCAATAAGTCCGTTTTTTCCCGTGTACAAAAGCGGGAAGGCACCGGACAGTTTTTTGGCGACGTAGTTGGCGCTTAGGACTGCAACTGCGGTTGCACGCATCAAGCCTTCGCTGCCCATCATCTGAACATAAGCCCAGGAGATCGGCAGGATGCTTGGGGATCCAAATGGCGCACCGGAAACCGGTCCGTAATTTGGAAGCTCGATCTGAGCCATTGAGTGTCCAGGCAAAAACTCTTGAAGGTGAGACCTGGCAACGACTGGTCCGACACCTGGTCCGCCACCACCGTGAGGGATGCAGAAAGTTTTGTGAAGGTTCAGGTGTGAAACATCTCCACCGAACTCACCGAACTTCGCATAGCCAACAACTGCATTGGTATTTGCACCATCGATGTAGACCTGGCCACCTGCAGCATGAACAAGGTCACAGATTTCAACAACTGCTTCCTCGTAAACACCGTGAGTCGATGGGTAGGTAATCATCAAGGCCGCAAGCTTGTCGCCAGATTCCGAAATTTTTTGCTTTAGCTCAAGAACATCAACATTTCCCTGAGCGTCGCAGCTGACAACAACAACTTCCATGCCCGCCAGGACAGCGCTAGCTCCGTTTGTGCCGTGGGCAGAGGATGGGATTAGGCAAATATTTCTCTGGTAGTCGCCTCTGGATCGGTGGTAGCCACGGATTGCAAGCATGCCGGCAAGTTCGCCCTGGCTTCCAGCGTTTGGCTGCAGCGAAACTGCTTCGTAGCCGGTGATGTCGCTTAGCCAGCTGCTGAGTTCTTTGATGAGCTCCATGTAGCCCTGGGTGTCTTCGGCAGGGGCAAATGGGTGAAGGTTAGCAATTTCCGGCCAAGTGACAGCTTCCATCTCAGTTACCGAGTTGAGCTTCATGGTGCAGGAGCCCAGTGGAATCATGCCGCGGTCAAGCGCGTAATCGTAGTCAGCAAGCCTCTTGAGGTACCGCATCATCGCGGTCTCAGAGTGATAGGTGTTGAATACGGGGTGCTCAAGATACGCGCTAGTGCGGTGATTTCTCAAGCGGTCGGTTGCATCCTCCTGCCTAGGAGCTCTGGCTCCAAAAGCGCCGGCGAGTTCCGCCAGGTGATGCCAAGAGGTGCTCTCATCGACTGAGATGCCGATTGTGGTGTCGTCAACTCGCAGGACAGTGAGCTCTTTGGCTCGAGCGGCCTGGTAAAACTTTTCTGCATCGGTGTCAGTGATTCTTATGGTGTCGAAGAACTTATCGTTTTGAAGAGTGAAGCCAACCTCTTCCAAAACTTTTGCTAGCGCTGAGGCCTTGTGGTGGATTTCTGTGGCAATCGCCTTGAGGTTTTTTGGACCGTGGTAAACCGCATACATGCCAGCCATTACTGCCAGCAGCACCTGAGCGGTGCAAATGTTGCTAGTTGCCTTCTCACGCCTAATGTGCTGTTCTCTGGTCTGCAGGGTCAGGCGATAGGCAGGAGCCCCCTCGGCGTCTACTGAAACCCCGACGAGCCTTCCGGGCATCGTGCGCTCCAGCTTTTCACGGACTGCTAGGTATCCGGCGTGAGGGCCACCAAAACCCATTGGTACACCAAATCTCTGAGTGGTGCCGCAAACAACGTCCGCACCGGCTTCGCCGGGTGAGCGCAACAAGGTGAGCGCCATTAGGTCGGCGCTCGCAATTGCTAGACCGCCGAACTCGTGGATCTTTGCAAACAGACCATCGAAGTCGATGATTCGGCCGCTCGCGCCCGGATACTGGACCACTGCGCCAAAGCACTCTTGGTCTAGCTGGTCGAGTTTGGTTGGGTCAAAGTAGGTAATGACGATGCCAAGCGGTTCTGCTCGGTGCTCTAGCAGTGCCTTGGTTTGAGGGTAGAGATCGTTGTCGACGAAGAAAACGCCAGAATCACTATCGGAGCTGCGTTTAGCAACCATCATCGCTTCAACCACTGCCGTGGATTCATCAAGCATCGAAGCGTTAGCCGTCTTCATGCCTGTTAGCTCAGTGACCATTGTCTGGAAGTTTAGAATTGCCTCGAGTCGGCCCTGGCTGATTTCCGGCTGGTAGGGGGTGTAGGCGGTATACCAGCTCGGGTTTTCGAGCACGTTTCGCTTGATAACTCCAGGGGTTCTGGTGCCGTAGTAGCCCAGACCAATGAACGTCTGAGTTATGTGGTTTTTTGAAACTATGCCCTTTAGGCGATCCAGAGCCTCGTCCTCGCTGATGGCATCCGGAAGAGTGCTGCCACCGCGGTAGTGAATTGCTTCTGGAAGCGCAGCTTCCATTAGCTCCGCTAGGTCTTTGATCCCAAGATAATCAAGCATGTGCTGCTGCTGGGCGTCGTTGGGTCCAATGTGGCGGTTACGAAAGTTATGGTGATCTAACAACAGTTACTCTCCAACTAATGCGTCGTATTCGGTCGATGAAAGAAGATCTGGTAAAGATGTATAACGGATTTTTATCAACCATCCATCCCCAAATGGGTCCTGATTTACTTGGTCAGGCGCTTGGTCCAGTGCGCCGTTGACTTCGGTGATCTCGCCGTCCATTGGTGCGTAGAGTTCGCCCACTGACTTGGTTGACTCAATTTCACCACAAATCTTCATGTGGGCAGCAACGCTACCGACCTTTGGAAGGTCCACGTAAACGATTTCTCCAAGCGCATCAGCTGCATACTTGGTGATTCCGACGGTGGCGATATCGTCTTCGATAAGGATCCACTCGTGTTCCTTGGTGTATTTCAGGTTCTCAGGATTTGCCATGTTCTTATTTACCTTCCGCGCTTATAAAACGGTAACTCAACGACTTTGTAAAAAATTCTCGTCCCACGAACATCTGCCTCTACTTCGGAGCCAATCTCCAAACCTGCATCGGTGTTTAGAAGCGCCAACGCGATCGGCACCTGCAAGGTTGGTGACAACACTCCAGAAGTAACTATCCCGATTGAATCAGATTCACCAGGCAAGAAGATCTCGTAGTCTGCTCTTGCAGCCCTGCGGCCATCACCCTGAAGGCCAAAGAGTCTTTGCTTTGGATGTTTTTGTTCCTCCAGGGCATCTTTGCCAACGAAGTTTGGCTTATCAAAACGTATGACCTTGCCGAGGTTTGCAGCAAAGGGTGTGAGGTCTTTATTTAGTTCGTGACCATAAAGTGGCATGCCGGCTTCTAGTCGAAGAGTGTCCCTGCAAGCCAGGCCGCAGGGCGATACTCCGTCTTGAGAAAGCAACAGTTGCCAGACGCCGCTTGGGTCTCCTTCAACAAAGATTTCAAAGCCGTCTTCGCCGGTGTACCCGGTGCGGGCTAGAAAAACATCTTTGCCATCCAATACCGCAGTGGCAATCGAGTAATACTTCAGAACCGTAAGGTCGACATCAACAAGTCTCCCAAGGATCTCTTTGGTCTTTGGGCCTTGCATCGCGATAAGTGACCACAGACCAGATTCGTCAACGACCTTGGTGTCCGGAAAGTTTTCTAGTCGGTTTTTTAGCGCCTCAACTACTTGGTGCTGATTACCTGCGTTGGCAACGATCATGAACTCGTCATCATCGAGGCGATAAACAATCAGATCATCGATAATGCCGCCCTGATCGTCACAGATCATTGAGTACTTTGCGCGGCCATTCTCGATTTCAGACAGCTTGGAAATTAGCGCGTAATCAAGAAACTCTTCGGCTTGGCCGGTCACCCTGATTTCTGCCATGTGGCTGATATCGAACAGGCCGCAACTATTTCTAACACTGTGGTGCTCGTCAATGTCTGAGCCGTAGCGAACGGGCATTTCCCAGCCACCGAACTCGGTGAAACTGGCGCCCAGCTTGTCATGTTCCGGTTTTAGTAGTGTATGCAGCACCTAAAAATACTAGTCACTTTTTTGAAACTAAATTCAGTCTTGACCGAGGTTTCCAGTCAACTGGCCGTGAAGGCGTTCGCTGGCTTTGTTCATGCCTTTGATGTACACGTTCTTTTTCATGTTTTCGTACTTTGTTGTGATCGCATCTAGGGCTGCAATTGTCGATGCATCCCAGATATGTGAATCGGTGACATCAATAACAATCTCATCAGGGTCATCGGAGTACTCAAACAAAGTGGTTAGGTCGTTGCTCGAGGCGAAGAACAGCTCCCCCTGAACCGTGTAATAGGCCACTGACACTTCGTCGTCTCCACCAACGGTTCTGGTTACTGAAGCGAAGTGGGCAACTCGCCTAGCGAATGCAATCATGGCAACAATCACGCCGACTATCACGCCTATTGCAAGGTTGTGAGTCCAGACCACAACTGCAACGGTTGCTAGCATCACAGTTGTTTCGCTCTTAGGCATCCGTTTTAGCGTGCTGAGCTGAATGCTGTGCCAATTAAAGGTTCCAAAGGCAACCATCAACATCACCGCTACCAGAGCAGCCATCGGAATCTGAGCCACGATGTCTCCGAGGCTAACCACCAATATCAACAGGAACACTCCAGCTAAGAAAGTCGAGATTCTAGTTCTGGCCCCGGACGCCTTGACGTTGATCATGGTTTGACCGATCATTGCGCAACCGCCCATGCCGCCCAAGAAGCCCGAGAGAATGTTTCCAACACCCTGAGCCAGTGACTCCCTAGTCTTCTGGCTGTGAGTGTCAGTAATCTCATCAACTAACTTGGCAGTCATCAAAGACTCCAAGAGACCAACCAACGCCATGGCAAGCGCGTAAGGAGCAATGATGTTGAATGTCTCAAGAGTCAGTGGCACGTTTGGTGTCAATAGCTCTGGCAGTGACTGCGGCAATTCACCCTCGTCACCAACGGTAGGCACCGTGATGGCCATGATTAGAACCATTGCGCTCACTAAAACGATTGCAACCAGCGGGGCCGGGATTACCTTGGTAAGACGAGGCATGCCGATCATTACGAGCAGGCCAAGGGCCACCAACCAATACACCGCGAACGGCACGCCAATTAGGTGCGGCAGCTGAGCCATGAAAATCAAGATTGCAAGGGCATTAACGAACCCGAGCATCACACTTCTTGGGATAAAGCGCATGAGCTTCGCGGCTCCAAGGGCAGCCAGTACCAGTTGAAAAACCCCACCCAAGATGACGGTCGCAAGCAAATAGTCAAGGCCATAATCTCTGGCAACCGGGGCAATCACCAGCGCAATTGCGCCGGTAGCAGCCGAAATCATTGCTGGCCTACCACCGAGAATCGAAGTTGTGATTGCCATTACGAAGCTTGAAAAGAGTCCGACTCGTGGGTCGACGCCAGCCAAGATGCTGAAGCTAATTGCCTCTGGGATTAGCGCAAGCGCAACCACTAAGCCAGCCAAGGATTCTCTAAGAAGCAGCTTTGGGCTTCTGAGGGCTTCGCGGACAGTTGGGCGTGGACGGTAGCGAGGATCGGGACGCGATACAAGCGCACTTAGCTTTGTTTTTAAATAGTTCAAATTCTGGGCTTCTTTGGTTGCCGGACAGGGGGTGGGCGCGTAAATCTGCGCCTCGAATAACTGCCAGTCTAGGTTAGATGGCTCCCAGACGGCTAGAGAGCTCTTGATACTTAGCGGAAGTTTCACTAACTATTTGACTTGGCAACACTGGCGGAGCGGTTTTTAGATCCCAGTTTTCTTTGAGCCAATTTCTAACACCTTGCTTGTCAAAGCTTTGGTCCCTGACCCCTTGGGTCCATAGTTCCTGGTCCCAATAGCGGGAACTGTCGGGTGTCAGGACCTCATCGCCGAGAGTAAGGGCATTGGTTTTCGGGTCATTGCCAAATTCAAACTTCGTGTCGGCAAGAATCAGCCCAGCGTCACTAGCTATCTGAGCTGCTTTTTCGAAGATTTTTAGGCTGTATTCGCGAAGTTTTTCGGCTGTTTCTTGGCCCACTAGCTTGACCGTCTCTTCAAAATTTATGTTCTGGTCTTTTTCACCGAGCTCAGCCTTGAAGGCGGGTGTAAAAATTGGCTCCGGGAGCCTGTCGCCAAACTGGAGACCTGCTGGCAGCTCGACATCGCAAATTGCACCGGTCTCTAAATACTCGCTCCAGCCAGAGCCAGATATGTAACCCCGGACTACGCACTCAACCGGATACATGTCTAGGCGCTTGGCAATCGTCGCCCGTTCTTTTACGATTTCCGGCACTACTAGCTCTTCACTTCTATGGTTTGCGACATCAAGCCGATCAAACCAGAAGTTAGTGAGCCTCGTTAGGTTTTCGCCTTTGCCTGGAATCTCAGGTGAGTGGACCGTGTCAAAAGCACTGATGCGATCGCTTGCAACCACGAGGACCAGGTGTTGGAATTCCCGTGCCTCAGGGGTGTAGAGATCTCGAACCTTGCCCGAGTAAAGATGACTAAAGCCTGGAATCTCCATTTAGCCGGCAGCTTTCGTCTCAACCTTGAGCGCAATGTCGCTTCGGAAGTGCGAGCCTTCAAGCGTGATTCTGGACATGCCTTCGTATGCAAGCGCCCTGGCTTCTGGAAATGAATCGGCAAGACCAACAACTGAAAGCACTCTTCCAGTGTCACCGGCCTTACAGATTTCAACATCGTCCATGCTTTCGGCACTTTCAATGCCGCTGACTTCACGAACCGGTGCAGTTGTCGTTGGGTATCCCTCGGATGCCAGAACAACTGTGACAGCAACCTTGTCTGAAAACTCAGCTACCGGCCCAACATCTAATTTGCCGCTGGCGGCACTCATCAGTAACTCAGCGAGATTTGTTGTCAGTCTCGCCAGCACAACCTGGGTTTCCGGGTCACCAAATCGAGCGTTGTATTCAATGACTCTGATTCCGCGGTCTGTAATGATCAATCCGCAGTAGAGCAGGCCAATAAATTCAGCATCTAGCCTTTTCAGTTCATTAATTGTGGGCTGAGCAATTCTTTTTGTGACTTCCTCCACGAAGCCATCGGGGAGCCAGGGAAGTGGCGAGTATGCCCCCATGCCACCAGTGTTTGGGCCCTCATCGTTATCAAATGCTCGCTTGTAATCCTGAGCGGGACTAAGTGGCATGACGGTCTTGCCATCAGATAGAAAAAACAGACTTACCTCTTCGCCCTCCAAAAACTCCTCGACTAAAACGCCCTCGTTTAAAAACTTGGCTGCGTGATCTAGAGCTTCTTGTTTGTCGCGAGTGACAATGACGCCTTTTCCTGCCGCAAGTCCGTCGGCCTTGATTACATAAGGAGCGCCAAACTGGTCCATTGCGGCTGTTACTTCAGACATTGTGTCGCAGCGTCTGGACATTCCGGTTGGGATGTCCTGAGCGGCCATTACCTCTTTGGCAAACTGCTTGCTGCCCTCTAGGGCAGCAGCCTTTTGATTGGGCCCAAAAACTTGAATACCCTGAGTTCGAAGAGCATCCGCCACTCCTGCAACCAGCGGGGCTTCTGGCCCAATAATGGCCAAGTCAACTGCTTCTTCCAGCGCTATTCTCGTGACCGCAAGCTTGTCACAGGCGTCATCCAGTGCGCGAACCTCGACCTGTTTGGCAATGCATTTGTTTCCTGGAGCACAGACGATGTCACCGGCCTCGGTTCCGGTTCTGATAAGCGCCTTGATGATCGCGTGCTCTCTTGCACCGGAACCTACGACCAAAATTCTCATTCGCAAAAGTTTACCAATTCAATAAGCGCGGCCATACTCGCCATAATTGTTTGATGGCAGGAAAACAGATTTCGCAATCGGATGGCCGGGCTGCCTTAGCCGATTTACCGGCGCAACTCCCAACTGCAGTTCGATACTTGCTGCAGCAGATTGAAAAAAGTCACCGCGGTGGAACCGTCGAATTGCGGGTGCCTCCATTTGGAGCAGTTCAGTGCATCGAGGGCATGAATCACCGCAGGGGAACACCGCCAAATGTTGTGGAGCTCACTCCAGAGGTTTTTATTGCACTTTGCTCGGGTGAAATGACTTTTGACGAGGCCAGAGCCACGCTGGGCTGCCATTTCTCCGGCGAAAAAACCAATGAGTTAGCAAGGGTTTTTCCAACCGAAAGTTAGCCGTTTAGTTCTGATTCGGTAGTGAGCAGCAATTGCGTGATTATATTGAGCCGTGGCCAAAAAAAATCAAGATAATTCTGAGGAAGTAGAAATCCGTCGCGCGCCCAAGGTCTTAGCCTTCGCGCTAACAGGTGCGGTGCTTGGGGTTTTGCTGGCTTTTGGTTTGAACCTGCTTATTCCTGATGCCACTAGATCTAATGCGAATGTTCTTGGCTTGTTATTGGTGGCCCTTGGAAGCCTTGGGCTTGGCCTGGGTGTTGTTTTTGCAATTGCCTTTGACCTAATTTCTTCTCGTCGCACCAAGCGAGCGGTTGTCAATAGAGTGAGCCAGTGATGCGCGGAGACGGAAAGCTAAACCACGACATTCTTCCCGGCGAGAAGGGTCCACAGGACCAGTGTGGAGTTTTTGGCGTCTGGGCGCCCGGCGAAGAAGTTTCTAAACTTACATATTTTGGTCTTTATGCTCTTCAACACCGCGGTCAGGAGTCTGCCGGCATCGCGACTTCCACCGGTGAAAACATTTTGGTTTATAAAGACATGGGTCTGGTCTCACAAGTTTTCAACGAGGCGGCACTGGAATCTCTAAAGGGCCACATTGCCGTCGGCCACACCCGCTACTCAACCACCGGGGCTTCGCATTGGAGAAATGCTCAGCCAACCTTAGGTAGGACTGCCTACGGCACTGTCGCACTTGGCCACAACGGCAATCTAACCAACACCTCCGAGCTACTGGAACTGCTTGATGAGCGCTACCCAAACCACGAATCAGAACTTCGTGGGGGCAATACCACTGACACCGCTGTGTTGACCGCGCTTCTAACCGGAAACCCGGATAGTTCTCTGGAGCAAACTGCCATTGAGCTGCTACCAAAAGTCAAAGGCGCTTACTGCCTGGTGTTCATGGATGAATCAACCTTGTATGCGGCAAGAGACCCTCAAGGCGTCAGACCGCTTGTTCTTGGCCGGCTGGAGCGGGGCTGGGTCGTTGCATCGGAGTCAGCAGCACTCGATATCGTTGGGGCGTCTTATGTTCGCGAGGTTGAACCTGGCGAATTGATTGCAATTGACGAAAGCGGACTTCGCTCTTCTAAGTTTGCTGAGGAAAAACGAGCCGGCTGTGTTTTTGAGTATGTGTATCTAGCCAGACCCGACACGGCCATAAGTGGTCGCGTGGTCTACGAGGCAAGAGTTGAAATGGGTCGAACCTTAGCCAAGGAGCATCCAGTCGAGGCCGACTTGGTGATGCCGACGCCAGAATCCGGGACACCGGCTGCCATCGGCTACAGCGAACAGTCCGGGATACCTTTTGGGCATGGACTCGTAAAGAACGCCTATGTCGGTAGAACCTTCATCGAGCCTTCGCAGACAATTCGCCAATTGGGTATCAGGCTGAAGCTCAATCCGCTCAAGGCAGTAATTGCAGGCAAGCGCCTAATTGTGGTGGACGACTCGATCGTTAGGGGCAATACCCAGCGCGCTCTAGTAAAGATGCTGAAGGAAGCAGGTGCCGCCGAGGTTCACGTTCGAATCTCTAGCCCACCAATCACCTGGCCATGTTTTTACGGCATTGATTTTGCATCGAGGGCGGAATTGCTAGCGTCTGGTCTTGCCATGGATGACATTAGGCAATCAATCGGAGCGGATTCACTTGGTTACCTTTCCAAGGACGGCATGGTCGAGGCGACCAACCAGCCGGAGGAAAAGCTCTGCACCGCATGTTTCACCGGCAAATATCCAATATCGCTCCCCGCCGCAGATCGCTTGGGCAAGAACTTATTGGAACGCTCAGTTGCGACCATCGAGGCAGAAGGGCATGTGCATAAATTATGACCAATCCGTATGCAGCTTCCGGAGTTGACACCGAAGCCGGTGACAAAGCCGTAGAACTTATGAAGCAGGCTGTTTCTTCCACCCACAACAACTTAGTTCTAGGTGGATTTGGTGGCTTTGCAGGCATGATCGATGCCAGCATCTTGAAATCTTATGACCACCCAATTCTGGCAACCTCCACCGACGGCGTTGGCACAAAGGTTGCTATCGCTCAAGCAATGGATAAGCACGACACCATTGGCCAAGACTTAGTGGGCATGGTTGTTGACGACATCGTTGTAACCGGCGCTCGCAGCTTGTTCATGACCGATTACATAGCCTGCGGTCAATTGGAGCCCACTCGAATCGCAGACATTGTTAGAGGAATTGCTAAGGCCTGTAAGTCTGTGGATGTGGCCCTAGTTGGCGGCGAAACAGCCGAACACCCAGGCCTTCTAAAGCCGCACGAGTATGACGTGGCGGGGGCCGCAGTCGGAGTGGTTGAAAAGGACAAGATTCTTTCTAGCGAAAAAGTCCAAGTTGGCGATGTCGTTTTAGGACTGCAATCATCGGGCTTGCACTCAAATGGCTACTCATTGGTTCGAAAGATTGTCGCTGATAACAACTGGCAATACACCGATTTGATTGCGGAGTTTGGCAGAACCTTGGGCGAAGAACTGCTGGAGCCAACTGCCCTATACACCGGAGTTCTAAACAAACTGCTTCAAGATGTTCGTTTCCAAAATAAGTTTTCAACCATGAGCCACATCACCGGGGGCGGCATTGCGGCAAACCTTTCTAGGGTTTTACCTGCTCATGTCGCTTTGGATGTTCAGCGTTCAACTTGGCAGCCACAGCCGGTCTTCCAGGTTCTTGCTGAGTCAGCTGGCATAGACCTATTTGACTTGGAGTCAACTTGGAACCTCGGCCTTGGCTTTGCGATTGTGGTTCGCGAGGACAGCGCAGCTGCAATCATGGGAAGTCTGAGAGAGCTTGGTGTTTCGAGCTGGCAGCTAGGCGCCATCGAGCCAAAGCCTGAAAACGCGGAATCCAAAGGTTATTTGTCTTCAGCCAAGGGGACGCACGGCGGCTCGGTTCGACTAGTTGGGGAGTATGCCAAATAAACAAACTGCCGTTGTCGCAGTCATTGGCTTGTTGTTGGCTTCGGCCGCATTCGTGATTGGCCTTATAACCGGCGCAAGCAACGCTGCGGTTTCAAGCATTCTTGATTCTCCTAACGAGCTTTGCTTCATTGATACCAGCCCCGACCAGTTCTCCAAAAAGCATGCCGAGACCAAGTTGGCTGGGTGCCAGGTAGTTGGGATGAGCAAACAGGAGGCAATTGCTTATCTAAAGAATGAAAACCTAACCATTCGAATTGCCTCTGAAGATGGTGAAAGTTTCGCAATGACCGAGGACTACTCGGATTCTAGGATCAATCTGGAGATCTTAGTTGGGCTGGTTGTTGCTGCAACTGCTTGGTAACTAGGCAGGCTCTTCTTCGGTCTCTTCATCGTCATAAAGGCCAGCCCATTTGTCTTCATATTCGGGTTCACCCTCTGGCACATGGCTGAGCTCTGCTTCAAGCGCAGAGTAATCGGTTGCCGGGCTGAAGTACTTAAGCTCTCTGGCAACCTTGGTGTTCTTAGCTTTTTGACGGCCACGCCCCATGGCGAGCCCCCTTTTTCTCTAACTAATCTGGGTAAAACCGCTACCCAGGAAACCTGTGGGAATCTATAGCTAAATTCTAACAGGGCTAAGTGAACCTCAAAGCCAGTGTGAGCGTAAGTAGTGGAACAACTATGCTGATCGCCCCAGTCAAGAGCATTTGGGCTATTCGGCCGCGATGATAGAAATCAAAGCCAGCCCTTGCTATCCCTGAGAAGGTAGATAGGCCGCCAGCAAGGCCAACAATTCCGATCACCAGGTAATCCTGTGCGAGGTTTCCCGCGTGAATGTAACCAACCAAAGCCGCTGCCACGCCATTGGTAAGGAAGAGGCCAAAGGGCAATACTCCGCCCCACCTAATCATGAACACTCGTGCGATGCTTCCTAGGCCACCAAAAACACCAATCAAAAGCGTCATCAAAATCGGGTTACTCATTTTGCGTCAGCCTTTTGCTGAATCCTTCTGCCGAGGTGCCAACCGGCGCCGTAGCTGGCAATGCCACCGAACATCATTGCGAAAATCTCCCAAGTCAGCCCGTTTATATCCGCAAAGAGCGTCACTGCACTCATGGTGGTAAAGCCACCGGCAAAGCCGTAGGCCCAAAGCCACTTGCACCATAAGGTTTGGAAATAAGGAAGCCGGGCGGTTAGCCCTAAAAAGTGAGCACCAAGTAGGTTTATCGTGGTCAGGGCTATTAGCTCACCGGTAGGAAATTCAGCGCTAATGGAAATAGCTTCTGATAGAAAATACCGAAGCATTGTTCCTAGGGCGCCTCCAATGAAGACGTATCCCGCCATTCTCCAGTTTTCAGACACAACCCAAGCCTAGCCAATGAAAAACGCTCCAGTTATACCAGCGGCACCTTTGATTTTCTTCCAAGCTGGAAGGTTGACAGAAAGCCTAGGAACAAGAACAAACTTGCCGCCCAAGCAGCCAAGTGAACACCCTCTGTGAAGGCCTCACCGGACTGATAGACGACTTCGTCGACTACCTCTTGGGAAACCTGCTGAGGCAGAAGAATCTCATCGAGTACCGGGATTGCTCCTCCGGCAGAGTCAACAACAAGTTCAATCACCTGTGTCTGCTGCTGGGCAGTCAAGCCGGTGTCCTGCAATCTGGTCTCCAAGTTTCCTTGAACCCCGGTGAATAGCATCGATCCAAGGACTGCGATACCCAGGGCCGAACCAACCTGACGGACTGTTGATTGTGATCCAGAGCCTTGACCGTTTTGGTTCATCGGCACATCCTGCATCACAACACCGGTGAGTTGGGCCGTGGCCAAACCAATGCCTATTCCATAAATAAACAACAGCGGAGCAACCGCGACCCAGCCACTTTCGGTGCTGGCCAGAAGTGCGATGCCGATCACGGCCACTAACTCAAGCAATACACCAGTCTGGACGGCTCTTGCCGGCGGTAGTTTCCCAGTCATTGCGCCACCGATCGCGCTTGCCAAGAAGGCGCCTCCTGCAAGCCAGAGCAAAACTAAGCCTGAGCTGACAGGGGAAAGACCGAGAACGTTTTGCAGCCAAAGCGGCAGCGCGAACAAGATTCCGAACTCACCCATCGAGATGATTCCGGCTGCGATAGAGCCGTTTCTAAATGAAGTAATTGAAAATAGACCGAGATCCAGGATCACGTTTTTGTGGGCCTTTTCTTGCCTAATCTCCCAGCGCACAAAAGCTACGCTCGCAATTATCGAGATAGCGAGGGCAACTGGAATAACCGAAATTGAGTCCACTGGCCATGTAAAGTCACCGAGACTGAACTGTTTTTCCGTCTGTGTCCACCAGCCGTAGATGCGTCCTTCAATAAGACCAAACACCAGGGTTGAGAACATGACCACGGAGATAACTGCTCCGGTCCAGTCGATGCCACCGGCACGCTGTGGAGACTTTGATTCCGGAACTAGCCAGAGAAGCCCGGCCAAAATAATAATTCCAAGCGGCAGGTTAATCATGAACGCCCAGCGCCAGGTAAAGTCTGTTGCCAGCCAACCACCGAGTACCGGACCAACGGCCACCATGCCACCGATGGTTGATCCCCAAATTCCAAAGGCAATGCCGCGTTCGCGGCCCTGGAAGTTTGCATTGACGAGAGACAGTGTTGTTGGAAGCACCATTGCACCACCAACACCTTGAACAACTCTTGCCAAGATCAACTCGGTTGAAGACTCGGTCAGACCAGCCCATACGGAGGCGATTATGAAGACCACGATTCCAAGGTTCAGAATTCGCTTTCTGCCGAAGCGGTCGGCAAGCGAGCCAAAGACCAACAGCAAGGAGGCAAAGACCAAGATATAGCTTTCTTGAACCCACTGAACCTCAGTGGATGACAAATCAAGCTCCTCGATGATGGCCGGGAAAATTGTGTTGACGATGGTTCCGTCGATGATCACCAGGGAAATAGCCATCGAGATAAATACAAGGCCGATCCAGCGTTTTCGCGAGGAGGTTTGAGATGACATGTTGCTCATTTCTTTTTTATTAACCGATTGCCAGGAGCGCACATGCCCCAAGCGCCAAAACTATCCCTGCACCCTGGGATAGGGCAATTCTTTCTTTTAGAAACACCCGTGCTAACAATATCGTTCCCACTGGGTAAAGAGCAGTTAGCACCGCGGCCACTGCGAGAGCCCCGGATCTTGTAGCAACCAAGAAAGTCACGTTACCCAGCACATCGCCAAGCCCGGCTAGCAACAACAGGCCGGCTAGTTTGTAGTCAGCGATTCTTTCTATGAAGGCATTCTTTGGTGCCCTCAGCCAAAGCGCAAAAAGACCACCAATGAGCAGCACCAGCCCAACTACCTTCATCACAACCAAGACCGCGAGTCCCGAATCCGCAGCCGCAGAATCAAGAAATAAAAAGATGCCCGAAAAACCAAGGCCAGCTCCAACCGAGTAAGCAAGGGCAAGTGGTGAGGGGAGTTTCACATTCTGGCCTGGGACGAAGCCGACTAGGACCACCGCGATCAAAATTAGCACCACCGCGATAACCACGAAGTTAGAAAGCTCTTGCCCAGAGGCAACATCTACCACGACCGGGATAATCGCTGAAATAACCGCAGTCAAAGGGCTAACGATGGAGATCGGACCAATGGCGAGGCCCGCGTATAGGCAGCTCAGTGCAACGGCTGCAGCGATACCGGCTAGAGCGCCAGCTTGAATTGTTTGGGCTGAATACTCAGCTCCGATGAAGAGGCTAAAAACAATTGCGAGAACTAGACCGACGCTAAAAGAGTAGGTGGTTGCGGCAACCGCCCGAATTCGTTTTGCTGCGAGAGCCCCAACGAAATCTGCGTAGCCATAAGAAAAGGCGGATAGTAGGCCAAAAATGATGGTCACTATCCGCCTTCTTCCAATGTGGCTCCGACCGGCGTCGATCCGGTGACCTAACGATTTTCAGTCGTTCGCTCTACCAACTGAGCTACAGAGCCGTGGGGTAATACCCCCCATTCGCACTAGGCGAAGCGACCCTGACGAGACTTGAACTCGCGACCTCCGCCGTGACAGGGCGGCGCGCTAACCAACTGCGCTACAGGGTCAAAATGGTGCTAAGGACATCGCCTGGTGACCCCAACGGGATTCGAACCCGTGCTACCGGCGTGAAAGGCCAGCGTCCTAGGCCGCTAAACGATGGGGCCATGAAGTTGGCAACCTCAAAAGCACCGAGATAAACATTACTGGTCAAATAGCGAGTTGGCAACACACAGAAAACCTTCAGTCATTAGTTGAGCCTTTCAGTTACCCTAATTGCCCGGAGGCGTTTTGAAATTAGGCCGTAAACAAGTAGTCGCAGCTCTCGCTGGAGTGGGTATTCTGCTCACCAGTGTCCTGCTGGCGCCCGCCTATGCCGTGCCTAGCTATCCCACCGCAGCCGAGGTTGCAGCAGCAAAAGCCAACGTCCAAGAGAAACAAAAAATGGTCGAGCGCATTGAGGGCATTCTGGAAACCATTCGGATTGAGGCAGATGCCCTAGAAATAATCGCTCTTCAAAAAAACGAAGAGTACAACCAGGCGGTTGAAGAAGTGGCACAAATGGCCGCCAAAGTTGATGGATTGCAGTCCAAGGTTGAGCTGGCAGCAACAGAAGCTGAAGAAGCGAAGATCCAACTGGCGCAAATAGTCGGCAAGATGTATCGCGATCAAGCAAGTGGAAACACTTCTCTCGAGTTATTTCTCAATCCTGGCAACGCAGAAGATTTGCTTTATCAGCTGACAATGCAAGACATGCTTGCTCAGCGGACCGGCGCAATCTACCAGGCAGCAATCGATAAGCAGACTCAAGCCAAATCACTGGCTGAGGAGCTATCCAGCGCGAAGGAAGCATTGCAGGGCTTTGAAGCCGAAGCCGAAAAGATATTTGCCGAGGCTAAAGCGGCAGCAGATGCAGTTATCGCCAAAGTAAAAGAGTCTGAGCGCCAGCGCGCCAACATGATGAGCCAATTAGCGACCCTGAAAGACACCGCAGACGATGTTGAGCGCCAGCGCATCGAGGGCCTAGAGGCCGAGCGCAGGCAAAACCTAGTGAAGTCCGCACCAACTGCCCCAGAGCTTTACAGCGTCGCAGAGCCAGATTGGTCAAAGGTTGAGGCTGCAATTTCTTTTGCCAACGAGCAGCTCGGTGAAAGATATGTTCTTGGAGGCTCTGGTCCGAATGTTTGGGACTGCTCTGGAATCACGATGAAGGCTTACTCGGCAGCTGGAGTTTATATCGGCTGGCACTCAGCCACCGCTCAATACAACGTGTTGGCCAGTGCGAAAAGGCTGGTTCCGTTCCAGGACGTCCAGCGCGGAGATCTAATTTGGTGGAGTAAGGAAACTGCATTTTCCGGTGACAAGTACCACGTCGCCATCTACCTGGGTGACGGCATGATGCTGGAAGCTCCAAACCCAGCTAGGACCGTCCGGATTGTTCCGGTTCGCTACGGCGAAATCTGGCCTTATGCTGGAAGGCCAACTGCCTAAGACTGTATTGAAACTCCCGGGTTGCCAGACCGCAGTGCCTTAATATCAAGCCGCAGCGTAAGAGCCATGTGCGGCACTGTCAGTGCCCAAATCACGACCAGCAGATACCAAAGCAGGTTTTGCCCAAACTCAAAGCCTTGAACTAAACCAAGCACCACAGTGAAAGCGATCACTATGAACAGCGCTGGCACGCCGGCCCAGATTGCCTTTCCAAGAGCGGCCAGTGGCCTACCCAGCTCGTGCATTTTGGTTGATGTCTGAATTTCAAGAGAGAGTCTCCCAGTGTGACGAAGCGCGTGCCAAAAACCAAAGTAAAAGGCAAATGCGACAAGCGGCGGTGCTACCAGTGCCAAAACCAAAAGCAGGGTTAGGTCAATTGCTTCCTGATATCGCTTCCTGACCAGCATCCAGGTGATGCTCACTAACGAAATAGTCACCATTCCGGAAAAAAGTAATGGTGTTATCGAGCCTGCCCAATTCACTAACACGGGATTTACCGCGTTCAGCGCGGCAGCGCTCTCCGAATTCGACAGTGGAATAACCACCGGGGTGAGCGCCGAAGCGATTATGTATGGCAGCCTGGGAAATTTCGATCTGTTTTGCTTCCGAGCGTCTAGTTCGGAAATAAAAGCTGCATCCCCGATGCCGAAGTGAATCACGCTCATCAAAACAACGAGCTGAAAGCCTAAAAGATTAGCGCTGAGAATCGCCCAAATAGCAACCCCAACGACGCTTAGGTAACCAATCAAGAAAAGTGCCATTCTGCTGCTTGCAAACTTGGGAACCGAAATTATGTGGTCTGCAGCACCGTGCGGAATTCCAACTGTAAGAGCGATCAGGGCGAGCACCACCTGCCAGCCAATTGGGAGTCCGCCAAGGGCTCGAAATACAAGCGAGGTAAGGATGCCAAACAAAATGCAGTAGCGTGAGAATGCCCTGAGGTT